>ENA-OXEH01000103-OXEH01000103.1-human-gut-metagenome-genome-assembly--contig:-NODE-103-length-14950-cov-9.50117_pt1 | contig 14950 bp, 13 predicted proteins | sample MGYA00249826_ERZ652246 | MGnify/ENA primary metagenome ERZ652246 (study PRJEB26925, sample SAMN05826497) | human gut metagenome | biome: ENVO:2100002; feature: ENVO:00000062; material: ENVO:00002003... | reverse complement strand
GCAGCGTCAGATGTGTATAAGAGACAGGGGGGCGTATTTCCGCACACCGTCAGGGGAGGGGGCTCTTCCCGCCTTTCCCGTAAACGCCGTGGATACCACAGGGGCAGGAGACGCCTTTTGGGGCGCCCTGCTTGCGCAGCTCCCCGGCCGGGGCCGGACCGCACTGGAGGCGCTCACCCTGGAGGAGTGGGTATCCGCCACCCGTGTCGCCAATGCTGCGGGCGGCCTGACAACAACCGCCAAGGGCGCCATTCCTGCCATGCCGGATTCAGCCGCCATCCAGGCCTGTGTGCAGGCCATGGACCGCTGTGCTTTTGACGCCTGATACTTTCAGAATTCTGTTTTTGCCTGTTGAGTACCTATGTCCGGGCGCGGTGCCGCCGCATATGCTGATATGGGCGAGTGCCCAACTATGCTATAAAGGGGTCGTGCCAGTTGTTATGAATGTTTATCGGCCGAACGGCCATTTTGATGAGCAGGTGCAAAGAACGGTGTGTTGTCCGGTCTGCTGCCCTGTACCAGGGCCGGTAGGGCCGCAAGGCCCGACGGGCCCGCAAGGCATTCCGGGTAGTCCGGGCCCTACTGGTGCTGTCGGACCGACGGGGCCGCAGGGCAGAGACGGAGCGCCAGGAAGTACGGGGCCTGTTGGAGCAACCGGGCCGACTGGCCCGGCCGGACCCATGGGGGCTACAGGCCCGGCTGGGACAGCGGGTGAGACCGGCCCTACCGGGCCGCAGGGTCTCTCCGGACCGACGGGGCCGCAGGGCAGAGACGGAGCGCCAGGAAGTACGGGGCCTGTTGGAGCAACCGGGCCGGCTGGTCCTACCGGCCCCACTGGTCCAACTGCCGCTGCGGTGGGCTGCGCCTGTGTTCAACAGATGCGGAATGTGCTCCAGCAGCTCATCCAGCTCTATCCGAGTGATAATGCGGTAGTCGCTATGGATAGCGGAAATAACAGCAGTGGTCGCCTCGGTTCGCTGCTCCCTGCCGGGCCGAATGCCGGACTGCTCCAGCTAGTCAACAGCCAGGGGGTGCCTCAGGAGGCTGTCTCCATCTGTCGTATTGCCTCGGTGCGCATTACCAGTGCCTCCTATAACAATGCCATCACCTATCTGCCCGTACCGGTTCCACCTCCCACGGGATGCGATGCCGACTGTGAGGCTGCCATCCGGTCCTATTTGCCGGTAGGCACAACCGGCGTCGCCATCAATGCCGGAGGGCAAACCGTGGCCAATGGAAGTATTATACGCAATGAATTTGGGATGGTGGTTGTGGTAGGGCCCAACAGCAGCGACCCTGCTTTTGTCTCCACCTGCAAAGCGGAAATCATCAATCAGTAGAGCGCGGCTCTGTGCAGCGCTCTGATTTCGGGCGGCGGCTTGTAAAAAACAGGCCGCCGTCCGTCTGCTTCTATTGTATACATGTTTCTGAGCCTGTGGATACACGCATCAGCTTGTTCTCTAAATCAGGTATGAAAAAACCAAGGCTGCAAAACACTATCCCCAAGACATGAATTGGGGAGGAAAGCATATGAAATCAGTGTGGGAACAGACCGGAGAGCACAGGGATTTTGCCCCCTTAAAGGGGGATATTTCCACCGATGTCCTCATTATCGGGGGCGGTATGGCGGGCATCCTGTGCGCCTATCTGCTGCACGGCGCCGGAGTACCCTATGTTCTGACGGAAGCGGAAACGGTGTGCGGCGGTATCACAAAGAATACCACCGCCAAAATTACCATTCAGCATGGCCTTATCTATGACAAGCTGCTGCGCAGATTCGGCATCGACCGGGCGAGACAGTACCTCTGCGCCCAGAAGGCGGCTCTGCAAAAATACCGGGAGCTGTGTTCTGGTATGGACTGTGATTTTGAGGAAAAAGATGCCTATGTCTATGCGTTGGAAGAGCAAAGAAAGCTGGAACAGGAGCTGTCGGCCATGGAAAGGCTGGGCTTCCACGGGGACTTTGTGGAGCATCTTCCACTTCCCTTTCCTGTGGCTGGCGCTGTCAGGGTGCACAACCAGGCCCAGTTTCATCCCCTGAAGTTCGTCTGCTGCCTTGCAAAGGGCCTGCACATCTATGAGCACACGCCGGTGCGGGAGCTGATTGGCACGACAGCCGTGACGGACAGCGGTAAAGTGGCGGCAAAGGCGGTGATCGTGGCCACACACTTCCCGTTCCTCAACAAACACGGCAGCTATTTTCTAAAGCTGTATCAGCACCGCTCCTACGTCATTGCCCTGGAAAACGCCCCGGATGTGGACGGTATGTATGTGGATGAGGCGCAGGAGGGGATGTCATTCCGAAACGCACGGGATTTGCTGCTGGTGGGCGGCGGCGGGCATCGCACGGGAAAGCGGGGCGGAGCATGGAGGGAGCTGAGGGAGTTTGCCCGGCGGTATTATCCGGGTGCTACAGAGAAGTACCAGTGGGCTACTCAGGACTGCATGAGTTTGGACGGCGTCCCCTATATCGGCCCTTATTCCTCCTCCACATCAAACTTATATGTAGCTACCGGGTTTAACAAATGGGGAATGACATCTTCTATGGTATCCGCCATGCTATTGAGTGACCTTGTGCAGGGGAAGACCAACCCTTTCGCAGAGGTGTTTTCGCCTTCCCGCACAGTCCTCCGCCCTCAACTGGTCGTCAATGGATTTGAGGCGGCCGTCGGCTTGCTGGCCCCCACAACCAAGCGATGTCCCCATATGGGCTGCGCGCTGAAATGGAATTCCCAGGAGCACACCTGGGACTGCCCATGCCATGGCTCCCGCTTTACGAAGAAGGGAAAATGCATCGATAATCCGGCCACAGGCGATCTGACATCATGCTAGAGCAAAAAATTGCCCGGTATTGCAAAGAATATTGTCCTAGTGCGGTAGCAATGGACGGCTGGGTGCCATCCCATTCCCGCAGGCAGAGGGGATACCAATAAAAACTGCGGACGAAAATGCTCCGGTTCTTCAGAGCGAGTAGGAGCATTCAGGTGGGTACGCCCGAAGTCCGAGCAAGGAGTCCCTTCTCTAGAGGGCGAGCACTCGCACGAAGCCCGATTGGCCGTATGCGGCACCCAGTCTATACAAAAAGCAGGCTTTCCGCGGCAGCGGAGAGCCTGCTTTTTGGCATATGCATACGAAAAAGATACAGCATTTCGCTGAAGCGGCCTTCTGGCCCGCGGCGCTTTTGCGCCGTGCAAGTGTTTTGGCCGAAGGCCAAAACCTTGGTGCAGGCGGAATTCACTTCCGCCGGGCATGTGAAGTCCTCACGGTATCCATAAAAATAACCACACCGAAAGGTGTGGTTATTTTTATGGAACACTACACCAATCTGGATATTTTCTGTCGTGCTATATTGCCCCGAGCCTAACAGTGTTTTGTTGTTATCTTGCGAATGTTTTCCCCTGCTGCCCTTGACCAGGTATTTCATACATATTAAAATGATAGGTGCTTAGGCCCCTGACAAGTTATTTACACGCTACTAAGCTACTTCTTATTGCATGTGGATATAAATTTCATTAAAAGCGTAACTGCTATACCTCTTACGGAATGGAGGTTTTGAGGTGGTATGAATATGAAAGGGAGCTGGATGAAGAAAAGACAGTAAGAACTTGGGGGGTATATCTATGAATACATATGAAAAGCTACACGAATACCATATTCAACAGGGAAATATTATTAGCTCAAATTCAGAGCGGTTGTCGAAGCAAGGGTTAGTAAAGGACTACAAAGATATTTATCCAGATTTGAAAGGCATATTTTCAGATCCTGGTAGTAGCGTCTCATATATTCGGGGAAATGTTCCACTCAAATTAACCTCGCTGTTATATGATAAAACTATTGTATATCTCCCACCATGGCCTAAAGATCTTATTGAAAAGCGATTTGGCCTATCCTATAAAGATTTTCTTACTCTTTGCCGCAACAATATCGTCATACCCATTATTGGGAATTCCCATGACTATAGTGCATCGCATTTTGAGCCTTTATTTAGAGGGAAACTGCCTCCTCCTTCATTATGGGCTCGCGGCGTGGCACTTCTAGATGTATTTGGAATGAGTGACACACTTGAAATTGCTCGTCAAAAAATACCAGTAGAGAGAATTGCTTCTACTTTAGAAATTCAAAAAAAGTGGGCTGACAAATTACCGGGGATCAGCAAAGATGACCTCAAAAAAGCAATTATGGATGACGTATCTGTGATGTATGCAGATCTATGCATTTTTGGATATGAGTACGAAGCTCAAGAGGTCGGTAGATTTCAAGATATGCAAAAGGTTTATGAGTCATTGCAAATCCTTAACGAGGCTATTACATATCCAGTCTTATTTGGCCTAGACTCTCAAGCAACATATAATCCTGACAAATTCAAAAATAGCATATCAAAATTATATGTTAAACCTCAATATAGTGTACAGCCATTACCAATTCCACCAGATCTAGAGGTTCTCCTTCAAGGGATAGGCGTTAATGTTGATACGATCTCCTTAGAAGATATCATTAAATATCGAAATGACGGATTCGGTGTTGCCTTACGCAAGGCTCTTAATTCATTTGAGGACTATTGCAATAAAGCGTTAAATGGTGACAAACCATTAGAAAGGGATTACATTTTGGCGTATGCCGAAACATTCCAGAAGCAAATTAAGATGGCCACATGCGAATTAACGCCTCAAAAATATAAAAAGTTTGACACCTTTGAAAAACACCTTATGACATCTATTAAAATCGGCGGTTTTGGAATTGGCGGGTTATTGGGCTATACAATAGACGGAAACTTAGCAACGATAGCCGGGATTTCTGGATTTACTGGGGGAATTTTAAAAGAGATTTTGACATTCCCCAAGGCCAAAGAAATTGTAAACTGGATTTTGAATTTCTGCTTAACCCGTAATAATTCAAAATATATGGTAAATATTTGGGAGTGCAAAAAAATTGTAGATACTCGTTAAGTAGTTCCAAGGCGGGTAATTAAGTTAAACTTCCCCCAAAAGACACAGTTTGTAGATCTCCGATAAAATGGGGTAGCCACACAGCATCAATAGTTTATGAGGTCTTTCCTCCCTTCGCCAGCAAGTCATCCAGCAGCCCTTGACACCCCTCCAGTACATCCCGCCAGGTGGCGTCGAAGTCGTCGGTGTACCAGGGGTCGGCCACCTCGTCGAAGCAAAGTCCGCTTTTCTCCGTTTCCGCCTGTGGCGAAAACTCCGAACGCTCCCTTGCTTCTCCTCTCCCCGCGCGACCCGCTTCTCTGGGCTCGCGTGGGGGCCCCTTCCGGCGGCCGGCGTATTCCATCAGGAGGTGCATCTTGTCGTTGAAGTCGCCGCCGCAGATGCGGTAGCTGTTGCGGAGGTTGGCCCTGTCCATTCCAATGAGTAGGTCGTACTCCTCGTAGTCGCGGTTGCGGAGCTGCCGGGCGGCGTAACCGCCGCAGGAGATGCCGTGCTCCGCCAGCTTCCGCCGGGCCGGAGGGTAGCCCGGGTTGCCGATCTCCTCCCGGCTGGTGGCCGCCGAGGCAATCTGAAACTCGTCCTCCAGGCCTGCCTTTTTCACCAAGTCCTTCATCACATACTCGGCCATCGGACTCCGACAAATATTGCCGTGACACACAAAAAGGATCTTCCTCATGTTCCAGACACTCCACACTCACTGTATTTTCCTCAGTATAGCAGGAATCCAACTGTTCGTCGAGTGTGGATTGCAGCCATACCCCGGCCTGGATCCGCTCCAGCAGCTCCGCCTTGGTCCATCGGTGCTCCAGTGCAGCCCGGAGATACCAGGCGCGTTCTTGGCTGCCCTCACAGCCCTCCAAAATGGCCACATTTTGCGTCCAGCCCAGTTTCAGGGTCGGCGCTCGCAACTCTGGATTGTCGGCATAGGCCCGGTATAATTCCCGCATCCGGCGCAAGTTGCGTGGGGAGAAGCCCCTGGCCTCCGAATAGTTTTCCTGGAGATACTCGGCGGCCATGACCGCCGCGCCCTTCTCCGGGCGGGCACAAACGGCCCTGCCGATCTCAAAGTACAGCTCCATCTGCGGGAACTCCGCCCCCATGAGCTGATCCAGTATCCCATACATGGCGCTGTAATCGGTTGGTTTTCTGATGTTCATTGGGCTCTCCTTTCCGGCGCCCTGCGCCTAATTTGATCTGGCCGCAAAAGGGAGCACGGCGATTGATACGCTGTGCTCCCTTCTGTAGTCAACTATATATGAGCATCTGGAAGATATCGCTCTCCAGGGCCGCCACATCCTCCAGCGGGATCTCCGTCCCGTCCGCCAGAACCAGAATCCGTTCCAGTTCCTTGAACTTTTTCAGCCGGCCGGTGGCCGTTCGGTACGCCCCGCCCTCTTTCCGCTCGTCAGGCCGGAACCAGGTGACGGTAATCTCTGGCTGTTCGTTCAAATGCTCCAGCAGTACGGCCTGTCTCCGATCCAGCTCCGCCGTGGCGTCCTCGTCCAGTTCCATGCGCTGTTCCGTCCGCCGGACGGTCCCCACGATGGCGGCCCCATGGCCGGCAAGAGCGGCAAAGGGGCTGAAGATGAAGGCCCGGTCGCAGATGGGCATCCTAGGATGCCCGGAGGAGGTGGGACGGGGGAGGTTTATGATATCATCGTAAGGCCCGCTCATGCCTGGTGTCCTCCAATCGTCTGATTGCGCTCTTTGGCGGTAGCGCCCTCCTCCAGATTCAGCCCTTTGAGGATGGCGTTCTTGCCATAGCGCTTCTTGATGCCCAGCATGGTCTCCTGGAGCTTCCGCTCCCGGGCGTGGACAGCCTCGTCCGCCCGCTCCCGCGCCTCTCTGGCGGCGTAGTCGGTGAACAGATCCAGCTGCTCCGCCTCCGGTTCCCTGGGGGCCTCCGCCTCGTCCAACAGCCTGTTGGCGCTGATGCTCAGGCGGCGGATCAGCAGGTTCTTGTCCACGATCCGGTCATAGAGGGCCGCCACCGCTCTCTGCAGGTCATTGGATGACGAAGTATAGGCAAAGTTCTCCGTGCCCACGGCGTGCTTGGGGATGCTCCGCCCGTAGCGGTCGGTGGTCACCGGGCCGCGGTAGCTTTGACGGCGGCGCGGGTCGTCCAGGTTCTCCCGGTCATAGCCCACGGTGAGCACCAGCTGGTTGGTCACCAGGCCCTTGTCCACCAGCTCCAGGGCCAGGGCGTCCGCCATCTCCCGCACCACGAGCCGGGCCTTGTCAAAGTCATAGGGACACTGGAGCACCTGGCCGGAGACGATGCTCTTGTGCTCCGGCTTGTACGCCTTCACATCCGCGATGGTGCAGGGCTCCCAGCCCCAGGCGTGATCAATCAGGATCTCCGCGTTGACGCCGAACAGCTTATAGAGCAGCTCCTCGTTGTGGTAGTCCGTGGGCTTGCCGATGGAGCACCGGGCGATATCCCCCATGGTGTACAGGCCGTGGGCCTCCAGCTTGCTTGTGTAGCCCTTGCCCACCCGCCAGAAGTCCGTCAGGGGACGGTGCGTCCAGAGCAGACGGCGGTAGCTGTCCTCCGTGAGTTTGGCGATACGGACGCCATGCCGGTCGGCCCGGATGTGCTTGGACACAATGTCCATGGCCACCTTGGCCAGATACAGGTTGCTCCCCATCCCCGCCGCGGCAGTAATGCCGGTGGTGTTCAGAATATCCAGTAGGATGGTCTGGATCAGCTCCCGGGCCGTCATTTTGTAGGTATCCAGGTAGTGGGTCAGATCGATAAACACCTCGTCGATGCTGTAGGGAAAGATATCCTCCGGCGCGATGTATTTCAGGTAGACGCTATAAATCTTCGTGCTCCAGTCGATGTAGTGGGCCATCCGGGGTGGGGCCACCAGGTAATCCAGTGCCAGAGCTGGATTTTCCCTCACCTCCGGATCGTTCCAGGAGGCGTCGGCAAACCGCCGGGCGGGGGCCTGCCGCTGCCGCCGGAGGTTGACCTCCTTGACCTTCTGCACCACCTCGAAGAGCCTGGCCCGGCCCGAAATGCCGTAGGCTTTCAGGGATGGGGTCACGGCCAGGCAGATGGTCTTATCCGTCCGCCGCTTATCCGCCACCACCAGATTGGTGGTCATGGGATCCAGCCCCCGCTCCACGCACTCCACCGAGGCGTAAAAGCTCTTCAGATCGCAGCAAACATAGCACTTCTCCTTCACGCCCCGGTCGCTCCCTTCCTGCTTAGTATATCACGGGCATCGTCCAATTATCGGGGCCAGCCTCACATGATCTACATACCGTCATCCATCTCTGTTGTATCTTCTCCCCAGAATCCTTTATGCTGATTGTAGCACATTTGTTCTATCTGTGCCATAGGGATACGGTGTTTTCTCAGCTGGAAAGCCACAAAGGAAAAGGCGGCGGAGCCGCCGCCCTTTCCCTTAGGGCCTTCTGACTATAGTATCTGCACGATTTGCTCCCACAAGAGAATGTACTTGGTGTCAATGGCTTTGTTGTTGTGGTAGTGGCCGAATAGCCAGTAGTGGTATTGTGCCCGGTCTTTGACTTCCTGGAGGAAGTCCGTCAGGTGATCCGCCACATTGTTCCGGGAGAGCTGGAGGGCGATGCTGGTGGGGGCGCAGTGGGTGAGGATGTCAAGGCGCGGGCGTTTTCTGCGGAAAACGCATCGTTGCGCTCTAAAGCCGCGCCTTCCAGGGGGAACCAGTTCCCCCTAGATACGCGCCGCAGGCGGCGCGATACCCCCTCCGCCCTACGGGGTGGACATCGGGATTAGGAATGAGTAATGCTCCTCCGCTCTTTCCGCTTCAATGTCAGGTATTTCCGCTCAAAGTTGGGATCGTTCAGGCTGAGGATGCCGTCCTCAGTGTCATGGGAGGCCGCGCCGCCCTCTGGGAAGTATTCCGGGCGGAACCACTCAAAATTCCCGTGGGTGTCGCCTGTAGCGAAGATCTTCATGCCAGCTTCCTCCTTTTGGGCTGCGCTACATACTGCTCGATCTCCCGGCCATCCCGGAAAGTCACCCGGATCTTCTCCCGGGAGAGCACCGTCACCTTCTCCAGCAGCTGGTGGACGACCTCCTCGTCCCACTCTGTCAGCTCCGCCGTCATGTGCTCCATGGCGGCCGAAACCGCCCGCAGGCGGTTCTGGAGCCGCCCTTGTTCCTGGAAGGCACCCTCCATCTGTGCCTTCCGTTCTTTGAGACGGGCGGTGGACTCGGACAACTCCCGGAACCGCTCCGTATAGTCCTCTGCTGGGTTGGCGGACGCCTCGGCCAGCAGGCTGTTGAACTGGCTGCTCAGCTCCTCCAGGGCCCGGTCGATGTCCGCCAGGCTCATACTCTCACCCAACATCGGAGCAAGCTCCCACTCCATGACGGCGGTGAGCTGCCGGGCCAGGGTGTCGCGATCCAGCATGACGGCATTGACGGCGGCCAGGATGGCCTGCTGGAGCGGTTCCTCGTCCAGGGTGGGGGACTGGGTGCAGAACTTCTTCCCATAGTCCAGGCGGCTGACACACCGCCATACGGGGCGCTTGACTCCGCGCTGAGTCCACACGCACCGCCGGTAGGCCGTCCCGCACTCCCCGCAGAACAGCAGGTTGCTGAGGACATGCTTGCCGCTGTACTTGCCCCGGCCGGTGGGGGTGCTCTTTCGCGTGGCGCCCGCCTTGGCGTTCCGCCGGGCCATCTCCAGCTGGACAGCGTCGAAGGTCTCCCGACTGACGATACCCTCATGGTGGTTTTGAATCAGGTATTTGGGGAGCTGTCCGGTATTGGGGATTACCTTCTTGCTGATGCAGTCCTGGATGAAGGTTTTCTGGAGCAGGACGTCCCCGCAGTATTTCTCGTTGGTCAGGATGCTCCGGATATGGGAGGCCATCCACTCCTTTTTCCCGGAGACCGTGGGGATTTCCCGGCCCTCCAGGGCCGCCTTGATCTCCCGGATGCTGTCCCCGGCCAGGTAGCGGTCGTAGATGAAGCGCACCGTCTCCGCCTGCTCCGGAACAATCCTTGGCTTGCCGTCCGGGCCCTTCTCATAACCCAGCAGCTGCTTGTACTGCATGGTGACGTGGCCAGATTTCATGGCCTGACGCTTGCCCCAGCGCACCCGGCTGCTGGTGCTCTCGCTCTCCGCCTGGGCGAAAGCCCCATGCAGGGTAATCAGAAACTCGCTCTCCGGGTAGATGGAGTTGATGTTTTGCTCCTCGAAGATCACCGGGATACCCAGGCCCCGCAGTTCCCGGGTGAAGTTGAGGGTGTCCACGGTGTTGCGGGCGAAGCGGGAGACGGATTTGGCCAGGATCATGTCGATCTTCCCCTGCCTGCACTGGCGGATCATCCGCAGGAACTCCTTCCGCTTGCAGGTGGAGGTGCCGGTGATGCCCTCGTCTGCGAATACCCCGGCCATGGTCCAGCCCGGTTCCTTCATGATCTTCTCCGTGTAGTAAGAGAGCTGGTTTTCATAGCTGGAGAGCTGCTCCTCGCTGTCCGTAGACACCCGGCAGTAGGCGGCCACCCGCAGGTGGCGCTTTTTATCCTGTTCCTGGGGTGTTTCCACTTTGGCTGGGATGACGATGACATTGGGCACGGTATCGTTCATGTGTAATGTCCCCCTTCCAAGGTCTGGTTATTTTTCAGCAGGACGGTGACTGTCCCGTTGCTGACGGCGATGCGGCGGACGCTCTGATGGAGCAATTCCTGCTCCAGTTCTGCCATGGGTGCCCATCCCTGAAACAGCCTCCGAAGGCGGAGGGTTTCATACTCCTCCGGCCCGATGGCATTTAACTGGAGGGTGGCCAACCGGAAGGCCAGATCTCTGGCCTGAGCCTCGTCTACTGGCGGGCGGTGCAGGAGCTCGTCCAGCCCCCGGCGCAGCTTCATCACCTCTGTCGGTGGCTCATCCTCCAACACGGAGCAGGTGATACGCTCTGGACACTGGATCAGGCGGTTCAGGAGGCCCAGTACCTGCCGTTCCACCCAGGCCGGTGGGCTGCCGCCGCACAGCTTCCGAAGCTCCTTCTGGGCTGGGCTCTTTTGGCAGGGCGTTGTCCGTTCCTGTCGCCGTGCCTGCACCATGTGGAACTGACCCTCTGTGATGATGGACGGGAATCCACCCTCGCCGGTATACCGGCGGTCTGCCAGAATGCGGGCCGCCATGTTCTTGTTCCAGGACTTGTCTCCATCGTAGGGGATGCCCCGCTCCCGGAGCTTGTCCACCAGGGCGTTGTAGCTGGCCCCGGCCAGGTAACTGTCATAGATCCAGCGCACCGTCTCCGCCTCTGCCGGGTGGAGCATGATCTCCCCGAACTCCATTTTGTAGCCGAAGGGCCGCTTCCGGTTGCTCCCCATCACCGCACCATCCTTTCGATAGGTTCTGCCAGCTCCAGGCCGTTGACCAGCCGAAACCGCAGGCGGTCATTGCTCTCCACGATAATCTTGTCCACGAGCTCGCGGAACAGCTCCCCATCGAAGGCGTCCAGGAAGTCCGGCCCAGCCTCCAGGGCTTCAATCAGCTCCTGAGTCTGTTGGATCGTCTGATCCTCCTCGGCCTTCAGGAACCGTTCCTTCTCCAGCTTTGCGGCGCGGAGCTGTTCCGCCAGCTCGTTTTGGCGGGATATAAAAATGTCAGGGTCGACAAGCCCTTGCTGCTTGAGCTGGGCCAACAGTCGATCCTGACGGGTGATATCTGCAATTTTCTGGTTGATTGCCACGATGTCCAGGCTCCAGAGCAACCTGCCCTTCCGGGCACTCTGGAGGTCTGCAAGCAGGTGGGTGAGAATGTGCAGGCCCTGATGCCGGAGATTATAATATAGCCGAAGAAATGCCCGCTCGATTTCAATCTCAAGAACTGGCATAATTGGACAGCCATTTGTTCGATTCTTATCTCTTCCAATACAGACCCAATACATATTCCCATTCATTGCTTTTCGGCGGAAAACCGAATTACAGTTACCACAGAAAACTCTCTGCTTAAACGGGTACATATGCAAAGAAGGCGGCATGATTTTTTCCCTTCTTTGCTTCATCAGCAGATTTGCGGCACGAAACTCTTCTGGTGTAATGATACCTTGATGGGTACTGCGTACATAGTAGGAATCCACTTCACCATGATTCACTTTTGACTGAAACGGAAGTGAGGTGGTCGTATAGTATTTCTGCCATTGGGAATCCCCTATGTATTTTTCGTTGGATAGGATATACCGTATCCCCGTTGAACTCCAAGCTGGCCTTCCGCTTCTGTTTGGGACATTGTCCTTGCGCAGCCCAGCTGCAATTTCTTCTACATTGATACCGGATAAATACTCCCCAAAAATTCTATGAATGATTTCAGCTTGCTCCAGATGAATCTGTATATCCCCATTTTTGTGAATGAAACCGTAAGGGAGATATGAGGGGCGATATGTGCCATCTCGCATTCGTACCTGATAGCTCCATCGCATATTGTGGGAGATATTTTCGCTCTCCTTCTGGTCCATCATGGCGAAGATAGCGCTGAGAAACTCTCCGGCCAGCTCAGAGGTGTCGATGCCCTGCTCCTCGAAGCACACCCCTACCCCCAGGGCCTTCAACTCCCGGATGGCTTCCAGGCACTCCTTGGCATTCCGGGCAAACCGGGAGGAGGATTTCACCAGGATCTTGTCCACCCGACCCCGCCGGCAGTCCGCCAGCAGCCGTTGGAAGTCGTCCCGCTTTTCCGCCGAGGTGCCGGTGATACCCTTGTCCGCGTACACGTCCACGAACTCCCACTCCGGGTTGGCCGCAATGAGCTCCGTGTAGTGGGCGTTCTGGGTGGCAAAGGAGTTGAGCTGATCCTCCGAGCTGGAGCTCACCCGGGCATAGGCTGCCACACGGAGTTTCCGATCCCGGACAGGATCGCTGGGCGGGATGGTAATCACCTGGGGCGCACCGTTCAGCGCCAGGGAACCGCTGGTTTTCTTCTGCTCGTCCACGAAATCGCCTCCCTATATAGTCTTAGTTATTCTCAGTGATACTCTCGTTTTCGCAGGATTACACAAGTTCATACAGAGCAGGATACAGACAGGAACAGCATCAAGTGCAGGTTCCTGCGAAAAATGGGTGCAGCAAAGCCAGCATCCAGTGGTTTCTGGATGACAGGCCATACGGTAAACCACATCTTTTGCAGCAGCAAACCTCCCATTTCTATCAGGGCCGTTGCCCTATATTCCTTCGTCCTGCTTGCCTGCAAAGTGGTGTCAGTCATTCTCCTGTACCGAGTCTAAGCTCTAATGGCGATTTACATTGACCAACTACCGGCTCTGTATTTTTGTGTAATCAATTGGAACGGAAGCTCTGTAAGTCTCTCCGCGACGCAACAGGGAGACACTTCCTGTAAGTGAGTTACGCAGCCTTCAGCGGCTGGTTTCTGCGGATGTCAGCAAGCATTTTCTCGGCGCTGTATGCACAGCCCTTTGTGGCTACTGCGTAGAACACCCGAAGCAGCTTGCAGCATATCGCAATGATTGACTGCATTTTCTTCAGTGGGTTTTCTGCCCTCGTTGTGAGGTAATGGTGGAGTTTTTGAAACTCCTCGTTTCTCGCCACCAGCGGCATCACTGCCCGGAACAGGATTGCTCGTAGATGCGCTCTCCCTCGCCGGCTGATTTCCGTCTGGCCTTTATGTTTACCAGAACTGTTTTCAGTGATGGCGAGTCCTGCCAGTTTCTGAAGTTGGCGTGGGGATGAGAAGCGCCGGAGGTCTCCAACTTCAGCAAAGATGCCAGCGACAGTGATGAGACCAATCCCTTTGATTTTAAGAAGTTCTTCCACCTCTGGGATTTGCCTGCACAGGCTTTCCACAACCTTCATGATACGCTCATACTGCTGAAGTTTAGCGTCATAGTCCTCCAGCAGAATTTGCAGCTCCATGCGGGCCGCTTCAATACCCGTTGTGCATCCAACGCTGTTTTGGGCCGCTTCAAAGGCCCTTTGAGCCCTTTTAAGGCCAGCACAACGTAGTTTCATCTGTCGCCATATCTGGTTAATTCCATCTACACCTAAAGCGACTAAATTGGAGGGAAGCGGTGCTGCATGAAGCAGCGCCATACTTCCAATACCCTCAAATTCCCCAAACACAGTTTTGTGCTTTGGAAAGTAGATTTTTAGCCAACGCTGGATTTGATTCTGCACTGAAGTGAGCTCTTTCTGTACTCTCCAGCGGCAGTTCATGGCGACTCGCAGTTCCGCATACAGCCCTTGTGGGATGTATGGGAGTACATAGCGCCCTTCCAGCACCAACTTTGCGATTGTCTTTGGATCCTTCTAGTCGCTCTTGCTGGGATGTCCATCGTCTAGTTCTTTGCTGCACTTCACATGGTATGGATTGACCAGCACCAACTTCATACTGCCCCCTTGCAGATACGCCGCCAGAGTGAACCAGTAGTGTCCCGTTGGCTCAAGCCCCACCATGATTCTGCCCTTCTTCTGTTCTGCTGCCAACTCAGATGCCCAGCACAGAAAGTAGTGAAAGCCTTCTGCGCTGTTCTCAAACTTGACTGCCTTACTCAGTTCAAGGCCGCGCCAGTCGAACGCTCTTGCCCAATGGGTATCGCGGGCAATATCCACTCCAATGACCATTGTTGTCTCTGTGACTTGACGGATTTTCTCGTTCTGTGCTACACTCATCTCGGACATTCCTTTCAATGGTTGATTCAATTAGGGCGCTTGACCCTGCATGTTTACCATTGTACGGAATGTCCTTTTTCTGTTCAAATGCCGGATTTTCTCATATTACAGGAATCTCCTGTCAGCAACACACAATACCAGCACATCCGCAAAATATCCATATCCAACCCCAACAAAAATTAGGGGGAAAATATGACGTCTGCCCCGGTTTCCGTCCGGAGGCGGGCGGCGATCCTCCCGGCCTCCTTCCGACTGACAAGGCCGGCAGTCTGGAGGTGGCGGAGGAGGTTCATCATCCCGATATAATTGATATTCTGGTTCATGGCCAACCCTCGTTTCAGGTGGAGGCCGCTCCCAAATGGGCAGGGAG
>ENA-OXEH01000098-OXEH01000098.1-human-gut-metagenome-genome-assembly--contig:-NODE-98-length-15401-cov-10.9853_pt1 | contig 15401 bp, 7 predicted proteins | sample MGYA00249826_ERZ652246 | MGnify/ENA primary metagenome ERZ652246 (study PRJEB26925, sample SAMN05826497) | human gut metagenome | biome: ENVO:2100002; feature: ENVO:00000062; material: ENVO:00002003... | reverse complement strand
GAACGTTCATGGAGTTGGCTAGACAAATGTCGGCGACTTTGGAAAAACTGTGAACGCGCCCTTAACAGCAGTCTTCAAATGGTGGTATTGGCCTTCCTGAAGATAGTTCTTAAAAGATACTAGACAGGTTCTAAATGGCCAAAGCCCAGCCATTTAGGCTTAAGGCCGCTTATGCTCCGGTTTCTAACCGGACTGGCTCACACTCTGTCTGAAACGCGTTCGCAGGCGCAGAAACCTGCACATAAGGACCTTGAACTTAAATGGCCAAAACCCGGCCATTTAAGTTCAAGGCCGCTTATGCTTCGGTTTCTAAACGCGCCTGCTCACGCTCTGTCTAGCCACATCTTAATGTACCCCGGCATGTCAGTTAGTGGCAACGTCATTGGCTTAATATTTGGTAAGGATTTCTGCATTTTTCGACCGTAGCGTGTGGTGATGAATCGGGGGTCGAGGACAACGAAGATACCGCGATCGGTTTCGGTTCGGATCAAGCGCCCAAAACTCTGGCGTAATCGCAAGGTTGCGCGTGGCAAAGCATCCTCAGTAAATGGATCGCGGCCTGCTGCCTGAAGTCGTTCATATCGAGCTTTGGTGATGGCGGCTTCGGGCGCATCGAACGGCAACCGGGTCAAGATCACCATTTCGAGCAACCGATCCGGATAATCAATCCCCTCAAAGAAGCTTGCGGCACCGAGCAATAAACTTTGATCACCAACCGCAAAACGCTTGGCGATCTTTTCCGCCGAACCAGTCACCCCCTGAGCCAATAACTCTTTATGATCGGCAATCGGTCGATGAGCAAGGCGTTGGTAAACCGCGGCAATGGTCGCCAGTGAATTGAACAATACAATCGTTTGGTGTCGGTTATCAGCCAACAACTCAATCGCCGCGGCAAGATAATCGGCATAGGCTTCTGCACTCACCGCACCAGCCGCAGGAGCGTCCGTGGCGACTAGTACTTTTGCCTGATCACGATAATGAAAAGGACTGCGTAACTTTAGAAAAGCTGTCTCTGGTAAGTCAAGGTAACCAAGCTGAGCGGTTAAAAAGTCAAACGAACGGTCAGTGGTTAAAGTCGCCCCGACAAACACCGGTGCCGTAAACCGCTGTAGCAACTGCTGAATGGCTGACCCAACCTGAAAAATGTCCCAACTTAGGCCAAGACTGCTAACATCATGCATTTGCCGCAACGTCAAGGAAGCCACGGCAGTTTGGCCGGCAACCAGTTCTGGCAAGCGCGCTAACAGTAATTTCAAGCGGTCACGTTGATCGATCAAGGTGACTGTCAACGCGGCTAAGGCTTGAAATCGTTGACCGTCACTTTTCAAAAAGAAATGTTGCCGGCCATTGAAATCTGCATCTAGTTTAGTCGCAATGACCTGAATGCGACCAATGACTTTGATCAATGTCTTAATATTGTCTGTTTGGGACGTGACTAACCAATTAATAGCAGCTTGATCCAAGCTCAGACTCACAAACCCTTGATCAGCCGTTGTCTTGCCGTTAAAGAAATGCCGATATATTTGGTGCTGCAGGGTTTCAATCGTTTCCTGGGCCGTTGTTGTTAGAGCGTTAAGTTGCGCCAACACAGGCAGCATCTGCCGATCATTTTGATAGACGTTAACCAATGAGCGATCTTCATCGGGATCACTCAATCGCCACAAATGTCGCAACTGCCGCCGAATTTGCGCTAAGTCGATCCGTTGCGCAAAGGCAGCGGCGGTATTATCAGCAAAATGTTGCGCTTCATCAACGACCAGAAATGGCGCCTCAAGGTCCAACAAATCAGCGTGGCGTGACAGAAAAGCGTGATTCGTAACCACGATAGCCGCCCGATCAATGGAAGCACGCAGCCGTCGATAAAAATCAAGTGTGTAATACGGGTTGATAAACGGTGTGCCTGAATCACCAGTATGCCGAATTTGCATGAACAATGGCGCTCGATAAGTTGTTAAGTGCAACTCATCGAGGTCACCTGTGGTTGTTTGTGTCAACCAAACCAGCAATTTCATTTGCAATAACTGCGTTTGCCGACTTGGTGATTCTTGATGCAAACTAGCCGCGAACTTGTTGAGATCAATATAATGTTGCGGACTTTTAACCTCAACTGCTGGCAAGTCTCTGCCTAAAACAGCGGCTAAAGTCGGAATGGCCGTCTGAATTAGTTGGCTTTGCAAAACAAGCGTTGATGTCGCAACCACTAACTTATGTTCGGCGGTTGCGACATAAGCATAAGGCAGCAAATATCCAAGCGTTTTGCCCAGACCGGTTCCTGCCTCAATGAAAAGTGGCTGGGGACCACCCTCTTGTGCATGTGCAAAAACCGCATCCATCATCCGCGCCTGGGCCTTGCGGAAGCGATAGCGCGGTTGGAGCAAGTGCCGTTTTTCAAGATCCGTTGCCGGATAAGCTGCTGGCGCAAACGTTTCCTGGGTTGCTGTCGGCACTCGGCGCAAGACCAACGGGCCAACTTGAACAAACCCGCGTTTTAACGGTTTCAACGGTTTAGCGATTGCCTTCAAATAATCGCCGGTTTCCCGCAACAAGCCACTGCCGCGCGCAACCAACGCCTGTTGCGTCGGACTGGGCAAGGCCTGAAAGCGAGCCGCCAGCTGGCGCAACAATTTAGCCGTGCTAATCGCGTCACTATCGGCTTGATGCGGGTTATCGTGCTCAATTTGTAAGTAACTCGTTAAATCAGGCAAGCGAAAACTGCTAATCTCAGGCAATAAAATTTGCGCCAATTCAACCGTGTCGATCGCAGCTAATTGCAGCTTTGGCAGCCCCACTCGCTCAAATTCCGCATTTAAAAAAGGATAATCGAAATTAACGTTGTGCGCTACAAAAACCGTATCAGTCAACAGCTGATGCAACGTTTTGGCGATTTCTTCAAAATAAGGGGCCGCGACTAATCGATTGGGATCCAAGCCGGTTAGTCGCTGAATTGCCACTGGTACCGACCGATCCGGATTCACCAACTGAGAAATTGTCTGGATAATTTTGCCGTGCTGCATTAAGGCACATCCAAACTGGATCATCCGGTCGCCGTCTTTGACGCTGGTCCCAGTTGTTTCTAAATCGACCACAGCAAAAATGGTCTCAGCATTCATTTTAAACATTCCCGTCTAAACATACTGTTCATATCATACTATTTACCAGCACCTGATGCTACCAGATCGACAACGGTTCCGGTGCGCAAAAAGACCAGATAGCGATGCAGCACCGGTTTGGGTTGTAAATCCTGCAAAGCTTGTGCATATAAGTTTAACTGTCCACGATAACGATCCACTAAAACGGCCGTGTTCGGGTTATGATCAGTTTTGTAGTCAAACAGCGTGACGCCTTGTTCATCACTCACGTATCCATCAATAATCCCGTGAATCAAGACGTCCTCGCCTGGGTCATCGGCCAATGCTTCAAAAACCTGGTCAGCAGGCAGCAGCATGGAAAACGGAACTTCACGATGAACCTGCTGCGGCTTAGCCAATAACAACCGACCTAAATCAGTTTCAAAGAAGCGAATAAGTGCCGTCAAATCAATGTGCTTTGCCACATCGACCGCAATGACCTGCGTGGTGGCCAATTGATCGCGCAAAGCCATCAAGCTGGCCATGGTGATCGGCTTGGCGAGATCCACTAACTGTAGCAATAGATGCGTTGCCGTCCCAATAGCTGCTGGGCTGATGCCACTAGGGGTTTCGGTCAGAAACGCTGGCGCCGTTAAATCCCGCATCGGTGGCTTGGGACCGAGGAAACGATCTGCATTGACCAGATCAATGGTATCTGGATCATCAAATGCGCGTTTAATTTCTGAAACACTTTGAAAACCTGTCGTAGTTGTTGCTGCTTGGAAAGGATAAGCCTTTTTAAACCACGCAGATAAGTCGACCATTGTTCCTGAATCGTCAGAAACTTTTTCCGGAGTTGCAGTCGGTGTGACTTGCGGATTCACGTCAATTTCAATTGTAAACTCCGTTTCATCACCGACGAGCGCAGGTTTGATAGTTGTTTCGGCTAACCCACGGGCCTGTGGATGTCTGATCAAGGCCGGTCCGATCCAGTCGAGATAGCTCGTTGCCCCACTGCGGACTTGCGGCGCCAAAACACGCGCTTCACCTTCCGCCGCCGCAGCCCATTTTTCGACCGTTTTATCAGCAGACGTCAGCTGATTGCCACTCATCGTTGCGCCAACCACGTAAAGTCGCTGTTGCGCACGCGTCAAAGCAACATACAACAACCGCATCTCTTCAGCCAAGGTCTGATTTTGCCGTGCAGCTTTGGCAGCTTGATACTGGGGTAATTCATATTCAACGCGAGTTTCAGGATCTAGCCATTTAATACCGATACCTTGTTTTGTCAAAATGGCAGTGCCGGTTTGATCGCGCATATTAAAATGTTTGTTTGCCTGCATCAAAAAGACAACCGGGAATTCCAAACCCTTGCTTTTGTGAATGGTCATCAACTTCACCGCATCATTATCTGGATCGACTTGGGCAGGCATTGCCAAATCTTGATCCTGCTTCTGCATCAAAGTAATAAAGTGAATAAAGGCAAATAACCCTTTGAAGCCACCCGCTTCATAAGTGCGGGCTCGATCAATCAAGGCTTGTAGATTTGCCTGGCGCTGACTGCCCCCTGGGGTGCCGCCAACATAGTCAAGAAATCCGGTATCCTGATAGATAGCCCACAACAAAGTGACCAAGTCATTTTCTCGGGCCAAGTCGCGAAAATGGCTGAGCTGGTTGAAGAAGTGCGTCAGCATGTCATGCGTCCGCTGAGCAAGTGGCGTTTTTGGTTCTGCTTGTAGAAATGCTGTCACGGCATCATAATATGGCACCTGTTTTGCCGCTAAGCGAATCAGTGCCAACTGATCAGCTGACAAACCAACAATCGGCGAACGCAACACAGCCACTAACGGAATATCTTGTTTTTGGTTATCAATCACTTTTAAAAGCGCCAGCATAACCATCAATTCAGTCGTTTTGAAAAAATTCTTGGTATCGGCCACAAACAATGGGACGCCTGCTGCAGCAAACTGTGTTTGAATCAGACTGTTTTGACTGGTTTGACGCGTCAGTAATGTGATATCGCGATAGTGGATGCGCCGATACTCCTGCGCCTGACGATCCCATAGTTGCGCATCGGGATCGTTGATTAATCGCTGAATTTCGGCCAAGACTAGCTGCGTTTGGCCAGTCGCAATGTCCACTGGCTCGTTATCATCAGCATCTCCCGGTAACTCACTTGCATCAGAAGAATCTTCATCAGATGTTGCTTTGCTATACAACAACACTTTCACTGCCGGATGCGCATCACCGTAATCACGCGCACCATACTTTAAAGCCGCTGCGTTGTCATAGCTCAAATCGCCAACTTCCGGATCCATGATTTGACTGAAAATCAGATTGGTAAACGCCAACACATTTTTGGTCGAGCGAAAATTCTCAGCTAAAATAATCCGTTCTGGCGCGGCGGGATCGGTCGGTGCATCTTGAAATGTTTGGTATTTATGAATAAATAGTTGCGGATCGGCCAGTCGGAAGCCGTAAATACTCTGTTTGACATCCCCGACCATGAATCGATCACCTGGCGTAGTGGTGCTGACAGCGGCAAGTAAAGCCTCCTGCAACGGACTAATGTCCTGATACTCATCCACCATCACTTCATCGAAACTCGCGCGATAGTTATCGGCAATTGGTGCACCGGTTTGTGGATCTTTTTGTTGCAAAATGCGTAAAGCATTATGCGCAATATCACTATAGTCTTGAACATGCCGAGCGGCCTTTTCAGCGGTCAACGCGTCTTCGAACTTTAAGGCCACATTAGCTAATGTGGCCACTAAAGGTTGAGCTTCCCGCAACAAATCGCCAATTTGCTCAGCAGCTAAGGCAAAAGTTGGTGCCAGTTTGTTCTGCCAAGTTTTCTTTGCAGCATCACGTAGATCTTTTGCCGCGTTTTTAGTGTCCTTATCTGCGCCATCCAGTCCTTTACTGATGCGCGACCAAGCAGCAAATTCATGGGAAATCAAGACACTGCGGACTGTATCGTATGTGGGTGCATTTGTTTCTAATAGTGTTTGCAATGGGGCAAGATCAGCCTGAATTTGCTGATACCAAATTGGGTTTGGCAGTTGATTGGCTAACGCTGACGCCTGAGTCAAACTGGTGGCTATTTGCAGCAATTGGCCTTTAACTCGCGGCCAGATTTGTTGGCTAAAGGTCGCTTCCCATTTCTCCGGTGCATACGGCGTTGCCAATCCTTCCAAATAGGCCTTGGGATCAGTTGTCGCACCGGCTTGGCGGATCAACTCAAACATCAAGTCTTGCAAACCGCTATCATCTCGATCCCCGCTAAAATTAGCCGTGAGTTGTTCAAACGCAGGTGCTTCGTCACTGGCATATAATTGTTCACGCAAATCGTCCCAAACGCGCTCTTGCAGCATGTAGCGTTCAGTTTCATCCGTAAGCAACCGAAAACCGGGATCAAGATCAATGACATAGTAGTAAGTTTGGACAATTTGCAAACTAAAGGCATCCAGCGTACTGATTTTAGCCGCATTAACCATGGCAATTTGATTGGCAAGATGACGCCGATCCTCACCACTAAGCTCATGTCGTCGCTCGGTGAGTGCCTTCTTCAAAGCCGTCTGAATCTTGGTTCGCATTTCGGCTGTTGCCGCACGAGTAAATGTCACGATCAACATCCGGGTAATGTCGGCATGCTGTTTGAGAATCTTTTGAATAATTCGCTCAACCAACACGGTGGTTTTCCCGCTACCAGCAGAGGCGGAAACCAGCACGTCATGCCCGTCGTGGGTAATCGCTGCTTGTTGAGAGGTTGTAAATTGGGTCATGCTTGCGAATCCTCCTGACGATGATGCGGAATTTGTGTGGGATCAGTTGTGACGCGGCCAAGCACCTCTTTGCGTTTCAACTTTGGCACATGATTGTAATGATCAAACCCGGTTGCCGGATCGAACAGCATAATACTTTGATAATCGCTGTTACTGATAACGGTGGATTCCTGTCCATATTGAAACGGCGCCAAAGCGATATCCCCGGCTAAAATCCGACTGGCAGCATCAATAATCAATGCCTGATTGTGCAAAAGATAGGCACTTAGATCTTCTGGTGTCAGAATGTTTGACTGATTATAATTGAAAGCACCGTCTTTTTTAAAACCAAGTGGCACCATCATGCTGCGTCCACCGGTTTCTGCTGAAATGGTTTTGTCTACCGCCGCCAAGTCTGCCCCATCTTTAGCTACCAAGAAACCTAGATATTTAAAAGCTTTTAGTCGATCAATATCGAGGTCAAGATCGGTACTGAATTTGAACTTAGGATCTTGTAAGTGAAAATACAGTGCTCCGGCTGGCACAAATGGCGGATCAGCTGGGACATTTGCCATTGCTTCAACATACGTCAACATCTGTAAGGCAATGCCATAGTACGCGTCACTGTCATCGAACCGATGTTGCGTGCTCTTGTAATCAACAACCATAAATCGCTGCGCATCTGATTCTCGATAGACATCTAGTCGGTCAATTTTGCCGCGTACATTAACGCGACCACCATGCGGCAGCGGCCAAGACAAGCCAGGTAAGCCCCTGGTATCCCCAATTCGGCCAAACTGCAACTCAGTGCGCATCGGACGGAACCCGGTCCGGCGTTGCTGCTGGCGCATGTTCGTCAGCACTTGGATCAATAACCGACTTAAGCGACTCGTCAAATAAGCCATCCGATGGGTACTGCCAAGAATTTCATAACCCGGGCGCCTCGTGATAGCCGCGACTAATGGCGGGACCGCCGCCGCGACATCCGCCGCGGTGACATCGGCCAATGTCTGGCCGGCGTCGCGCAACTGAGTCAGATATTGATCCAGCACCGCATGGAAAAGACTACCAGTATCGGCTGGCGATAACTCAAATTCAGGTCGCGGCTGTAAAAGCAAACCATACTTCAAAAAGTATTCAAACTGATTACGATAATACGTCTCTAATCGCGATACCGAGACATTCATGTCCCGACCGTACAATTGGACTGCTAATGTCGGATCAAGACGTCCAGGGTCATTTTGATAGGTCAAACTGCCTGCTAGCTTCTGAGCTAACGGTGCCAGTGTGGTTTGTTTGAGACTGGCCAAAACGCCTTGCCAACTTCGACTCAAAGGCAATTTCTGATGCTGAGCTTCACCAGCCGCGCGAACAAAATCACTGAGCATGGCCCGCGGACTACCCAGAACTGCTTTTAGAGATGTCCCCAACCCAGCCGGTGCCCATGTAGCAGGCGTTAATTGCAGTGCTTGGGCTAATTGTCTAAAGTACGGCGAGGCTTGATTTTCACTGTTTTCCTGCGTATTTTGCATGGGGTAACTAAGTGTCAGTTTTTCAGAAGCTGCCATAAATCCAAGATAATTGATGAAAGGATCGCCTAAGGTTGTGGTCGGACCTTGTTCAGGTAAAAAACGGTCATCTGGAAGCTGAGCTGCCAACAGTTGCCGCTCTTCGCTATTTAAGACACCACTATCGTTAGGCACATCAGGCATCGCGGTGTTTGTTGCGCCAATCACATAAACGTGTTTTGCCTTGGCCAAACGAACCAAACCCGTTTCGGAAATAACCACCGAGTCCAGCGTCGACGGAATCTGCGTGTAGGTGGCACTAGCAAAGCCGGCCGCCAACTGTTCTCGAAACTGATCACGATTGAAGTCAGCTTCTCCCAAAATGGTCGCATAGTCATTTAACAATTGGGTGAAGGTATCCCAAGCCTGTTCGTTGGCTTGACTGCGACTTAAATCACCGTCAGCGTTAGCGGTTTGTCGCCATACATTCAGCTGATCAATCACACCAGTCGTTTGCAGCCATTGATATAAGCTGGCCGCGGCTTCGCGACCAGTTTTGGCAGTCTGCCATTGACGCAGCAATTGCGGAACCGTGTCCGCAACCAAAGTCTTGATTGCATTAATTTGGGCAGTTTTATCTGCCTCGGGATCAAGTTGCGAATCGTCAGCGTTAGGATTGCGCTGAAAATAGCGCCATGGGTCGGTCTGTGTCCACCGTTTTTTGCCGGTAATGCCAGTGCGAACAAGATGGTTATCTGTTGTGTCTAAAGCATCACGAAAAGCCGCGATATCCATATTCTCAGGTAGTAACAACTCGGTATGCAAAAGGCGCATGACATCCTGATATTGATAATCGTGGTCTTGTATGGCAAAAAGACTTTCAATGAGTACGACTAGCGGATGATCCTTCATTGGCCGTTCGAGATCAGTAAATTGAGGGATGTTGAATTCTTCAAAGATGGCCGGAATCACCGCTGCGTATGGATCCAAGCGACGGGCTAAAATCAGAAAATCGCGGTAACGTGCACCTTGCCGGACGGCTTGATAGATTTGGCGGGCAACCGTCCGTAATTCATGATATGGATCAGTCGCCACTGCCAACTCAACTTCTTTGTTCTGTGCTGTCTGTGCAGGCGCCTGTGGTTGTAAATTGGTACTCGTTTGCCACCAATCAGCAAGGTGCTTCATGCCTTCGCTTAGCGGACGCGGTTTAGCAAAACGATCTAGCCGGATCGGTACTTTCATCGTTTTGGCTTTTTGATAAAGGCGGTGATACAACCGGCCTGCAGGTAAGAATAAATTAGGTGCCACTGGCGGCGCAGCCGGATATGGCTTGTCCAGCACTAAACTAACGGTCACCTCAGCAGCCGTTTCAATCATTGTTTCGACCAATCCAGTCTCTGAAGCTGAAAAGACGTTGAAGTCATTGAGATAAATGAATGTGTGGCTCAGGTCCTGATTGCGCATCACCTGTTGCAACCCACTTAGTAGGCTGGCATTAGTGGCATAAGGGCCGATTTCCGCTTCATAGTGATCCAGAATGATCCCCAGATCTCGCAATTTAGCACGGTGCCGATCGCCTGGTGTTAAAGCGGCTACTGTCGTATTCAGATCTTCTGCTGTGATACGACCGGTCACTAATTCACTTAATTGATCCGCCAGTTGTGTCACAAACCCAGTGTTATGCGCTTCGCCAGCATAAATCGTTAGTTCTTCCTTGCTTTCACCTAGTATCTTTGCGACCAACATCGTGTTACTGGCCCGATCAAGTCGTGGCTGTTGATAAAGCGCGGTGTTTTTCAGGAAATACCAGGCAAGTCGTGAGAAAGACAGCACCTGCACTCGATTTTGCGCATATACACCATTGACGGATGCTGCTTGCGCCCGCAACCGTTTCAACAAGTCGACTTCGGCTTCAAATTTGATATGATTAGGGACTAAATAAAAAATTTGGTTTTGTGAATCGGCTTGCAGATTAGCTTGAACCATTGTCGCCATCGTGCCAGCATGATCCGTCGTTGCGTCTCCTAAAATGAATTGCAGCCCCATGCGCTACCTACCTCCTTAAACGCGCTCCCCAGCGCAGCAACCTGCATGTAAGCACCTTGGCTGCAATGGCCAAGGTGCTTACACTCGGGTTTCTCACCGGGCCAGCTCACGCTCTGTCTAAACGCGTTCGCTGCCGCAGAAACCTCCACATAAGGACCTCAAGCCTAAATGGCCAAAACCCAGCCATTTAGGCTTGAGGTCCTTATGCTCCGGTTTCTAAGCGCGGCTGCTCACGCTCTGTTACATTATGCTTTAGTCTAGCATATCTAAGTAGTGTCTGACGGGCGTTTGCGCTATCATTAATAAAGAATATTGACGAGGTGTTTATATGGAAATCGGGACGGGAAAAAGTTATGCAAAAATTATTCTGCTTGGCGAACACGCGGTCGTGTATGGGGAACCGGCCATTGCACTGCCAGTGAAGAGTGTCGGCTTGTCAGCTCGCGTCACGCCTCAGCCGGATGGCAGACAAACTGTGACGTCTTCTTTTTTCACAGGAAATTTAAATGCTGGTCAATTGACCAATTTTGCCGGTATTGCCATGCTTATTCGACGTTTATTGATCTTCTTTAACGCCAAGAATCAAGGATTTCATTTAACCATCACGAGTGCTTTGCCTTCCGAGCGCGGTATGGGCTCATCTGCCGCAACCGCTGTGGCAGTTGTTCGCGCTTTTTACGATGCATTTCAAACATCGCTATCACACGACACATTACTGAACTGGGCCGCTGTCTCTGAAAAAGCTTTGCATGGCAATCCAAGCGGTCTTGATGCTGCCACGGCTAGCGCTGGGCGGCCGCAATGGTTCGTCCGTGGTAAGGCGCCGCGCTCGATCATGATGCCGCGAAACGGTGTGTTGCTAATTGCCGATACTGGCGTTGCCGGACAAACTAAAATTGCAGTTGGAGCAGTGGCAGATCGTTTAAAGCAGGATCCCAAAATGTACCGGCCGCTCATCAAGGATATCGGTGACACCGTTCGCCAGGCAGCATTGGCGTTGGCGCAAGATGATATTATTACCTTAGGCCAACTGTTCAATCGCGATCAGGCCGATCTGTCTGCACTTGGCGTTAGCAGTCCTGACCTTGACCGTCTCATTAACGTGGCGATTGATAACGGTGCTTATGGCGCAAAATTAACAGGCTCAGGGATGGGTGGTTGCATGATTGCTTTAGCAGCCAGTGATCAAGCGGTAGCGATTACCACGGCGCTTAAAGCTGCTAATGCGGCTAAAGTGTGGGAATACCATTTTGAATCGAAATGAGGCTATTATGACGACTTATGCACGCGCGCACACAAACATTGCGCTGATTAAATATTGGGGAAAAGCCAATCGCAAGTTGATGCTGCCAGCCACAAGCAGCATTTCTTTAACTTTAAATGACTTTTATACTGACACAGCAGTCACATTTGATCCTAGTCTAAATGATGATCGCTTCATGCTTAACGGTGAAGAACAAAACCCGGTTGCGGTCAGCCGCTTTTTGGATCGGGTTCGGCACTTAGGAAAAATTAGCACGTACGCTCAAGTCACTTCCTTGAATCACGTGCCGACTGCTGCCGGGCTGGCAAGTTCAGCCTCTGCTTTTGCTGCCTTGGCCACTGCTGCCAGCCGCGCGGCAGGTCTAAACCTTTCTCCGACTGAACTATCAAGATTAGCGCGCCGCGGATCAGGTTCAGCAACGCGCTCTATCTTTGGTGGTGCCGTTATCTGGCATCGCGGCCATGACGACACCTCTTCATTCGCTGAACCACTCGCGATTCAACCTAGTTTGCCATTACGAATGCTTGTGGTCACGGTATCTGCTGAAAAAAAGGCGGTCAGTTCACGAAAAGGCATGGCCAACACAGTGGCCACAAGTCCCTACTATGATGCCTGGGTGGCCTCAAATGAAAGTTTAATTGAACCAATGATTACCGCGTTGGCTGAAGACGACTTAGCGCTGATCGGCAAATTGACAGAATTGTCCAGTATGCGCATGCATGCGGCGATTATGGCCGAGGAACCGCCATTCACCTACTTTCTGCCGGAAACATTACGGACGTGGCAATTAGTGCAAGAACAACGGGCTTTGGGTATTCCCGCGTTTGCCACGATGGATGCAGGACCAAATGTCAAAATTCTGACTACTGAACCTTACGTGGACATTTTATTAACCGCCTTGCGCCCTGTGTTCGGTGATCGGATTTTGAGCACACGCCTTGGTCCGGATGCCAGCATCATCACAAAGGAGCAATTTGATGACACAAAGTCAGCAATCGCATCGCAAGGATGAACATGTTTTTCTAGCTGAAAAATACTTTCAATCTGTTGCTCATGCGGGTTTCGATCAGGTTCGTCTTTTGCATCGAGCTTTGCCGGAAACAACCATGGCTGCGGTGGATCTAAAACCTGATCTCCCGTTTAATTGGCAATGGCCGATTTATATCAATGCCATGACCGGCGGCTCGCCACAAACCGGCAAGTTAAACGCCCAGCTAGGCCAGCTCGCCCAAGCTTTGGGGGTGGCGATTGCCAGCGGATCGCAATCGGTGGCGTTGCGTGATCCGCAACTAGTCCCGACTTTTGCAACGCTGCGTGATCATGATCCAAACGGGTTTATTTTAGCTAATGTTGGCGCCGGTCATCATGCGACTGCTGCCGAGGCGGCGGTGGCAATGTTAAAAGCGAATGCACTGGAAATTCATCTCAATGCTGCTCAGGAAGTGGTCATGCCTGAGGGCGATCGCGACTTTATGTGGCAGGCTAACATTAAGAGCATCATTGCGACTAGCCAAGTCCCTATCGTCGTAAAAGAGGTCGGTAATGGCTTTATTCGTGAAGATCTTCAGTCCTTACAACAGCTGGGGGTTCAATTTGTTGACGTTGGCGGTCGCGGCGGAACAAACTTTGCCACGATCGAAAATGCTCGTCGTTCGGGCCACGATTTTGCTTATTTACAAGACTGGGGACAGACAACGGTTGAATCATTGCTTGAAGCGCGCGGACTCGGTCTAACCATGCTTGCAACTGGCGGCGTTCGTTCACCATTAGATGTTGTGAAGGCATTGCGGCTGGGCGCTCATGCAGTCGGCATGAGTGGTCTGGTGCTTCATCACTTAATTCAAACTGGCTATGAAGCGACGCTGGCCTATTTTCAGAACTTTCTGCACCAATTACGCCAACTTTACGCGTTATTGGGCGTCACCAATTGGCAGGAGCTGCAAGAAGCCCCAATCGTGCTAAGTGCTGATTTGGAACATTATCGTCAGGCTCGTGGCTTACCGGAAATTTGATCCTAAAACAATCCAAGTCATGATTGACTTCTGGAACTTTTATTCGAAGGGAATAATGTTGCAACACAATTCTCAGTCGGCAAGTAAAAACGAACGATTTTCCTAATATCGGAAAATCGTTCGTTTTTACCTATCCATAGATTAGTTGCTGAGATTTTAAAGACCGTAGTGCCAAGGCGGAGCAATCGTAGGCCAGCTGAGGCTCAGCCGTGCAAACAACACAGCGACCGGTTTTCGGAGCTGATGTTGTTAGGCGACTGCGAGACCGCGGGCTTTGCGGGCTCGAAGCGCCTTCTCCGCTCTAGCTACGCGTCGCCACCCCATCTGGCCGGAGATTGCGAAGTTTGGCACGGCAATGGACTATTAGCCTAGCACCTTCCTACGACTATTCGGAATTTTATGATTCACAAGTCCGATGGGCAAATAATGGCTCAGCCTCGTTCACCGGATGTGAGTTATGCCCCGAACCGAGTCTTCTTTACTAAATATCAAACACGCAACCCCTTTGGATAATAATTTTTGATGGTACCATTCACCAATTTACCAATTGCAAATGGCTTATGCTCGAATGTCAGCAGGACAAAACGTTTGCCACTTACCTTGCTTGGCAACGTTTCACCGTGCCGATAACGTGCATAGCCGTCCGCATCAACCTCAATCACAGTTTGAAAATCATCCGGATTAAGAGCAGTTGCTAAACTATGATTTGGTTCAAATCGTTTCTTCCGGAAACTTCCGAGTTCCAGACCGGCACGCACCACTTTCACGTGCTCAAACGGGATCATCGTTGTTGGTAAAATTGAAAGAAAATCGCCATGCCGATAAAATAGGCCGCTGGGCTGCTTGGTTAGGCTTGTCGCTACAAACGCATCAACTTCATCCTTCGCCGGCTTGGCTAGCGGTTTAAGCGGCAAGCGGGCTGGTTGATGTGATGCTGGTGCCCCTGCTAACTTCAGCTTAGCAACAAAATGCCCTTCGCCACGCAATCGGTGAGGAAACAGTCGGACTGTTTTAGCCAGTTCCGGATTGCCATCGGCCCACGCTGGCCGCCCAGCTTCCATCCCCGGATATTGCTTAATCGGCGTAAGCGTGAACGCATTATTGGCCAATAGCCAGGCAATGATTTGCTCATCTTCTTCAGGACTAAAGGTGCAAGTCGAGTAAATCAACGTGCCGCCTGGTGCTAGCATCTTCACAGCCGCTTTGAGAATCTGCTTTTGCCGCTCAGCACATTGCGCAGGATAGTCCGCATGCCAATACTGGATTGCATCCGGATCTTTACGAAACATGCCTTCTCCTGAACAAGGTGCATCAACCAAAATTCGATCAAACATTTGTGGCCACGCTTTTGCCAACGTGTCAGGATCATTATTCGTTACTAAAATCTGCCGAGTACCCCACCGTTCCAGATTGCCTGACAAAACTTTTGACCGCGGACCATTGATCTCGTTGCTGACCAAAAGCCCAGTGTCGCCTAAATAACAAGCAAGTTGGGTCGATTTACCGCCTGGCGCTGCACACAAATCTAATACCCGTTCACCCGACTTTGGGGCTGCAACAGTACCGACAAACTGCGCACTTGGCTCCTGACTATAAACAAGTCCGGCAACGTGATCAATGTCGTTGCCGGCGACCTTGCCATAATAACCCCATGGACTCCAAGGAATTGGTTCAGTTAATGACTCGTCCAATGGCCACGGCTTGGCTGGATCACGCCGAAAGCCACTTTCCGCAGG
>ENA-OXEH01000097-OXEH01000097.1-human-gut-metagenome-genome-assembly--contig:-NODE-97-length-15423-cov-9.11576_pt1 | contig 15423 bp, 6 predicted proteins | sample MGYA00249826_ERZ652246 | MGnify/ENA primary metagenome ERZ652246 (study PRJEB26925, sample SAMN05826497) | human gut metagenome | biome: ENVO:2100002; feature: ENVO:00000062; material: ENVO:00002003... | reverse complement strand
GCCATGACCCGTGAGCAGGCCGCCCAGATGGCGTTCCAGACCCTGACCGCCGACACTGTGTACTACACCAACAAGGGCACCACTGTCATCGGCTCCGACGGCATGCAGGTTATCGTGGGTGCTTCCGCCCCCGTGAAGGTCGCCAACAGCACGACCGATGATTACCGCACCGTGAAGGGCGACAAGGACGAGGTGCAGCAGTTCTGCGAGAAGTACTTCTCTGACCTGACCCTGAACAGCAATAACCACGACGATTTCGGCCGTCCCTCCGACCAGTGGAAGAACGGCACCAAGGAGATCGGCACCTATGCTTCCACCGCCGATGCCTCTTACTCCGAGAAGGTCAGCTCCAAGACCCTGTACTCCGACCTGGGCCTGGATAAGACCACTACTGTGGATGTGACCGAGGACGGCAAGGCCAATGGCACCTTCACCATCGAAAAGGGCAACAGCGACGACGAGCTCGGCGGCAACGGCGTTCTGGTCGAGGCTTTTGTGGACAACGACGACAACGTGACCCTGGTGGTCATCAACACCTACGTGGGCGAGATCTCCAAGGTTACCGCCGCGAAGGACGGCGATGACCGCTATGTCACCGTGGACGGCAAGAAGTTTGAGACTGAGTCCTTCGAGAAGGACGACGTGGTTCTCTACACCATGGCTGATGGTGAGATCCAGACCATGACCCTGGCCGAGGTGGTTGAGGGCGTCGAGGTCACCAAGACCACCGGCGATTCCAGCTTCGTGGCTGACGGCGAGACCTACAAGTACAGCGCGAAGATGTCCAATAAGGGTGATGTCAAGGTCGACAGCGTGCTGGACCTGTACCTGGATTCCTATGGCTATGTCATTAAGGTCGACGTATCCAAGGCCTCCAGCGACTACGCCTACGTCGTGAATACCGGTGCCGATAAGGGCCGCTATGACGACGAGAGCTCCTACTATGCCAAGCTTCTGCTGGCCGACGGCACCGTGGTCGAGGCCGAGCTCGACGAGGACTGCCTGAAAGGCGACGACTTTGATGCTAAGAAGAAAGAACTGGATAAACTGCCGGGCTACATCGTAGAGTACAGCAAGAACTCCAAGGACATCTACACCATCAAGACCGCCAGCACTTCCGGTCTGGCCGAGAACAAGAAGGTCGAGATCAACAAGGGCGAGTCTGCCATGACTCTGGACACTGAGACTGTCTACGCCAACAGCAAGACCGTCTTCCTGGTGCAGACCGGCACCGGCAGCAAGGCCACCTATAAGTCCTACACCGGCTATGCCAATGTTCCCGACCTGAAGGACAACAGCGGCAACTTTGTGTACTACTGCAAGAGCGGTAGCACTGTGGCTACCATGGTCTTCATCTCCGATGTGTCCGCCAGCTCTGACGACATCGTGTATGTCCTCAGCTCCAAGGAGGGCACCAAGGTGAAGGACAGCGACAACACCTACTACGAGTACAAGGCTGTTGTCAACGGTGAGATCACCACTGTCAAGATGGATGAGGAGCTGAAGGACAGCTATCCCAGCGGCAATGTCCTGAAGACCGATATTCTGCTGAACGTTATCGCCTATGCGGATGCTGAGAACGAGATTCTGGACGCCTCCGCCTGTGAGGAGTACAGCAAGGTCACTACCGATGATACCTATCAGCTTCCCGGCGTGGAGGTCAAGGCTGAGGCCGAGGATGGTATCATCGACCTGGGCGGCAAGAGCTACGCTGTTTCCGACGATGTCGAGGTCTATGCCGTCACCAAGGGCAAGAAGATCGAGACTGGCTCTCTGAGTGATGTGGAGAAGGGCATGACGGTTACCGCCATCGTGAAGAACGGCGAGATCGTCACCATCTTCTACGGTTCCACCACCTCCTCCGGCAACGACAAGGCTGAGATCGCCGGCGACGTGACCACCGAAAACATTGCCTCCAAGAACGAGCTGCTTTTCCTGGACAACGGCGCCTATGTTCTGGAGTCCACTCCCAACGACATTGCCAGTGATGTTCACGGCGAGGCCAACGAGAATATGTACTTTGTGTTCCGCACCAAGACTGCGAACGACAAAGTTATCCTGACCATTAAGGGTTCCAAGGGCACCGTTTACACTGAGACGGTTAATGATATCGGCTCGGTCGGCCCCCACTACTTCTATGTTCAGGTAATTGGCGAAAAGCCCCTGATCAATGCTGGTGATGGTTCCATGAAGACTGAGCCCCTGACCTCCGGTAAGTACACCTGGTCTATCAAGAGCACCGGGGATGGTACTCTTGTGGAGGGTACCTTCACTATCCGCTGAGTTCTGATCACCAAACCCCAAGAAAGCAAGGAGGCCCCGGATATTTCCCGGGGCCTCCTTGCTTTCTTGATAAAGCGCCGCGTAATAATAGGTGGTTCCAGCCTCATTGAGCTGCTGGTAGTCGTGATTGTAAAGTCCTCCCCCCAGCTTCCAGCTCAGGCCGTCTTGCGTCCACTCCACCTCAAGCAGCTCTCCATCGCTGGTGCTGAAATTAACCGCCTGCGTGTTCCCCCTCAGAAAGACAGCGTGGCGTGAACCGCAGCTTACCCAAAGCGCCTTGGCTGGAATCCCCAGTGTAAGTGCGGTAGGCTCGGACGGGCCGCAAGTTCCCGTACCCACGTAAGAGCCGAACAGCAGGCTACAATCTCCCCGTCCGGCGAGGCCCTCGTCAATTTTCTGAAAATCCTCGTTGAAGTCTCTCCGTAAAAAGCTGTCCTCCGGTTCCCACTGGTGCAGGTGATAGTGCGCTGTATAGTTTGCCATCTATATTACCCCCTCCGCAGGCAAGGCCATCCCCGCGTCCGGTAGACAGCCGGACGCGGGGGTTCCTTTCCCGCAGGGGCCGCGTTTTCCAGTACAGCAAAGGCGCTGCCCGCCCCCCCTGCGGGAGGAATGAAAATGGCAGCTTATACGGAACACTATCACCTGCACCAGTGGGAGCCGGAGGACAATTTCCTGCGCACGGATTTCAACGAGGATTTCCGTGTGCTGGATAAAGCACTGGCCTTAAAGCCTGAGATTCTAAGTGGAAGCTATACAGGGGATGACGCCCGAAGCCGGGATATTTCGCTGGGGGTATCGCCCCGGGCAGTCTTTGTGGTAAGGCAGGACGGCGCAATGCAGTCCGACATGTATACCTATGGCGGCCTGGCGCTGCAAGGAGCACCAGTCACCATGCGGGATGGAAACCTGGTGGAGATCACCAGCAGCGGAATACGGGTGGCCCGCGGCGACCTGATAGAGGGCAGATTCTACGCGGACGCAAACCAATCCGGAATGAGCTACTACTATATAGCCTTCCACTAACAAAAAGAGCCGCCCCCAATCGGGGGCGGCTCTTTCAATCACTCGCTAACAGAACTCAGAAAGCTTATTAATTCTTCAGCCAGCCAGTGATGGTCGTGCTGGTGCCGCTCTCCTGGAAAGTAGTCCAGGTGTAGTTGTTACCCTTAGTAGCAGTCTCGGGAGTGGCATTAGTCTTATCATCATAGAAGTTGTTACCAGACACGTTGGTAACAGTACCATTAATGGTAAGCTTTACACCGTCGGTGCCAATGATCTTAGCGGAGCCAGTCAGATTCAGCGCATCCTGACCGCCGATCGTGACATCCTTGTTAACCTTCACAACAGCGTCAGAAGACTCGGCCTTCATACCACTGCCGTTAGCAGTCAGGGTCAAGGTGCCTTCCTCGATAGTCATAGCGTCACCAATCAGAGTGCCGTTGGGCACGACCAGGGTGCTGCCGGACACAGCCTTCACAACCAGCTTATCAGCGGTAATGCTGGTATCCTCAACCTTCAGGGTAGCCCCCTTAGCGATCTCAACAGTCAGCGCATTGCTGGCGCTAGTATCGCTCACGGTCAGGGTAGCACCAGCGGGAACCTTCACGGAAGCAGCGCCGGTGATAGCGTTAGCGTTCAGGGTAACATCAGTGTACTTGTTCAGAGCATCCTGGATGGCAGTCTGGTCCACAGCGCCAGACAGGTCGGAGGAGCTGTCAACCGCGGGGATGTTGCCGTAGGTGTCAACCACCAGCAGCTTCACCTCGTCGCCGGCGCCCATCACATAGTAGGCGTTGGCCTGGTAAACACCGGACTTATCAGTCTCGATGGCGATGGTGGGCACCGCGCCCTCAACGCCGGCCTTGTCATCGCTGTTGATGCCGATGATAACGGTATCTTTGGTGATCTCAGCGTTGACATTGCTGCCCTTGTCGCTCAGAGAAGCGTCGGTGAAGCGGATATCGCCGTTCTTCTCGTTATAGGCAATGATGGCGGTACGCAGCAGGTTGTCGACCTCGGTGACAGTGTAGCTGCCGTCCTTGTTCTCCTCGTAGGTGAAGATGTCGCCCTTGGACAGGGAAACCTTCTCGTCGGTCATGATGTCCTTGTGCTCGGTGGCGCCATCCCAGAAGGTGAAGGAAGACACGGTCTCGCCGTCCTTGTTCTTGGTGGTGGACACGGCGCTGGTCACATAGCCGTAGTTGCTGGTGATGGAGTTAACCTTCGCGTTCAGCTCTACGTAAGCCAGGACAATGCTGTTGTAACCGGTGGAGTTGTCCTTGTTAGCGTAAGCAGTGATATTCTTGTCCACCACAGAGGTAGTGCTGTACTTGGCAAAGTCGGAACCGGCCATAGTAGAGAACTTGCCCGCGCTATCCTTCACAAAGATCACGGCGTCGTCCGCGATGCTCTCGCCGCCAATCTTGCCCTTGCCAGAGTTGTTGACATACTTGCCAGTCACAATCTTGTCGAAGCCGGCCTTGTCGGCGCTGTCGGTCACGGCCTCGGTCAGGACGTACTCGCCCTTCTTGACCTCGTAGGTCACCAGGCCCATAGTATCGGTGTACTTCTTGTCGGTGGTAACCACCTTGGTGGTGCCGTCGGCGAAGAGCAGCTTGGCCTGGGGGCCGTTGATATCGGTGTCAGTCTTCACGACCACGGCGTAATCCTGCAGCTCGTGGCTGGAGGTGACAACCTCGGACTTCACGATGTAGCCGTTGAGCACAGCGGCCTTCACGGTGCTGTCCAGAGCCAGATCCTTGTCGGGAGTGGTGGTAACATAGTTGTACCAGGTACCGTCAATGCGGACGGAGTCGCTCTTGGTGGCCTCGATCTTGCCCTCGACCGTCTCAGCCAGGACATAAGTATCGGTGTCATCCACGGTGTTGGCGGCGTCGCTCTTGATGACATAGTCGTTCTTGGCCATATCGTCGTAAGCGTTCACGTCCTCAAACTTGATGTTGGTTCCAGCCACGTCGGTGTTGAAGGACTTCTCGCCCACGTAGGTCACCTTGGCGGCGGTGAAGGGGACGTAAACGACGGTGTCGATCTTGCCGTTGTCGTCATTGTCGTAAGCCTTCACAGCGGCGGCCTTGTTGCCGCCCACATTCAGGCCGTCAATCAGCTTACCGGTGTAGAGAGCGGTGGTGGTCACATTGCTGTCCACCTTGTAGGTGGTGCCGTCAATCTTGACCTCGCCGTTCTTGACAGCCTCAACCTTACCGGCAGTGCTCTCCACGATCAGGGAGCTGTCGGTGGAGGCATAGACGCCGTACACATTCTCGCTGTCCTTATACAGAACCTCGACCTTCTGGCCGATCAGGTTGCTGTAGTCACCCTCGACCTTGGTGTACTGGCCCTTGGTGGTGATGCCATTCATGTACAGGGTGTAAGTGCCCTTGCTGTCCTTCTCCACGTCGGTCAGCACAGCGTCGCCGTCGGTGATCAGGGACAGGTACTTGTGGCCCATGGTCTCGTCGGCGTACTTGGTCACGGTGTTCTCGCCGTAAACATTCTGGGTCTTCTGCTCCAGGGTGTACTTGCTGCTATCGAGCTTGCTACCGTTCGCGGCATCCAGAGTGTCGATAGCATCCTGACGGCTGTTGTAGACGGAGCCGTCCAGAGCCTTGACGGCATCGTTAACAGAGCTGTCCTTGATCTTGACAACCCACACGCGCTCGGTGCCGGTCACGACGGACTCGGTGCCGGTGTAGCTGTACTGGCTGGTGGTGTAGTTGCCAGCGGCGTTCAGCTCAACCATGTTGGCGTCCAGAGCATTGTAGATCATCTGGGCGGCATTGTCACGGGTCAGCAGGGTGTTGGCGTTCAGATTGGACAGGTTCTTGTAAAGACCGTTCTGGTTGGCCAGCACGTTGGTGTTGATGGCCCAGTCGTTGCCCACCAGGCCGGACTTCTCGGCGTTGTAGCCCAGCACGCCCAGCAGCATCTTGGCGGCCTCGGTGGCGCTCACGGTGCCGGTAGGATCAAACTTGTTGTTGCCGCGGCCAGCGATGATGCCGTTGGCGGCGCAGTACTCAATGTAGGACTCTGCCCAGGTACCCTTGATGTCGGTAAAGGTGGGGGTGTCCTTGACGCCCAGCACGGGATCCACACCGCCGTTGATGGCGACGCAGAGCATCTTGGCCATCTCGGCACGGGTCACGTTGCCGGTGGGGTCAAAGTAGCTGCCGTCTTCCTTACCATTGATGATGCCCAGGGCAGTCATGGTAGAAACGGCGTCCTTGTTTACGATCTCATCCGCATCGGTGAAATCGCTCGCGTTCACCGCGCTGGCGCCGACACTCATCATGCCCACGAGCATGACGGAGGCCAGAGCCAGGCTGAGAGTCCGCTTGAGGTTTCTCATGTTTGGAATTCCTCCTTCTAAATTTTGAGCTTTCGGGGCATCCTACTCACGACTGCGCGTTTCAGTCAAGTATGACGCCCCTTACATGGGAGGAAAGAATGCAGCTTTCGGGGAATAGGGGTATAAAAGGCGGGGAAACAGAATCAAAAGGTTCGCATGGTAGACGTATGGTAGACATTATAAAAAACTCCTTGGGGAAAAAGCTGAAAATTCAGGCGCTTTGCGTTGCATTTTGGTAGACATTTGGTAGACATAACCCCACGCACGATCAGAAGAGGTATAAAAGTCGGCAGATTGGGTATTTTGAAAGCAAAGGATCACAGGCACGAGAAGAGAAAATCGGAGCACACGAGAATTTTGCTTTGATTTTAAGGAGAGATCTGCTATAATGTACTCGTATTGGAGCGCACTTCCATGGAAGGCGTTTATTAAATTGTGTTTACCGGGCCGGTGAATTGCCGGCCCTTGGATACCGTTTATGCCGGAAACGGCTGCGGCGGAAGGAATAGAGGGTTGTAGCTTTGACAAAATATGTGATCCACGGCGGAAAGCCGCTTTTTGGAGAAATTGACATCAGCGGCGCGAAGAATGCCGCCGTCGCCATAATCCCCGCCGCCCTGCTGGTGGACGGGGTATGCCGCATTGAGAACATTCCCCAGATCAGCGACGTGACATTGATTCTGAATATTTTGCAGGAGCTGGGCGCCGATGTGCGCACCGTCAACCGCACCACGGTGGACGTGGACTGCTCCCACATCCGCAACGCCCGTGTGCCTGAGGAGCTGGCGCGGAAAATCCGCGCCTCTTATTACCTCATTGGGGCGCTGCTGGGCCGGTTCGGCTCCGCCGAGGTGCCCCCTCCGGGTGGCTGTGACTTCGGCGGACGGCCCATTGACCAGCACATCAAGGGCTTTGTGGCCATGGGGGCCGACGTGGATGTGCGGGGCGGCTACATCCATGCCAAGGCCAAAAACGGCCGCATGTGCGGCACCCAGATCTATCTGGACATCGTCTCGGTGGGCGCCACCATGAACATCATGCTGGCGGCCGTGCTGGCCGACGGCCTGACTGTCATTGAGAACGCCGCCAAGGAGCCCCACATCGTGGATCTGGCCAACTTCCTCAACTCCATGGGCGCGGAGATCATGGGCGCGGGCACCGACGTGATCAAGATCCGCGGGGTGGAGCGCCTGTCCGGCGGCAGCTACTCCATTATCCCTGACCAGATTGAGGCGGGCACTTATATGACCGCCGTGGCCGCCGCCGGGGGCGAGGTGCTCATCCGCAACGTCATCCCCAAGCATCTGGAGTGCATCACCGCCAAGCTGCTGGAGATGGGGGTGGACGTGGAGGAGCGGGATGACGCGGTGCTGGTGCGCCGGCACGGCAAGCTGACCCGCACCAACGTCAAGACCCTGCCCTACCCCGGCTTCCCCACCGACATGCAGCCCCAGATTGCCGCCGTCCTCTGCCTGGCGGAGGGCACCAGCGTGCTCACCGAGGGCGTGTGGGACAACCGCTACCGCTATGTGGACGAGTTCCGGCGGATGGGCGCCCAGATCCAGGTGGACGGCAAGATCGCCGTCATCGAGGGCGTGGAGAAGCTCACCGGCGCCCGTATCCAGGCCTGCGATCTGCGGGCCGGGGCGGCCATGGTAATCGCGGGCCTGGCGGCCCAGGGCACCACCGAAATTGGCTGCATCCACCACATCGAGCGGGGCTACGAGGATATCGTGCGCAAGCTCTCCGGCGTGGGGGCGGACATCCGCGTGGTGGTCACCCCGGACGAGGAGAAGCAGAGCCAGGTAGGCTAAAAAGAAAACAGGGAGCGGCGGCGCAGGCCGCCGCCCTTTTTTGCGCAGAGAGACTACATAGTGAGGAGCGATTCCGTGCTGGAACTTTGTACCCTGGCCAGCGGCTCCAGCGGCAACAGCCTGCTGGTGACCGACGGCCGCACCCACGTGCTGGTGGACGCGGGCATCTCCTGCCGCCGTATCTGCACCGGCCTGAAGGAGCTGGGCGTGGAGCCAACGGAGCTCGCCGGCGTGCTGATCACCCACGAGCACAGCGACCACATCTCCGGTTTGACCACCCTGACCAAGCAGCTCAGGCTGCCGGTGTATGCCAGCCCTGGGACGGGGCGGCAGCTTTGCTACCGCATCGCCTTTCTGGAGGAGCTGCTCCGCCCTGTGGCGCCGGGGGAGGGCTTTTCCGTCGGCGGGCTGGCGATTGAGAGCTTCCCCACCTCCCACGACGCGGCGGAGAGCGTGGGCTACGCCCTGTCCGCCGGGGGGCGGAAGGCGGCGGTGGTCACCGACCTGGGCTATGTGACCGGGGCGGTGCTTCGCGGCATCCGGGGGGCGGATCTCCTGGTGGCCGAGGCCAACCACGACGTGGAGTGGGTGCAGTCCGGCCCCTACCCTTACCACCTCAAGGCCCGCATTCTGGGCGACCGGGGCCACCTGTCCAACGAGGCGGGGGCCGAGCTGGCCTGGACGGCGGTGGAGGGGGGCGCCCGCACGGTGGTGCTGGCCCACCTGTCCCATGAGAACAACACCCCCGCCCGGGCCCACGAGGTGGTACGGGGCGTACTGGAGCGCCGGGGCGCGGCAGTGGGCCGGGACGTGGCGCTGGAGGTGGCCCCCCGCAGCGAGAAGAGCCGGAGGTACACGGTATGAAGGGCATCCGGGTGCAGCTCATCTGCGTGGGCAAGATGAAGGAGAAATTTTACATCGACGCGGCGGCGGAGTACGTCAAGCGCCTGTCGGCCTACTGTAAGCTCCAGGTGGTGGAGCTGCCGGAGGAGCGGCTGCCGTCCAATCCATCCCAGGCCCAGATCGACGCCGCCCTGGAGAAGGAGGCGGCGGCCATCCGCGCCAGGCTGGCGCCGGGGGCCAGCCTGATCGCCCTGTGCGTTGAGGGGTGCATGCGCTCCAGCGAGGAGCTCTCCGGCCTCCTGTCCGACTGGAGCAGCCGGGGGGGAAGCAGCCTGGCCTTTCTGATCGGCGGCTCCTACGGCCTTGCCCCCTCCCTCAAGGCCCAGGCGTGGGCCAAGCTGTCCATGTCCCCCATGACCTTTCCCCACCATCTGGCCCGGGTGATGCTGCTGGAGCAGCTCTACCGCAGCTTCAAGATCGACGAAGGCTCCAGCTACCACAAGTAGGCGTGACAATCTCCCGAATTCGTCAAAAGACAGGCTGGATATTGGTGAATTTTTGTGCTATAATCACAGTGCAGTACATCGTTTACGCCAGAATTTCAGATATTGGAGGTTAGTCCCATGTCCTATCGTGATGTTTATGAAAAGTGGCTCAGCAGTTCTGCGCTCAGCGAGGCGGAAAAGGAGGAGCTGCGCTCTATTTCCGGCGACGAGAAGGAGATTGAGAGCCGGTTCTTTGCCCCGCTGGAGTTCGGCACCGCCGGCCTGCGCGGCACCATGTGCGTCGGCCTGCACCAGATGAACATCCACGTCATCCGCCACGCCACCCAGGCCTTCGCCGAGGTCATTCTGGCCGAGGGCCCCGAGGCGGTGAAGCGCGGCGTGGCGGTGTGCTTCGACTGCCGCAACCACTCCCAGGAGTTCGCCCGTGAGACCGCCGACGTCATGGCGGGCAACGGCATCCCCGTACGTATCTTCGAGTCCCTCCGCCCCACCCCCGAGCTGTCCTTCGCCGTCCGGGAGTATGGCTGTATCGCCGGCGTGAACGTCACTGCCAGCCACAACCCCAAGGAGTACAACGGCTACAAGGTCTACTGGCAGGACGGCGCCCAGCTCCCCCCCCACCACGCCGAGGCCATCGCCAAGAAGATGGAGGAGCTGGACTTCTTCGCCTCCATCAAGCGCATGGACTACGACGAGGCGGTGGAGAAGGGCCTGATCACCGTCATGGGGGCTGAGACCGACGAGAAGTTCCTCTCCAACGTCATGGGTCAGGTCAACGACAAGGCCGCGGTGGAGAAGGTGGCCGACACCTTCAAGATGGTTTACACCCCCTTCCACGGCACCGGCTACAAGCTCATCCCCGAGGCCCTGCGCCGCCTGGGCATGAAGCACGTCATCTGTGTCCCCGAGCAGATGGTCATCGACGGCAATTTCCCCACCGTGGTCTCCCCCAACCCGGAGAACCCGGAGGGCTTCTATCTGGCTGTGGATCTGGCCAAGAAGGAGGGGGCGGACTTTATCCTCGGCTCCGACCCCGACGCCGACCGGGTGGGCATCATGGTGCGCACCTCCGACGGGGAGTTCAAGGTGCTCACCGGCAACCAGACCGGCGTGCTGCTGCTGGACTACCTGATCGGGGCAAAGCAGCGCACCGGCAAGATGCCCGCCAACCCCGTGGCCCTCAAGACCATCGTTACCACCGAGATGGCCCGCAAGGTGGCCGAGACCAACGGCCTGAAGTGCTACGACACCTTTACCGGCTTCAAGTTCCTGGCGGAGAAGAAGGACAAGCTGGAGAACGCCGGGGAGGGCAAGGTGATCTTCGCCTACGAGGAGAGCTACGGCTACATGCTGGGCGACTATGTCCGCGACAAGGACGCCGTCACCGCCGCCCTGTCCCTCACCGAGATGGCGGCCTGGTACGCCGGACAGGGCATGACCCTGTACGACGCCCTGCTGGCCTGCTATGAGAAGTACGGCTATTACGGCGAAAAGACCCTGAACCTGGTGATGCCCGGCCTGGACGGCCTGAAGAAGATGGCCGATCTGATGGCCAACCTTCGGGAAAAGCCCCCGGTGGAGATCGCCGGCGTGGGCGTGCTCCAGCAGAAGGACTACAAGGACGGCAGCGTGGTCAACGTGGCCGACGGCGCGAAGAGCACCATGGAGCTGTCCGGCTCCAACGTGCTGCGCTATGAGATGGCCGACGGCACCAGCCTCATCGTCCGGCCCTCCGGCACCGAGCCCAAGGTCAAGGTCTACATCCTGGCCAACGACGCCTCCAGGGAGGCCTGCGACGCCAAGGTTGCCAAGTACGCAGTCTGGGCCGAGAGCCTGAAAAAGTGAGTGAATAGAGTAAACCGGTTCCCCGGCGTCCGCGCCGGGGAACCGGTTTTTTCACGTCGGGAGCAGCACGGATTTCCAGCCTCCCGGAGTAGCGGGAACCTGAACAGAGGCGGTGTCGCCCCAAAATGCATTTTACACCCTGTGCACGGGCGGCACTTGCGGCCGCCCCCTTTTTGCCCCCGCTGGGAACGCTTCGCCCCGTAGGGGCGGGGCTTGTCCCCGCCCGTGGGCGGCCACAAGGGCCGCCCCTACTTCCGGGGTTCCGTTCCCGGCGGACTACCTTGTGGCGCTTGTGTGTAGGGGCGGGTGCCCACACCCGCCCGGAGCTGGCCGGTGGCCCGGAGGGGCGGGCCGATGTGGGCATCGGCCCCTACAGAGGTCTGCTGCGGCAGGCACCGCCCGGCAAAATGCTCCGTAGGGGCGGGGCTTGTCCCCGCCTGCGGGCGGCCATAAAAGCCGCCCCTACTTCCGGGGTTCCGTTCCCGGCGGGCTATCTTGCGGCGCTTGGACGTAGGGGCGGGTGCCCACACCCGCCCGCAGGGCGTCCGGCAGAAGGAGTCCCCCGCGTCCGGCGGTACGCCGGGCGTGGGGGACTCTCATATCCCGGAAGGGGGAATATTCATGGCAAATTATACCGAACATTATCAGCTCCACCAGTGGGAATCGGAGGACAGCTTCCTGCGGACGGATTTCAACGCGGACTTCGCCAAAATTGACGGGGCCATTGCCGCGTGCAGCCACACGGTCAAAGGCGCCTATACCGGAAACGGAAGCTATTTGACGGTGGAGCTGGGCTTCCGGCACGCGGCGGTGCTGGTCTCGCTGGGATATCAGTCCTACAACCAGCCGCGGCTCTCCATCGACGGGGACACCGCTTATATGGTCATGACTGACAGCGGGTTCCGCGTCCAGGATGATCGGAATGCCAATCTGAACGAGGTAGGGAGAGAATATCTGTATTTGGCGTTCCAATAATAACAAGAATCCCCCGGACAAGTCCGGGGGATTCTTGTTTGAACTTGAGTTTGACAGCAATGCCAGATTACTGAACCTCAACAATGTAGGCGGAGTAACGGGCAAAGGTGCCGTCCCAAGTCTTTACCACAATAACGTTGCCGTTATTCAGATTCTTGCTACTGGCGATATCGTCAGTGCGGTTAGTCAGATCACTATCCGTGCCATTTTCAGCGACCGCCGCAGTGGTGAAGATACCGGAAGCGTGCGCGGTAACAGAGTCGTCGACGGTGATGGTCACAGTAGCGTTCTTGGCCTGCTCAGCAGACAGAGGCAGAGTGGTGGCATTCGCAACGGCCTTGGCGATGGTGGTATAGTCGCCAGCGCTGGCAGTCTTAACGCCGTCCACAGTGGTGGAGGTGATGCGGTCGTTATTGGCGTTGTCGTCATCGCCAGCGTCGACGTCAACCTCCATCTTGTAGGTGTCGGTGACATACACGACCTCGGCCTGGCCGTCATCGTTGTACACCACGATACCGTACTGACCGGAGGTCAACTCAGTGGTAGCGGCAGTCTTGTCGTCCGCCTCGGTGTTCTCCACGTCGATAACCAGGGCCTTGTCGGCATAGCGCTCCCAGTCGGTGTTGGAGTTGTCATTGACGCCACTCACGAAGGACTGCTTCACAGTCTCGTCATCGGACATCAGATCAGTTGCCTTGTCGAAGTCATAGACCTTGAAGTACTTGGTGCGGGTGGTAACAATCAGGCCCACGTCGTTGGCCACGTCAGCCGCAGCGGTCTTGTTGCTGTTAGACACACAATCGGCCTGAGCCTCCAGTACGTAGTAGTCGCCATCGGTCGTGTAGGTGCAAAGCTTGCCGGCCATTCCCTTGGTCTTGGATTGCATCTGGAGAACGTTGCCCTCTTCGTCAATGACGGAGTAGGTATACACGCTGCCGGACTTGTCGTAGACGCTCATGACATAGACATAGGCGTCGGTGCCGAACTTGGCCTGGTCAGTGTAGAGCACGATGACCTCGGCAACGTCGGTGGCATCGTCGAAGGCCACCACGGAGGCGCGGACCTTGCCGTTATCGATACTACCCGCTTTATCAGCGTCGATCATCTTGGCCATGTTGTCATAGCCCACGGCCACATAGCCCTTGGATCCATTATAGTAGTAAATAATGGTTTCCTCGTCGATACCATAGCTGTTGGTGTGGGTATCAACAGAGCTGTTCTCCAGACGCAGGTCGACATCGCCTCTGGCAACATCAGCCTTCAGCTCGGTCTGGCTACTATGGAAGAAAGTAGACTTCCCGCTTTCTGTGTAGTTGTCGCCTTTGATATAGTTTTTGCTGGTGCCATTGACGATCACGCCGTCATCCAGCTCAGCAGGCCCGAAGGTCACGACCTCATCGTCGTCAATGGTGTAGGCCACCAAGTTGCCGGAGGCATAGCCCTTAGTCTTGGCACCGGCAGCGGTAGCGTCATCGGAACCCATGAACTTCAGGACGGCGTCCATGGAGTTGTCGTCGGTGATCGCACTGCCAAACCAGGTCTCAACCGCGCTGTCCTTGGTGCTGTTGTCGTCGGAATTGGCGAGATCCTCAAAGCGGTCAGCGGTGGCGTCCATGTCCACGTCATAGACCTTGGAGGTGCCGTCCGCCAGCAGCAGCTTGATCTGGCCGGTGGTGGTCAGGCCGTTGATGGAGTAAGCGGAGTCCAGAGCCAGAGCGTACTGGGTGGGAGCGCCCTCGACCTCACGGAAGGCCACGATGTTGCCGAAGTCGTCCAGGAAGAAGTCGTACTGAGCGTCAAACTGCACGCCGTTGGCCTTATCGTCACACTCAGAGATCAGGAACTTGACGGGGTTATCCTTGTTGATGTTGCTCAGAACCTCCAGGCCGTCCTGCTTGTACTCCTCGCCGCCGACCTTGATGTAGTTCTTGTTGTCGTCCTTGTTCTTGGCGTTGAAGAGCTCCATCTCACCGGTAACGGTCTTGGGCTCCTCCACATAGGTACGGCCGCCGTACTGGACAACCAGCACCACGTCGCCCTTGGTCAGATCCGTGGCAGTGGTCACGATATCCTCGTTGTCGATGACATCGTCGCCGGGCAGGCCGTACAGGGTGGTGGTCTCGTTCTTGGAGCTGACGCCGGACACATGGGTCAGGGACTTCTCCACGGAGATGACATAGTTGACATAGCCGTCGTTGTCGTTGTCGATGACGGTCAGGGCGGCGCCCTTCACGTTCATGATATCGTCCACATCAGCGCTGTCAATGGCCACTTCCTCATAGTTGTGGTAATACTCGGTGGCCTTATCCGTGGCCAGGCCAGTGCCCTTCAGCAGGGCGGCCAGGGAGTCGTCGTCCTTGGAGTCGCCGCCGGTGACCTTCTCGCCGGTCTCAATGACGGTGTTCACGTCGGAGACCACAGGAGCGCCATACACGGTGGAGTCGGCCAGAATGGTGGTCTTCTTCACGTACATGGTGACGGCCTTACCCAGCATATCAACAGGAGTGCTGACATTGAAGACCTGGGTCTTCACGTTGGCGCTGGAATCCTGGGCCACGGCGGTGTTGCCGGTGGTGGACAGGATGCCGTCGGGGTTGTAGATGCGGGTCTTGCCCTCCTGCAGCGCGGTATCGGTGTCGTCGTCCAGGATGGCCCACTCATTGGCGGTGACAACGCCCTCCACCTTGATCACGCCATACTTGTCGGACAGGATGGTGCGGTGATCGCTGTAAACGATGGGGTAGTTGTTGGTGGTGTAGCTCTGGATCATCTCCACGTCCAGGGCGTT
>ENA-OXEH01000095-OXEH01000095.1-human-gut-metagenome-genome-assembly--contig:-NODE-95-length-15662-cov-7.80041_pt1 | contig 15662 bp, 17 predicted proteins | sample MGYA00249826_ERZ652246 | MGnify/ENA primary metagenome ERZ652246 (study PRJEB26925, sample SAMN05826497) | human gut metagenome | biome: ENVO:2100002; feature: ENVO:00000062; material: ENVO:00002003... | reverse complement strand
TGCCTCTTGTCTCGTGGGCTCGGAGATGTGTATAAGAGACAGACGGCCAGCATCAAGGCCTTGCCCCGGTTGATCCGGTACAGCTTGTCGCCAGGATTGACCGCCATGCCGCGGGTGAAGGGCTTGAAGCCCTTAGCCTCCGCCAGGCGCACCGCCTCGGTTACGCACTCCCGCTCCGTCTTGCCTGCGTCCAAAAACTTCTTGTAGTCCTCACAATAGGACTTCATATCCGCCTCGTCCTGGGCGCTCAGGCGGTCGTAGCCGTTCTTGGGCTGGTAGAGCAGCGCCTCGCGCCGCAGCTCTCCCGCCGTCTTCTGCTTCTCTTCCATTTGAATTCCTCCTTCGTCTAGTTCCGATTGCTCAGTATCTGCTCAAACAGTTGCTTGGCACGGGCCTGAAAGGCCTCCGGCGTGTCGTCCGCCCGGTTTTCCAGGAGATAATCGCAGTGGGTGCGGAAAAAGCCGTCCCCCTGCTGGGCCTCCACCCGCTTCCGGGCGTAGTCCTCCGAAATCCCCTCCCGGGCCATGATCCGCCGGATGCGCAGTTCCCTGGGGGCCAGTATGCCCACTATCGCGCCACAGGTCTCCCCCAGGCCGCTCTCAATGAGGGCGATGGCGTCGATGGCCACGGCGCTCCGCCCCTGCTCCTCCGCCCCGGCGGCCTGCCGGTCGATCTCGGCCAGGATGAAGCGGTGGGTGATGGCGTTCAGCTCGGCCAGGGCCGCCGGATCGCCGAATACCACCCCGCCCAGGGCCTTGCGGTTGACACGGCCCTCCCCGTCCAGAATGGAAGGGCCAAACCGGGCGGTCAGCTCCGCCCGCAGGGTGGCGCTGGACTCCAGCAGGGCGTGGTACACCGCATCCGCGTCGATGATATGGGCGTCCAGCTCCGCCAGGGCCTGGAGCGCGGTGGTCTTCCCCGCCCCGGTGGGGCCGGTGATGCCGATGCGTTTCATGGATGGCTTCGCCTCCGTGGTTCAGTATAGCATATCTCGTTCCGGGTTTGTTATGTATTTGTAAATTTCCACCGCAGGAGAGGCTTCACTCCGCCCGCACGATGTGGAAGCCGGCGGCCTTGTTCAGCCGGTTGGCCACCGCCAGGCCGATACCGGCGGCGGCGGGACACTGGGCCCAGATGTGGGACACGCCGGTGCCGTCGAACCAGCGCAGGGCCTCAAAGACCCGGCGGGCCTGCTCCGGCACGTCGGTGCTGGGCCCCAGCTGCTCCAGCGGGTGGCCGGCAAACAGCCCGGCGTATTCGTCGAAGCAGATCACCCCGTCTCCGGGGGCCATGTGGGCCTGGATGTAGCGGGCCGCCGCCGCCGGGGCCCCCTGCACCACGGTCACCGGGGCCTTGGGGGCGTAGTGGCGGTACTTCATGCCGGGAGCCCGGGGCTGCTCCCCCGCGCCCATGAGCCGGGTCACCGCAGGATCAACCGCCACCTCACCCAGCGCGTCCCGGAGCTGTTCCAGGGTGACGCCGCCGGGGCGCAGAAGCCGTGGGGGCATTACCGTCAGATCCACGATGGTGGACTCCACCCCCACCGCGCAGGGTCCCCCGTCCACGATGCCGTCAATTTTTCCGTCCATATCCTCCAGCATGTCCGCCATGTTGGTGGGGCTGGGCCGGCCGGAGGTATTGCCCGACGGGGCGGCCACCGGCACGTCGGCGGCCGCCAGAATGGCCCGGCAAACCGGGTGGGCCGGACAGCGCATCCCCACGGTGTCCAGCCCGGCGGTCACCACGTCGGGCACCACGCGTTTCCGCCGGAGCACCATGGTCAGCGGCCCCGGCCAGAAGCGCTCCGCCAGGGCGTAGGCCGTGTCCGGAATGTCCCCGCAGTAGCGTTCCAGCCAGTCCGCCGAGGGGATGTGCAGAATCAGCGGGTTGTCCTGGGGCCGCCCCTTGGCCGCGAAGATGCGGCCCACGGCGTCTGGATTCAGGCCGTTGGCCCCCAGGCCGTACACCGTCTCCGTGGGGATGCCCAGCAGGCCGCCCCGGCGGAGAATCTCCGCCGCCTCGGCCGTGTCCCGCGGCTGTAGTCTTTGTGTGTGCAATGTGCTCACCTTCCCGATGGTTCAGCTTCTCCCGATGGAACTGCCGATGTGCTTTTCCTTCCGCCACTGGGGCGGGGGCCCATCGTCCGCCCAGTACTCATCTAAGCGGGTGATCCTGCCCCCCGCGAAACGGAAAAAAGACACCGCATGAAAACGGGCGCTCCTGTCCTTCGGCCACACCGCTGCGACCGAAACACAACCGTCCTCCGTCCATTCCGCACGCTCCACCGCGCCCTCCCAGTCCCCTGGGTACTCACAGTTGGCCCGAATGTATTCCTCCGCCGTGAAGCGCTCGTCCGTGCAGTGCCAATACACCTCTGCTTCCGGCGCGAACCACTCCCGCAGGGCTGCGGCATCCTGCCGCGCCACGTCCGCCCAAAAGCGGGACAGACGCTCCCACAGCGCGGCATCTTCCCTGCTCAAAAACGAACTCCCCTTCCATGCCGAACCCGGGCACTCCGTCGTGCGCTTCCCTCCACGATGGTCAGCACGCCCGCGGCCAGCAGGGCCGCGCCAGAGACAATCTGTAAAATGCCGATGGCTTTTTTCATAAAAATACCCTCCCCTGCTTATTCGTAGATGCCCACCGGCGTCCCGGCCAGCTCGATGGTGGTGTCCGGGGCGAACCGGGCCTTTTGCAGATAACCCTTCACGGTGAGAATACCGTACTTGGGGTTCACCTTCTCGTCCTCCAGCTCCAGCTCCAGATAGTCCGCCCCTGAGCCGGTCAGCCAGCCGTCGTCCTCCAGCAGCTCCGCCAGGTCGGACTTCACCATATCCAGGGTCAGCTTCTCCGGCAGGGCGGTAAAGTGAATGATCAATTCCACGCTTTCTTACTCCTTTTCTCAGCCTTGTGCGCTGTTTTTTGGCCGTCCCCGCCTTAGCCGTCCTGCTCCCGAGCCCTCAGCCGCTCCGCCTGGTCGGCGGTCACCAGCGCGTCGATAATCTCATCCAGATCGCCGTCCATGACGCTCTCCAGCCGGTACAGGGTCAGCCCGATACGGTGGTCGGTCAGCCGCCCCTGGGGGAAGTTGTAGGTGCGGATACGCTCGTTGCGCATGCCGGTGCCCACCTGGCTGCGGCGCTCCGCCGTCACCGCCTCCTCCTGCTCCCGCACCTTCTCCTCGTACAGACGGGAGCGCAGGATCTGCATGGCCCGGTCCCGGTTCTGGAACTGGCTGCGCTCCTGCTGGCACTCCACCACCGTGCCGGTGGGCTTGTGGATGAGCCGCACAGCGGAGGAGGTCTTGTTGATGTGCTGGCCGCCCGCACCGGAGGAGCGGAAAACCTGCATCTCGATGTCCGCCGGGTTGAGCTCGAAGTCCACCTCGTCCACCTCGGGCAGCACCGCCACGGTGGCGGTGGATGTGTGGATACGCCCACCCGACTCGGTCTCAGGTACCCGCTGCACCCGGTGGACGCCGCTCTCGAATTTCAGACGGGACCAGGCTCCGTCTCCCTCAATTGTAAAGCAGATTTCCTTCACGCCACCCAGTTCCGTCTCGTTGACCGAGTCCACCTCCACGCGCCAGCGGCGGGCATCGGCGTACATGGAGTACATGCGGAACAGGGAGTGGGCGAACAGAGCCGCCTCCTCCCCGCCCACTCCGGCGCGGATCTCCACGATGACATTCTTGTCGTCGTTGGGGTCCCGGGGCAGGAGCAGCACCTTGATCTCCTCCTCCAGCCGGGCCAGCTCCTCCCTGGCCTGCTGGTACTCCTCCTGGGCCAGCTCCTTCATATCCGGGTCGCCCATCAGGGCCTCGGCATCCTCCAGATCCTGCCGGCGGCGCTGGTAGGCCCGGTAGGCCATGACCACCGGCTCCAGCTCCCGCTGCTCCTTGTTGAGCCTGGCCACCAGCGCGGGGTCTTCATAGGTCTCCGGCGCGCTCAGGCGGGCCTCCACATCGGCATAGTGGAGATCCAGGGCGCGCAGCTTTTCCATCATTTCCAAGTCATATCACCTGTCAAACAAAAAGGACTTTACCAGTGCAAAGGGTTCCCGAATATACATCTTCAGCCGGGACGGCACATGGGTGCAGGGGGCCGCCAGGGTGGACAGCTCTCCCGCTCCGCCGGAGGCGCGCTCCCACAGCATACGCGCCCGGGTGAGGTGGAAGCCGCTGGACACCAGCACCACGCCGGCACTCGTGTCCGCCCCCTTCTCCTCCAGCAGCGCCAGGGTATACCGGACATTCTGCCAGGTGTTGTGGGACTGGTCCTCCTGCCAGATGCGTTCCGGCTCCACGCCGTATTCCACCAGATAGTCGTACATGGCCTGCGCCTCGGTAGTGGGTTCGTCGGGGCCCTGGCCGCCGGAGACCACCACCTGGACGTCCGGGTGCTCCTCCAGGTAATCCAGCGCCTTGTCCAGCCGGTCCTGGAGCAGAATGGACGGCCCCCAGGGCTTCACCTGGCAGCCCAGGATGACCATGAGCCTGGGCTCGCCCTGTATGTGGTCATAGGCACCATACATCACCGCGCCGAATAGGGCGCCGAAAGCCAGCGCCCCCGCCAGCAGCAGGGCCAGCACGGCCTTCCGCCACAGGGGCCACCGCTTCCCCTCATAGGGACGGTAGCAGCTCTTCCTTCTCCGGTTCACCCTCGGGCCTCCTCCAACTCGGCCGCCAGCGTCTCCCACTTCGTGTAAAGCGCGGCGATCTCCTCCTCCAGGGCCTTCTGCTCGTCATAGACCTTCTGCAGCTCCAGATAGTTGGAGGCCACCTCCTCGGCCTTGAGGGTCAGCTCGTATTGCCGCTCCTCCGCCTTGGCCACCGCCCGCTCCGCCGCGGCCACCTGCTTCTCCAGCTCTTTGGTGCCGCCGGGACGGCGGGGCTTTTCCTTTTTCGGCTTCTCCGGTTCCGCCTTGACGAGGACCGCGGCCTGGAGCCGTTTCCGCTCCTGGGCGGCCCGGTACTCCTCAAAGGTCCCCCGGAAATCAATGATCTGTCCGTTCTCCAGCATCCAGATACGGGTGGCAAAGCGGTTGATGAAGTAGCGGTCGTGGGAGACAAAGAGCAGATTGCCCTCGTAGCTCTCCACCGCCTCCTCAATCCACTCCCGGCTGGCCACGTCCAAGTGGTTGGTGGGCTCGTCCAGGATCAGCAGATTGATCTTCTCGTCCATGAGCATACACAGGCGCAGGCGGCTCTGCTCCCCGCCGGAGAGGGCGGACACGGGCTTGAACACGTCCTCCCCCCGGAAGTTGAAGGCCGCCAGCCGATTGCGGGCCGTCTGGGTGGAGCAGTCCTGGTCGTAGATCATGGTGTCCACCAGATTGCGCTCCGGGTGGGAGAAGCGGATGATCTGAGGCAGGTACCCCACCTTTACAGTCGGTCCCATGCGCAGCTTTCCGGAGTCCGGCTCCTCTTCCCCCAGCAAAATCTTCAGCAGGGTGGACTTGCCGGTGCCGTTGTCGCCCAGCAGGGCAATGCGCTCGCCGCCGATGACCTCCAGGTTCACGTGGTCAAAGAGAGTGCGCCCGTCAAAGGACTTCTTCAGCTCCTTGATGGTGAGCACCTCGTCCCCCCGGAACTCGCTCTCCCCGAATTTTATGTCTAAGCGCCGCTCCTTGGTGGGCTTGTCGGTGGTGCGGATGCGCTCCATGCGCTTTTCGATGGAAAAGGCCCGCTTGTGCAGCTTGTCGTTGCCCATAAAAGCCCACAGGTGCAGCTTGTCCGCCGCCTCTTGGAGCTGCTCAAGCTTGGCCTGCTCCTTCTCGTACTGCTTGAGCTTCTCCTCGTAGCGCCGCTCCTTCTCCTCCACATAAAAGCTGTAGTTGCCCGCGTAAAACTCCGCCTTGCCATCGTGGATCTCGATGACCCGGCGTACCACCCGGTCCAGGAACCAGCGGTCGTGGGAGATGGCCAGCACGGTGCCCTTGTAACGGTCCAGATACTCCTCCAGCCATTCGGTGGCCCGGAGATCCAGGTGGTTGGTGGGCTCGTCCAGCAGGAGGATGTCGGTATCCTCCAGAATCAGGCGGGCCAGGTTGACCCGGGTCTTCTCCCCGCCGGAGAGGGAGGAAAAAAGCTGCCCCCGCATGTCCTGGGAAATCTCCAGGCCATTGCACACCTTATTCAGCTCCGTTTGGGTATCGTAGCCGCCCCCCGCCTCAAAAGCGGCGGTGAGGGCGTCGTACCGCCTGAGCAGGGCGGGGTCTGTGTCGGCGCCCATCTGCTCGGCGAGGCGGGCCATCTCGGCCTCCATGGCGTGAAGCCGGTCAAAGGCCGTCTGAAGCACATCCTCCACGGTGTAGGCGGGCGGGTAAACCGGGATCTGTGAGATGAGGCCCACCCCTTTGCCGGGGGCCACATGCACTTCGCCCTCATCCCAGTCCAGCTCCCCAGTGAGGACTTTGAACAGTGTGGTCTTGCCGGCGCCGTTTTTGCCCAGCAGGCCCACCCGCTCCCCCTGGTCTACCTGAAAGGTCAGGCCGTCCAGTATCTTTTTGCCTACCTCGAACTCCTTGGACAGGTTCGAGATGGAGATATCAATCATTTGTTTACTCCTGTTGTCCGTTGTGATATAGTGAAAGACGAAATCAAGGAATGGAGGTTTTCCCTATGGACGCCATCCGATGGGAAGGAAATACCCTTTACCTGCTCGACCAGACCAAGCTCCCCGTGACCGAAGTGTGGCTCCCCTATACCGATTACCGGCCAGTGGCCGATGCCATCCGCACCATGGTGGTGCGGGGCGCCCCCGCCATCGGTGTGGCCGCCGCCTATGCCTACTGCCTGGCCGCCCTGGCCGGTGAGGGGCTGGACGAGGCCAAGGAGACACTGGCCGCCAGCCGGCCCACAGCGGTCAACCTGTTCTGGGCCCTGGAGCGCATGGAACGCAAGGCAAAGGAGTGCGGCGGCGCGGCAGAACCGCTGATCGCCGAGGCCAAGGCCATCCACGCCGAGGACGTGGCCATGTGCCGGGCCATGGGGGCCCACGGGGCGGCGGTGGTGCCGGAGCACGCCCGCATCCTCACCCACTGCAACGCCGGGGCCCTGGCCACCGGCGGCTACGGCACGGCACTGGGTGTCATCCGCGCGGCCCATGAAGCTAGTAAAGTAAATATGGTTTACTGTGATGAGACCCGACCGCTCCTCCAGGGAGCCCGCCTGACGGCCTACGAGCTGGTATCCGACCACATCCCCGCCACCCTGATCGCGGACAACATGGCCGCCAGCCTGATGGCCAAGGGGAAGATTGACCTGGCTGTAGTGGGGTGTGACCGCATGGCCGCCAACGGCGACTTTGCCAACAAGATCGGAACCTACTCCGTGGCGGTCAACGCCCATTACCACGGCATTCCTTTTTATGTGGCCCTCCCCTGCTCCACCATCGACCTGTCTCTGGCCGACGGGAGCGGCATCCCCATCGAGGAGCGGGACAGGGACGAGGTGCGCACCCTGTACGGCACCCGCACCGCCCCGGAGTCGGTGGAGGTCTGCAACCCCGCTTTCGACGTGACCCCCCACAGTCTGGTCACCGGCATCATCACCGAGAAGGGGGTCATCTACCCGCCCTTTCAGGAGAATCTGCAAAAGCTGTTTGGATAAAGACGGGCCGATGGGAACACCGGCCCCTGCTGGCCGCCGGGCGGACACCCGGCGGCCCTTTTACGCCTCCCCTGTGATGGTGAGCAGGTAATCCACCAGCTCCTCCAGCGCCATGCCGCGGGAGGCCTTGACCAGAATGGTGGCATGGGGCCGCACCACGCCGTCCAGCACCGGCCTGGCCTCCGCCTTTGTGGGGCAGTAATAGCACTCCGGCACGCCGGCGGCCTGGGCCGCGTCATGGATGTGCCTTGCCAGCTCGCCCACCGCCACCAGGCAGTCGATGCCCGCCTTGCCCAGGTAGTCGCCCACGCCGGCGTGGAGGGCGGGGGCCAGGGGCCCCAGCTCGAACATGTCGCCCAGTACGGCCACCTTGTACGCTCCCCGGGCACTGGAGAGCACCTCCACCGCCGCCCGCATGGACTGGGGGTTGGCGTTGTAGGTGTCGTTTAGGATGGTGATGTCATCGCCCCGGTGGAGCAGGTTCATACGCATTTTGGTGGGGGCAAAGTGGAGCACGCCGTCGGCAATCTGCGTCTGCGTCAGGCCAAAGTGCTCCCCCACCGCCGCCGCCATCAGCGTGGGGTAGATCATGTGGTCGCCCAGGGCGGGGATCTCCACCGGAAAAGAGTTGTGAGGTGTTTTTACTTCACAGGTCATATGGCTCTTGCCGTCGCTGACCAGCCTCTCCGCCCGGTAGTCCAGCCCCTCTCCGGCGCCCACGCGGGTGAACGCATAGGGGAGCTTCCCCGGCAGGGTGTTCAGCAAGGGATCGTCCCCATTGATGACCACGAAGGCGCCGGACTTGACATGGTGGAAGATCTCGCTCTTGGCCTCCAGGATCTTCTCCCGGGAGCCGAAGTGCTCGATGTGGGAGTCGCCGATGTTGGTCATCAGCACCACATCGGGCTCCACCAGGGCAGAGAGGTAGTCGATCTCCCCGGCGTGGTTCATGCCCAGCTCCAGCACGGCAATTTCGTGCTCCCCGCTGAGGCGCAGCAGGGTCATGGGCACGCCGATCTCGTTGTTCAGGTTGCCCTCGGTCTTGAGCACCCGGTACTTCTCCCCCAGCACCGCCGCCACCATGTCCTTGGTGGTGGTCTTACCCACCGAGCCCGTCAGGGCCACCACAGGTATGGGGAACTTTTTCTTGTAATACTTGGCCAGATCCCGCAGGGCCCGCTGGGTGGAGTCCACCTTGATATAGAACTTGCCCGGCAGATAGCTCTCCCGCTCCCGCTGGGTAAAGCAGCCCGCAGCGCCCCCCTCCAGGGCGGCGTTGATGTAGGCGTGGCCGTCGAATCGCTCCCCTACCAGGGGCACAAAGAGGGACCCGGCGTGGATGGTGCGGCTGTCCGTCTCCACCCGTCCCACCGTCCGGTTGATATCCCCAAACTCTCCCAGCAGCTTACCGCCGACCGCGTCCATGATTTCACGTATGGTCATCGGCTCCATAATCCGTTTCCGCTCCTTATCTTCCCTGTTTTCGGGCCTCCAGAGAGGCGTGCACAATGCGCTGGCACAGCTCGTTGTAGTCAATGCCCGCCGCCGCGGCCTCCTGGGGCAGCAGGCTGGTGGGTGTCATGCCGGGCAGGGTGTTGATCTCCAGGAACCAGGGCTCCCCGTCCTCCGTGAGGATGAAGTCCGCGCGGGAGTACACCGACAGCCCCAGTGTCTCGTACACCCGCAGGGCTGCGGCCCGCACACGCGCCTCCTCCTCCGGAGTAATCTCCGCCGGGCAGACCTCCAGAGCGGCGCCGGGCTGGTACTTGTTGGCATAGTCGTAAAAGCCCTGCTTGGGGATGATCTCAATGGAGGGCAGGGCTTTATCCTCCAGGATGCCCACCTGGATCTCCCGGCCCCTGATGTACTCCTCCAGCACCGTGCGCCCCCCCAGGGCCAGTCCTTCGGTGAGGGACCGGCGCAGCTCCTCCGCCGTGTAGGCGATGGATACACCGATGGAGGAGCCGCTGGCCACCGGCTTGACCACCAGGGGCAAGCGGGCAGTCTCTACCAGTCGGTCGATATCTGCGGCGGTGTAGGTGACGGTCTTCCAGCCGGGGGTGGACACCACGTCGGCCACCATCCGCTTGGTCAGATCCTTGTCCATGGCGATGGCGCTGCCCAGATAGCCCGCGCCGGTGTAGGGAATTCCCATCAGATCAAAGGCGGCCTGCACCCGCCCATCCTCGCCGCAGGTGCCGTGGAGGGCCAGGAATACCATGTCGGCCATCCGGCACAACTCCAGCACCCCGGGGCCGAACATGCTGGGGCTGTCCCCCTTCCGGCCGCGCCGCACCTGATCCAGATCCGGAGCCTCGCGGCTGATTTTCTTGTAGGCCTCGGACACAGGCGCGTCAAAAAATGCCTCGTCCGCCCCGCCCGTCTCCAGGCCGAAATATAAGTCGATCAGGCCCGCCCGGTGGCCCAGCGCCCGCAGCGCCTCGGTCACCATGGTTCCAGTGGAGAGGGACACATTCCGCTCCGGAGACAGTCCCCCTGCCAGCACAACAATTTTCATAGCACACCTCGTTCGAGAGTTTGATACAATATGATACGCACTAGTGGTATATTATAGCACGGTTCCGGCCTATTCTCAACCTTCTTTCGAACCTTCCCCGTCCAATTCTTGCAAAAGCACCTCCTCTGTGGTAGAGTAGAGCGGAGATTGGGGGGTGCGCTGTGAAAATCGCGTGGTATGAGCCGCTGTTTTTCCTCTTCTTTGGGGCGTTTCATCTGCACCGTGTCTGGGGGCTGGCGGACCGGGAGAGCTACGCCGCCTTCTGGCTGGGGGTTCTGACACAAAAGGGTCCCCTCTACTTCGGCCTGATGGGCCTTCTGGCCGTGCTGTGCCTGGCGGGCGTCGCCACCTTCTTTCGGAATTGGGGCCGCAATCCCTGGTGGCGGTGGATCTACCTCTTCGGCGGCAGCTATGTCCTGTTCGATCTCCTTGCCATTGCCGCCGGCCTGTCCTTTTGGCACTCCCTGCTGGCCTGGATGTTTGATGTGACCTCCCCCTGCTGGAATTTTCTCTGGGGCTTTTTCGTCCTGCTGGGCGGCGCCTCGGCCGCCCTGGGTCTCTCGCTTCTGGTGCGCCGCACATAGGCAATGGGCCGGTTCCCTACGGAACCGGCCCATTCTCTCTGTTCAGAGTTCAGAACCAGCCGCCATCCCGGCTGTCCTGCAACTCCAGCGCGCCGCACAGCAGCTCGGCCGCCTCGCCCCTGGTAAGTGGGGCACTCAGGCCTCCGTCCAGCGACAGTACGCCGCAGGTGGCAAGATTGGCGGCAGACTGAGCCGCCCAGGTGGGAATCCCCTCCTCCGCCAGCGTATCGGCGGACACGTCAGTCACCTGAAGGGCCCGGTCCAGGAGCACCGCCGCCTCTGCCGCGGTGATGGGCTCCTCCGCCTGGAACACTACCTGCCCATCGCTGGAGCGGCTGCCCTGCACCAGTCCCGCCTTTAGCGCGGAGGAGACATAGGGCTTGGCCCAGGTGGGAATCGACACATCGTCGGCAAAGCCGGTGCGCTCTACGTCCTCCAGGGCTTCCATACCGGCGGCGTTCATGGCCATAGCCACAAATTCCCCGCGGGTCACAGCAGCGTCGGGCTGGAAGAAATAGGCCCCACCCATGCACTCGCCCACGAAGATCCCCTCCTCTGCCAGTCGGATGGCAGCCTTATGGGCCGGGTCGCCGTCCATGTCGGCGTAGGTGACCTTGGTATTCGGCTTTTCAATCTTGATCTTAACGGTAGCGGGGTCGGAGGAGTTGCCCACCGCATCCACCGCCACATAGGTGAAGGAGTCCTTGCCGGTCTTGTTTTCATAGGGGGTGTAGACAAATTCGCTGCTGCCGTCCTCCGGCATGGTCACCGCCCCGCGGGCGGGCTTGTTGAGGATATGATACGTGAGCAGATCCCCCTCGGGGTCTACGGCGGAAAACTGGGCAGTCACCGCCACATTTTTGTAGGTGGTGAACTCCAGATTTTCCGCCACCGGCGCGCCGTTTGCCTCGGCCAGCAGGTAGAGTTCAACGGTGACGGCATCGCCGCTCCGCCCGTCGGAAAAGACCGGGGTGAACTGGAACTGAGCCTCCAGGCCGGCCGGTGCGGCCAGAGGGGTGAAGCGCAGTCCGTCCACCGCCTCCATAGCAATCACGTCGCCCACCTGGATGCCCTGAGCGCCCAGGGTGAGACAGCCGACCGCGGCATCCGGCAGAGTGGCGATCACAATGCTGTCTAGCTTGCCGGAGCCTTCCACAACGAAGTCCTCCTCGGAAAAGGAGATGGGTTCCGCCGCCGGGCCATTTTTGGTCATGGCCGCCACGGTTGGGGCCGCCTCATCCTTTTGGAAGAAAAAGGCAGATGCAGGCCAGCCAGCGGAGTACAGGACCGCCGCCAGCACTGCCAGCGGCAGAGCGCGGCGCAGAAGGACGCGGTGTTTCAAGACAATTACCTCCTTGTTTGGAAATCATCCGTAGTCTTTGCCAAATCAAGGAGAATATACGGCTGAGGCCATCCAAATCGGACAGCCCCCGTCCACTGGTTCAAATACGGCTCCGATCCCGCAGCCAGCTCGGAAGGGAGCGCATTTTGATACTGGAGATAATGCCCATGGCCGCAAACATGGTGACGATGGAGGTGCCGCCATAGCTGATGAACGGCAGTGTCAGCCCCACAACGGGGAACACATAGAGACACATTCCCACGTTGACTCCAACCTGGGCCAACAGCATCCCTGCGTACCCCATGGCGATGAAAGCGCTTTGAGGCGAGCAGGCCCGCCGCGCCACCCAGATGCAGCGGGCAATGATCGCTCCCAGCAGGAACAGCAGAACAATACACCCGATCAGGCCGAACTCCTCTCCGCAGACCGCAAAGATCTCGTCGGTGTGCCGGGCGGGCAGGGCAGACTCAGAGAGGCTCTGGGTCTGAATCCCCTTGAGATACCCCATGCCGAACAGCCCCCCGCTGCCGATAGCCAGGATGCTGCGGGTCTGCTGAAAGCCCTGTCCCTGAGTCTGTTCGCTGATGGTCTCCGTATTGCCCATAATATGATCGATGACCACGGTGATACGCCGGGCGAAGTACTTGTCGCTGATGTGGGGCCAAATGAGCACGGCCCCTATGACACAAACCACAATGGCCAGCAGGAACCACCGTTCTTTCACCCCGCCCGCCCAAGCCATGATGACAAAGATAAAGGCATAGGTCAGCGCCATACCGAAATCGCCGGAGGTCGCCACAATCAACCCGATCATGACCAGGGTGTGGCCCGCCAACTGGAATACGGAGGAGGGGCGGCTGAGTCCCCGCTCCCGCTGCCGGTTCATCTGCCAGGCCAGCAGCAGTACGAAGGTCAGCTTGGCCAGCTCCGCCGGCTGTAGATTGACCGGAAAGCCGGGAATACTCAGCCAACTGTTGTTGCCTGTCTCATCCGCGCCGATCCCCAGTGGGGTCAGGAGCAGCAAATTGATGAACAGTCCAAACAGAAAGAGCCATTTCCAGGATTTTTCCGTAAACAGCTCAATATCAACCGAGGACATGGCGATATAGACGAACACCCCCAGAACGATGCCCACCGCCTGGATCAGCATGCAGCGCAGCCCCGCCGAGTGGTTCATATAACGGGTGGCGCTGTAAATCAGCACCATGCCGAAGCCGCTGGCCAGCAGGCAGAGCGTCAGCAGCAGCCGGTCGCCCCGGTGTATAAATTCGCGGATCGAATCGGTCAGCCAGTTCAACCACATCCCTCCCTTCCAAAACCGTGCTTAAAATCAATTTAGTTTACCATCTTTTTTGCGTTTGGTAAACGGGTGTGGTATAATATTTAAGCGAATTTTCACATTCGAGGTGTTATATGGAATATATATCCAACTCCCCAGCAGAGACCGAGGCGCTGGGCGAGGCGCTGGCCGCCCGGCTGACAGCGGGGACGGTGGTCGCCTTTACCGGAGATCTCGGGGCGGGAAAGACCGCTTTCACACGGGGACTGGCCCGGGGATTGGGCGTTCCCGACCGGGTCACCAGCCCCACCTTTACCATTGTCAACGAATATGAGGGGGGCCGTCTGCCCTTGTTCCACTTTGACATGTACCGGCTGGGCTCCTCCGACGAGCTGTTCGACATCGGGTGGGAAGACTATCTGGCCCGGGGCGGCGTGTGCGCCGTGGAGTGGAGCGAGATTGTCAGCGACGCGCTGGAGGACGGCGTGCTCCGGGTGGACATACGGCGGGGAGCCGGTGAAGGAGAGCGCATTATTACCATCACGGGAGGGACGGACGCATGAAAATATTGGCCCTGGAGTCCTCCGCCACCGCCTGCTCGGTGGCGCTGTGTGAGGATGAGGCTCTGATTGCCCAGTCCTTCCAGAACAATGGCCTGACCCACTCCCGCACCCTCATGCCCATGGCCGTATCCCTGCTGGACAACTGCGGAACCGCCTTGGACGCGGTGGAGCTCATCGCCGTGGCGGCCGGGCCCGGCTCCTTCACCGGCCTGCGCATCGGTGTCGCCGCCGCCAAGGGGCTGGCCTGGCCGGGGAACAAGCCCTGCGCGGCCTGCTCTACCCTGGAGTCCATGGCCTGGTGTCTGGCCCACCTGGACGGGGAGATCTGTGCAGTCATGGATGCCCGCCGGAACCAGGTCTACAACGCCCGCTTCCGTGCGGCAGGCGGCCGCTTGGAGCGCCTGTGCCCCGACCGGGCCGTGGGCCTGGACGCCCTGGCCGACGAGCTAAAAAAGAGCGGGAATCCGCAATTTCTGGTTGGAGACGGCGCACTTTTATGCTATACTACCCTCAAGGAACTGGGGTTGGACATCCGGCTGGCGCCTCCCCACCTGCGGCACCAGAGTGCCTGGGGGGTTGCCCGGTGTGCACTGGAGCTGACCAGAGCGGGCAGGCTGACCGACGCGGCCGGACTGACGCCCAATTACCACCGGCTCTCCCAAGCGGAACGGGAGCGGCTGGAAAAAGAACAACACAAAGGGGAATCGTGCCATGGACATGGAAAAAGTACACATTTTGGACCACCCTCTGCTGCAGCACAAGCTGTCCATCCTGCGGGATGAGAACACCGGAGTTAAGGACTTCCGTGAGGTGGTCTCAGAGATCGCCACGCTGATGTGCTATGAGGCCACCCGCGACCTGCCCCTGGAGGAGGTGGAGATCAAAACTCCCATCACCACCGCCAAATTCAAAACCATCGCAGGCAAAAAGCTGGCCATTGTCCCCGTTCTGCGGGCTGGCCTGGGTATGGTGGACGGCATCCTGACCCTTATTCCCTCCGCCAAGGTGGGCCATATCGGCCTGTACCGGGACCCCGACACCCTGGAGCCGGTGGAGTACTACTGCAAGATGCCCAACGACATCGCCGAGCGGGAGGTCATCATTCTGGATCCCATGCTGGCAACCGGCGGCTCTGCCTCTGCGGCCATCCAGTTTATCAAAAATTATGAGGTCAAAAATATCAAGCTTATGAACATCATCGCCGCTCCTGAGGGCATTCAGCGGGTCCACCACGACCACCCTGATGTGGATATCTACTGTGCCGCTCTGGACGAGAAGCTCAACGACCATGGCTACATCGTCCCCGGCTTGGGCGACGCCGGTGACCGTATCTTCGGCACCAAGTAAAAAATCCATAAGCATGCGGCGCGGGCAGATGCCCGCGCCGCTCCAGTATCAAGAGGGCCACCCCATCGGGGCGGCCCTCTTCAGCCTGTCTGTTTACTTGCTGTGCTTCTCCTGAAGGTACTGGTGCATGGACTCGGCGGCCTTCTTGCCGGCGCCCATAGCCAGGATGACGGTGGCCGCGCCGGTGACGGCGTCGCCGCCGGCATAGACGCCGGGGCGGCTGGTGGCCATGGTCTCCTCGTCCACCTGGAGGCAGCCCTTCCGGTTGGTCTCCAGGCCGGGGGTGGTGGAGCGGATCAGGGGGTTGGGGCTGGTGCCCAGGCTCATGACCACGGTGTCCACCTCCAGGGTGAAGTTGGAGCCCTCCACCCTGTCTCTTATACACATCTGACGCTGCCGACGAGCGATCTAGTGTAG
>ENA-OXEH01000091-OXEH01000091.1-human-gut-metagenome-genome-assembly--contig:-NODE-91-length-16535-cov-20.3666_pt1:5000-16535 | contig 16535 bp, 10 predicted proteins | sample MGYA00249826_ERZ652246 | MGnify/ENA primary metagenome ERZ652246 (study PRJEB26925, sample SAMN05826497) | human gut metagenome | biome: ENVO:2100002; feature: ENVO:00000062; material... | reverse complement strand
GTGGAGGGCGGGGCGGGAGATGAGGCTGTGATCCTCCGTGCCGTAGAGGAAGTCGCCGATGAGGGGGTGGCCGGTGTGGGCCATGTGCACCCGGATCTGGTGGGTGCGGCCGGTGTCCAGCTCCAGCTCCACCAGGGCGCGGCCCTGCCCGGTGCGGAGCACCCGGTAGCGGGTGGAGGCGGGCTGGCCCGCAGGGTCCACCTGGCGGGCCATGAGGGAGCCGGGGACACGGCCGATGGGGGCGTCGATGCGCCCCTCCGGCGGCCGGGGGATTCCCTCGCACACCGCCAGGTAGATCCGCCGGAAGGCGGGGGTGTGGAGCTGGCCCTTGAGCTGCTCCTGGGCGTGGGGGTGCTTGGCCACCACCAGCAGGCCGGAGGTGCCCTTGTCCAGCCGCTGGACGGGGTGGACGTCGGCGGAAATCCCCGCTTTTTTGTAATACCAGGCGATATAATTACAGAGCGTATCGCTGTAGTGGCCGGGACCGGGGTGGACCAGCACGCCGGGGGCCTTGTTGAGCACCAGCAGATCCCCGTCCTCGTACACGATATCCAGGGGGCCGGGGGTGGGCACCATGTCCCCCTGGCCGTCGGGATCGGCCACCCGGACGGAGAGCACCTGCCCCGCCGCCGGGCGGCAGGCGGTGGTGACCCGCATCCCGTCCAGCAGGATGCCGTCGTCCAGCCACTTGACACGGCGGATCACCGTCCCCGACAGGCGGAGCTCCCGCCGCAGCAGGGTGTCGATTTTTTCCCCCGCCTGGTCCGCCGTCACGGTCAGCTCCAGGCGGCGGGGGGACTGCTGGGCCATGTTTGCGACCTCCTTGCGTTTTTTCCCAGTATAGCACGGGCGCGGCGGCTTTTCAAACGGCGGATTTTGTAGTATAATAATCAATTAGAATCCAAGCAATGGAAACGAGGTGCCTCCAATGGCGGAAAAACTGGGCCTTTATGTCCACATCCCCTTCTGCCGCAGCAAGTGCGACTACTGCGACTTCTACTCCCTGGCGGGGAAGGAGGGCCGGATGGACGACTACCAAAAGGCGCTGCTCGCCCATATGAAGGAGACCGCGCCCCTCACCCGGGGCTGGCAGGTGGACACCGTCTACTTCGGCGGCGGCACCCCCAGCTTTTACGGGGAGAAGCGGCTGCGGGAGGTGCTCAAAACCGTGGCCAAGCGCTTCGATCTGGCCAAGGACGCGGAGATTACCGTGGAGTGCAACCCGGACAGTGTGGATAAGAAGGTGTTTCAGGCCCTCCGGCGGGCGGGGGTAAACCGTATCTCCCTGGGCGTCCAGTCTGCCCACGACTGTGAGCTGAACTGCCTGCACCGCCCCCATACCTTCCAGCAGGCCCAGCGGGCGGTGGCCGCAGCCCGAGAGGCCAAGATCAAAAACATCAGCCTGGATCTGATCTACGGCCTGCCCAACCAGGATATGGCAGGGTGGCGGGACACCGTGGAGCAGGTGCTGGAGCTGGAGCCGGAGCACCTGAGCTGCTACGGCCTCAAGGTGGAGCCGGGCACTCCCCTGGACGACCGGGTGGTGCGGGGGGAGAAGCTGCCCGACGACGACCAGCAGGCGGATATGTATCTTTGGACGGTAGAGCGGCTGGCGGCGGCGGGCTACCGCCAGTATGAGATCTCTAACTTTGCCCGGGCGGGCTTCCAGTCCCGGCACAACCTGAAATACTGGATGGGCCGGCCCTACATCGGCTTCGGGCCGGGGGCCCACTCCGACTTCGGCGGGCGGCGCTACTCTTTTATCCGGGATCTGGAGGGCTATATTGCCGCCGTGCTGGAGGGGGGCACCGTCATCGACGAGTCCGACCTGATCCCCCAGCGGGAGCGGGGCGGCGAATATTTGATGCTCCGCCTGCGCACCACCCGGGGCATCGAGGAGTGGGAGTACCGCCGGGAGTTCTTCATGAACTTCGATCCCATCGAGCAGAAGCTGGAGGAGTACGAGCGCCAGGGCTGGGCGGAGCGGCACGACCGCCGCTGGAATCTGACGGCCAAGGGCTTCCTGGTGTCCAACCAGCTCATTGGGGAGCTGCTGTCCATTCAGGAGGAGGCGACACTGGAAAAGACTCTGCCCCGGCTGAAGCAGGGCAGGCCGGAGGAGGGGTAAGGGCGGGATTTTAAGACCGCCCGCCGCCCGTGGAAGAAAATTGTAAGAATTGGATTGACAAATCCTGGCCCCCGCTTGTTTACAAGCGGGGGCTTTTGTGTTAACATAATTTTTGTATGACCCGTTTCACAGACGATATTAGGAGGACAAGTATGAAACAATGGATCCGGCGGGGGGCGGCCCTGGGTCTGGCGCTGGCCCTGACTGTCACCGCGGCCTCGGCGTCCCAGGCCATGGGCTGGGACGTACATACCGGGCGGGCGCCCCTCTCCCAGGGGGCCAGCTTGGGAAAGAACGTGTTCTGGAGCGATACCTATTCCGACCTGCGCACCGAGTACTATGTGGAGTATTCCCCCAACGCCAGCGTAGTGCCCACGGTGGCCTACGGCTCCAAGGTTACCGACCGGGTGACCCTGTCCGGCATGGCCCAGACCCTGGAGAGCCAGGGCAAACGGGTGGTGTCCGGCCTGAACGGCGACTGGTATGTGCTCTCCACCGGCGCGCCCACCGGACTGGTGGTGACCGACGGGATTGTGCGGGCCACAGGCTACTACAACGACACCTGGGCCATCGGCTTCAACGCCGACGGCACCGCTTTCATCGCCCGCAACGGGCTGTCTGTCTCCGTGTCCTTCGGAGGGCAGGCCGTAAAGCTGGGCGGCGGCATCAATAAGGTACGAAAGCTGACGGACAGTGCCGCTGTGGGCGGCCTGACCCTGCTGACCGACGACTTCGCCGCTACCACCCAGAACACCGAGCCGGGGGTAGATGTGATTCTGTCCCCGGTGGATGACGGCACCGGCACCTACGCCGTTAAGCCTACCATCGGCCGGCAGACCCAGTATGTGGTGGAGCAGGTGCTGGAGTCCACCGGAAGTATCCCCATTCCCGAGGGCAAAGCCGTGCTCACCCTGAACGCCAAGGAGAGCGAGGAGGCCCTGGCCCGCCTGCGGGCCCTTCAGCCGGGGGATACCGTCACCCTTACCGTGTCCAGCAGCGATCAGCGCTGGAGCCAGGCGGTCCAGGCCCTGGGCGGCGTGTCCAAGCTGGTCACCAACGGGCAGGTGGACTCCGGACTGGACGCCTCCCGCACCGCCTGGCCCGCCATCGGCATCAAGGCTGACGGCACTGTGATCTTCTACGCCATGGATGGAAAGCAGCCCGGCTACAGCGTGGGCGCCACCCAGGGCCAGGTGGCCCAGCGCCTCATTGAGCTGGGATGCGTGGAGGCCATCTGCATGGACGGCGGCGGCTCCACCACCATCGGCGTCACCTACCCCGACCAGGAGGGCATGCAGGTGGTCAATAAGCCCTCCGACGGCAGCCAGCGGAAGAACAGCACCGCCATCTTCCTCACCACCGGGCTCCAGCCCACCGGCGAGCTGGCCTCCTACTACGTGACCCCTTCCGACAGCATCCTGCTCTCCGGGGCCACGGTGCAGCTCTCCGCTACCGGGCTGGACACCAGCTACTTCCCCACCAGCGGCGGCGGCGTGAGCTGGTCGGTGTCCAGCGGCGGCGGCACTGTGGACGAGAACGGCCTCTTTACCGCCGGGGCGGAGAGCGGCTTTGCCCAGGTCACCGCCACCGACGGCTCCGCCTCCGGCACCGGCTACATCACCACCGTCCGCACCCCGGACGAGATCACCCTGACCAATGAAGCCACCGGCGCGGCGGTCGCCAGCCTGAACCTGGACCCCGGCGGCCAGGTGGATCTGAAGGCCTCCGCCTCTTACCGCAAGCTGGCCCTCACCGCCCAGGATACCTGCTTCACCTGGTCAGCGGACCCAGAGGTGGGCACGGTGGACGCAAACGGCGTCTTTACCGCCGGGACAAAGAGCGCCAGCGGTAACCTCACCGTCTCCGCCGGGGGCAAGACCCTCACCGTGCCGGTGAGTATCGCGGGCCACGTCAAGACGCTGGAGGACTGTGAGGGCGACCTGGCCTCCTTCGGTGCCACCAGCACGGCCTCCTACGGGGCCGAGACCGGCCTGGACTACGTCCACAACGGCCGCCAGAGCCTGAGGATGACCTATGACGCCTCCACAGGCGGAACGGCGAGCCTGAACAGCGCGCTGCCCATCCCTGCCGGAGAGAGTTGGCTGGGCGTGTGGGTGTACGGCGACGGCTCGGGCAATACCCTGATGGCCACGGCGGCGGACGCCAGCCTCCAGAGCCGGCAGTTCCTGCTGACCGCCCTGGACTTCACCGGATGGAAGTACGTCAGCGCCGAGCTGCCCGAGGGCGCGGCCACCCTCACCAGCCTGGACGTGATCTATGGCGGCGGCGCGGGCGGCCCGGCCGGGACCATCTGGCTGGACCAGTTCACCACCTCCAATGAGAATGTCAGCGACACCATTGCCCCCACCGTCCGCCTGTCCGTCAGCGGCACTCAGCTCACCGCCGCCGTGTCGGACAACGTGGACCGCACGATTCCCCAGGCCAATGTGATCCTGACCTATGACGGGGCGACTCTGAACTTTACCTGGAACGAGGCCTCCGGAACCCTGACCGCCACGCTGCCCGCCGCCGACAGCGGCTACCATCGGGTGAGCGTCACCGCCTGCGACGCCAGCGGCAACCTGGCCCGCGCCTCCGCGGATATCAAGCCCGCCGGGACACGTACCTCCCCCTTTGGGGATATGGCGGGTCACTGGGCCGAGCCCTACGCCACCTACCTCTATGACACCGGCGTGTCCAAGGGCACCGGCGTGGAGATCCCTGTCTATCAGCCGGAAAAGAACATCACCCGCGCGGAGTTCTTCGCCATGGTGGCCCGGTGGATGGACCTGGATCTCACCCAGTACGCCAATGTGGAGCTGCCCTTCGTGGATGCCGCCTCCATTCCGGACTGGGCGCTGAATGAGGTCAAGGCCATGTACAGCCTGGGCATCCTGAAGGGCGGGGCCAACGAGAGCGGCCTCACCGTCAACGCCCTGGCCACCATCAGCCGGGCCGAGGCCATGACCATTCTGGGCCGCACCCAGGCCAGGGGCTACGCCGAGCCGGAGCTCACCTTCTCCGACGCGGGGCAGGTGCCCGACTGGGCGTCCGGCTACCTCAGGAGTCTGGTGGGGCAGGGTGTGATCACCGGCAACGACAACCGCATCCGCCCCAACGATCTGCTCACCCGCGGCGAGGTGGCAAAGCTGCTCTACGCCATGCTGTGAGGGACGGATAAACAACACGGGCCCCCGGTCACTTTGAGACCGGGGGCCCGCGCTTGTTCCGCGCTCAGCCCCGGCAGCCCAGCTCCCCCAGGAGCCGGGCCAGCACTCGCATGCGCTCCCCGAGCAGCTCGCCGTCCCGGGCCAGGGCGTCCTGGAACAGACGGAGATCCTCGTCGATGTGGTCGCTGGAGGTGCATACCTCCACCGTCATGGCGTCCCCCTGCAGGCCGATGCGGTCCACCTGGGGATGCTCCGGGTCGTAGCCCCTGGGGAAGCGGTAGGCCTCCTCCTGGAAATAGAGCTGGGCCCGGCAGGCCAGAATCGCCAGATCCAGCACCCGGTGGAGGGGCAGCTCCTCCGACTGGCGGGACCACTTCTCCCCGGTGTGCCGCCACACCTTGGCGGAGATGTCCACCTTGCCCCGGTCGTTCCACTGGGCCAGGCCCAGGGAGAGGCCTTGGGCGTCGGAGCCATAGGCGGTGCGGCCGTCGATGCGTCCGTAGTCCTCGGCCACCAGGACGGGCTTGTGCTTGAGGGTGGTGGGGATGTGCATATGGTCGGCCTCCAATCAGTAAATTAGTAATTTAGTAAATGACTAAAATAAGATAGCACGTATAAACTTCGCTGTCAAGGGAAACCTTACAAAGGACAAAAGGAGGCTGCGGACGCATGGATATGACCAATCAAGAGTATGGCCGCTACGTCAGCCAGAAGGCCAAGCCCTCGCCCCTGTGGAAAAACCTGCTGTGGGCCTTTGTGACGGGCGGGCTGATCTGCACCGGCGGGCAGGCCCTGCTGAATCTGTTCCGCGGGTGCGGGCTGAACGAGAACGCCGCAGGCACCGCCGTGTCGGTGACCATCATCTTCCTGGCGGCCCTTTTTACCGGTCTCGGTCTGTTCGACAAGCTGGCCAAGCACGCAGGGGCGGGCACGCTGGTACCCATCACCGGATTTGCCAACGCGGTGGTCTCCCCGGCGCTGGAATTCAAGTGCGAGGGGCTGGTCATGGGCGTGGGCGCCAAGATGTTTGTGATCGCCGGGCCGGTGCTGGCCTACGGCATCAGCGCCTCCGTGCTCTACGGCGTGATTCTCCAGCTCTTTTTCCGGGGATAAAGAGCGGGAAGAGGGGGGCCGCCCAGGCGGCCCCCCTCTTCCCGTCCGGCTTGCAAAAAATTGAGGCAATTCAAACAAAAACACTTGACAAAAGGGATGGACGGTAGTATGATCTAGACAGAAAAAGAAAGAGGTGAGCCCCATGGGCTGAGAAAGCTCATTCTTTTCCGGCCACAGCGTATGGGAAGACCAAATACCTGAAGTTCCAAGCTTGCACTCGTTCCCAACGGACTCAATGAAGTGAGATGCACAAAGGGAAGACCTCCGAGGTGAAGTTCGCCGAAGACGGAAACCAAGTGCCGATTTGTTGCAGGAGACAGTGAAACAAAGGAATTTCCCGTTCTGTTGCTCCACCGCGTGGTAAAATCTGTAGAAAGTGCGAGGTAATGTGTAGTGGTAGAACCCCAGATCGAACGGTAGCCCCCCGGTCACGATGGATGGCCGGGGGGTTGTGCTGTCTCTGGAGTTTTTGCTGCACAGGAGGAGCGTCCGCCACGGCTGTGCGTTTACAGCAGGCTCAGGCCGTTGATATCCAGCTTGAAGGTCAGCTCCAGGAATTCCGCCGCCCGGCGGCAGAGGAGCATCCGCTCCAGAAAGATCTCGAAGTAGTCCATCACGGCGCAGAATTCGGTGTTGATGCCCAGGGAGAGGGTGAGGGTGCGCCGCTCCGGGTCCAGTGTCAGCTCGGAGCGCTCGGCGGCATAGTTGACCCGGTCATGGATGTCGAAGCTCTGATGCTCCTTGTTGCGCACCCGGCTGCGGCGCACATCGGTCTTGTCCGCCAGGATCAGCGCTGCGGCAACCGGATTGACGGGGAAGGCGGTGGGATCGTCGTGATGGCCGATGGCGGTGATGACGGCGGCCACGTCAGCGGGCTCCATGCCCATCTTGTCCAGAATACGGAAGGCCATGACGGCGCCGGTCTGGGCGTGGTCGTGGCGGTTGACCACGTTGCCGATGTCGTGCATAAAGCCGGCGATGCGGGCCAGCTCCTGGTCGTGCTCTCCATATCCGAGCTGGGCCAGGATGCGGGCGGCAAACTCGGCGCAGCGGGTGACGTGGGCAAAGCTGTGCTCGGTAAAGCCCCGGGCCAGCAGGGACTGGTCGGCTTGGGTGATATAGGTGCGGATCTCCTCTGAATTCCGCACGGTTTCATAGCAGATCTTCATGGTGGGGACTCCTTTCCTCTGGGTCGTTTCCTACCTATTATATCCCGCCGGAGAAAAAAGGACAAGCAAAAGCGGCGCCGCCCGTTCCGGGCGGCGCCGCTTTGCACTATAGCAGGCCGAGGGTGTGCAGGTAGTCTGCGGCCACCAGGTCCACGTCCTCTCCCAGCACGTCCACCCGGTAGGTCAGTTCACTCATGACCTCGTTGGTGAATTGGCCGGTGAGCAGCTCCAGAGTCTGCTCCAGCTCCGGCGCCCGGTCGGCGAAGTCCTCGAAGAGACCATCCCGGACGGTGAGCACCCCATTGTACTCGGGGAAGAAGGATTTGTCGTCCTCCAAAATGGTCAGGTTGGCGTCCTTGTTCAGACCGTCGGTGGCGTACACCACCATGACATCGTAGCTGCCCGACTTGATGGCGGTGTACTTCAGCATGATGTCCACCTGAATGGCCTCCTGGAACTGGAGGCCGTAGAACGCTACGAAGGGGCCGTACTTCATGCTGCCGGCATCGGTGTAAAAGTCCTGCTCCGCGCCGAAGCGCAGCTCCCCGGCGATGGGGGCCAGATCGCTGATGGCCGCGGGGTGGTAGGTATCCATCACCGCCTGGGTGACGCCGATGGAGTAGGTGTTGTCCACGCCGATCTTGCCCAGCATACGGGCGCCGTACTGCTCCCCGATGCGGCCGTTGACGAAGTCGTAAAGGCTCTGCCCCGCAGGGATGTCACTGGTGTCCAGCCCCAGGAAGGTGGTCAGGATGGTGCCGTCCCAGGTATACATCAGGTCACAGCTCGGCTCCCGCGCGGTGAGCTCCTTGAAGTTGTTGATCGAGGTCATGGGGTCGAGTATGCTGACCTCCAGCCCCGTGCGGTCCTCCACAAGCTGCTGCACCATGCGGTTGACCAACTGAACCTCGGAGAACTCCCCGTCGTAGAGGACAAGGGTGCTGGAGGTGTCCTTGGGCAGCAGGGAGGGCAGGCACAGGACGGCCACCAGGACGGCCGCCGCGCCTGCCGTGAGCCGCCGGCGGAGAACGGCGTGCCGCCCACCGAGGAGGCGAATACCGCCGTGCCGATGGCGTTGACCACGGCGATGCGCAGGCCGGTGAACAGCATGGGCATGGCCAGGGGGAGTTCCACGTGGAAGAGGCTGTAGACGCGGGTCATCCCCATCCCCTTGGCCGCCTCCTTGACAGCGGGGGACACCTGGCTCAGCCCCAGGGTAACGTTGCGCACGATGGGCAGGAGGGAGTAGAGGGCCAGCCCCAGGATCACTGTTGGCTTGCCCGCCCCCAGGGGGGTGACCATGATGATGCCCAGCAGGGCCAGGGCGGGGGTGGTCTGAATGAGGTCCACCACCCGCAGGACCACGCCCCGGGCCGCGCGGCTGAGATAGCACAGCAGGCCCAGGGGCACCCCGATGAGAATGGCGATGACAATGGCGAACACCACCATGGACAGGTGTTCCACCACCATGGAGAGGGTCATGCGTCACCGCCCCCCTTCCGCAGTCCCTTGGGCACCACATGCTTCTGGAGCAGGTCGATGAGCCCGCCCAGGAGGAAGGCCAGCAGGGCGGCCGGGACGGCGCCCAGCAGGATCAGGGCGTTGTTGCTGGACTGCACGCCCTGGTAGATGAAGGTGCCCAGGCCGCCCAGGCCGATCATGGCGGCCAGCACGGCCCAGCTCACGGTGTAGACCATGGACATGCGCAGCCCGCCGATGATGGTGGGCATGGCCAGGGGCAGCTCCACCCGGAGGAGCTGCTGGGCGGGACTCATGCCGCAGCCCTGTGCCGCCTCCTTATACTGCGCGTCCACCCCCAGCAGCCCAGTGAAGGTGTTTTTCAGCACCGGGAACATGGCGTAGATGGACAGGGCGATGAGGACGGTGGCGGGCTGGACGTGGAGCACCAGGAACAGCAGGCCGATAAAGACCACGCCGGGGATGGTGTTGAACAGGGAGAGCAGGGGCAGGATGAACCGGGCCTGCCTGGGAAAGCGGGAGAGGAGGATACCCAGCCCCAGGCCCAGGACAAAGCCGATGGCCACCGAGACTAGGGTGTAGAACAGATGCACGCCAATGCTTCGGACCAGGGCCTCGGCGTTGCGCGCCAGAAACTCACCCATACCGTCACCCCCAGAGCTGTTCCGCCATGGCGGAGGCCATGCTGGTCTTGGTGATGATGCCCTCCACCTGTTCCGCCTCGCCCAGCACCACCAGATAGCTGGCGCCGCTGGAGATGAGCTGCTCAAAGCAGCCCTTGGCGTCGTAGCCGGAGTGGACGGTGGGGGTGGCGGTGCGCACCAGGGGAGCGATGTCGGTAACCACGTGGCCGTTGAGGCGGATGTCCGCGATGGAAACCGTGCCCGCGTAGCGGCCTGCGTCGTCCACCACGATCAGGGTGTCCACGTTGTAGCGCTGCATCTTGCGCACACACTCGTTGGTGCCGCGGTGGAGGGAGACGGTGTAGACGCCGGTGCGCATGAAGTCGGCGGCGGTCAGCGCCTTATGAGAGGGCGTGTTGATAAACTTGCCCAGGAAATCCTGAATGAGGCCGCTGGCGGGGTGGGCCAGCATCTCCTCTGGCGGGGCCATCTGGACGATCCTGCCGTGATCCATGAAAATGATCACATCGGCCAGGTCCAGCGCCTCCTCCATATCGTGGGTGACAAACACAAAGGTCTTGTTCAGCTTCTGCTGGAGGGAGCGCACCTCCTGCTGGAGGGTGCGCCGGGTCATGGGGTCCAGGGCGGAGAAGGGCTCGTCCATCAGCACGATGGGGGGCGAGGCCGCCAGGGCACGGAGAATACCGATGCGCTGCTGCTGCCCGCCGGACATCTCGGAGGGGTACTTGTGGGCGTACTGCTCATAGGGCAGGTTGACCAGCTCCAGCAGCTCATGGACAATCTTGTCGCACGCCTCCTTGCTGTATTTCAGCAGATTGGGCACCACGCAGATGTTCTGGGCCACGGTCATGTTGGGAAACAGGCCGATCTGCTGGATGACATAGCCGATGTGGCGGCGCAGCTCCACCCTGTCCTGGGCGGCGATATCCTTGCCGTTTATATAGATCTTGCCGCTGGTGGGTTCGATCAGGCGGTTGATCATCTTCAGCGTGGTGGTCTTGCCGCAGCCGGACGAGCCGATCAGGACCGCCATCTGCCCCTCTTGGATTTCAAAGGAGATGTCGTCGATAATTTTCTGACTCCCGTAGGAGAGAGAAACGTGTTCAAAACGAAGCAAAGCGGAAGCCCCCTTTTTCCAGTGTAGTCCATATCAGTATAGCAAAATGAGGATTATTAGTCAAATCCGGGCAAAAATCCGAATGAAATCTTAATAAAGCACGCCGGGGAGAAGCGGAAGCTCCTTCCCGGCGTGCCGTTCAGCGCACCTTTGACAAGTCGTATGGAGTCGTTTGGTACAGATAATAGTTCAGCCAGTTGGTATAGAGCAATTGGCCCGCGCTGCGCCAGCGGACCACAGGGACGCGGGCGGGATCATCCTCGGGAAAGTAGTGGGCGGGCACGGCGATGTCCAGCCCCTTGTCAATATCCCGGCGGTACTCTCTGGCTAGGGTGTCCGGGTCATACTCGGGGTGTCCCATGATGAAGAACTGGCTGCTGTCCTCCGTCTTGACAGCGTAGACTCCTGCCTCAGAGGAGGTGGCCAGCAGCTCCAGCCCCGGTGCGGCGCGAATATCCTTCTCCCACACCTCGGTATAGCGGGAGTGGGGGGCGCAGAACACATCGTCAAAGCCGCGAAACAGGGGGGAACTGGGCTTGAGCACCCGGTGCTCGTACACACCGAAGAGCTTCCTGGGCAGGGAGCGCTTCTCGATGCCATGATGAAAGTACAGCCCCGCCTGGGCGCCCCAGCAGATGTGGAGGGTAGAGTGGACGTGGGTGCGGCTCCACGCCATAATTTCGCACAGCTCCGGCCAGTAGTCCACCTGGTTGAA
>ENA-OXEH01000087-OXEH01000087.1-human-gut-metagenome-genome-assembly--contig:-NODE-87-length-17277-cov-8.28464_pt1 | contig 17277 bp, 9 predicted proteins | sample MGYA00249826_ERZ652246 | MGnify/ENA primary metagenome ERZ652246 (study PRJEB26925, sample SAMN05826497) | human gut metagenome | biome: ENVO:2100002; feature: ENVO:00000062; material: ENVO:00002003... | reverse complement strand
TTGTCTCGTGGGCTCGGAGATGTGTATAAGAGACAGGCCCAGCGGTCCGGCCAGGACGGGAAGCCAAGCCGCTCCGCCGCTGCTACCCAGCCCCGCGAAAGAGGGAAAGGCTATCACCACGCCGATTATTGCGGTCTCAAGCATCAAAACTAGCAGGGGTAACCGGCGATCACGTGCCTCAAAAATCAAGTAGATGGCCACGGAGACGAGGAACATGCCGATTGCACCCATGCTGAAGGCCAGCAGGAAACCTAGCGCGTTGACCTCCAACAGCAGGGCGCAACCCAGAAGTCCGCGTCGGCTTTTGGCCGTCAGGACCAGATAGAGGCCCAGGAATACACCGAAGGCCAAAATCCCGGCCAGCACATTGGGGTTTCCAAATATACCAGTAATGCGGATGCCCGCCTCGTAGCCGGTGCTCATGGAGCCATAGCTACAGCCCAACGCGTCCAGAATACGGATATAGACACCGCTCAACAGCTTGAGGGAGGCAGCATCAATACTGATCAGGGAGAAGGCGGCAGTGAGGGTGGCTAGGACCGCGGCGACTTGACGGCCACAGCCCTGCTTTACCCGAAACAAAAGAATGGCGAAGATGCAGAAGGAGGCCAAGATCTTGCCGAACTCGGGGGCCGCAAAGCTTCCAAATTTGCTGTACAGACCAGCGGCGGCGTTCAGCAGTAGGTAGGCGCACACCACCAGCGCGGGGATGGAAAGTCGTTGGGCGATATTGGCGATGGGAGTTTTCCCCACAGAGCAGGCTACGAGAGCTATCGCAGCCACGATTGCCAGCACACGGTCATCCCCTCCCCCCTGGAAGGCCAGGAAAAGGAAGAGCAGAACGGCTGGGATGAGGAACCACAACAGGGCCTTGCGGTCAAGCGCGGGAGATGGGGCTTGAGGCGACTGGCGCACTGGGATGGTCGGCTGCGGAGCGGCAGCCTCCGAAATCGGCCGCTGCTCCGCACCGCCCTGGCGGCCAACGGCTGCCTGCCCTTTTCTGCGGGCGGCTTTGCTTTGCTTCTTACTCATGTCGTTCCACCTTTACGTCAATCTTTCGCTGTTGATCAGTGCTTTGAACAGGGTCATAAACAAAATTCGGATATCGAACCCCAGTGTCCAATGCTCAATATAGAAAATATCGTGCTCGACACGCGCCTTAATTGAGGTGTCCCCGCGCAGCCCATTGACCTGTGCCCAGCCAGTGATGCCAGGGCGCACCTGGTGCTTCACCATGTAAAGGGGAATCTCATCCTTGAACTGCTCCACATAGTAGGGTACCTCCGGGCGCGGCCCCACGAGACTCATGTCGCCCTTAAGTACATTGAAAAACTGCGGAAGCTCGTCGATGGAGCACTTTCGGATAAAGGCACCGAATTTGGTTTTGCGGTCATCCCGGTCGCGGCTCCAGCCGGTATCTTGCCGGTCATTGACCCTCATGGAGCGGAATTTATACATTCGGAAGGGCTTCTTATTCCGACCAATCCGCTCCTGAGTGAAGATCACCGGTCCGGGCGAGGAGAGCTTGACTCCGACCGCGGCGATGAGCATCAGTGGGGAGGAGAAGATGATCAGTACCAGCGAACCCGCAACATCCAAAAGACGCTTCAAAAACGCGTTCACCCAGTTGTCCAGCGGAATGCGGCGGATATTCATCAGAGGAATTCCGTCCAGATCGTCAAACTGTGGATTGGAGGGCATATATTCCGCATAGAAGGGAATTATGGAGAGCTTTACACCGGCCTTCTCACAGGCCTCGATGAGGACGGGGGTATAGCGGAAGTCCTCAGCCGACAGCGCACCCACCACCTCGTCCGGCTGGCACCGCTCCAGCACCCGCTCCAGAGCGCCGATACCGCCGTAGTACTTAATCCCGTGAAGCGAGGCGCGGTTGGCCACATATCCGTCCACCAGATAGCCCAGCTCCCGGTCGCTCTGCACGGTCTCCAGATATCGCTTGGCCATGACGCTGTCTCCCACCAGAACGACGTGCTTCTGGTTGAAGCCGCGCTGGCGGTAGTATCGCAAAAGCGTCCGGAGCACATACCTCTTCCCAGAAAGCCCCACAAAGGACAGGACAAAGAAGATTGCCAGCGTACCGCGGGAGAAGTGAACTCCCTTCGCCAGAAACAGGGCGGTCTGAAGCAGCACCATATCCAGCGTACAGGCCCAGAAGAGCCGTCCAAGCTCCTGATAAAGGCGCTTCTTTCGGAAGGACTCGTACAGGCCGAAGGCGGCAAAGGTAAACAGATAGACCGGGGTCAGAATTGCGGCGAGCCAGAGATAGGAGGCAAACGGGACTGTAATTACGCCTCCGCGCAACACGAAGAACCGAATGACAAACGATACTGGCATGGCAAAAAACAGAATCAGGCCGTCCAGCAATACATTGAGGTAGTTCAGCATCCGCTGATTCTCTTTGATCATGCCTCTTGGCACCCTTTCCGATAATATAACGCTTTATTTTACTCCCAGACGGCCTGTTCTGTCAAACAAAGGATTCCTCCCTGGGCGTGCTGCGGCGGATTCGCCTCAATAGTACGTTCCGGAAGGCGTGAACCGGGAAACCGGTGGCCGATGCGAAGTCCGACGCCAGTGCTTGAAGCTGGGGAATCAACTCATCCGGGAGCGCTTCAGCCTCTTCCGGATTCAGCAAATTAATGAATTCAAAAAGATTGCGCAAATCCTCCGGGAGGTAGCCATCCTGCGCTGCGTTTGAGGCGCGGACACGTTCGCTAAGACTGCGGATGACCTTGGGCAGGGACTCAAGGCTGAGGTCACCTATGAGAAAGCCGCGTTCAGCCTCCTTGAGGGTAGCTTCAAGCTCGTCGAGCAGGCGGAGGAGCGTTTTGATTTCTGCGACGGTTGTCCACATACACGCCAATTCACACCGGACATCATCATAGCCAGAAAACCCGTTCTCCGCAAGAATCGCCTCCGCACTGTGAGCAAGACGTTCCAGCCCGTCTGCCCCATGGAGCGGCTCTGGTATACGCTCAAGCCATGGCTCAATCAACCGGGTATTCTGCAGAAAGCGATCTAGGATCTTGTAGAAATCCTTCTCTGCGGAGACGATCTCTATCATGCGGAAAAAGCGTTTTGAGTCCTTTTCCTCCATTCCGTAATCCAGCACCCGAGTGAACGGGGTGCCGAACTGGTAGAGATAATTCTGCGCAAAAGAGACGGCAAGCTGATGAGATCTTTGAGGCAGCCCCGTCAGTAGCTCAATTCCACCAGCGCTGTCGTAGGTAGATGTGAATGCGTCGACAAAGGGGACTACCCCAGAGGCGCTTACCAGATAGTGCCTGCTCAAGACGGAGAAGTCAAAAAGCTGGAAGAGCATATCGGCGCCCCAGCGCTCCTCCCGCACCTGCTCCCATCCGAATTGAAGCAGAGTATCCAGCAGATTTCTGCCATCAAAAAGTTTAGGGTAGGACTCCACCACAGCGTTTATGATTTCAACCCATTGCGCCGCTATAACGTCCATGTTGCGTTCCCGTACGGCATTGAACCACGCCTCCTCCTGCGAGGTGAATCCATCCATGATTTCGGGCAGGCTCTGTGGACTGCGGAGCAGGATGCGGAGGAAGCGGCGTCCTTTTTCTTGGCGGTAATCGCGGTAAGGCAGTAACCCCTCCTTCGGGAGTAAGCTTTCACGCATCAGTTCAGCAAGGAAGGGCCTCGGCTCCTCATCACTGCACTCGGAAAGCTCATCCAGATAGATGCTGGCATCCCCTTGCACCAGTGTGTCGAACTCTTGTGGGAAACACGCCTCAAGATAGGACAGGAAAAAGAGGCTCTCCCCCAGCGGGATTGTGATAAAATAGCAGTCCAATTGATCAGCCGGAACCCTATGATAGATCTCCTGAAGCTGTGTCGCCCAATTTCGATAGGCTTCACAGACTTTTATTACCGGACGCGGCCGGGACATGGATTCATCAAGCTTTTCCACACATTTAGATAAATATGTGCTTTTCTTGCTTTGCTCTGCCCACCCCGCCCCCTCTGCTACGTCCTCTGCATGTTTTAGGCACTCCTCTGAACGACGGGTCAATATACTCCTAATTCGCTGGTAAATAACAGATAAAGGCTCAACCTTCTCCCAGTGGCTTTTGGCATCCTGGCCGCTTTCCTGGACGCGTATTACATCAAGTGGGGAAATCGGCGCAAGATTGAGCCGGTAATTGAAGAACTTGTCATAAAAGTCCGGTGATGCGTCGGAAGCCGCCCCCCCGGTCGGGTTTGGAAGATGCTCATAATCCGTCAGAAAGACCGCGATACAGCAGCGCATGACCGCAAACTCTTTGATAAAGAAGAGAAATTCCAGTGCCTTTTTCGGCGCACACCGCTCAATATCGTCCACCACGATGATGAGCTTGTCATCTTTAAAGACCTCGCATATCAGCTGCTCTAGCTGGTCATGCTGGCTGCGGTAATCCTCTGCAGTGTGGAAAAGCTTCCATTCAAGCAGAGAGGTGATGCGCTCATTTGTAATCAAGCCACCCGCCGAGGCCAGTAGCTTTTGACACTCACTCCCGGCTCCGACATAGGCTCCGCGCTCTTTCAGCATAGCCTTAATCCGACCGAACACATAGGTAAACAGGGCAGTCAGCGTATCCAACTCCAGCGCACGGATAAAGAGGACTTCATTACTTCGCGAGTCTCCCTCACAGCGCAGCTTGTCCAACGCGCCCAACATCAACGAAGTCTTTCCGCACCCCCACGGCCCGGAGACGCAAATTGAGGTGCCACTGGAATTTTGGCTACGGATAATATTGACCAATTTGTCGGCCTGCGCCTGCCGAAGCGGCAAAAGCCCGTCATAAGCGGCAACAGGGTCAAACAGATTCTTCGTTGTTGGCAAGCCGACGGGGGGCGGACGCAGTGCGGCCAGCTCCAACCAAGCAAAAATCACGCCCACCAGCAGAAACCACAGAACATTGTACCAAACGAGCGGAATCTGACCGACCAGGAGAGTCGAGAACACAGAGAGAAAAATAGGAAGCCGTGTCACGAAGTTGATGGTTTGGAGATATTCGTACCGACTTCCATGAAGTACCCTGGCATACAGTGCCGCCAGTAGTACTCCGATAGCCTGCAACGGCTCCAGTCTCAAATAGAAGTCTGCGGCCCAATCCAGGAAGTCCAGCGATTGCAGTAGGCCTGTCTGCGGTATGCCAGCCAGAAGCAGCAATGCATAGGCAGCCACTGTAGCCGACACGCGGATTCGCTTCCCGTACGGAAGTCTTTTCCACACCCCCTTCATTTGCACAACTCCGCTGCTCTCAAACGCATCCCAATAGAAGCAATAAAGGAGCGGGAATGCCAGCAACAGTAAGAGGAGTGATAGTTTTATTCCGGGCAGATGTCCCCAGGTAAAGAATACACTTTGCGTGTAACTTGTCATATGCAGGCACCTCCTGAGATAAAATTCCATATTCTCTTTCTATTATATCAGATCGTAGGTGTAGCTGCATAGGTACAATAAGGGATAAAAACACACCCCCGCGCCGAAGCGCGGGGGTGAAATCAGAGCTAGCCTCTAGTTACGTCTATGTATCTTGCCGGATTAGCCGCGCTCAATGAAGACGTACTGAGCGGTGGTGGTGTTATCCTCATCCACCAGGATGGAGATGGTATCCTGAGCGCCACCCTCGGTGATGATGCTGTCCACGCTAGCGGAGGTATTTACATCATCCTTACCGTCACCGGTGATCAGGATAAACACGGTGTTCTCATCGTAGAAGTAGCCAGTACCGTTATTGATGGCCAGCACGCCATCGCCAGCGGTGGTAGCTTTACCGGAGGCAACAATGAGAGCGCCGGTGGTGCTCGCGCTGTTGGCCTTGTCGCCCTTCAGAGTGACCTTGTTCAGGCCAGCGGCGCTAAACACGGAGGCAGAAGTACCCTCAATGGTGGTCACCTCGCCGTTGCGAATGACAGTATAGTTGTAAACGTCGTTCTTGCCGTCACTGGTGACATAGGGGGTCTTGTTCAGGACGTACATGTAGTTGTCTGCGTTCTCGGCACCAGTACCGCCGTAGGCAAAGAGGACTTTAGCGACCTTATTGGTACCCACGACTGCAAACACGGAGGTGTCCTCCTTGCTGGACACGTTGTTGATGCCAGTGTAGGCGCTGTAACCATCCGCGTCACCCAGGATAAACTTGGTAGCGTTGTTGGCGGTAATCTGACCAGACACAACGGTGGGGTTGCCCTTAGTAATGTCAACGGCAGCCTGAGTTCCAACAGCAGTAGTCTCGGTGGTCAGGTTATAGGTATTGTCGGAGGTCTTGGTGTAGGAGTAAACTTTAGCAGTGGTGTTGGCACCGATCTTCTGGCTTTCCAGCGTGTTCCGGACAGTGGAAGCAGTAGTGCCATTCACAGTGGTGGTGTCCAGCTTGTTGACCTCGATCTCGCCGGTGGTGCCATCCTCAAAGACAACGCGGGCGGTCACGCTATCGCTGTAACTGCTCAGGGCGGTGGCAGTAACCATCAGGTAAGAGCTGCTGGTCTCGGCATCGGTCACGTAGACCACGCTGTTGGCCGCATCCAGATAGAGGACAGCCTCCTCGCCCAGAGTCACGGCACTAACCAGGGTGGCCTGAGCGCCGGTCTCAGCAGAGAGGTCGGTAGTGCTGGCCAGGTCGGAGGTGCCGTACTCAGTATCGCCGGCATAGATGCTGTCACCCTTGGTCGCGGTAATGTCCTCGGTTACAGACTTGGCGGCCTCGACGTAGCACATGCCACCGTTGACCTCATAGTAGAAGACATAGTCATTCTTGGCCACGCCCAGGTTGGCAAAGTCATAGACATCCTCGTTGGCGTCGGTGGTGGACAGACCAGCACCGCTAGTGAGGCCGTCAGCACCGTACTTACCCAGCTTGGAGATGCTCAGGCTACCGTCCTTAGCGTCGGAGTAGACAGTGACCTTACCAAAAGCCTTGATGACCTTCACAACCACATCTACAATGCCGTCACCGTTGTTGTCAATGTACTGGGCCTCAACACCCTTGGTGTTCAACAGGGATGCCAGATCGCTAGTAGCAGGGTTGCTCAGAGTGCTGTCAGCATAGTTGGTATACAGAGTGACATCGTTGCTGTTATCAAACTTCAGGCCCTCGGCCTTCAGGGTCTTGGTAATGTCGTTGGACTTACTGGAGTTGTCAACCAGAGCCTTGGCAGTGGTATAGACCGTATTGTTGCTGTTGATGATGGCGGAGCCCACAACAGTCGCCTTGGAGGCGGCATTGGTGTTCTTGGCGGGCTTCACATACAGGGTCACGCTCTTGCCGACCACATCGGCGCCAGAGGTGACAGCAAAGGTCTGAGTGCCGTTGGCAAAGACGCTCTGCTCACCCTTCGTGCTGCCAACATCGCCGTTGGTGACGGTCATTGTGGTCTTGCCCTTCAGCGCAGAGCCCTCGGTGAACTCATTCTCAGTGACAACACCCTCGACCTTGACCACACCGAACTTCTCGCTCATCATGGTCTTGGTCTCGGACAGCTTGTAGCTGTAGGAGATCTCGCCGTTGGACAGAACCTTGTCAAAGGTCTTCTCCATGATGTAGGCGTCCAGAGTATTGTAGAGCATCTGGGCGGCGTTGTCACGGGTCAGAGCATCGGAGGTGGTAACGCTGGCAGGCAGGCCCTCATACAGCTTGGCGTTGTTGGCCTGTACGTCGGTGTTCACCTGCCAGTCGGAACCGGTCAGGCCGAACACGGCAGCATCGTACCCCAGGGCAGTCAGCAGCATCTTGGCCGCCTCGGCCACAGTCACAGTGGCAGCCGGGTCAAACTTGCCGTTGCCGCGGCCGGAAATGATGCCCACGCTGGTGCAGTACTCGATGTAGGACTCAGCCCAGTGGCCCTTGATGTCGGAGTAGCTCGGGTTGGTCTTGGTGCCCAGAACGGGCTCCTCGCCGCCGTGCAGAGCCACGGTGATCATCTTCGCCATCTCGGCGCGGGTCACGATCCCGGTGGGATCAAAGTAGCTGCCGTCTTCCTTGCCGTTGATGACGTTCAGAGTCGTCAGAACGGAGACGGCCTCGGTGTTGACGATCTCATCCGCGTCGGTGAAATCGCTGGCGCTCACAGCACTGGCACCGATGGTCATCATGCCGATCAGCATGGCCATGGCCATTACCAGGCTGAGAGCCCTCTTGAGGTTTCTCATTTTGGATTTCCTCCTCATTTTTATTAGTTCGTGAGAGGAGGAAACCTCCCCTTCGCGAACTTACGTGTATAATATACACGAGCCTGGGCCCCCCGTCAAGGGATGCTCTCTCTTTGTAACGAAAGCGTAATATTGCAACCGATTCTTTTCTTTCATTGGAAATTCGTGATATAATAATATAAAATTGATTGGCACTATGTAGCACTGGAGGAATACTATGCCCTCGTTTTCGGATGCAGCACCCAATCTGCCGGGCTCCCTAAGCTCCGATGCCCTGTCTTCCCTGCTGTCTTTGGCCGGCCATTACCGAATTGACCGTCTTCAGCAGCCGGTCGTGGAGGATTTGCGTCAACGTCTGTCCCGACGTGGCGTCAGCCTTGCGGCGTTTCGCCGGGACTATCTCCCCATTCTCCACGCATTTGTAGCCTACGGTGTCTCCTTGGGTAGCCCAAAGGTCGCCCCAGATTTATTTGGATATCAGCTTCCTCCTCTGCAATTGGCGGAAGTTGTTCCACAATGGCTCTCTTCGTTTTCCGAGCAAAACGAACCAGCCACCGTCCGCCGTTACTACTCCATTTTGGAGCGGTCGCTTCTCCCCTATTTCGGACAGACAGATCTTCAGCTTCTGGATGGGGTTATGCTGGAGCAATACCGGGTATACTATTTAGAGAAGGGTGGGGCTCCCTCCAGCTTTCAGTTTCATCCCCGTATTCTTTATGGTATTTTAGACTTTTACGTCAGCAGGGCGATTGATGCCTCCGGCCTGTTTGAAGATCTACCCAAGCCTCTCCTGCTAAAAGAGCTCGCTCCCCTCTGGCTATCCAGTATAGAAGGCCATACCCCTCCGGATCAGATGGAGCGTTATCGCTCCTACCTTATAAAAGATCTCTTGCCTCAGCTTGGCTTTTCCGATGTGCGTAAATTCAATCAGCGCCGTGTACAAGACTATCAGCGCGCGCTGCGGCACAGTCACCGTAGCCTCAAGAACTTTCCAGAACACATTGCCCTTCTAAACCAAATACGCCAATTTGCTGTTAGTTCCGGTTTCATGGAATCCGCTCCGCCCCTTATGCTGCCTGAAAAATTCAGCCCAATCGCCGCCAGTCGTCCCACTCCGGAGCTTATGTCTCACTTGCTCCATATGGAGCGCTATCCAGATGTGTTGATTATTCGCTTGGCGTGGCAACTCGGCCTGCATTATAAGGAAATCCGCTTACTACAATGGAAGCATGTCGACCTCGTCTCCAGGACAGCGCATGTCTCCGGCCGTTCGATTCCTATTCCCGAAGATCTGGCCGCTTACCTGTCAGAGCGGGTCGAATTCCCGGATGCCTATGTCGTACACACCACTCAGAAACAGGGTCCACTCTCTGTTCCCTATTTGTTTTATTTGACCCGGAACCTCTTGCGGCCGCTTCACATGAACCATCTGAGCTTGACTGACTTCCGGCACGACTATGCAATCCGCCTGTTGGAGGCAGGACATCCCGCCGAAGAGGTGGCTGGCCTCTGCGGTTATCAAGACCTTTCCGAGGTACTATGCCTCTATGCGGATTTTATTGCTCATGAGCCATAAAATATTTATATGCACAGAAAGGATCTGTTGACAAAGCCAAATTCTCAACGCGGAACTCTGTCAACAGATCCTAAAATATTATGACGTTGGCTTCTATTTCTACAAATAGATCACCTTTTGTGACACTCAGACATCCAAACATTCAAAACAATAACAGTAGCTCTTCGCTGCTACCCCGACCGTTAGAAAACACTATAGCGCCTAGCACCGTGTCGTTCTCGTTAATATCTACATCATATGACGAAATCTTTGGTTCAAATTTTCTGTCATAGTTTCCTCATGCTTCTTTACAGAACATAACTCCGTTAGATTTCCTACGCACTCTTCTTATCCACTCATTCACTCCGCCACGCAAAGAAAGAGTCGCTGCTCTTTCTGTAGAAGCGACTCCTCAGGGATATCGTTATCTGACGACCTCATTATCCAATACAAGCTGAAGATTGTGTAATATGAAGGGATTGAATTTCTTCTCCATTAGTAATACAATTGGAAAAAGTGCAAAAGGGTACAAACTGTGTATAGCTGGAGAATGTGAATTGTGAAAAAGAAAATATGCCTTTTTTGTGAAACTTGGGAATCCGGAGGAATAGAATCCTTTCTCACAAATGTATTAAGTCACATGGATTTATCTAGATTTGAAGTCGATCTAGTGGCAGAAAAAATAAAAGATAGTGTGTTTACACCTAAACTTGAAAAACTAAATATAAATTTTCATGAGCTTTCAGGACATCAGCATTCTTTGGTAAATGAACGTAGATTCCGCTCAATACTTTTAGCACGGCGGTACGATGTTTTACATTTAAATCTTTTTCATGCAGTTGCACTAAGGTATGCTTTCATCGCAAAAAATGCAGGTGTGCCTCGGAGAATTGCCCATAGCCACAATACAAATTTACGCAGAAGTGTTACAAAGGAACTTAAACTTGTTGCACATACAATTTCCAAAAACTATTATTCAGAATTTGTCACAGATTTTTGGGCATGTTCAAGTAAAGCTGCTAAGTTTCTATTTTCAGAAAGTAGCCTACAGAAAAAACCGTTTCGCTTTATTCCAAACGGTATTGATACTGAACGATTTCGTTTTAGCGAAGGAATCCGTGAGAAAGTTAGAAAAGAAATGGGTCTATCAGATGCGTTTATTATCGGAAATGTTGGCCGCTTGTGTTATCAAAAAAACCAGATATTTCTTGTAAAACTTTTGCCTGAAATTTTAAAACAGTATCCCAACGCAGTTCTTATGCTGATAGGTGAGGGCCCAGATAAAGACCGTCTGCTTGCCGAAGCTCAAAAGAACGGTGTTGAAAGAAATATCTTATTGTTAGGGACAACCAGCATGCCTGAAAAATACTATTGTGCAATGGATGTATTCATGTTTCCAAGCCATTTTGAGGGACTGGGCATTGCTGCTGTGGAGGCCCAGTGTGCAGGGTTGCCTGTCTTATGTGCGGAGGGGGTGCCCCCCGAAGTCCAGTGCTCTCAAAATATAAAATTTTTACCTATCAATGGCGGATATAAACCATGGCTGACTGGCTTGAAAGTAAAGACTTCCTTAGAAAGAAGGCGTGGAATAGAGAGCGTCAGAGCAAAAGGGTTTGATATCCACAATGTTTCTTTTGCCTTTGAAGAGGCATGGGAAGCCAGAAATTGAAAACTTAAGCAGGGGCTTCTATGAAAAAAAACATTTTGATTAAGTTTGTTGACATGCCATCTGAGTTTAATTGCCGAGAAAATTACATTACAAAAGCACTCCAAAAAGATTATAATATTATTTTTTCAGATAAGCCTGAGTTTTTATTTTATGGTAACTTTGGAACATCATTTACAACCTATCTGGATGCAGTGAAAATTTGCATCAGTGGTGAGCCTGTTTTGCCTAATTTTAACGATTGTGATTATGCTATTGACTACCATACTTTAAGTTATGGAGATAGGCACTTCCGAGCTGGAGAGATTATAGGGAATGTCGGAAAGCCAGTATCGCCCAGAATTCAGGATAGAAGTGGTGCTCTTTCGAGCATGACACAACGAAAATTTTGTAACTTTGTTTATTTTAATGAAAATTCCGGCGAAGGCGCCCGATTGCGTACAAAGTTCTGCCGACTATTGTCACGCTATAAACAGGTGGATTGTCCTGGTAGCGTATTACACAATATTGATGTAGGATTAGAAGATCGATATACACGTAACCTTACAGGCGAACGTAGGGTGGCAAACGAAAATTGGGTTATAACAAAATTAAAATTTTTGCAACTATATAAGTTTACTATAGCTTTTGAGAATACTTCTTTGAGCGGGTACACTACAGAAAAGCTTTATCATCCCTTTCAGGCATATTCCATTCCGATATATTGGGGAAATCCGGATGTTTGCGAGCAGTTTAATCCTAAAGCATTTATTAATGCCAATGATTATGGGGAAGATTTTGAAGGCTTGATTGAGAAAATTATTGAGTTGGATAGGGATGATGAAAAGTATCTTGCTATGCTTCGAGAGCCACCCTTTCGATCTGATTATGTCTTTGATGAAGAACAACGGCTGGCCCATTTTTTGGCGCATATAATAGAAAAGGGTCCTCATCCCTATGAAAAAAATGCGTTAGGTTTTCCAAACGTATCAACAATGTCATTTGAGCAACATTGCCGTTTGGGCCATGTGGGAATGCGAACAATTATAAAATATGGAGCCGGTTGGCTACATTATAAAATACAAGGAAAAGGATAATGTCGTATGCATTTAGTGCTTCTTTCTGGCGGTTCTGGCAAACGCCTGTGGCCACTTTCAAATGAGGCCCGATCCAAGCAGTTTTTAAGACTTCTTCCTAGCGATGATGGACGCAAAGAATCAATGGTGCAGCGTGTATATCGTCAAATACGCAAGGCCGGTATTGATGCGCCGATTATAGTTACGACTAGCGAAATACAAGTGAGCCCTATTCGTAGTCAGCTTGGTGATGATGTAGAGGTTGTAGCTGAACCAGTTCGTCGTGACACATATCCAGCAATTGTTCTGGCAGCATATTATTTGAAGTATAAAAAGCAATGTGACCGGGATGAGATCGTAATTGTTCTCCCTGTGGATCCCTATGCCGAATTGGGCTATTTCGAGGCTTTAAATAAAATGGGGAGAAATGTAGAAAAGGGTATTTCCGATTTGGTTTTAATGGGAATCCAGCCCACCTATCCATCTGAAAAATACGGATATATTTTGCCTGGAGGATTTGCTAGCGAGGATAGCCGCTTTGTTTCACGTTTTGTAGAAAAGCCTACCGAATCCCAGGCAGCCAAATTAATTTCAGAAGGCGCAGTCTGGAATGGCGGAGTTTTTGCATTTAAATTGGGATATCTGTTAGATATTGCATATCACAATGGAAATTTCAATTCGTATGAAGATGTATATAACCACTATGGAGATTTACCCAAGATTAGCTTTGACTATCAAGTGGTAGAAAAGGCATCTTCTATTTCAATGATTTCCTATCACGGAATATGGAAAGATTTGGGAACGTGGAATACTTTGACAGAAGAAGTGAAGGAAAATCAGGGACTAGTAATAACTGGAGAAGGAACAGAAAATACACAGGTTATTAATGAACTTGATATGCCTCTTTTGGTATTGGGTGCCAAAGACATGGTGATTGTTTCGTCTCCAGATGGTATATTGGTAGCCGATAAACGGAAGAGTTCCTTTATGAAACCGTATGTCGAAAAATTCGAAAAACGTCCGATGTACGAAGAAAGATCGTGGGGAACCTATAAAGTTTTGGACTATAACATACATGAAGATAATATGAAGTCCTTAACAAAGCATTTACACATATCTGCAGGGCAAAAAATTAGCTATCAATTTCATCACTACCGCGATGAAATATGGACCATTATTTCTGGAACTGCGATCCTTTTGCTGGACGGGCATCAGCGAAATGTGACTCAGGGAGATGTTGCATATATTACAGCAGGGATGAAGCACTCCATTAAAGCAGTGACAGATCTCCACATTGTAGAGGTGCAGATTGGGACGGATCTGGCTGAGGATGATATTGAACGAATCGCGTTTGATTGGTAAGAGCAAGCTAAAACCCACTTATTTTAAAGGAAATTGAGGAAGGGCATATGGATAAGATTGCGTTGATTACAGGTGTGACTGGTCAGGATGGCAGTTATCTTTCTGAGTTTTTGCTGGAGAAGGGATATGACGTACACGGCTTAATCCGCCGTAGTTCTACAGAGAAAAAAGAGAGGATTGACCATCTGCTTGGACACCCCCATTTTTATGTCCATTATGGGGATATGACAGACTCTTTAAGTATAATCAAACTTTTACAAAAGGTGAGGCCGAATGAAATTTACAATTTAGCCGCCCAAAGCCATGTAGCAGTATCCTTTGATGTCCCAGAATATACTGCAAATGCTGATGCGATTGGAACTTTGCGTGTTTTAGAGGCAGTCAGGATGCTTGGCATGGAACAGAGTTGCCGTATTTACCAGGCTTCTACTTCTGAGCTATATGGTAAAGTAGAGGCCGTGCCGCAGAATGAAAGCACACCATTTCATCCTTTTTCGCCCTATGCTGTTGCAAAACTGTATGGTTACTGGATTGTGAAAGAGTACCGTGAGGCCTATAACATGTTTGCTTGTAACGGGATACTATTTAATCATGAGTCTGAGCGTCGTGGAGAGACTTTTGTAACGCGAAAGATCACGTTGGCTGCGGCTAGAATTTCGATGGGATTGCAGGAAAAATTGTATTTGGGTAATCTGGACTCTCTTCGCGATTGGGGATATGCTAAAGATTATGTAGAATGTATGTGGCTTATACTACAGAATGAAAAGCCTGAAGACTTTGTGATAGCGACAGGAGAGCAGCATTCTGTGCGTGAATTTACAACACTTGCATTTGGATTTGCTGGGATTGAATTGGAGTGGAAAGGGAGCGGTGTAGAAGAAAAAGGAATTGATAAGGCGACGGGAAAAGTTATTGTGGAGGTAAGCGCGGACTTTTACCGCCCGACAGATGTTGTAAATCTCCTTGGTGACCCGACTAAGGCGCGTAAAGAATTAGGTTGGAACCCGGTAAAGACAAGTTATTACGATTTGGTGCGGATCATGACAGAGCATGACTTAAAACTTGTGCAAAAAGAGGCTTTAGCAGAATGACGGGTTATTTAGCACACCCAAATTATACAAATCGAGTCGACCCGTTAAATTTATTGCGGGTGTATGCAACCATGCTTGTGTTTATTGCGCACACAAACATATTTTCAAACGGCTTGGTTTGGCTGGGAAAATCGGTCTTTTATTTTAACACTCCGGCCTGGGCGGCAATGTGGGTTTTTTATACTCTTTCCGGGTTTTTGGCAGGTAAAAGTTTTGCAAGTAAGAGATATACATTCACACCATCCCATATTGGAAAGTATTATTATAAAAAAATACTTCGGATTTGGTTGCCCACTATGTTGTTTATTTTTATTACTTGTATACTTGTCTACCCAGATTTTTTGCCAACCTATCCTTTTGTTATTAAAAATTTTTTTCTATGCATTTATGGTTCAACCTGGAACAATCCAGCGGTTGATGGTATAGGGGCTACTTGGTTTGTGTTTACCTTGATGTGGCTCTATATTTCAGCTCCTCTTGTAAGCTTTTTTGCCAATATGATTAAAAAGGCAAAGAGACTTGAAGAAAGGCCAGCACTCAAAACGCTATGCTATTTATTTGCAATCCTATTATGCCTATTTGTAGGCGAGGTATGGCGTCAGTATGTAAAGTTTGCAGAGTTAGATTGGTTTCATTATGTCTACACTCCGCCCTATGCAAATATCAGCATTTTTGCAGCAGGTGTATTCTTTGCATTTTTGCTAGAGGATAAGAGCAGAGAGAAGAGAACGGTAGGCATATGGATAAAAGTAGTGGCAAGTATAGGCCTCTGTGGAATCATGCTATTGTTTAGCTATATGTTTTATGCATATGGTGTCGCAGGTCAGACAGATGGATTTTGGGGGAGTTTTTACTCCTTTTATCAGTATTCAGCGCCGGGCACTGTCTGCATCTTGACATTGCTATATATTTATGCCTTCCAGCAAAATGGGATGACTCACTATTCATCACCCACACTTGCTGCAATAATGCGGAACCCCTTTCGGCTTATTGATGCTTTTTCAATGATATCTTTTGAGTTTTATTTGATGCATTCATTAGTTTTGAGCCGAATTTGTAACTATTTGAGACGTGACAGCCAGATCCAGGAGTGGCTGCTAATTGCCATTATAGCTTTTCTAATTTCCGTATTTTTTGCCTATCTATTTTCCTTAGGCTATAGAGAATTTTATGCTGTGTGTCATCTGCATCACATGCTTGCATGGGCAAAGGAGTATAAGTATCAAGCGGTATTTTTAAGCCTTTTATTAGTCATAGTAGTGGGAACCATCTATTTGGTTATTATTCTCCCGATCTAGGTTAATAAAATACCGCAGATGTACCTTAAAAGAGAGGGATCCGTGTGAAAACAATTAATGTTAAATTTACAGATTTGCCATCTGAGCTGGACATAGAAAATAATTATATCGTTAGGCTACTGAAAAAGCATTATAACTTGAATTTTACTGATGAGCCGGATTTTTTATTTTATGCCGCGTTTGGATATGACTACCAAAACTATAAAGACAAACAGTGTGTTCGTATTTTCCTGGGTGGCGAGCCACTGGTCCCTAATTTCAATGACTGTGACTATGCCATGGGACATGCTCCAATTCAATTCGCAGATCGCTATATGCAGATCTCTACAATTCTTGCCAGCCCTTTTGAGCGTGGGTTATCTAGAGATATGCAGGATACTAGTGCAGTAACCGATGATATGTTTGATCGAAAGTTCTGCAATTTTGTATATTCGAATGATCTTCCCCATAGCGGATGGAAGGTTCGTAAGGAATTCTGCCAGAAACTTATGACCGAATATAAGCATGTGGATTGCCCGGGAAGGGTCTTAAATAATATGCCAAGCGATTCCATTGCGCCTCGATGGGTAAAAGGCAAAGATGGCAAAGAGACTGTTCCCCCTACAGAAGCGTGGATTGTTGGAAAACTTGACTTTTTAAAAAATTATAAATTTACGATTGCCTTTGAAAATGCTTTTATGCCGGGCTATACCACAGAAAAACTTGTAGATCCGTTTTTATCACATTCTATCCCGATCTACTGGGGGAATCCAGAGGTCACAAAATACTATAATCCTAAGGCATTTATCAATTGCAATGACTATGATAATGACTTTGACGCAGTTATCAAACGTGTAATTGAATTAGATAACGATAAGGAACAGTATCTCCAAATGCTTCGGGAGCCACCAATGAATGAAGATTTTGCCTTTGATGAAGTAGATCGATTTGAGAAATGGCTTTGCCATATTATTGAAAAAGGACCACATCCACTGTCTAAAAATCCTGCTGGGTTTGTGCCGGTCTCTTGCCCGCAGCAGTTTGAGTTTATTTTTAATGAATATTGCTCCTGTCTCTTATACACATCTGACGCTG
>ENA-OXEH01000072-OXEH01000072.1-human-gut-metagenome-genome-assembly--contig:-NODE-72-length-19980-cov-9.54053_pt1 | contig 19980 bp, 17 predicted proteins | sample MGYA00249826_ERZ652246 | MGnify/ENA primary metagenome ERZ652246 (study PRJEB26925, sample SAMN05826497) | human gut metagenome | biome: ENVO:2100002; feature: ENVO:00000062; material: ENVO:00002003... | reverse complement strand
CGGCAGCGTCAGATGTGTATAAGAGACAGGCAAACAAGGGGCGGGTCAGCTCCCGCACGCCCTGGATATCGAAATCCTCCAGATTTTGACTGGCCAGGATCAGGGCGGAATCGCGCTTTCGCACCCGCTTGAGGCAGTTGCGGATGTACTCAATGGTGGTCAGGTTGGACAGCCAGAGGTAGAGCTCATCCAGGGCAGCCACAGTGTTCCCCTTGGTGAGGAGCTGGTCGCTGAGGTAGGACAGCAGGTTGAACAGCAGGGCGTCCTTGACGGAGGAATTGGCGTGGATCAGGTCCTTGACGCCAAACACCAGAAACCTGGTGCTGGTGATGTTCGTGCGGCCATTGAAGTAGACGCTCTCCGCCCCCCGGCACATGGAGTGGAGCCCCAGCAGGAGCTCCCGCAGCAGTTCCCTGGGATACAGCGGGCTGTCCTCCTGGTCATAGTGCTCGTAGGCGTCCTCCAGGACGGCGTACAGATCCTCCGCAATGGGCCAGTCCTCCGGCTCCAGGGCGGAGAAGTCCGCCTTGTCCGAGATGCCCCACTTCCGGTACAGCCGCTCCAGCATCAGCTCCAGGGTATCGATCTGTTGGTGGGTGAAGGGCTTGTAGGCCCGGAAAAAGTCCTTGAGGAAGGAGATGTGCTGGGACAGGGGAGATTGCTGGCGGAAGGCATTGGGCACAGTTGGATCGTCATCCCTGTCGTCGCCAACATCCCACCGCTTGGCCTCCAGGAAGTTGATGCGGTACTGCCCGCCCATGAGGTCCGCGTAACAGCCGCCCAGCTTGTCGCAGAGCCAGGTCAGCTCCTGCTCCGGGTCCAGGCAGATCACCGTCTTGCCGCTCTCCAGCAGGTTGCAGAGGAGCAGCTTGAGCAGGTAGCTCTTGCCCTCGCCAGAGTTGCCCAGGATGAGCACGCTGGAGTTGGTCTTGTCCGGTGTGCGGCGGTCCAGGTCCAGCAGGATGTCCGCACCATAGTGGTCATTGCCGATGTAGAACCCATGGGGATCGCTGCGGCCGGAGTAGTTGATGGGATACAGGTTGGCGGTGGAGCTGGCGGGCAGCACCCGCTCAAACTGGGCGCCCAGGGCGTTCCGCCCCGCCGGGTTGGCGGAGAGGAAGCCCTCCTGCTGGCGGAGGAGCAGAGGATCTGCACTGAGCTTGGCCCGGGTGAGCTCGGCGCCCACCTCGTCCCGCAGCAGCCGCAGCTCCTCGGGGCTTTTGGCGGCCAGCTCCAAGAACACGGCGCAGTGGATGAGGGGCTCCCGGTTCTTCCGGGCGCCGGCAATGATGGCGGCCACATCCTGGAGGTTGGCCTCCGCCGTGACACTCCGCTTCAGGTTGTCCTGATTGCTCCGATCCAGCCGGTTCTTGTTGACGGCCTTATGGTAGATGGCGTCCTCCTCCGCCGCTGTCACCTGGCGGGCATAGAGATGGAGGGTGACGCCGGCCCGGTTACAGATGTGGGAGAGCAGGGCCAGCTCCTCGGTGGCGGCGGGGTAGCCCCGGAGGGCCAGGACGCAGCGGTACAGCCCGCCCAGCACATAGGAGTCCGTGTTAAACTTCACGGCTGCTGGGGCAATCAGGTCCAGAAAGTCCTTGGGCTGGAAGAGCTGCGCTGGTTTTTCCACCGGTTTTTTCCGCTTCTTCTGTGCTTTAGCCATGCTCTGTCACCCACCTCTCCCCGTCCACCTGGTCAAAGTGCTCGGTGACCACGTCCTGCTGGTAATACACCGCCAGGATGCGCTTCACATCCTGCTCCCCGGCCAGGCAAACGTGAAAGCCGTGATCCTGGATCTGCTTCTCCAATCGCCGGGGCAGCTCCCGATCCTCTGCGGCCTTGCTGTCCAGCCGGCAGACCAGGACGAACTCCCGGGAGGCGGCGGTGGAGGACTGGCGTGCGTCCAAGTGCTCCATATCCTGCCGGAGCAGCTCCCGCAGGGCGGGAGACGGTTCCTCCTCCAGCCTCCTCTGGTAATACTGCTTGTTTTTCAGAAATGACTCCCTGGAGTCCAGGGCCAGCAGCTCCAGGGATGCCATCCCCTGGAGAAGCCCGGTGAGGGCCCGCACCCGGCCCCGGATACCCTTCGGGGACAGGATGGACAGGTTGTCCGGCCGGAGCAGGTAGAAGAGCAGTTCGTCCCTGCCGCACACCGCGCCGTGCTCCGTCAGGCGGGTGACGCCCATGAGCTGCCGGGTAGTCTGCCGCTGGCGCAGGAGCTGCTGTTCCTTTCTATTCATTGTTATGACCATTCCTTTCCGCTACGCTTCAAGGCACCAAAGGGAATGAAACCCGGGACCACTAACGCAGCAAGTCCAAATTTGTTAAACTGTACTTGAGGAAGCAGGCATACTACAGAGCACGTGGGGGTGAGTAGGCCTAGCTTTAGCTGGACTGAATTGTTATGTGTGCCGGACGCTCTTTCAAGCACCAATGAGTAGGGCTTTGCACCCTGTAACCTTATCTTTGGAGAGACGGACTACTTCAATCTTTCAATGAGCATCCAGTCCCTGCCTGTTGCCTCGAATCCTGTTTTGAGGGGATGTGCTATGCTCAAAATCGTTTACCGTGTCTGCTGCGGGATGGATGTCCACAAATCCTTTGTCGTTGCCTGTATCGCTGCTACCAATGAGCAAGGCGTGACGACCTACAAGAGCAAGCGGTTCTCCACCTTTACCGGAGATTTGCGCCGCTGTGCTGCCTGGCTGGCCGAAAACAACTGCAAAGATGTGTGCATGGAATCTACCGGAAAGTATTGGATTCCCATTTACAACATCCTGGAGCACACCTGCAATATTGTCCTCGCTCACCCCAAATATGTGAAAGCCATCCGGGGTAAGAAAACAGACAAGCGGGACGCTAAGTGGATTGCCGACATCTTCAAGCACGACCTTGTAGCCGGAAGTTTTATCCCTCCGCCAGATATTCGTCAGCTTCGGGATTTGGTACGTTACCGCTGGAAACTCACCAACTTTACTACCGGCGAGAAAAACCGGGCGCAAAACTGCCTGACAGTCTCCAATTTCAAACTGGATGATGTGTTCTCAGATGTGTTCGGTAAGGCAGCCTCCGCAATCACTGCCCGTATTCTGGAAGATCCAACGGAGAAAATTACGGATATTTCTGGTTTCCGAACCAAAGGCATGAAAGCGACTGACGAACAGGTGCTTGCCGCCGTAGACGGTGAGATGTGTGCTGAACAGGCTGAAAAGCTCCGCATCATCCGTTCCCACATGGACAGCCTGGAACTGTGCAAGCTCAATCTGGAATCCCTGATTCTGTCCACCGCTGAGAAATACCTTCCCCAGTTCAATCTTGTTATGTCGGCGCCGGGTATCCAATCCTTTGCCGCTATCGGCATTATCTCTGAAATCGGAGTGGATATGTCCGTGTTCCCCACCTCAAAGCATCTCTGTTCCTGGGCTGGGCTTACGCCGCAAAACAACGAGAGTGCCGGCAAGAAGAAAACCACCAGAATCAGTCGAGCCGGAGCCTACATCAAGCCCTTGCTGGTGCAATGTGCGCTCTGTGCCATTCGAGCCAAGCAGTTCCCGGAAGTCCGCAACCGCTATCTCGCTCTCAAAAAGCGCCGGGGACACAAGAAAGCCATTATCGCAATTGCCAGGATGCTCCTTACAGCTATCTACAATATGCTCAAGAAAAATGAGCCTTACAATCCTGAACTATACCGGCAGGCAGACCGGCCTCCCACACATCGTGAGGTTTCTGTTGAAGAAGCAATTTTTATTCTTCAACGGCAGGGTTATTTGGTGACTGCGCCCAGCGTTACTTAGAGCCTAAATATAACCTGAAATTTGCCCGCTTCCTGGGGGCTTGGTTTTATGCGTCCTTTTTCGGAATGGTACTTAGACTACAATGTTTCAACCTTCTGCCCCCATTCATAGTATTGCTGCTGCAGGAACAGAAAGCAGGCCGCCCGCCGCAGGAAGTCCAGGACGCTGGAGCCCTCCACCTGGATGGCGAGGAAGGCGTACAGCACGGTACCCACCAGGGGCAGCATGGTCCCCGTCTGGGCCAGCGCCAATACAGAGAGCAGAAAGGCCACCCCGATGATGGCCACGTCCCGCAGCTGCCACAGCCACAGGGTGGCCTTGGCCTTCAGATTGTCTGGGTAGATGAACAAGAAAACACCTCCAAAACAGGAAGGGACCCAGCCTGTCCGGCCAGGTCCCTTCCTGTGGGTTTATTCCGCTGTGCTGTCCTCATCTGCATCCTCGCCCTGACTGGTGGCATCCGTCTCGGCCTCGCCGTCAGGCTCTGCAGAGGCATCCGCATCCACCCGCTCCTCCTTGGCCTCCGCCAGGGCCCTGTGGATGCAGTCTAGGAAGAATGCGTTTTGTTTGATACCCCGCTCCTGCAAGTAGTCCTTGAACTTCTCGAACAGTTCGCCGGGCACCTGGAATGCTACCGTTCTCTTGTCTCCGCTCATCGTAGTTTCCTCCTTCTGATTATCGTAGAATGTCTGGATCAACCAGGCCATATACTGGCCCAGTGTTTTGCCGGATGCCTCCTGCTTCTCCCGCACCCGGGCGTGAAGCCCGGCGGGGATGGGTGCACAGAGGTTCTTCACATTTTCTTCCATGGATTGGCCCCCCTTCTGTTTGGTAACGCAAGTATATCGATCCCGGCGTTAAATAGCCATCACCAACAGCAACAAAGATTGTGCCGAAAACCAAGCATAAGCAACATGCTATTTGACGGCCTGGACAATGGTGCGGGTGGTGTTGACAGCAGCCTGGGCGGTATAGACGGCACTCATGATGTTGGCCCTGGTGGTGGTGTCCAGGCCGAAGGCCCCGGCGATGCGGGGTACCTCTCCGGCGGCCAGCATGAGGCCCAGCCCCAGGAGGGCTTTGTCACTGAATACCATGAGCCCCGCCACCAGAATGGTGGCCTGGAGGAAGGCGGTGAGGCACAGGCCGATGACCTGCTTGCACCACTGGGTGAAGCCGTCCGTATAGCCCCGGGGGATGGAGAACATGTACAGGGAGCCCACGGCAATCTGGATGAGCAGGATGCCGCCCCGTTTGAGATTGCTGAAAAACACCTTGATCACCGCATAGGCCATGAGGATCATGGCAAAGAGGAGCATGATGGGGTTGGTACCCAGGCCCCATTTGGCCTGGGCGGCGATGTCCATCAGGCCGGCGCCCTCCAGATCTGTGAGGATTTCATTGCCCAACTCCCCGATGCTCTTTCCCGCCCCTGTGATTTCTATGGCGAAGGTACCCTGGAGGGAGACGGAGAGGGCGTACAGCCGGACGGGCACAGTAGTGAACAGGCCGACGGCAAAGAAGCCCTTGATGGCGTTGAGGGCGGGCTGCTGGAGATTGCCCCGGCCAGATGCGTACTCAATGCCGCACTCAAAGGCAGATACCACCACGCTGACGGCAAAAAGGGCCCAACCCAACTGGGAGAAGAAGCGCACCACTGACCGCACCCAGGAGAGGTCGAACAGCTCCACCCCCATGTTTCCCATCTGGGCGAAGAAGGCGCCCAGGAAGCCCACCATCTGGCTGTAAAACCAGTCCAGGATGGACTCCATCACCGGATTGGCCACAAAGTCCCAAATAAACACTCGCCTTCACCGCCTCAGATGCCTACGATATTCCAGATGTAATTGGGGGCCAGCAGCACGAAGATCAGGCAGACGAACAGGATGGCCGCCCCCGTCCACTCAAACTGGCCGTGCTTGCGATAGTCGAAGAAGCACAGTGCCACCTTGACAAAGAATGCAATCCCCAGCACCATGGTGAGGGCGGGGAAGACCACAGTATCCACCACAGTCTTGATCTGGCCGGCGGCGTCTGTCCAGGTCTGCTCCACGGCGTCCGCCACATTGCCGGCGGAGGAGGCGAAGGCCGGGACCATGCACAGGGCGGCCACCACCAGGGCTAGGAGCAGGATTCTGATGCTCTTTTTTCTCAAAGTCACTTTCGTAGCACCTCCATAAAATTGAAGGGCCGCCCGGGTTGGGCGGCCCTCCTGAAGATGGGTTGCTGGAATCAATAGCCGGTGCGGGGCAGGGGCTCAGAGGGCTTGTAGACCCTGGTCACCCACCGGGAGGTGGCCATAATCCACTGGCCGTTGTACACACCGCCCACGTCCGCCTGGTTGACGAATTGGCTGCCGCCGGTAAGCCAGGCGTAAACGGTGGCATAGACCTGGGGCGCCTCCACCTGCCGGAAGTTGGCGGGCACCACTCCGAAAGACATCATAAATTCGGTGATGTACTCGTTGGAGGCCAGGCCTAGGGCGGCCCCGGAGACGTCCAATACATAGTTCTGCTGGGTGCTCAGGTTGTCCGCCAAGGTGCGCCAAGTGCCGCCACTCAGGTTGGTCTTGTAGACCACCTTATAATTGCCCGGCACGTTGTAGGTGCCAGTGACAATCTTGTCCAGCCGCACCGCCTGGCCGGGCAGGGTATCCCTCCAGAAAAATGAGGTAAGGCTGGTGGTGGAGTTGTTGCCGATGCCGCTGAAATCGTAGCGGATCTGTTGGCCGGGCATAACCTCCACATAGCCGGTCTTTTGGATGCTTACATTGGTGTAGAGGCTCTTGTTGGTCATGGCTGCCTTTACGATCTGCCCTTCAAACTCAATCTCCACCTCGATGGGGGTCTTGTCCAGGCCGTAAAAGTCTGCGGCCTTGGATTCCACGATTTTGTAGCGGCCCAGGGGGAGAGGCCGGGAGGATGCAACACCGTTCTTGTCCGTCTGGATGGTGTCCACCAAGTTGCCCGTCCGAGCATTGTAGATCTCAAACTCCGTGCCGGGGATGGGGGTGCCGGCGGGCCAGCCGTTGACACTGTTGTAGTCCGCGGAGGTCTTTGTTATCTGGATCTGTCCAGTGATAGGGGTGTTCTCCCACTCCACCTCGGTGGTTTCCCCAGACTCCACATAGACGGTCTTTTTCTCCGTGTCGGGAACGTACCCCTCGTTCTCTAACTCTCTGAGATAATACCGTCCGGCCTCCAGACCCTCGATCAGTACATACCCCTCGTTATCCGAAGTGTACTGGCCGATGGGGGTATTGGCGCTGTCATAGAGCAGGAAGCTCACCCCATAGATCCCCTCGCCGGTGGTGCTGTCCGTCTTGTGGATGAGGATGCCGCTGACCGGCGTGTTCTCCACCTGTATGACTGTGGTTTCTCCGTTTTTGACCTCAAAATAATGGGGAGTGTCGTCCAACTTGAAGCCCTCCGCGCTCTCGGTTTCCACGGCATAGTACGATCCATTCTCCAGGGACAGGAACACCCGGCCATTTTTGTCGGTGGTCACGGTATCCACCAGGGCGTCGTCCATGCGGCGGATCTCAAAGGTAACGTTAGGGATGCGCTCCTTGGTGTTGTCCGCGTTGACCTTGATCAGCTCCAAGCCGCCCACAGGTTCGTTATACACCGTGATGGTCTGGGTGTCGTTGGGGTTGATGACCACCGTTTGGGTACGGGTCTCCTCATGGATGGTATAACCCTCGATGGTCTTGGTTTCCGTGATGATGAATGTCCCCACCAAACCGTCAATGATGATCTGGCCGTTTTCATCGGTGCGGTAGAGGCCCATGCTGGAGGTCATGCCGCCGTTGTCGTCCACCACCGTGCCGTCCGCCTCGGTGATGGTAAACTCTACCCCCTCCAGGGGCTCATGGGTGACGGAATCCAGCTTGTTGATGACAAGGCCGCCCTTGGGGGTGTTGGTGATGACCACCGTTTGGGTGTCTCCACCCTCCCCGATGACTACATTGGTGGAGGGGGCGTCCATGACGTACCCATGGGGCGCCTTGATCTCCGTGAGCACGTATGCGCCGGGGGCCAGGTTGGTGATGCGGATCTCACCGCTGCTATCAGTGGTAAACACCCCGTTCTGGGTCAGGGTGCTGTCACCGATCACCCCGTCCAGGCCCACTTCGCACCCCGACGCGGTCGTGACGCGGAACTGGGCGCCGGCCAAGGGCTGACCGGTCACGCTGTCCCGTTTCTGGATAATTAGGGCCCCATGGGGTTCATTTTTGAAGGTAAGGGAAACGGTGCGGCCCGCCTGGATTTGGATGGTCTGGGATTGGGTGTCGATCTCGTATCCGGCCGGGGCTCTCGTCTCCGTGACAATGACGCTTTTGCCCGGCTCCAGGCCGTCAATACGGATTTCGCCATTTTCGTCGGTGACAAAAATCCCGTTGCTATCTCCGATCATGGTGCCGTCCGCATAGGTGATTTTGAACTCAGCATCAGGCAGGGTCACGCTGGGGTTGGCCGAGCACACCTTACGGATGAGCAGATTCCCGTCCGGCATGTTTTCAAAGCGGACAGTGATGACACTCTGCTCCCCGTTGTCTGCCAGGTAGACGGTCTCGGAGGACTGGATGATGCTGTACCCCTCCGCCGGATCCACCTCCTCCACGATGTACGATCCTGGCTTCAGGCCCGTCCAGATGGCCATGCCGTTGGAGCCGGTCACCTTCTGGCCGATCACCGTGCCGCCGGTACCGGAGGCGCCGCCCAGGTAGCGGAGCTGGAAGGTGGCCCCACCCAGGGCTTCACCGGTGACACTGTCATATTTCTCCACCACAATGGCGTTGAGGGGCACATTTTGGAAGGTCACCGTCCTGTCCCTGCCGCCGGTGATGTAGAACTCCTGGGTGGCGGGTTCTTTGATGGTGAAGCCAGGGGCGGGTTCCAGCTCCGTCACCTTGTACCAGCCGTCCCGCAGGCCCTCCAGCACGATCTGGCCGCTGGCGTCGGTGAAGTAGGTCCCCAGGTCGTTGAGCTCGCCGGTGTCGGTGCCATTGCTGCCGTACCAGACCTGAAATTTGGCCCCCTGGATGGGGCTGCCGGTGATGCTGTCTACCTTCTGGATAGTCAGGGTGGGCTTTTTGTGGTTCTCGAAGTAGACGGTGTGGTTCCGGTTGGGATAGAGGGTGACCATCTGGCTGGGGGCATCCAGCAGATAGGGGGCGGGTACAGATTTCTCCGTGACCTCATAAACTCCGGGCAGCAAATTTTCCAGGGTGGCCGTGCCGTCTGCCCTGGTCTTGATTTCATCCACGCTGTGGCCGTCCGCCGCCTTGACGGTGAACACGGCCCCCGCCACGGGTGCGCCGGTGTCGGCATCCCGCTTCACCACCGTCAGGTTGGGGCGGATGTCGTTCTCTAGGATGATCGTGGAGGTCTTGCCGGGGAAGAGCTCCACATGGTACTCCACCGAGTCGATGATGTGGTCTGAAACCGTATCCAGCTCCTTGACCGAATACACCCCTGGCTCCAGGCCGGAAATCAGGATTTCGCCATTTTCATCAGTGGTGCGATCCAAGTAGTGCGAACCATCCTCAATCCTGGCGATGCGGAAGGTCACCCCAGCCAGCCGGGAACCGTCCGCACTCAGCTTGATGAGGTGCAGGGAGGGCTGGACGGAGTTGGTGAACACAAACCGGGCTGTCTGGTTGGCCTCCAGATGGATAATGCGCTGGGCCTCATCGATGATGTAGCCGGGGCACTCCAGCTCGGTGACCACATAAGCCCCGGTGGGCAGCTCAGACAGGTCGATTTCGCCGTTTTGGTCGGTGGTGAACTCCGCCGGGCCCCACGAACCGTCTACCGCCTCAATGCGGAACTTGGCGTTGGGGATCACCTTGGAGGGGTTGGCGCTGTCCACCTTGACCAGCCAGATGCCGGGCTTCTGATCGTTGAAAAAGTATAGCTCTTTGATGCCGTCCCCGGCGGAGAGTTCGATCTCCTGGGGCGTGGAATCCACCAGATGTCCACTATCCCCAGTGTCCACCTCCTGGACGCGGTAGGTGCCCGGCCGGCAGTCCGTCAGCAGGATTTCTCCCAAAGCGTCTGTCTCATAGTCCCCCAGCAGCTCCCCATCCCGCCAGATGCGGAAGGTGACGCCGGACATGGTCTCATGGCTCTCTCGGTCGTACTTGATAATCTTCAGGCCGGGCAGGGCCTCGTTCTTCAGGGTGTAGGTGACGCAGTCCCCTGCCACCACAGTGGTGGTATAGGTCTGGGGATCCCGCTCCCACCCCTCCGGGGCGGACAGTTCCCGGATTTCGTATGCCCCCGGCTTCAGCTTCGTGAAGGTATAGGAACCTCCGGTGCCGGTGGTACCGGTATAGGTCGCGCCGCTCTCAATGTGCTTGATCTGAATCCGTGCCCCGGCCAGGCTGGCTCCGGTGGCCTCGTCAATCTTCTCAATCCGCAGATCGCCATAGGGTTCGTTTTCAAAGGCGACTTCGGCCACCTCACCATACTTCACAGTGACCTGCTTGACCGGCTCCTCGTCCAGCAGATGATACTCCGGGGGTACCCGCTCATAGATGGTGTAATTGCCCACTTCGGTGAGAGGGATAGTGATGGAACCGGATTCCGGCGTGGTGTAGACGCCGATGGTGTCCCCGTCCGGGCCCACCACCTCGAAGGTGGCGCCTGATAGGGTGACAGTGGTGCCCGCCTCATACTTGGTGATCTTGAGGGCGGTTTCGCTGGGAGGGGGCGTAGGCTCGTCTGGGTCATCCGGCTCGTCGGTATCCGAATAGTTAGAGATGGCGTTTCGCAGCAGGCTGGTTTGGGGATCGGTATCGCAAAGATAGCTCTGGAGCTTGCCGTATTCATCCGTTTCCTGGCAGAGGGCATAATAAACGGCGTAGCGGTAGACATCAGCAGAAAGGGTAAGCTGGACGCTGCCGCTCCGTCCCTCCACGCTGGCCGCCGGATACAGCACCTTAAATTGTCCACTGTAGCCGTCTCCGGTATTGGAGACCTTGACCTGGGTAATATCCTGTCCGTTCATGTCTGTAATTCTGGTGCCATCAGGTACGTCACCGGGATTTTGAAACTGGATATTGACGATATGGTTTACCACCCAAGTATCCGAGGTGGCAGTAAATACCTGCTGGAGATATGCTTCTCCGTCAAGGGTGACAGGGTACGCCTGCTCCCGGTCTGGAGTGACCGTAATTTGGGGTTCAGCCACATGATCCCAGGTCATGCCTTGGGTATAAATCCTGGTTGTGGCATCCAGAAGCTTTTCTCCAATTGTGCGTTCTGAGCCGGTAAGGCCGGGGGCCACGGTGATGTCGTTGATGTCCCACTCGGGGATCAGGTAACACCACAGGGCAATCTTGCCGGCGTAAAAGGCCTGATATTTGTTATCCAGCCCCAGTTCCTCCAAGGAGCGGTGGGGGTACATATTGGCAATCAGCCCCACTACCTTGGGATCGCTGGCCTTCTCCTCAGCCAGATAACGGATACTCTCCCCCTCGGGAACCGTTTGGGGTACGCCGTACTGGTTGGGGTTGACACAGTATGCCGGGATCTCCTGTTGCTTGCCCTGCGCATTTTCATATAAAAAGTAGGTATAAGATTGGGTCTGCACCTTGCCATTGACAGCCAGATAGTTCATGGAATATCCGCCGCTATAAATGTCCAGTTCGCCCAAAGCCTCTTCCGGAGTAGATGCCGCAACAGCGGATAAAGGCAGCATGCCTATGATTAGGACAGCTGTCAGCAGGAGCGATATTACTTTTTTCACAATATTTCCTCCTCGGTGGATTTAAACAAAGTAAAAAACGCCCCGAAACGGTTCGTGATTGGCCGTTTCGGAGCGGTAACACATCGTTTTGCTATTTTTGCTATGGGTGGTTACATGCCCATTACATTGTATTCGGTATAGAGGTATTTCCCATTTTTATAGACATCCCATGCCTCCACCTCAAACCGGGCCATTGGGGCGGAGTAGAAGACGCGGGTGAGCTGTTCGTCCCGCCAAGGCCAGAACGTCTGCACACCGCTGGACTCTGTAATCCCCATAGACAGGCGTAAGATGGGATCCCCCTTAGAGTTGAGCTTAAGGGTTCCAGCCTCCCATAAGTCCGGGCAGTTAGGTACGGCATTATACAAGGTATACAGCATCCGCCGGGTCTCATAGAGGTTCAGGATATGAAGTCTATCCCCAGTTTGGCTCTGGAAACGCAACACCTTCACTTCCGGCAGCTCCAGCTCTGGGAACTGGTTCCAGTCACAAGTCGGCGTGGGCAGCGGGGCCAGGGGCTCCCATAACTTCAGATCGGTAATCTCATAGGTGGTACCGTCATCGCAGAGCACCTTGTCTCCCTCCTGTAACCGGAGGGGCTCGTCCGACTGGGGGATGACGACCACCCCGGAGGGGGCGGGCGCCGCGCTTTCCTCTGTGTAAGGGGAGCTGGTGTCTACCAGGACACGGTTGGCGCCCTGGTCATACGCCACGCCGAAGTCTACCGCCCGGCCGACATCCCGGAGCTGCACATAGTTGTGGCCGTGGATGACATACGCTTCCAGATCCACCTGTTTCCCGTCCACATAGAAGGTTTGGGTGCTTGGGGCTGCAGTGAGGGCAGCCACCCCCGCCGATGCTGGCCCTGCCAGGGCCGCGCCGGCCAAGGCACCTGCCAATACTGCTGGAATAAGCTGTTTCCTTTTCATACGGTTGACCTCCTTCTTTCCTCTGCTGTTCTTGTGTTCCTTACAGCAACAACATACCGGAAATCTGGGGAAAAGTCTACAGCAAAGAGCAGTCCCCTGTGGAGAAAATGAGCCCGGAAACTCAAGCAGGTTACACAACCTCCACCGCCTGCACCTGCCAGCGGTAGGCCCTCTGATTACGCACGCAGGTGTAGAGAGTGAGCATGTTCTCGATAGAAGGGGCGGTGCCGCTGGTATCCGTCTCCTTGACCTTCTGTACACTGGTGACCTCATAGGTGCGGACGCCCAGCTTGGTGGTCCAGGTGATGGTATCTCCCCGTTCCAGGGTGTGAAGATCCCCAAAGTCATCCCGTACCCCCCGGTTGTGCCCGGCGATGGCGCAGTTTCCATCCCAGATGCTGGTGCCTTTGAAATGTCCCGCGCCCTTCATGAGCGTGGAGCTGTCTGTACCCTCATAGACCCGCACGCTCAGGCCGATGGCGGGGATTCTCAATGTCCCCAGGTATCCGCTGGAATAGTAGAGATCCGAGGTCACCGGGGTATAGCCTAGGGAGGTGGTCTGCTCCTCCTCGGTAGCCGGAGTGGAGCTGTTGGTATCTACAGAGGGCGGGAACACGATGGGTGTCCCGCTGCCGTTGACGGTGCCCACTGCCATGCCCTCCGGGGCCAGGTTGGGGGTAAGCCAGGTTCCGGTGTTCAGGGTATCCGCACTGGCGCTTCCAAAGCCCGGCGGGATGAGGGCGGCATTCTTGCTGATGTCCTCATTTTTCAGGGCCCCGCCATCTGCCGTATGTACCACCTCTACCGAGGTGGACTTGCCGTAGTCCGGCCCCTCCGGCGCGTCAATGGCGTAATCTAAAGCACCCGCCGGGGTGGCAATAGCTGCCGTCAGGCAGGCGGCCAGGCAAAGGGTGGTCAGCTTCTTCATTCCGTATCCTCCTCCTTGGATTCCCGGCGCCGTTTGACGAACAGGCAAGCGCCGATCACACCGCCCACAACAAAGACCACGCCCAGCGGGAGCAGGATGGCCGCCCAGTTGAACTGGGACAACCCGATCCCGGCCTCCTCCACAGATACGACGGGTTCCAGCGGTTCCCCCTCAAAAATGGCTACATAGCGCACCCGGTTCAGGGCGATGCGGCTGACGGTACCGGTGTAGTCTGCCGTGACGGTATATCCGGTGACATAGCTGCTGGTGGCGGTGCCGGTATAGGTGGCCACGGCGGTGTAGCGGTCTCCAATGGCGTAGCCGGACATGCCGGTGGTGTTATCCGTCCGCCAGTCAATGTTCTGGAGGGTGAGGGTACGCCCGTCCTCCTCAATGCTCTTGGGGATGTTGGCGGTGTCCTGGCTGGCCAGGTTGGGGTAGGAGCGGGTGGCGGACACCTCCCGGGTGGAGCTGCCGTAGCCCGCCGCCTCCACCTGGACAGTGTCCAGCTGAAGGGCCAGGGTACCGGACAGGCCGTCCTCTGTGACGAACTCCTTCTCCTGGGGCAGAAGGGTCAGGATGGACTCCATATCCTTGCTTTTACTCTCCAACGATACCGTCTCCGTGTGCGGACGGCTCTCATGCTCCGGCAGCTCCTGCTGGAGCAGGTCTGTCAGGGTGTAGTGGAAGCCGTCCTGCTCAAAGTCCGACCGGGGGATACCGGCAGGGTCCTGTTCCGGGGAGAGGTCATAGACCTTGCGGATCTCCGTGCCGTCCTCACTGCGTGTGACGGAGGTTGGGTAACAGACCTGCACCTTGGGCACTTCGGGGAAGGGCTCCGCCGCCAGGGCGGTGGGGAGCAGCGCCGCGGCTATCAACAGGCCGGCGGCGCATCTCAGAATGGTGTGTTTCACGATTGGGTTCCTCCTTCACATTTTGTCATATTTTGCTCCAGCCGCTCCAGGGTGCGCCGGGCCAGGAGTCGGAACTCCCAGGGCTCCAGCTCCAGGGGGCGGTAGTCGCCTTTGTCCGTGATGCCGTCCGCCCGCACCTTGAGCACCAAGGGCAGGACGGCGGCAGGTTCCTTGAGCACCGTGGGGGCCAGCCAGCCCTTGCCGGCCAGGTACACCCACCGGAGGGCGGAGGCAGGATTGTCGGGCACATCGGGCCAGAGGTATTTCCTCGCCAGCTTCTTGCGTCGCTGCTTTTTGTTGACGGGGATGGGTGCCAGGATTTTGCCCTCTATCTGGTAGCGGAGACCCAGGGCCTCCATACAGGTGCGGACGGCTTGGCGGGCCTCCAAAGTGTCTGCCCAGGCGGGCAGCGGCTCCCCCAGCTCTGTGGCCAGCACATCCTCCCCCTCCGAATCTCCCGGGAGTAGGGGCACATTCTTTACCAGCTCCAGCACGTGGAATCCGTCCGTCAGGCCCAGCACCTTCCGCTTGGTAATGGGGATGCCCCGGTAGTGCGCCAGGGCCTCCTCCAGCTCCGGGCGCTGCCGGACCGTCCAGCCTTTCTGTAGGAAGCCGCTCCGGCCCAGCCGCAGGTCGTCCATGGTGTAGTAATGCAGGTTCATTGGGCGTCCTCCTCCCGGGCCAGCAGGGCGCCCAGCCCGAACAAATCCACGCCGCAATGCTCCAGCATGTCCAGGAACTCCGCGTCATAGGATCGGAATACCTCAGACGCCCTTTTGCACGGCGTACCGCTGGACGGACGGCTGTCCAGGGCCAGACGGACAACCATGCCGACGTTCAGATCGTGGAGCAGCCGGATGGTCTCCAGCCGCTCCCTTGCAGTACCCTCCTGCCGGGTGAGCACGATGCAGCCGTGCTCTGTATGCAGGGTCAGCCGCTCCGCGTCCTCCAGTCCGGAGAGCTGGAGGGCGGCCCGGGGGATGGCCAGGGTCTTCTTGCTTGTGTCATGGCAGATGGTAAATTTCATCTTCTGTTTTCACCTCGTATTCTTAGTCCTGCGGCCAGTCCCACACCCGGGGCAGCCGCCCGGTGGGGGCGGACAAGATCCGCAGCTCCGGCCGGTCACTGGACACCAGTCCGGGGTTATCCAGCAGGGAGAGCTGGCGGTTGAGCATGGGGCCGGGGTCAAAGTTGGTCATGAGCAGCTCATGATACACAGAGTCCTCCTGCCGGGCCATGGGGTTGGGGCGGTCAAAGCCCACAATGTAAAAGTCCGGGGCGAAGAGGTCCAGAATGTCCGGATGGCTGTTATAGGACAGAACGATGTGGCTGTCCCGCGCCGCCGGGGCGCACAGGCAATCGTGGAGTCGGACGTGGTCCCGGAGGTCGAAGGAGGGGGCGTACATCCTCTCCGCCTCCAGATAGGGCGGGTCCGCGTAAATCACCGCGCCGGGCCGGGCGTACTGCCGGACCACATCGCAGCAGTCCTTGTTCTCCACCACCACGCCCTGGAGTGCGTCTGAGGCGCGTCGGAGCAGTCCGAGGAAGCGGCGCAGCTCCACGCTGCGCCCGCCGAAGCTGTTTCCGGTGGCACTGTAGCTGTACCGGATGCTCAGATAGTAGGCCGCAGCCCGCTGTACGTCCGGCAGGTTGGCCCGGCCCACCAGGAGCTTCTTCACCGCCTGCCTGTCCATGGGCGGGAAGTAGTCCTCTGTGATCTGGAGCTCCTCCTCCAGGTAGTCCATGGGGTCATACTCGTGGTTGAGGAAGCGGAGCACCACCTCGAAGTCCGCCCGGGCATGGAGGGGCAGGAAGTCCAGCTCCCTGAGCAGCGCCAGGGGCCGGTCCCTGGCACAGCGGAACAGGTTGACCAGATCCACATCCACGTCGTTATACACCCGGAGCGGGGCATACCCGACGCCCAGACCCAGAGTCACCGCGCCGCTGCCGCCGCAGACCTCCAGCAGGCGGGGCGCCCTCCTGGGGAGCAGTTGAAAGATATAGGGGAGCAGGAACAGCTTCCCGCCTACCCAGGGGAAGAAGGGCTTAGCGATCCGCCTCACCTCCCCCGGGCAGACGGAAGGCGCCCATGGCCCGGATCATGCCCGAGGATGCCATCCGCAGCCCGAGCTCCATCCTTTGGAGCTGAAGGATTGTGGTATACACCTCCCCGCTGTTTGCGGGGTAGAAGTAGCCGGTGCGGTCGCTGCAGATAGGCTCCCCGTTTACCCGCAGGTTGTGGACCAGCTTCCGCAGCTCTGTCCCGCTGGTACGGAACACCTTCACCAGCCTCTCCCCGCCCACGGCGTTCCGCTGGCCAAGGCAGTGCTTCTTCAGGTACTTCAGAAGCTCTTTTTCTTTTTCTCTCATGACGTCCTCCTCTGGGCCGTCCTCCCGAAAAAGGGCACAAAAAACAGGGGCCGCTGTCCCCTCCGGGAAAACGGCCCCTGTTTCGTTTTGATATAGATTTGATCTGGGGTTACATCTGCTGCATCTGCATAGGCGCCCGAATCTGAGCATGCGGGCCGAGAATGTAGGCCCTGCCGTCCGCTGTCTGGGTATAGCCCTTGTTCCGCAGCAAATCCAGCCCGTACTGTTCCAGGTTGAAGCAACCGGCAACTGCCGTGTCCAGCGTACTCCCTGCCGACCGCAGCTCCGCTTTCGCAACGTCCTGAAGCTGGTCTGTATATACCACATGGTAGCGGTTCAGGTGCTGAGCAACCTCCAGGGCTGCGGGCAGGGTGGTGCAGCCCTCATGCTCCAGGGCCCAGAGGTAGGTCTGGAGGAAATCTTTCTGCCCCTGGTTCTGTTCCTGGAGAATGAACCCTAGGTTCTGGCCGTCGTAGATCAGATCCTCCAGCCGGCCGGCATAGGCGTCCTCCAGCCCGGTGATGCCCGGCAGGCTGCACCGAGCTTCCAGCAGGGTGCACCCCCGGATGGTCTGTACGCCCAAAGCGTCCAGGGCCAGCTGGATCTCCCCCGGCCTCACGTCCATGATGTCGTTGTAGTCCGGCAGGGCCAGCCACACCCCATCCGGCACCGCGGAGGATGCCAGTTTCAGCCGTAGGCTCCAGCTGTAGTCCGGCTCCGGCAGGGCGATGCCGTCGTATACTTCTGGCTGCTCCCGCTCCGGGTATACCACATAGCAGCCTCCCACGAACAGGCCGGGGTGCTGTGCCTCATACTGCCTGCCCAGCTTGTCCAGGTCGATATAGTCCCGCAGCGCCAGAAGCCTTGTATCATTCTCCTCCAGGTAGTACAGGCCTAGATCCTCATAACTCTGGATGCCGCCCAACACCTCATACCCGTCCAGGCTGGTCAGCAGGCTGACCGCCTCTGTACTGTCCTGGGCGGGATGGCGCTGGAGGGCCGCGTCCAGGGCGATCCCCTCCCGCACCGTTAACATCTCCAGCCGTTCCCGCAGCCATGCCTGCTCCTCCGGCCTACCTGGGAGCTTTGTCAGTTCTTCTCTGTTCAATCGTCGTCACCCCATCCCCATGCCGCCCAGCATACGCTGGGGTGGCAGCGGTTCCTGCACCGGCCGGCCATCCACCCGGGTTAGCAGGCCGTAGTCTGTCAGCTCGCCCCCGTACTGCTGGATCAGCGCCTCGCCGTAGCCGTAGAGGTTCAGGTACCGGCACAGCAGGGCGGCATTCTCCTCCCCCATGGAGCGGCGCAGCTCCCCACGGGCCACGTCCTCCGGGGAGGCGGCGGCCCAATTCAGATTGTAGGCGTCCAGCCGTTCTGTCAGGGCCATGGCATCCTCCAGGCTGGTGGGAGGCGACGCCTCCAGTACCGCCTTGTACTTGATCAGCTTCAGCGGCTCCCGGTCCTCCAGCACGGTCAGCCGGATGGCCAGGCAGTTCAGGGTATCCAGCCGCTCCGGCGTGGCCCACGCTTCCGGAATCTGGGGCACCAGGCTGTGGAAGGCGGTGACGGTGCAGTTGGAGATGCCCACAGCCTCCATCTGGTCACGCACCTCCACCAGCTCCTGTCCGGCAGGGAGGGTGAGCTCCGCCCGTTCCTCCCCGAGCCGGAGCTCCAGCCGAAAGAAGCCAGTCGGGGCCTCCGGCGCGCTGCGGGGTTCCTGGCCCTTTTCGGGCTTCCAGTTCCCATCCGGTACCACATACCCCTGCCTGGTGAATACACCGCCCTCCGACTGACGGACCCGGCGGCCCAGGAGCCGGAAGTCCAGCAGTTCAAACACCTTGTCCGGCACATCCTTCACCTCGGGGATGGAACCGTTTGCCGCGTAAACCCGGCCCAACGAGGCGTCATCCGTGGCCTCGGGCACCACCTGGCAGTGCTCCGCCTGTTCCGCCAATGCGGCAAACATGCGCAGAGGGATGATACCGCTCCGGCTGCTTTCCAGCCTAACCAGCCCCTCGAAAGCAGTGCGCTGCCGGCTGTCCAGGCTGGCCAGCCGCTCCGCCAGGGCGTTGAGCGCCGGGAAATCCTCTCCCGACTGGAGGGTGGGAAACAGGCAGGTGAACTCCCCGTAATCCCCTATCTCCCAGAGAATGGCCGTATCCGGCGCCGGCCGCAGCCGATCCCAGGCGTCCAGCACGGCGTAGGGCTCCGCGGGAAGCGCCAAGGTGGTGTAGGCCCCGTTGTCCGGGTTGGACAGGGCCACCTCAAACACCTTATTATCCAAATGCCATTCCCCCCATCGTCGTTCCGTGTTTTATATCCTTCGCCTCGCCCTGCGGACAAGGCTCACTCATTCCGCAGGAACTCCTCTCCCCTCCGAACCCGCTGTGCTGGGCTTCGGTGGGGATCCCGTCATCGGGTGACTCCTGGACCTGCTGCGGCCCGAACCGCTCCGCCTCCGTCTGGATGCTCCAGCCCTCCGATTGCCACAGGTGGACGTAGAGCTCCCCACCGTCCACCTGGATCTCCCGCTGCTCGAACCCCTCGCCCCAGCCGTCTGACGCCTGGCCGCTGAGGTAGCCCTTTAGGCTTGTCAGTTCCTCCGGAGAGAGCCGACCGATGACCTGGCACTCGGCCACACCCCACAGCCGGCCGGCCCGGACCTCTGCCGTAATCACGGCGGAGCGCACCTTGGCGTCCAGGCTGTCCTGCTTACCATACCAGTGCATGAGCCCCCGCTCCGTCTCCTCCGGCATCCGGTTTTTTACCAAGGCGCTCAGGATGCTGCCCTCATAGTCCAGAAGCGTTCTGCCGTCCCATTCCTCACCCGTCTCATCCCAATCTCCCCACTCATTCCGGGCATAGAAGCTGGCGGTGAGGGGCATGTACAGCTTGAGCAGACTTGGTTCCGGCGGGTGGACGGAGAACATCTCCTCCCCAAGGGTCAGGATACGTTCACCTCCATCGCTCTGCCGGACATGAAACCGGCCCTCGTCATCGATGTGCTCCAGAGTACCAGCCTCCTTCAACGTGTTTCTGGGATCATCCAGCTTCCAGGTCTGGATCCGGCTGCCCGCGGGGAACTGGCCCCGTAGGAAATCCAGCCACTCCTTCGATACATCCTGCATAATGATCTGCCTCCCTTCATTTTGCCGCAAGTGTCATTCGGATAGAAAAGGCCGGCTTCCAAAGCGGAAGCCGGCCTTCAACGGGGTTCTTGCGCATGCTCTGTTTTCTCTGATGGTTCATAGCTCTTTCCCGCCCTTTCTTCTGGTAAGCACACAACATAC
>ENA-OXEH01000050-OXEH01000050.1-human-gut-metagenome-genome-assembly--contig:-NODE-50-length-25190-cov-18.1429_pt1 | contig 25190 bp, 45 predicted proteins | sample MGYA00249826_ERZ652246 | MGnify/ENA primary metagenome ERZ652246 (study PRJEB26925, sample SAMN05826497) | human gut metagenome | biome: ENVO:2100002; feature: ENVO:00000062; material: ENVO:00002003... | reverse complement strand
CACTAGATCGCTCGTCGGCAGCGTCAGATGTGTATAAGAGACAGATTTTAATCTAGTAAAATCTTGCTAAATCTTAATAATCTCAAATCAAAAGGAAATTATATGGCTATATGCTCATATTTTGGCTCGTATGAGCGTGTTTATATCATTACGATATAATTCAAGTCTAATTAACTTAACGCTCACAGGAACGAAAATATAGGCTTTAAACGATATAACCACATTTAAAAGAAAGGATAATATGCAAACACAAAACGGTGGCAGACCCACAATTTTACCCAAGATGTACGAAGAACCGCTATTTAGCCAAATCATTGATAAAATTGAATCAGGTTGCAATGACAAAGAAATCTACACCAGTTTGCATTGTTCAGCTAAAACTTTTAGAAAGTGGCGAGATGACAATATAAAGGCTTATGACGAGGCTAAAGGAATCGCTAGGGGAAATCTATTAGAACTGGCTGAAAGTGCCTTAGCGAGTAAACTGACAGTCAGAACGCTAAAGGAAACAGAAACAATCTATGACGCTGACGGAAACGTTGAAAAAGTAAAGGTTAAAGAGAAAGAACTTGACAAAGACAGCTTGGTAGCAATGATGGTTGCTAAGGCTGGAAACCCTGAACTTTATAACCCTACTGAATGGCGTAGATTGCAACAAGAAGAATCAAGCGCTCATGACCTTAAAGCTAAAATTGAAGAACTTGATGACTATAAACTAAGTAAGTATAAAACGCCAGAAATTAAAGTTCCAGAGGGGTTTGAATAGATGTATTACATGAATCAAATGTTAGCTTATAATAAAGAGCATGGCATAGAACTTAACAAATATATGCGTAAAACTATTAAAAAGCAAATCAGAATTCATGAGAAATATATTTATCGTTATGATAGAGTTACTCAAGCTATCGAGTGGATAGAGGATAATTTTTACCTTACTACTGGTAATTTAATGAAAATCAAGCTACACCCTACGCAAAAATATTGGTACGAGTTAATGCTTGGCTATGATATGATTGATGAAAAAGGCGTTCAGGTCAACCTAGTTAATGAAATTTTTCTTAATTTAGGCCGTGGTTCAGGTAAGTCAAGTTTAATGGCTACGCGCGTGCTTAACTGGATGATTTTAGGCGGTCAATATGGCGGAGAAAGCTTAGTTATTGCATACGATAATACACAGGCTAGACACGTATTTGACCAAGTAAGAAACCAAACGGAAGCAAGCGATACATTAAGAGTGTACAATGAAAACAAGATTTTCAAGAGTACAAAACAAGGGCTAGAATTTACGTCTTTCAAAACCACTTTTAAAAAGCAAACAAATGATACTTTACGAGCGCAAGGTGGTAACAGTTCCCTTAATATATTTGATGAAGTTCATACCTATGGCGAAGATATAACAGAATCAGTCAATAAAGGTTCACGTCAAAAACAAGATAACTGGCAAAGTATTTACATTACTTCTGGTGGGCTTAAACGAGACGGTTTATATGATAAACTTGTTGAACGCTTCAAATCAGAAGAAGAATTTTACAATGATAGGTCGTTCGGCTTGCTTTATATGTTGGAAAATCATGAGCAGGTAAAAGATAAGAAGAATTGGACTATGGCATTACCTCTTATTGGTGATGTTCCTAAGTGGTCAGGAGTTATTGAAGAGTACGAACTTGCACAAGGCGACCCAGCGTTACAGAATAAGTTCTTAGCGTTTAATATGGGCTTGCCTATGCAGGATACAGCTTACTACTTTACTCCACAGGATACTAAACTAACAGACTTTAATTTATCTGTATTTAATAAAAATAGAACTTATGTCGGAATTGACTTATCCTTAATTGGCGATTTAACCGCTGTGTCGTTCGTTTGTGAGTTAGAGGGTAAAACTTACAGTCATACACTTACTTTCTCTGTACGGTCTCAATATGAGCAACTGGACACAGAACAGCAAGAGCTATGGACTGAATTCGTTGACAGAGGGGAACTAATTTTACTTGATACGGAATATATCAACGTAAACGACTTAATACCATATATCAATGACTTTAGAACCAAGACAGGGTGCAGACTTAGAAAAATCGGATATGACCCAGCACGATACGAAATTTTAAAAGGGCTGATTGAACGTTATTTCTTTGACAAAGACGGAGACAACCAAAGAGCAATTCGACAAGGTTTCTCAATGAACGACTACATCAAGCTATTAAAATCTAAGCTAGTTGAAAATAAACTTATCCATAATCAAAAAGTCATGCAATGGGCTTTAAATAATACTGCTGTTAAAATCGGACAAAGTGGGGACTATATGTATACTAAAAAACTTGAAAAAGATAAAATTGACCCTACTGTGGCTTTGACAATGGCATTAGAAATGGCGGTGTCAGATGAAGTATAACGTTGATACAGTTCGAGAAAGTGGTTGGTATAATAAAAAAGAATGGTTGGCAGTCCGTGATTATGTAAGACAACGTGACAAAATGACTTGCGTAAGATGTGGCGCATTCGGTGCTAAAAAATACGAAGTAGACCATATTATAGAACTAACTTGGGAAAATCTTGATGATTGGAAAATAGCGCTGAACCCTGATAACCTACAACTCCTTTGTAAGTCTTGCCATAACAAGAAAACAGGCGAGTATAAACGAGGGAAAGGCGTGAGCTTATGGTAGAAAGGGGAAAAATTGAACTTATTCGGAAAAGTAGTATCATTTTCACGTGGAAAGCTAAACAATGATACTCAAAGAGTTACAGCATGGCAAAATGAAGCAGTAGAATATACAAGTGCCTTTGTGACTAATATTCACAATAAAATTGCTAATGAAATAACAAAAGTAGAATTTAATCACGTAAAATATAAAAAATCTGATGTTGGCTCTGATACTTTGATTAGTATGTCAGGTTCTGATTTAGATGAAGTTCTCAATTGGAGTCCTAAGGGCGAACATAATAGTATGGATTTTTGGCAGAAGGTAATTAAAAAGTTACTATGCACGCGCTACATTGACCTGTACCCTATATTTGATAGTGACACAGGCGAACTATTAGACTTGCTCTTTGCTAATGATAAAAAAGAATATAAGCCCGAAGAATTAGTAAGGCTTACCAGTCCTTTTTATATCAATGAAGATACAAGTATTTTAGATAATGCTTTGGCTAGTATTCAAACTAAGCTGGAACAAGGGAAATTGCGTGGCTTATTGAAGATTAATGCTTTCCTTGATATTGATAATACACAGGAGTATCGAGAAAAAGCCTTAGATACAATAAAAAATATGCAACAAGGTTCTAGTTACAATGGTTTGTCTCCGATTGACGCTAAGACGGAAGTTGTAGAGCTAAAAAAAGATTATTCTGTTTTAAACAAAGATGAAATTGACCTTATTAAATCTGAACTTTTGACAGGTTACTTTATGAATGAAAATATTTTGCTTGGTACAGCTTCACAGGAACAGCAAATTTATTTTTATAATTCTACTATCATTCCTTTACTGATTCAACTTGAGAAGGAACTGACTTATAAACTGATTTCAACTAACCGTAGACGAGTAGTTAAAGGTAATTTATATTATGAACGTATAATTGTAGATAACCAGCTATTCAAGTTTGCAACTTTGAAAGAATTAATTGACTTGTATCACGAAAATATTAACGCACCTATTTTCACACAGAATCAACTTCTTGTTAAAATGGGCGAGCAACCTATTGAGGGTGGAGATATTTATGTTTCAAACCTTAATGCGGTAGCTGTTAAAAACCTAAGTGACCTACAAGGCAGTAGAAAGGACGTAACAAGCACAGATGAAACTAATAACCAATAGTGCTGAAATTAAAGTAACTGAAAATGAGGACGGTTCTAAGTCGTTCCAAGGCATTGGGTCAGAAGTTGGAGTAGAGAATCTTAATGGTATTATCTTGACACCTGACTGTATCGAGTTCGCTAGAGAACGATATCCATTGCTATATGAACATGGTTCAGGCTCAAGCGAAGTCATTGGGGACGCAAAAGTTTATTATGATTTGGCTTCTAATAAATACCTGACTGACTTCACGCTTTACGACAATGCACCAAACATTAATAAGGCTGTGGAAAATGGCGCTTTTGACTCACTATCAATTGCCTATTACATTACAGATTATGAGTTTAATGAAAATGACGCTCTAGTTGTAAATAAAGCACAGTTTAAAGAGATTTCTCTTGTTTCAGTACCAGCAGACCCTAACGCAAAATTTATTCAAAATGCATTAGGAGAAGAACTCACAGAAGAACGTAACAAAATTATTGAAAGCCGAAATGCTTTGAAAGAAATTGAGGATATCAAAAAGAAATATGAATAAACCTGATTTAATCGAAAAACAGAACCGCTTGGCAGAGCTTAAAGAAAATAACGTATCTTTAAAATCTCAAATTAGTGGCTTTGAAGTAAAAAATGCAATTGAAGACTTGCCTAAAGTACAAGAATTGGAAAAAACACTTTCAGAAAATTCAATTGAAATTATCAAAATTGAGAACGAACTTAACGCACAGGAAGAAAAACCAAAAGGAAAAGCTAAAATGACAAACTTTATTGAATCACAAAACGCTGTAACAGAATTTTTTGATGTATTGAAAAAGAACTCTGGAAAGTCAGAAATTAAAAACGCTTGGAACGCAAAACTTGCTGAAAATGGTGTAACTGTCACAGACACAACTTTTCAACTTCCACGTAAATTGGTTGAATCAATCAACACAGCGTTGCTAAATACTAACCCAGTGTTCAAAGTCTTCCATGTTACAAATGTTGGTGCTTTGCTCGTATCACGCTCATTTGATTCATCAGGCGAAGCCCAAGTCCACAAAGACGGACAAACAAAAACAGAACAGGCAGCAACACTCACTATTGATACTCTTGAACCTGTAATGGTTTATAAATTGCAATCACTTGCTGAACGTGTTAAACGACTTCAAATGTCATATTCTGAACTTTACAACTTGATTGTAGCAGAACTTACACAAGCTATTGTTAATAAAATTGTTGACCTTGCGCTTGTTGAGGGAGACGGAACAAACGGTTTTAAATCAATTGACAAAGAAGCAGACGTCAAAAAAATCAAAAAGATTACTACAAAAGCTAAATCAGCTGGCAAAACTCCATTTGCTGACGCTATTGAAGAAGCGGTTGACTTTGTTCGCCCTACTGCTGGTCGTCGTTATTTGATTGTTAAAGCAGAAGACCGTAAAGCCTTGTTAGATGAGTTACGTCAAGCAACTGCAAATGCTAATGTTCGTATTAAAAATGACGATACTGAAATTGCTTCTGAAGTTGGAGTAGATGAAATTATTGTCTACACAGGTTCAAAAGCACTCAAACCTACTGTATTGGTAGACCAAAAATATCACATTGACATGCAAGACCTTACAAAAGTAGACGCTTTTGAATGGAAAACTAACAGCAACATGATTTTGGTAGAAACACTAACAAGCGGACATGTTGAAACTTATAACGCTGGTGCAGTAATTACAGTTTCATAAGAATAAAACGGAGGAAGTAAATGATAGATTATATTAAGGTCTATTGTGGTATTCCGATTTTAGTAACAGCTTATGATAGTAAACTTATCTTATTCCGTTCGATAGCTATTAAATTGCTAGAAAAAAATGGTATTAAAGCTGACGAAACAAGTGTATTAGTGAAAGACTTTATTTCTTGTTATTGTCGGCTTAATATTGTTGATGAACCAGCAGAACAATGGCGAAATGCTGAAATGAAACGTTTAGCTTCTTTGCAAGAGTTAATGTATTATGGAGGTATTTGATGATATTCTCACAAGTTACATTGCAGGTAGAAACGACTGTTAAGAAGAAGAACGGTGCAGAAGCTAATGTTATAAAGCCTATCATTTTACCAGCAGTTAAGCAGAGAATTAGTCAGTCAAGACTTGATGAGTTTTCTATGATCGGACTAGGTAAAAATGTAAGGTATGAGCTTAACGGAATCGGAGAAATGGAAGACTTGATTTTCAACTACTTCTTGAACGAAAAAGGCGAAACTTTCAAGCGGACAACATGGGAAAGAAACCCTAAAAATAACAAGATGATTTTAGAAGGAGTCGTGAGTAACGGGATATGAATGAATTTGATTCTTATATGGATTGGCTAAACAATTTACTTACAATGCCTTTAAATGACGTTATTTTAGGCGTTAAGGACACGATAGAAGACAAGACGGTATATTTATCACTTAGTGACTCAAAGGTCATTAAAATGGATAATACGAGTTTTATAATGGGATACTATTATCAAGTTGTTTTATCTGTTAAAGATGTTGACGATGAACTTGTCGGACTAGTCGGAAATGTTTTGCAAAACGGTTGGAATATGACAAACTGGTCAGAAAACAGTCATTTGTACAATTATACTGGCACTGTTTATTTGCCTTGTGGTGCAGGTGGTCAAGCATGGCAGTAAATTCAATTGATACAACAAGCATAGCTAAAGAAATGCAATTGAAAGTCACGGAACGTATGGGCGATTGGTTTGAAGCAGAATTTAAAGCGAAAGCAAATAGCGCAAGCCGAAGAACTAGATTAATCAGAAGCCACGGCCATACCTATACTTATGCTAGATATCAAAATACTGGGCAATTGTCAGGAAACTTAAAGCAAGTTAAAAAAGGCGATAAAGTAGTAGTTAATGCAGGGACTAGGGCTAATTACACTAGTGGCTATCATGGCATGTACTTCTTGGTAGAAAAAAAAGGTATGCAAGATGTTAAAACAACATTGAAAAAAGGTGCTAATTATGCCAATTCAATGAAATTATAGAAAAGAGAAAAAATGAAATTAGATTATAATTCACGTGAGATTTTCTTTGGTAATGAAGCTCTAATCGTAGCTGATATGTCCAAGGGAAGTAGCGGAAAGCCAGAGTTTTCCAACCATAAAATTGTAACTGGTTTAGTATCAGTTGGCTCAATGGAAGACCAAGCGGAAACAAATAGCTATCCAGCTGACGATGTACCAGACCATGGAGTTAAAAAAGGAGCTACCTTACTTCAAGGCGAAATGGTATTTATTCAAACAGACCAAGCACTCAAAGAAGATATTTTAGGTCAACAAAGAACAGAGAATGGCTTGGGTTGGTCTCCTACTGGTAATTGGAAAACGAAATGTGTTCAGTACCTAATTAAAGGGCGCAAACGTGATAAAGTTACAGGAGAATTTGTTGACGGTTATCGTGTAGTCGTTTATCCTCATTTGACACCAACAGCAGAAGCAACAAAAGAATCAGAAACAGATTCAGTAGACGGTGTAGACCCTATTCAATGGACTTTGGCAGTACAAGCGACTGAATCAGATATTTATTTGAATGGCGATAAAAAAGTACCTGCTATTGAATACGAAATTTGGGGAGAACAAGCAAAAGATTTTGTCAAGAAAATGGAAGCCGGGCTATTCATCATGCAACCTGATACAGTTCTATCTGGTGCAGTTACATTAGTTGCTCCTGTCATTCCTAATGTAACTACTACTACAAAAGGTCAAAAGGACGGAACGATAGTAGTACCAAGTACTTTGAAAGATTCTAAAGGTGGAACTGTAAAAGTAACATCAGTAATTAAAGACGACCACGGAAAAGTCGCAACAAACGGTCAGCTTGCCCCAGGTGTCTATATCGTAACATTCTCTTCTGACGGTTATGAAGATGTTACCGCAGGTGTTTCAGTAACTGACCATCAATAAGACTATAAATGCAACAACCTGAAAAATTAATTAAGTAAAGGAATATATATATAAATGGCAAAACAATTGAGTACAGCCCGTAAATTTAAAATGATTACAGGGAAAGACCTTTTTCAACAACAAAAAGCAATGGACACAGAGCTGAAAAAAGAAGACGGAGAAATTACTGATGTAATGGAGTTCGTTCAATATGGTCTATATTTAGCCCTTTTTCAAGATAATATTGTAAAGGCTAAAAGCGACTTTTCAGACTTCCGTACTAGCTTTGAGTTTGATACTGACGGTAAAGGGCTTAAAGAACTAGTCGAATTGTGGCAGAAAGAAATTTAATGAGCTGAAAGGACTGTAAATGATTTTAAAACATGCAATTAAATATTTAGAGCTAACTGGTTCAGACTTTATTACAGATTTAAAAGACTTTGCAGACCTACAAAATTCTTTTGTCGCTGGATATATTCCTGATGACTTTACAGAGCAAATGGAGAGCTTTACAGACAAGTTATTGATACTTTGGGTAGATTGTAACGGAGGTTTGCAAAACGCCTTAGACGATAAAACAGAGCTACCTACAACTAATGAGTTAATTAACATCTTCTGTAAAACTGTTTTTATTCAAGAAAAAGAGGAAGCGGAAGGCGATACAGTCTTCTTTTCTTCTAGTTCATTGATTAAGAAAAAGAAAGATACTGTAAGGGAAAATAAAACTTTAGAACTTTTGACTATTTTGGGCAATAACGAAATTGATATAACGCAGTTCATGGAAATGGAATTGGAACTAGTTTATAAAATAATTGAACTTATTGCAGAGAAGAAGAAAGAGGAAAAGGAAAAAGAGAAAAGGCGTAAAAGAAAGGGTATGTAATGGCAAGTAATGCAAAGTTTGAGGTCGAGATATATGGTAATACCACGAAGTTCGAGAACTCACTTAGAGGTGTTAATACCGCAATGTCAGGGCTTAGAGGAGAAGCTAAAAACTTACGTGAAGCTCTAAAACTTGACCCAACAAATACCGAAAAAATGGCACAATTGCAAAAGAATTTACAAGCGCAGTTGGGCTTATCACGTGACAAAGCAACAAAATTAAAACAAGAACTTTCTACAGTTGACAAGAGCTCGCCAGCAGGCCAAAAGAAATGGTTACAGCTTACCAGAGATTTAGGCACAGCAGAAACACAAGCTAACAGGCTAGAGGGCGAAATTAGGCAAGTCGAGGGTGCTATTAGTTCAGGCTCTTGGAACATTGACGCTAAAATGGACACCAAGGGTGTAAATAGCGGAATTGACGGCATGAAGTCACGCTTTAGCGGTCTTAGAGAGATTGCTATTGGTGCATTCAGGCAAATAGGTTCAAGTGCTGTTAGTGCTGTTGGCAATGGCTTAAGAGGCTGGATATCCGACGCAATGGATACTCAAACAGCCATGATTGCCTTGAAAAACACAATGAAGTTCAAAGGTAATGCGGAAGATTTTGACTATGTAAGCAATTCTATGCAGAAGCTCGCTAGAGATACAAACGCAAATAGCGAAGATACTCTAAAACTTTCAACGACTTTTATTGGTTTAGGGGATAGTGCTAAAACAGCAATTGGCAAAACAGAAGCGCTAGTAAAAGCTAACCAAGCGTTTGGTGGTACTGGAGAAAACCTTAAAGGTGTTGCACAGGCTTATGGTCAGATGTCAGCTTCTGGAAAAGTTACTGCCGAAAATATTAATCAGTTGACAGATAATAACACGGCTCTTAGCGCTTCATTAAAAGATACTGTTATGCAAATGAACCCACAACTACAGCAATATAGTTCATTTAACGATGCAGTTACAGACGGCGCTGTTTCAATGGATATGCTCGATAAGGCTATGCAAAAAGCAGCAGACGGTTCAGGCGGTGCTACAAAAACTATAAGGGACACTTGGTCTGGTTTTAATGAAGACTTATCGCAAGCCTTACTTCCTACGCTTGAGGCTTTGACACCTGTTATAAATGCTGTAATTGGTAAAATGGATGAGTGGGGCAAAGGTGCTGGTAAATCTGTTGAAAACATTGTTAAGTGGATAACGACATTATGGGAAGAATTAAAAGTATCAGGAACGTTAACAGAATTTGGTAGAGTTTGGGAAAACGTAAAATCAATTCTTGGCTCAGTGGGAAGCATAATACTGAATGTTGTTAAGTCATTTCTTCCTTTAGAAAAAGCTCCTAAAAGTAGTGCGGACGCAATCGGTTCTACAATGGAAGTACTTTGGGGCTTAGCGGAGTCTTTGCAAAAAGCTACTGCCAAAATAGCTGATTTCGTTAAAAAGATTAGTGAAAGTAAAGGCGCAATAGATGTTATAAAAGCTTCTTTAGTTGCTTTATCGGCAGGGTTTATAGCTTTTAAAATCGGTTCTGGAATAGTCACGGCTATCGGTGCTTTCAAAAAGTTACAAACGGCAATTAAAGCAGGAACAGGAGTAATGAAGGCTTTTAATGTTGTTGCTGCAATTAATCCTTATGTATTGATTGCAGCCGCAATTGCAGCGGTCGTTGCTGGTCTAGTTTATTTCTTCACTCAAACCGAAACAGGTAAAAAGGCTTGGGCTAGTTTTGTGGACTTCTTAAAGAGTGCATGGGATAGTATAGTTTCATTCTTTAGCGGTATCGGTCAATGGTTTGCTGATATATGGAACGGAGCAGTTGACGGAGCAAAAGGAATTTGGCAAGGTTTAGTTGATTGGTTCAGCGGTATTGTACAAGGTATTCAAAATATTTGGAACGGAATAACAACATTCTTTACTACCTTATGGACAACTGTTGTTACTGGAATTCAAACAGCATGGACTGGTGTTACAGAGTTTTTCACAGGGTTATGGAATGGAATAGTTACTATCGTTACAACTGTATTTACAACTATCGCTTCTTTAGTGACAGGTGCTTATAACTGGTTTGTTACAACTTTCCAACCTTTAGTTAGTTTTTATCAATCTATATTCAATCTAATAGGCTCTATTATTAACTTAGCATTTCAACTTATCTTGGCTATTATTCGCGGTGCTTACCAATTAGTCGTTAACGCATGGAAAGGTATATCAGGTTTCTTTGGTGGAATATTTAATGCTGTTAGTTCAATAGTTTCTACAGTATTCAGCGCAATCGGTAGCTTTGCCGGTTCAGCTTGGAATGTACTTGTTGGAGTATGGAATGCGGTATCTGGCTTCTTTGGTGGAATATTTAACGCTGTAAAAGGAGTCGTATCTAGTGTATTCAGCGCAATCGGAAGTTTTGCTTCTAGTGCTTGGGGAGTAGTTAGCTCAATATGGAATGCAGTATCTGGGTTCTTTAGTAGAATATTCAATTCGGTTCGTGGTGTCGTTAGTGGAGTATTCGGCGCTCTTGGTGGCTTTGCTAGTAACGCTTGGAACTCAATAACAGGTGTATTTAGTTCAGTCGGCTCATGGTTTGGTGGTGTATTCGATTCAGCTAAGGAAGCAGTAAGTAACGCACTTGGAGCTTTAGGTAATATTGCTAAAGGAGCATGGGACTCAATTACAAGTGTATTTGGTGGAGTTTATGACTTCTTTGCTAACGCATTTGGAGGAGTAAAAGATTTAATTGATAATATTCTAGGAGGTATTTCAGGAACTTTAGATAAAATTAGTGGCGCGATTAATGGAGTTTCTAAGTTTGTCGGCGGACTGTTCAAAGGTTCAATGGTAATAGGCTTAACAGATGTCAATTTATCTTCTAGCGGTTATGGTCTAAGCACTAACAGCGTATCAAGCGACAATAGAACATATAACACATTCAACATACAAGGTGGTGCTGGTCAAGATGTTTCTAACTTAGCACGAGCAATCAGACGAGAATTTGACCTAGGGAGGGCTTAATGGTAAGACAGTATAAAATACATACCAACTTAGACGGAACAGATGACAAAGTTTGGGACGTCACAAATGGAAAAGTTAGATTTTACCAGCCCTCTAATTTAGGGTTACAATCAACTAATAACATCTGGCAAAGTAATGGTATCGGAGTAATGGGAACACGCTCAATCACTCAACCTCAAATAGAGTTTAAGTTGGAAACATTTGGCGAAAGTTTAGAAGAAAACTATCGGTTAATGAAAGACTTCGTTAATGATATTCTTAACAAAAAATTCGTTACACTTGAATATCAAACAGAGATTTTTCAAGTATATGCCGATTTAGCTTTAGCAGATGTCACAAAGACAGAGGGTTATGGCAAAAATGGAACTTTCAGCGAAAAGATAACGTTCGATATAATTACAAAGTGGTATACTTACGAAAACTTAACTTTTGAAAAAATACAAAATGGTAAAGTTATCGCTGGTAAGTCTAAAATTTATGGCGGATATAAAGGGAGCGAAACAGCTTTACAAAACTATAATAGACTAAAGTCAAATCCCTCTTTAAAATTGCCTAACTTAAATCTGTTGGACGGAACGAGAGATTTTAGTGGAGATTGGATAAATTCAAGCAGTTGGGTAACTAATGGAACATATAAAAATCTAACTGTAAAAACACAAAATGTTACGTGGACTCCAATTTCAAAAAAATTCACAGTATCAACCCCTGGAACTTATACAATTTCAGAATACGTTAGAAATACCGGAAGTTCACCAGTTCAATCATATTTAACTCTAAATGGAAGTATTGTTGATACAAAAGACGATGGAACTAACTTTGACTGGAAAGTAGTATCTTTTACAAGAGAATTATCAAAAGGAGATATCATTTCCTTAGATACGCATAATGGTACAACTAGGGAAATAAGTATTGCTGGGTATAAGGTAGAACAAGGATCAACCACTACTCCTTGGATGCCTTCAGCTACCGAACTCACAACTGCTGATATAAGTGAATACTTCGGATATAATTATATAGCAAATCAAGCATATACTTATTATGGAGAAAGCAATATAGAGCGTTTAAGTCGTTGGGACATTAAAGATGAAATATTTAGTTTTGTCGGAATGCTATATCAAAATCTTCCTAGAGTACCAACTGGAGTTAGATTTTTAGACACCATTGGAAATGAATATACTGCAATTGTATTTAATACAGCCGAGCCACAAAGCTATATTTTAATTAATACAGATGTAAATGATGAAATTTATCAAGGGTGGAACGGAACAATTCCATTAAATCTATTCCCTTTGCTTGACTTTGAGCGGTATAGAACTCGTATAATTAAAGAAGGTCAAATGGAGTTAATTAACCTTACTAAGGCAGAATTTAAAATCAAGAGAAAGGCGGATTTCGTTTAATGTTAGAAGCTAATATTTATGATAATTTTAACCCGAATTACTATAATATATCTGATTTTAGTCTACCTAATGGTAAAAAAGAAAAAAGAGGTCTTCCTACACCCAAAGCAAGGTGTCAAGTCATTAATTATGAATTGTGGGAAACAGGTTACCTTTATACTTCATCAGCCACGTTAACCGTTTCGGTAGAAGTTGGCGACATTGTTCAAATTCTTTTTCCTGAAGTTGTTCCAATTGAGGAAGCACTAGGCAAAGAAAAAAAGCTGAACTTAGATATGGTCTACCTTGTTACAGATGTAGACGAAAGTAACAAAGCTACATTAAAGAACTATTTTTGGGCAATGATTGAAAGCCTAGACGTCCCGAACGCAATAACTAAAACGACAAATTTTGCTATCATTAATTATCTAATTGACCCTAATAAAAATAATTTAATGAGTTATGGTTATTTCTTCAATTCAAGTATCTTTGCAGGAAAGGCTACAATCAACCGTAAAGCAGAAACTTCAGGAGCTACTGATGTAGCTAAAAGGATATTTTCTAAGGTTCAATTTCAACCAACTACAACAATTCAACATGCTTCATCTGAAACAGACCCTAGAAATTTGTTGTTCGTTAACTTTGCCTCAAGAAACTGGAATAGAAAAATAATCACGACAAGGGTGGATATTAAGCAAAGCGTGGCAATGGATACAGAGACAATAGTAGAACGTTCAGCTTATAATTTCGCTGTCGTATTCGTTAAAAATAAAGCAACAGATGATTACACAGACCCGCCTAAAATGTATACAGCAAAAAATAACGGAGATATCATTGATTATAGCACTTATCGCGGAGACGGAACAGACTTGCCAGAAGTAAGGACAGCTAAGACATTGTTTTATGATAGAGATGACCATGGAAACCCTCCAGATATATCTACTATCAAAGCTGAAATTTCTCCCTCCACGATCGTTACAAGGTTAATCTTTAACCAAAACGAACTCTTACCTTTGTATGTTAATGACTTGGTCGATGTTTGGTACGAAGGAAAACTATATTCAGGATATATAGCAGACAGAGTTAAAACGGAGTTTAATGATAGACTTATTTTTGTAGAAAGTGGAGACAAACCAAATGTTATATGAGTATGTAGCTACTTACGGAGACAAATATAGAATAGTTAGCTTTAAAGGGCATAAAGAGCTACGTAAAGACCATTTAGAACTATTAAATGGTAAAGTGTATTACAATAGTGAAAACACGCTTAGAATCGAAACTACGCTCTTGTACGAAGTCGGTCAATTTGTATCAATTGGAGGTTATCCGTATGGTGGTAGAAAATTTAGATTGTTGGAGCTATCAATTACTGATAACCCAGTTTTAGATAAAGCAAAGATAATTTCAAGAAAGGTTAAAAATGACAATTAAAAACTTCACGTTTTTCAGTCCAAATGGAACAGACTTTCCAGTCGGTTCTAATAATGACGCAAAGTTATATATGATGTTGACCGGAATGGACTATAAAACAATCAGGCGCAAAGACTGGGTAGAACCATTAAATACAAGTCTTAATGTAATGTATCCCAACACTTCAATTATTGCTGGAGGTAGATACTTTGAATTATTAAGTGAAACAGTAGCTTTAAAAGCTAATTCTGTCAACTATATTCATGCAAACATTGACTTAACACAAACTGCTAATCCTGTCAGCTTGTCAGCAGAAAACGTAGACAATAGCAATAATGTTGACTTGAATAACCGTTCAGGAGTACTGAAAGTCTTAATTGATATTATAACAACTGACGGAATGGGTGTCATTAGTGAACAAGCGCCTAACAACATAACATATTTAGATAAAGCTGTCATAAATAGCGTTTCAACAACATATGGGTCACTTGAAATAGGTAATGGAATTACCTTGAGCTGGCAAAAAAAAGCTGATATAGTAGAAATTAAATGGATAGGTAGACTGACAAATATTAATGCTGGACAAACCTTTGCTGTAAAAGCACCATTTCAAATTATCCCAGATAAGACAAAAGAATTAGTTGGACACTTTGCTAATACGACAAATTCTTTCCATATTGACTTAGAAACTGACGGTACATTTAGGTGGTGGGGCGCTAATGGAGCGAATGGCTCTATTCGTGGTACTTCCGTGTATTTCATCAAATAACAAAATAGAAAGCAAAATAAAATGGTAACCAGAATGATTTTAATAACTATCTTAATTTTAGCGATTCTTTTCGCTACATGGGTCAAAGATAGAGAAAAGATGAACCCGCCTTTCAATCGTAGACTCGTAATTGACTTGACAGTTATCTTCTCGCTATGGGTTTTGTATGCAGTCTTTTACTTTACTCAAACTCCCTCAACTTCTGATATTGCTAAAACTGTAATCAACGTAGGGTTACTATACTTTGTAGGTCAATTTATTTATTTAATTGCAAGTATCAGCCCAATGTTTGCTGGTTTGCTTAAACTTATCAAAAAGAATGGCGTAAATATTCCTGAAGTTGAAGAAGAACAAACGGAGGATAAAAAAGAATGAATATAACTAATGCTGGCGTTCGTGGGTATAATCCTACTGGGGTTGTAATTCACAACGACGCAGGCTCAAACGGTGCTAACGCTGGCTTCTATAATGATTGGCTGCCTAAACAAAACCCAGAAAATGGCTTTGCTCATGTTTATATTGGAAACGACGGGCGATTACAGGCTTCTGATTTCTCTAATATGGCATATCATTGTGCTAACTCATATGGTAATGCAAATTACGCAAGTTGGGAAGTGTGCCAATCAGAGGGCGATTTAAGCCAGTTCTTGAGAAATGAGCAAGCGGTACTAGATGACGTGGCTAAGTATATGAAACAATGGGGACTAACTCCTAATCATGATACTGTGAAGCTACATCAAGAACTATCAGCAACTTCATGCCCTAGACGTTCCGTAGAAGTTCACGGTGGAACGGTGGAAAGCTGTCGCTCATACTTTATCGCAGAACTAAACAAGCGCCTTACAGGGCAAACTGTAAGCACAGATAACAATAACACAACAGAAAGCGGAGAAATTGAAATGTTTCTAATTAATTGTAAAGACACTAAAAATTGGTATGTATGCAATGGAGTATCAGCACGACATATTAAAACAACTCGTATGCTTGGCGGTTTCCAAGGTAAATTTGGAGCGATTAAGTTACCAGAAACCATTATGTATCAAAAGGAATTTGAAGCAGAATATGGAAAAGTAAACTAAAAAAAAAGACAGCTTTATAGCTGTTTTTCTTTTGTAAATGAAGATATCCTACTTTCTATTTTTTGATTTTTAATTTGCTATCTATTTTATATTTTACCAAGTAGCCCATGCAGTTCCACCTGAACCTTGGTATATACTTACTGCTTTGTCTAAATAAGCCTGTGGACTTAAATTAGATACTTGACCATGAACGCTTTGATTAATCTGTAATAGTCCCCAGCACCCAATAGGGTTCTCAACATAAGGGTTTCCGCTAGATTCCTTGTAAATAACATCAAGCCATTTACTAGCGCTTACTCCTGTCTTACTTGCTAGGTATTCACTAGCTTGTTCAGAACTTACGCTTGACCAATCACTTCCAATAATGCTATTAGTTTCTGTGTTTGGTGCAGCTTCTATACTAACTTCTTGCGCCCTTTCGGTATTAGGTTGTTCAGTCGCCTTATCATGTTCTCTTGCGATTCTGTCAACTTCGGCTTGTTTTTCAGCTTCAACTCGTTGTTCTTCAAGTGCTTTCTCCTTAGCTTGCCTTATATGCTCATATTTCGCTTTCTCTTGCGTTTTAAACTCTTGTTCATATAATTGTGCCACAATATCATTAAAGTCCTTGTCTGTCTTTTTATGAGCTTGTTGAATCAATACGATACTTTGAATATCTGCGTCTGTTAAAATAAAAATATTTATTCTCCTTATGCCATGATTTTTTCTATTCCGTCTTTTACAGCTTTAGAACTTGGATAAATTACCCAGCCTAATTTTTTGTCCCATATAATTGCTGTTATTCTTTCTCCTACTTCATTCTTTGCTTGAATTAGATAACTATCTAACAAAACCAGTTTACCTCCTCAATAGCTTCAATAATATTATTTCCAGCATGTTTTATAATTTCATCTCCTGCAATGTTTCTTGAAAATAGTTCGTTCTCAATCTTTTTAAAGTGCAATGCTTTAGCTAAAAATTGAGCAGATGATTCATAATATAATGTTTCTAGTTCATCATCTGAAAGCTGTGTTAAATCATCATTAGCAAAAGTTGTGAGTTTTCGCTTAATCTCTTTGCCATTGTCGTCTTCTTCTATGTAGTAACGCTTCATCTATTCATACCTCTAATTTCAAATTTTTCAATAATATACCTTTTAGAACCTAACTCAAGGCTTACTAGATAATTATTGAAGCAGTCATTCTTATTCAAGTCGTTCGCAATCTTTCTTGCTGTTGACCGTGGATATTTTGAACTATTAATCTTCCGTGTGTACTTGTGTAATATTATCTCATTGCCTCCCTTTGCATTTTACGCTTCAATCGTTGTTTATATAGATATTCTTTACTTGGCTCTAAGTTCGATAATGTCTCATCTAATAAGTCAAACGCTTCTCCGTTATCTCCTACGCTATCAATCTTTTTAAGTGTAATTTCGTGCATTTCATCATCATTGAAAAACACAGTAAGATAAGGAAATGCTACGGTATTTGGTAAACTCAAACGTGATTTAGTGGCTTTTAAGTTAGGGTATTTACCTGTTTCGGCTTTAACTTTTGATTCAAATTGACTAATTCTGATACCTTGCTCTTTTAGCACACTAGTTATTCTTTCATATAATTCTTCATTTGTCATTATGCTATAAACTCCGTTATTTCAGTTATTTTTCTAATTTCCGCTTTATGCCCTGTTTTAAATTCTTTTGCTTCTTTAATTTCACGTGCTTCTCTTAGACTATAAACTTTAGCTTCTTTTTCTTGCCAAAATAATATAGCTCCAGTAATTTTCTCTTCGTACCATGTAACTTTGTAATAAGTCCATTCATTTCCCATTATCCAATTACTCCCGTCTTTATATTTAGTCTTTGCTGACTTGATAAGTGATATCCTTTGCACCACTTACAGTAATAAGCCCTAACTGGTATCTTGTCATTCTTATTTTTCTTGTTCTTTTTAATATGCTGGGCAGTAGCTATTGAATATAAAGCGCCCATTTTAGTGTATTTTCGTTTTTTACACATAATCTAACCACTCCTTAATCGTAAACAATTCAAAGCCATTTAGTTTGCTTTGCTTTTCAATTTCCACTTGGTTTCTATCTAGGTCTGTCAGTAGTTCGATTACAGGTCTACCAAAGGCAAACCAACCAAGAACTGTATTAGATTTAAGTCCGAAATACTTAGCGCATTGAGCCTTACAACTAAAATGTAGTTCTTCTTCCGTCATAGGGTTATAAGCTATTATCTCCATATCCTTTCTCATTTTCATTATTTAACTACTCCAATCTGATGTATCTAGCTGTTGGGGCATTAATTTAAATACAAAAACTTTAGCAATTTCTTTGTTTTCTTTAAACCACAAATATCTTTGTTTTACACTTGCATAAATTCCTCCATGTTCAAATTCTTGTTCGGCTCCGTTAATATAAATTATTTTAAAAACATATCTTTCAGTAATTGCTTCATCAATCATTGTTTCGTTCTCCTTTATTTCTATAAGACTATGATATCAAAAAAAGTTCATACTGTCAAGCATAAACTTTTCATTCTTTTAATATAAAATCACTACTTCTTTTCTATCTTTATCATAATATTCATTAGAAGTATACACATCATCAATAGGCATGGTACTGAACCTTCCGTCATAATCATACTGAACTTCCATATCTTCGTCGAACTTTTCTAGCTCTTTGATTAATTCTTTTACTTTCATTCTTCTACTTTACTTTTAAAATGTTGTAGATGTTTAGCTACTTCATGTTTATCAATTTCTTCTTGTGTCCATTTATAACGTTCATTAATAGGTGGCCGAGAACAGAAACCCATACCTCCGCCTTTAATTAGCCAAGCATTAACGTTATCAGGTTCAGGAATACAGATATAAAATAACTCATCTTGTTCTACTTCCCACTTATCACGATTCAATAATAACCATAAGTGTGCTACTTTAGTATTACCGCTCAAGCCAAACGCTGCCAAAATATTTATATATTTTTCTGTATCGCTAACTTCTACTTCTTCATACAATTTATCGAAAATTTCTCTGCCAAAACGTTTACTATATATTGTGTCATCAGTATCTAACGTTTGGTGGTCTTTCAGCCATTCGTTCAACTCTTTAGAGATAATAATTTTTTCTGTCATTTTATTCGCCTTTCCATGCTTCAAATTGAGCTTTGATTAGTTCTAACTCTTCCATAACTTCATTTATGCTACCACTTCCGTCTAAAGCTACATATTCTTTAACATAATCTTTACACTTTCCTAAGTCTTTCTCTAGGCTTTCTCCGTCTTTTTTACCAGCTCTAATATAATATTTAATAGCTGACCAAATGGAAATAGTTTTCCAAAATTCTGGGTCATTTGCAATAATAAAATCTTTAAGATGTTGTCCATATTGATTTTGATAGTGTTGATTCTCTTGTAAGTTCACTTTAATACTCCTTTACATACTCATAGGCATATCCATATTTGTCTTCATTAAGCCCAAACCGCTTAGCTTCATCAATATTATCAGTCAAATGATGTTCGTTTACATAGTAAAGTTTTTTATTTTCTTCTCCAATGGTAACAAGTTTAACAAATATTTTATACTTTTTAGGCTCTTTTTTAAACTTAATATAGCCTTTTTCTTCTAATGCGTCTAAAACTTCTTTGATGTAACGTCTATGAACATGAATATCGAAATTAATTCTTTCTAATACTTCTTCTTTTGTTGATTTTTTCATTTCTTCTTCTCCTGTGATTAATTGAATATGTTTATCAAAATAAGCTAACTCTTTACCATTTTCGTCTTCTAGCCAAGTGGCAATAGATCCACAATTCAAATCGCTTTTCATTATATCAATAATTTTCTCAATAGGCATATTATAACTTGTGTGCGTCGTTTCTCCGTTTAGCCATTTAATATATTGTATATATCCCATTAGATGATTCCTCCAAGCCATGTAATACTCAATACTGCAATCATAGCCAGCCAAGCAATAACTATAACTGTAAAGATGACACCTATAATTATTGTCAAAGTTTTTGCTGTTTCTAAATCTAATTTCATTTTATTCTCCTTAATTTACTTGTCTGTATTTTTCCATAACTTTAGGGTATTTGCTTACAAATTCTAATTGTTCTTGATGTAGACGACTTGACCAATGGAATAGTCTATCAATTTCAGATAAAGCGTCAAACTTTGCGTACATCTCTTCAATATAAAACTCTGCATTTCCAACCGACTTCCAATAAGCTGATGTTCTCACAGAGTACCCATTTTCAGCAAGTTTTTGTGCGTTTATATCAGCCTTTTCTTTCTTCTTCATCAGGCTATCAATCTCTTTAAATATAATCTTTAACAATTTCACTTGATAGTTTTGTACTATTTCTTCGGTTGTCATCTCTGCACCTCTTTCATAATTACATTCTATCAAATTACTTTTACTTTGTCAAGAATTAACTGTTCTTTGTCTTTCTAGTTTGATATATTTTATTCCAGTTTTCTATAAGTTCCAGCAACTTAGGTTCATCGTATTCAGTAAATAGTTCAACTTGTGATGTATACCAGCAGTGCAAACAGCGATCGCAACTATAACAGATATTCACGTATCCTCTACAATCTTTGCAAACTCCTAAGCCATTACTCATTGGTATATCGAAGCAGTGGCAATATTTTTTGTCATTAAAGTATTTTTGTTTCATTGTTACCTTTCTAGTTTATTCCATACCTTATTATAAGCTATTTCTTTTTAATTGTCAAGCGATGAATGCAATAAACCACTAATAAAATAATTGTTATTATAAATAATGGCGGAATAAATACAGTTACAGCAAACCAAATAATAGATACTAAAGTATAAATCATGATTTTAAGTATTAGTTTACCTGTTTTAGTTTCTTGAAAGGTTATATCCTCATCTAATGATGAATCATCTTCTTTTGGATTACCGTAAAATACTTTATCTTCATTTACTTCATACTGGTTTCTACAATAATCACATTTACCATTAGTAAAGTCGGAAGCCCCGCAGGTTTGGCATTGTATTAAATTCACTTTATAACCTCTATTATATGCCCTTTTAGTTTATAACCTTTACTATAATTTCCTGAAACTGTTGAATTGGCAACTCCGACGTATTTAGCTAAATCGCTGAAGCTTCTAAATTCCTTTCCATTCCATTTTACTTTAATACTGCAAGCTCGTTTTGCATTTTCTCCAGCAGTTACATATTCAAGGTTTTCAAGTCTATTATCTCGTTTGTTCATATTTAAATGGTCAACAGTTAAATCAGACTTACCATGAAAAGCCTCCATTACTATTCTATGGACTTTTTCTACTTTTCCGTTTATACCTGTTACTTTATAACCGTATTTATCGGTTGACTGTTTTTTCTTTCTTGTATACTTTTTGTTTTCTTCATATACATCTCCTTTATCACTAACTAAATACTTTTCTTTATATCTTACTACTTCCATTTTCTTCTCTCCATTTCTCGGTTGCATTGGTGCATTCGTTCTTGGCGGTCTTTCTCTAAAAGTTGCGTGTTCCATTTTTTACCTTCACTTTACTACCTCTATTATATATCCTTTCAAATTACAACCTTTATTATAAATTCTTGAAACGGTTGGCTGGGAAACTCCGATGTATTTAGCTAAATCTTTGAAGCTTCTAAATTCTCTATTATTCCATAATACTTTTTTATCATGAAATCTTTTTACATTTTCTGTTTGTGTTACATACTCTAAATTATTCAAGTTGTTGTTTTCTTTATTTCCGTCTATATGGTCAACGGTTAAATCACTTTTACCGTAAAAAGCTAACATAACAAGTCTATGAACATATATAACTTTACCTTTTACTCCTACTCTTAAATAACCAGTTTTTGTTTTTGTTAACCCAGTTAATTTACATTTGTTTTTCATTTCTTTATAAATTTTTCCGTTTTCAAAGACTATTAAATCATCTATTTTTTTGTATCTCATTTTTTCTCCCTTTCATTCGTTAAAGTAATTATAACAAAAAAACCCTAAGCCGTCAAGCAAAAAGTTTTTATTATTAATTATTATTGTTCTTTCAATTTATTCTTGAACCAAATAATTCGTTCTTTGAACCAAGCGTCAACCCCTTCAGGACGTAGCCATTTACCTTGTTTTACTCCGTTCTTTTCCATGAACTCAATCACTTTGTCAGGTGTTTCAAGTTCGCCAAATAAGCTAGGTTTAACAGCGTTGAATTTACTAAACATTTCTAGTGTTTCGATGTAGCTATCTTTCAGGAGCTCCGTGTCAAGCAATTTTTGGGCTTTCTCAGCACGTTTAGCAAGTCGAACGTTAGCTTGTTCCAGTTGCTCCTTTTGTCGCTGTAAGCTCAAGTTATGGTTGATGTAAGCAATTTGCTGTGCATGTCGTCCAAGTTTTCCTTGCGTGTTAAGCTCGATCAGTTTAGCCATTCCCTCGCCAAGAATTTCATCAGGAACAAAGTTATATTTGTATTTCTTATTTGTGTTTCGTACATAGTTATCAAGCGTTTGTTTAATTTTAAGTTTTTTATGCAGTTCTCGTAATGTTGTCAATTTAATACTCCCTCATATATTTTACCAAACTTCAAAGCATTAATTTTTACTAACTGCTTCAAGTCTGATATAAATTGCTGTTCTCCGTCAAAGTCAAATGGCATTGATACGTTCTCTTTTATCCAAGTGAAAGCTCCGTCAAAGTCTTGTTTAAGTAAGCTCATTTTATCCACGATGTCGATAATTTGCTCTCTCTCTTCTGCTGTGTACATATAACCAACTTTCCACTAGAAAGGCAGGTCTGAATCATCAACTTCAATCTGTTCAGAACCACCAAATAAGTCTTGTTTAGCTTGTGATTGACTACTATTATCATTAGGGATAAATACTTTTTCAACCGTAGGAAAAACAAAGTTATAATTTACGTACTCGCCTGATTCCTTAGCTTGTACACGACCGCTGACCGTTACGGTGTCGCCTAATTGAATGAAGTCAGGCAAGAAAGCCGAACCGTACGCAACTTTTACGCTAGATCCCTTTTCTTTTTCAAATAAAGGAACTGAAATAATTTTCTTATCTCCTTTAGAAGTGTTTACTGTACGTGTATTTTTTTCGTTCGCTTGTGCTGTTACTGTAATGATTGCCATTTTTATTTTCCTTTTTCTGCTTCTTGCTGTGCTAACCAAATCGTCATGATGTCGGTAATTTCTTTTTTAGTCTTATTTTTTAAGCTGTCAATATTTTGGTATCCTAGTTGTTCAGCTCGTTTGATAAGTGGTTGAATCTCTCTAAGTCGTTGTTTTTCAGCTTCAAGTTCTTTCTGCTCTTCTGTCAAGTCGGGCAAATCTTCATTTGCGTAAATGTATAGCCCTAAACCATGACGGGCGATTGCCTTAACAAGTCCACGCTGAATGGCTTTATTTACGTCCATTGAAGTCAGTTTTTCAACTGGGATAGATTGGTTACGATAGTCCATTACAGGTAGATATTCAATGTGTTCTAGGCCCTCAATAGTCATTCCAACTTTAACCCATGCTGTGCGACCGTCTGTGTGATAATTTAACCCTTGCTCGTTTTCATAAACTTTACTATTGGCTTCAGGATATACTTTTTTAACTTCTGCCCAAGCAAACGCCCAACTCAGATAGTCAAGATTATTCTTTTTACTCTTTTTATCATTAACATTAATGACGCTTAATTTTTCGTATACGCTCATTTATAGACAACCTCTTCTTTCCATCCTTGGTTTTTAAGCTCTAAGGCTTTTTTTAAATCATATTCACGAGATAAACAAAACTCCGAAGCATACCTTTTTGTCAAAGTATGAAAAGCATGTCCAAAGTAAAGTTTTCCTTTATCGCTTGTACTATCAGCTTCATTAAATTCTAAGTACATTACTGAACGTTTTTCCTTTGGATCTTCACGACCTGTATCTGAAAGCTCATAAAGATTGGTTCTAGTTTCTTTCATGATATTTTCAATAACTCTTTTTGAAATTTCTTCTAACTGTTTGTCATCAAATTTAATATTAATTGTTTTTTCCATTTTCTCCTCTTTCTACAATAAAAGTATTGCCTTGTCTTGAAATGTCGATATCATATTTAAGTAGTTGCAAAATATAACCTTTGCCCCAATAGCTCCATAATTCACTTATCAAGCCATACAGGCACTCGTTAGGTTCAGCCTTATACTTTGTCACGTTAATATCTTTAAGCTCACTAGATAGCTTTCTAACGCCTCTAGCATAATGTTTACTTGCTTTTTCTTCTGCTCTTAAACTTTTGAAGTTGCTTTCCATATATGAAATTCCTAATATCGTCTTTTTGCTGTTTTTCCTCTTTATCAGACCAGCCAACCTTTTGACCTTTTCGCTTGCCACTTTGATAAACTCGTCTGTTATCTTCTGGAAAGCCATTTTTCTCGAAGTATATTCGAGCATATTCAAAGTAATTTAAGCTATTGATATACTGCTGACTATCTTTTTTATGATAATTGAGAGTAATTAATCGCCTTTCAGCTAGTGATTCAAAAGATGTTATCATGATTCTATAATGAAACCTAAAGTTAGTAAGGCTTTGTATTCTTCACTATCTTTTTTAACTTCAAGTGCAAGTTCCTTATTTCCCACTAGCTCCTTTGTTTTACCTACATAATACAACGGAGTGTCTCCGCTACTATCAGAAAAATTATAAAACTTAAATTTAGGTTCAAAAATTACTTCATAACCATTAATAATGGCATTTAACATTTTTTCTTTTTCATCGAATTGTCCAAATGGTTTTTCTTCTGTTGTTTCATAAACTTTTCCATAACCATCTTCAAGAGGATAGTTCCAACCCCAACGAGAAATATAATAAAATGCTTTGCTTTTGTCTGTCCCAAAAGTTTTAATAAATTTGTCTTGTTCTTGCGTTAATTTAACTACCATTTAGTTCTCCTTTATTTCTATATATATTATCTGTCTCTTATACACATCTCCGAGCCCACGAGACAAGAGGCAATC
>ENA-OXEH01000044-OXEH01000044.1-human-gut-metagenome-genome-assembly--contig:-NODE-44-length-27482-cov-11.9846_pt1 | contig 27482 bp, 28 predicted proteins | sample MGYA00249826_ERZ652246 | MGnify/ENA primary metagenome ERZ652246 (study PRJEB26925, sample SAMN05826497) | human gut metagenome | biome: ENVO:2100002; feature: ENVO:00000062; material: ENVO:00002003... | reverse complement strand
GTCGTGATCGACAAGCCGATTTTCATGCAACAGGCTGTGTGCAGCCCGCGGGCCGCGGATCACGACCTCGGTATAATCTTTGATGCGGTCTTTGACCAAATAGCGAATTGCAAAACTGCTATTGATCGCCACTTCACCATCATGGCGGCCGCCAATTAGTAAATCGCCAGCGATATTCAGCCACCGCAGATTTGCCGGTAAATTACCAATTGTCTTTTGAAACTGTTGATAAATCGGTGCAGCATGTTCCGGCCCGGTGCGGGTCAACCGCCAATTTAAGATTGGTGATCGTTGCGCCACCTCTAAATCATTCATCGGCGCAGCAACCGTGACTAGATTGGCGACAGGCACTGTCGGCTTGCTCAAAAGATATAAGACAGCTGTGACACCACCCATCGAATGGCCGACAATGTTCACCTCTGCAAACGCCTGTTGCGTTTGCAACGCTGCGATTACCTTTTCCAAGCCATGCAACTGAGCTGCTGGACGCACCGCCTTATCTGTGAACAACACTTGGACTGCTGCATGATGATTTAGGTTAAGCTGCCCACGCAAATGCACCTTGCCATCTGGCGCAACAATCGCTACAACATCTTTGCTGAGTCCATAACGGCGCTGGAGCCGCCAGAGCATATGCCCAAACGAATAGCGTGTGCCAAGGTGCCCAGGAATAAACAAAGTAGGTACCGGATCCATCACCAGCGGAACCGGTTGATACCCCGGCCGTGCCAGCAACAAATAATCTGCCAGACCGCCTACAACCACGACAAGACCAATGGCCGCAACGATCCAGAACCAGCCGCTCATGAGCTAAGCCTACAGCTTGTCGACTTGATCGAAATCCAGTTCCGCGGTAACTTCGCGGTCGAACATTTCGGTGACAACTTTCAACTTCATCTTTTCCTTATCAACTGCCGTGACTTTACCGTGCATACCGGTGAAGGCACCATCAATAATCGTCACTGGTTCGCCAACATCGAATTCAACGTCATTGTGACGGGTACTCATACCCATAGAATGCAAAACATTGGCAACTTCTTCAGGCAATAGTGGTGCAGGCTTAGAGCCAGCGCCGTGAGAACCGACAAAGCCGGTCACACCCGGTGTGTTACGAACAACGAACCATGATTGATCAGTCATCACCATTTCAACCAACACGTAACCAGGGAAGGTCTTTTTCATTTCGATCTTCTCTTTACCATTCTTTTGTTCATGTTCTTCTTCTTCAGGCACAACCACACGGAAAATATAATCGTCCATGTTCATACTGCTAGTCCGCTGTTCAAGGTTGGTCTTCACCTTATTCTCGTAACCGGAATAAGTATGCAACACGTACCAGCGTTTTTCTGCCGATGTAACTGTTTCAGCCATAATGCGTCTCCTTTAAGTGTTTTGAGTCAAAATAAAAAACCGTCATCGAAGGCGGTTTTTGCACTGACAAGAGTATACCAAAAAATTGGCGGTTTGTCAGGCATCAGTATAGGAAAGCCTGAAAGATCATGTTAATGACCCAATCAACTGCCGCAAAATAAATGGCAAAGATAATGGAAGTCATGATGACGGTGAAGGTATCACGCCGCGTTTGCCGAGCAGTCGGCCAAGTGACGGCTTTCATTTCTGCGAAAACACTTTTGATAAATTTCATCATTCTGCTCCTTCCATGTTTACTTTGTCTCTTGATGGACCGTTACCCGGCCACAGTGTTTACAAAATTTTTTTAAGGTTAATCGTTCTGTTCGTTTTGGGTTTTCGGGAACAAAATAATTCCGTTGCCCACAAACCGAGCAAGCAAGTGCTACTTTCTTAGCTGTCATGATGTTCCCTCCAGTCACGTCCAATATCTTACCAAGATTATGGGGAGATGGCAAGCAGTGAGGGTGAGCCATAATTTCTTCGTAGAACTTGGGCTTCATTCAATCCCGAATAATCGTAGGAAGATCCTAGGCGAAAAGTTTTCTTGCCGTGCCAAACTCCGCAATCTTCGGCCAGCTGGGGTGCCGACGCGTAGCTAGAGCGGAGACAGCGCTTCAAGCCCACAAAGCCCGCGGTCTCGACGTCGCCTAACAACATCAGCGACAAAGCCCGGTCGCTGTGTTGTTTGCACGGCTGAGCCCCATCTGGCCTACGATTGCTTCGCCTTGGCACTATGGTCTTTAAAATCGCAATCAATAATCCACGAGAAGTCAAAAAAGAATACCCAACCACAGCGTCAGCAACAACGTACCACCAACAGTTAATAATGATTGAATCGTGAAAATAAAGGTTTTATCTTTACTTGGTTTGCTTGTGTAACGGCGAGTATTGTTGCGTACTAGCGGCCAAGTTGCTAGCACTAGCAGGCTCCAAAGTGGTAACGCGCGGGTTAGGACACCTAGAATCAGCGCAGCGAAAGTGATGAACGGGATGAGGCGGTACCATTGCAAGGCGCGTTTGCGGCCTAGGAAGTATGGCAAGGTGAAGCGCTGATTTTTGATATCTTGATCCATGTCGGCAATGTTGTCAGCAAACATCACGGCGGCATTTAGAATGATAACTGGCAAAGCCGCGAGTAAAAGTTGCAGGAGCCAGCCTAGATCAAATGAAAAGGTGAAGGTGCGCCGTCCCAACATCAAATTAAGCGGACTTGGGGCGGGCATGTTGATCAGCACAGCAATGATGAAAGTACCATAACCTTCCACAAAACCGGCTAACAACTCACCTAGGGGCAGACGGGACAAAGGAACCGGGCCAAAGGTATACAGAATAGCCACACCAACACCAATCGCGCCGATCACGAGCAGACTAAGGTTGGTGCGCATGACCAAAATGATGCCTAATATGACACTCACCAGCAAAATCACGATGGTCAAGGCGAGCATCCCCCACGGTGACAGGTGCTCACGGCCAATAATATTTTGCCGTTGCTGATAGCTTTGATCTTTGGCTTTAAAATAATCCTGAACATTGTTAAAACCAGTCACAAACAAGGCAATCGCTAACTGCGCAAGCCCATAGATCAGGCTATTGACCCATGAAAATTGCTGAAATGCCCAGCCTGCATAGCTAATGCCCAGCACAAATGGCAACATGCTAGCCGCCTTAGCGGGTAATCGAATAAATTCCAGAAAAAGTGGCCAAGTTAACCGATGATATGGTTCGCTCATAGGATCGCCCCCATTCCCAAGCCCAAGACCAGTAAACCATTTTCAATAACGAGATTGATGACCGCAGTATGAAAAGTACGCTGTTTGCTGGGGTCACGAATGAATCGGTGGACATTTCGGATCACAAGCGGCCAAGCAAGCTCTATCACCAACGTCCAAGCTGGCAATGCACCAAAAATGACGCCAAAAATAATGGCTAAAAACCCAACATACGCCAGCAGCGCATACACGCGTGGCGACCACCAGCTACCCAAATACATCGGCAAAGTGTGCCGGTGATTACGCTGGTCCTCATCAAGATCCGACATGTTATTGGCTAACATAATATTAGCAATGGTTGCCATAGGTGTCACGCAAGCCAGCCCTAATGCAATGATGGCAATAAAGTCCCCGCGCAAGACAACATTCGGCCACCCAAGATCCAGTGCCAGCAATCGACCCGGTGCAATATTGACATACGTGGCAATCACTGGAATGCCCAGTCCCATAACGATACCAGAGAAGATTTCACCAAGCGGCAGCCGTGACAACGGTAACGGTCCCCATGTATACAAAATGCCAATGGCAAAACAGGCCATGCCCATCAATAATAGTAGCCAATCTGTCCGCCAAACCAGCACCAAGCCGATCAATGAGGCGACAATCAGCATACCGATAATCATTTTTTCTACCAGCTTGGGCGCTAAATTTGCCCGGCCAATGACATTGGTGGTTGTTTGATAATGTGCATCTTTAGCCTTACGATAATCCATCAAATTGTTAAGTGCAGTGGTCATCATGTCAAAAAGCAGCATCGCCATAAAAAACAGGATCGTATTCATGGCATTAAAAGTGTGAAAATACGTCACCGCAAATAAAGTGCCAATCGCAAACGGCAAGATACTCGCAAGTTTCGTGCGAATTTCAACGAGCTCAAAAAATACCGACAACGGCATAAACTACCCCCTTATTTTTTTAACGTCGCAAGTGTATAGCCTGAATCCTTCAAAAGCTTAAACTTGTCCTTCAACCCTGAGCTGACATAAACCTTTTTATCTTTCGTAATAAAAATAGCATCGGCATACTTCAGCTTTTCAATATAGGCCATCCCACCAGCTAAGCCCTTGTCAAATGTTGCGGTTGACAAGGCATCGCCATCGACACTCTTTTTGGTCACAATGGAAACGCCCATTAAGTTATTGTCGAACGGATAGCCGGTTTTAGGATTCATCAAATGCATATAGATTTTCCCATCGACCTTGAGATACCGTTCATAAATACCAGAGGTCACGACCGTCATGTTGCTAGCTGGCAGTGTGCCGATAGCTGTCCCGCGTGGCTTCTTCGGATCTTGAATGCCGACGTTCCAATCTTTTTTCACATTCTTTGGGCTCTTGCCCATCACATAAATATTACCGCCCAAGTCGATGATCGCGGTGGTCACTTTCTTGGCCTTGAGGGTTTTAACAACTTCATCCGTAATAAACCCTTTTGCAATCCCGCCGAGGTCAATCGCCATGCCCTTTTTCTTGAGATAAACGGTTTGCTTCTTGGCATTCAAAACCACATCCGGATAATGCACCAAAGGCAGACGCTCATCAATTTCACTTTGTGCTGGCTTTCGAGCATCCGCAAAGCCTATGTGCCAGAGACTGGTAATCGGACCGATTGCCAAATCAAAAGCACCCTCGGAATTTTCGCTGTAATGTTTGGCAGCAGCGATGACACGATAAACACTGGGGGTCACGTGCACAGGTTTGATGCCAGCATTTTTGTTAACTGCATCCACCTCTGACCCTTTTTGATTGACCGTCAACTCATCAGCCAATTGTTGGACGCGGGCAAACGCCGCATCCAAAGCGCCTTGCTTGTCCTTGTCATAGATTTTCACCGTCACCACGGTTCCCATCAGAAACTGGGTATCCGAATACGGATCGCCTTCGACTAACGTGCGCTTTGCTGCCGTTTTGCCGGCACGGGCCGTTGCGACTAATGCCAGTAACATCAGCAGAACGACTACAAATCGTTTCTTCATCATTTTCCTCCAAACGTCCGCAGACTTTGAAACCTGCTCACGCTCTGTCATTATATAGGGAGTTTGCGGCATAAGAAAAGAACCTGTTCAAAAAAGTTCTGAACAAGTTCTTACTTGGTTGAGCAATCGTACTAGACCGATTGCATCACCGAACGTCACAAAAGTGTGACATCACATTAGTTGTTATAAACAATATTGTCGACTTCAATCTTGTTAGTGTTGCCATTTTGAGCAGCATTGACAAGTTGGTCAGCATACAAGATGAAGGTATCGGAACTGTGGGTCGCACCGGAAACAACATCAACCTTGGCTGGTGACTGTTTAGCAACCAGTGACTTATTCAGTTCAGGAATGTATTCCTTAGGGCCGACTTTGTTGACCTTTTTCATATTTGCTTCGTACTTCGTATCAAGCGTCTTGGACTTGCCATCTTTGTTGATGTTGTCATAGTTGCTCTCTGTGATCTTGCCATCCTTAACTGTGATGGAGAAGGTGACACGATAACCGTTGAAGTAGTTCTTTTCTTCAAGTGTGTAGGTCCCGTCCTGCATCTTGCCGGTGTTGTTAACTTCGATTGTCTTTGTATCGCCAGCTTGTGCAGCTTGGATCAATTGCTGTGCATAGTTCTTAAAGGTCATACTGGAATCAGTCGCACCAGAGATAACATCAATAGCGCCAACGTTGGTTCCATTCTTTTGGAAGGACTTGTTCAATTCTGGGATGTATTCCTTCGGGCCAACTTTAACCTTAGCCTTCATTGCCTTTTCATAAGCGGCATCCTTTGTCTTGGACTTGCCGTCTTTGTCGACGTAATCATATTTAGTAGAAGTAATCTTGCCATCTTTAACGGTCATCGCCATTTGTACTTTATAGCCATGATCATAGCCGGTTTCATCCAATTTATAGGTGCCATCTTTCAGTGCACCGCCAGCAACCTGTTTCTGTGATGATGATTTCTTAACCACTTTGCTGCTAGATGCTTTACTGCTTGTTGAATTTTTACTGCTGGAACTACTGCTGCCACATGCACTTAAAACTAAAGCAGACAGTGCAACAACGGCTGTCCCCGTCACAACTTTACTTAACTTCATGACATTTACCCCTTTTGCAGTTAGTTACTGCGATATTGTGTTTTCAATCACATAATTAGTTTAGCTAGTCACTTAGAAAAAATCAACTTATTACGGGTATTATAAGCGCTTTCTCATTTTCTAATATCGCGACGTAGACCGGATTTCTGTGTTTTTTTACACAAAAATGTTCGGATTTAGAAAAAGACGTCCGGAACGTTAGACATTAAGTAAAATTAAAGGCTATAATGGCTTAGACACATACTTGTGAATAGTATGGTAAAGCAAATGGTAAGGAGTGTTATGCATGGCGAAAACCAATATCGTCGTGGTTGGCGCGGGGTTTGCCGGGGTATATGCGACAAAGCACCTGGCCAAGCACTACAAACGCAATAAAGACGTGACGATCACGCTGATCGATCGCCACTCGTACTTCACCTATGTCACTGAGCTGCATGAAATCGCAGCGGATCGTGTTCCGGAAGATGCGATTCAATATGATTTGCAGCGCCTGTTCAACCGGCGTAAGAACGTCAAGGTTGTGACAGACAACGTGACAGGCATTGATCGTGATAAGAAAGAAGTTGTCACGGAAAATGGCAGCTTCCCTTATGATTACGTGATCTTAGGCATCGGTTCGCAGCCAAATGACTTTGGCACACCGGGCGTTGCCGAACACGGTTTCACTTTGGGTAAGTGGGAGGACGCGATTCGGCTGAAGCGGCACATTGAAGATGTCGTTCGCCGCGGTTCTGAGGAACACGATCCAGCAAAACGCAAGGCATTGTTGTCCATTGTGATTGTTGGTTCCGGTTTTACTGGGACAGAAACAATCGGTGAACTGCGTGACTGGCGCGACACACTGGCAAAACAGTACAAACTTGATCCAAATGAAATCCAATTCAGCTTGATGGAAATGGCTCCGACCATTATGAACATGCTGGATCGTTCAGATGCCGATAAAGCTGAACGTTATATGGAAAAGCGTGGCATCAAGGTCATGAAGAACACTGGCGTTGTCGGTGTTCATGAAGACCATGTTGATTTGAAAGACGGCTCAACTTTCCCAACCTGCACCTTGGTATGGACGGCTGGGGTTAAGGCAACTGACCAAGCGAAGGACTTCGGTTTGAAGCAAGGCCGGGCTGGCCGGATCTTAGTAAAGAACAACATGGAATCCCAAGACGATCCAAGCATTTATGTTGTTGGGGATGTTTCCTTAGTTGATCAAGACGGTACTGGCAAAGGCCAACCGCAAATTGTTCAAGGTGCTGAAGCCACTGCGCTTACTGCTTTGACCAATATTGAAGCTAAGCTTGAAAACAAACAACAAGTTGAATACAAAGCGAACTATTCTGGCTTCATGGTCAGTCTCGGTTCTAAGTATGGCGTTGCTAACATCATGGGGTGGCTCCATCTTTCCGGCTTCTTTGCGATGTTGATGAAGCATTTGGTCAACATGCTCTACTTCATCCAAGTTTATTCCGGTTATTATTTATTCCAGTACTTCATGCACGAATTCTTCCGGACACGTAACGGCCGTAACATGTTCCGCGGCCATCTGTCTCGGCAAGGTAACGTTTTGTGGACACTTCCTGCCCGCCTCACGTTGGGTGCCATGTGGTTGATTGATTGCTGGCCAAAGATTCAAGGCAAGGAATCATGGTTCATTGATAAACTGCGTCTGCCGTTCACGTGGCTGCAGCCAGCCGCAACCAGTGGTGCTTCTGCTGCTGGTGCCGACGCAACCAGTGCAGCAACCGGCGCTGCTGCCGGTGCAGCAAAGGCAACGAAGACTGTCTTCTCACTGTCCTATCAGTATGGAAACGATCCAATGATGGTCTTTGAAAAGATGCCAAACTGGTACTACAGTATCACCAAGGCATTGATTCCAAATCAGCAAGTCGCCTTCTTTATGCAAAAAGCCATGACCATCATGGAAATCTTGATTGGCCTTGCATTGGTTGCCGGCCTGTTCACATGGTTGACCTCTGCAGCGACTATCGCCTTTGTCGGTGTCTTCTGCTTAAGCGGTATGTTCTACTGGGTTAACATCTGGATGATTCCAATGGCGTTCGCCTGCATGAATGGTTCTGGCCGGGCATTTGGGCTTGATAAGTGGGTTGTCCCTTATCTCCAGAAAGTCTTCGGTAAATGGCGTTACGGCACACCGCGATCCTTGTACGGTACCGACACGCTTAAATAACTGTCTACACAAAAGGCTCTGGGTGGACTTACCTAGAGTCTTTTTTCAAGAGCGGGAAGCTGTTGTGACCATCTTTTCCGGCCATAGCTGCTCCCCGTCCTTCGTGTTCAGGCGTAGCATAAACTGCATGCCATGAACATGAACTTATCCAGCGGTTTAGATTGGAGCACCAGCATGAAACAGCCCAGCACATTCAAACGTTATCTCAAAGTGATTCGGCCTTTCGATTGGATCATCGTTGGCGGTCTGTTTCTTGCGGCCTTCATTCCTTATGTCATCTTTGCGGTACACGAGAATCAGCAGCAACAAGCTGAACCACAACGTGTGCTCACAGCTGTCGTCACGCATGACGGCCATGAAGTTTACCGCAAACGACTGACTGGCCATACTGGCACCAGTCGTTTCACCTACCGCGCTAAAGATGGCGATTGGAACAAAATCGAAGTTAAAGATGCAGGTGTCGCAATCACAGAAGCTAACTGTCAAGATCAGGTCTGTGTCCGGCGCGGACGCATCACCAAGCCTGGGCAAACCATCGTCTGCTTGCCGCATAAACTGCTCATCGAAATTAAAGCGAACAAAGGCGGCGGAAGTACAGGGGGGATGGTGACTGAATGAGCACGTATAAAGCTGACCGTACCCGACAATATATTTATATTGCCCTACTCTGCGCCCAAGGGGTCATTATTGGCCTCCTTGAACGCATGATTCCGTTCCCGTTCGCCTTTGCACCTGGGGCCAAACTAGGCTTAGCAAACCTGATTACCATCATTTCTCTGTTTACGATGTCGATCCCCGACAGTTTCATCCTAATGTGTCTACGTCTCTTGCTCACCACCCTACTTGGCGGCACGCTTTCAACATTCCTTTACAGCGGCGCTGGTGCCGTCTTGTCTTGGTTTGGCATGCTGCTCATCAAACAATTAGGTGAAAAACGCGTCAGCATGATCGGCATCTCGGCAGCCGGCGGCATTTTGCACAATGTTGGCCAGCTTTTAGTGGCATCGTTGATCGCCCAAAGCTGGACTGTCATGCTTTATCTGCCGGTACTTGCTTTTATGGGCATCCTTGCTGGCATCGCAGTCGGCATCGCAGCCAACTTTCTTTTTGAACACATCGATATCTTGCGGCGACTGCGCTACGACCGAACCAAGCGCCGCAAAAAAGGAGCTACACATGAAAATTCATCCCATGTGGCATGAATACCCAACGTTAGCGCCGGAGCTGGCTTCAGCGCTAGCCATGATCGAAAAACAGATCACGACCAACAACACACCGGTCGCCAAGGCAATCATGGAGATGATCAATGGCGGCGGCAAACTGTTGCGTCCCGCTTACTGTCTGCTTTTTTCACGGTTTCAAGACGTTGATCGCGAGAAGATGATCGCCTTGGCAGCGGCCATTGAAACCCTGCACACAGCGACCTTGATTCACGATGACATCATTGACAAATCGCCCACCCGCCGCAATCAGGTCACCATCCAGAAGCAATTCGGACCAGACACAGCGGTCTATGCCGGCGACTACCTTTTCGTTGTCTGCTTCAAGTTACTGTCGCATTATGCGTCAAGCTTACGCAGCATTCAGCAAGACAGCGGCAGCATGGAAAAGATTCTTAAAGGTGAACTGGATCAAATGGCCACTCGCTACCAAACCAAGATTACCATCGACGACTATCTTAAACAGGTTTCCGGTAAGACTGGCCAACTTTTCGCCCTCAGCTGCTTCATCGGTGCCTACGAAAGCGGCAGCAGTCCCACCTTTGCTAAAAACGCTGAAAAAATCGGCATGAACATTGGGATTGCTTTCCAACTACTAGATGACATCCTCGATTACACCAGTGATGACGACACTCTCGGTAAACCAGTGTGCGAAGATGTTCGCAGTGGCGTCTACTCTGCACCCTTGATCCTGGCCATGCAACGCAATCGGCAAGCTTTCTTGCCACTGCTAGCAAAAAAAGATCAGATCACCGATGCGGAAATGAATGAACTGCGCCAGCTCGTCATCCACCATCAAGGCGTTGAGCAAGCTTACGCCATGGCCCAGAAACGAACTGAACAGGCCATCGCCGGTTTGCAAAAACTACCAGCAGGCGCTGCGCAGGATGATTTGATTCGCTTGACGCAGAGCTTGTTGAATCGGAAAGCTTAATTGAACTGGCGTGATCGTAGCTGATGGATCGTAATTCCTGTACTGGACTCGTGACTCATTAGAATCCGCGTAATCTAGTAAAGGTCTAAACTATAGAATCCTTTGCCGTGCCAAACTCCGCAATCTCCGGCCAGATGGGTGGCGACGCGAAGCTAGAGCTGTGACGGCGCTTCGAGCCCAAAGCCCGGTCTCGAAGTCGCCCAACAACATCAGCTCCAAGCCCGGTCGCTGTGTTGTTTGCACGGCTGAGCCCCATCTGGCCTACGATTGCTCCGCCTTGGCAGTGACGTCTTTAAAGCTGTCTTAGTAATTTAAATTTATCCATGCAGAAACAAAAAAGGTACAGCCAAAAGTAGTTGCTCTTTGCTAGCAGCATACTTTTGACTGTGCCTTTTTAATTTTGTTGGATGAATGGCTCGCCGTCAGCCATTTTCCCCATACTTAAGATAAAGCCCTTGGCCATTGGTCACTTATCCAAACGGTTGCTGGCAGCGCGATCACATACACGACCAAATCAAATGAGGTAAAGTGCGTGTCATAGAGCTTAAAAAGATAAACGCTCGTTACCCCAAGTGATATTAGTTTGTGCTGCCAAAACCATCGAAGGATTTTCTTCATGAGTGAACCTCATTTTGACTATCTGACTCGCTTTGGTTATCTATGAAACCGATAACCATCACCGTTTGACATTATTGATTGTCGCCGTCGTGCTTTTCTCGTTGTGCCATAAAATAGGTGTAAGCAACCTGCAACGCCCAGATAATAGTTAGAAATACAGCCAAGATCACCGTTATGAAAGCACTGCCTGATGTCCATGCAATCAATGCAATGGCCAGCACCCCAAAAGGAAACATCCACAAGGTCCGACGAAGCTTGCCACGATAACTCATCGCCAAGTAATTGAAGCCTCGATCCTTATTTTTATTTTCCACTAGTGAACCCCCTCTCGCTGAAAAGATCGGTTACAAATAAGAGCTTTTGCTAAAATTGGCTCTCAGCATAGCATGATTGATTTTTACAGACAACTTTTGATTTACACTAGTAGCAAAAAGACAAGACGCCTCAGCCTTCAATAGGCCATACGCCTTGCCTTTATATCAATTCCATCACTTATGGGTCTGCGCTGCGACTTCTTTGCCAAACTCGGTTTGATCAAAATGATCGATGATGTCCTTAAGCTCAGCGTATCGCAGACTGGCGCCGAACAATGGACTACCTGGTTCGGTCATGATGCCGTCTGCCAAGTTATTGTGCACAACGGTATCAAATCCCATATGATCGACAAAAGCTGCCACAGTAGCGACTGCCTCTGGATCGTTGCCGGTCACAAATAGTGCTTTGCGTTTAGGATCGCCTTTGGGCCGCGCCTCTTCTTGCAAATTGTGATAGCCCATATGATTGAATGCCTTGACGATCTTGGCATCTTTGAAATAGGTCTGAACTTGTTCACTGGAAGTCGTACTTGGGTCTAAGACTTCTTCGCGAATGCCATCTGTTTCCCACCAGTAGTTCATTGCATCAATCACCAACTTGCCCTTCAGCAAGTCGGCATCAATGTTCTTGTAACGACTGAGTGGAATTGCTAACAAGATAATGTCACTGTTAGCGACAACATCAGCATTTTCGGACGGAATTGCGCCAGGAACGAGTGTTTTAATGGTTAAGGCGATTTTTTTGACTGATCCCGAACCGGAAATACGTACCGTATAGCCAGCATCTAAAGCTAGACCAGCAAGGACAATGCCGACTTTTCCGGCACCGATGACACCGACACGTTGAATAGCCATCATTTCACCGCCGCCTTTTCTGCCAGAATTTCCTTGACCCGCGGGATGACTTTCGTACCATACAGCTCAATCATTCGTTCGCGCTGTGCCGCCGTTTGATTACCAGCCCCGTAAACAAGATCAAACCGGCCGAGATCAAGCAAGTCAATGGTCGCCGCCATGCGTCGGGCCACGGTCTCTGGATCGCCCACGTAGAAAGAGCCGACCTTGGTTTCGCCTTCAAACTGTTCACGACTCATCGGCGCCCACCCACGCGTTAAGCCAATACGATCAAAATTGGCTTTGATATTTTTAAACGCAACTTCAACGGCTTCGTCTTCGTCATCGGCAATGAAACCGTGGGAATGGACAGCAATCGGAAATTCCGGTTTGCCGAGTTCCTTGGCCGCCGCGTGATATAACTCGATATACGGCTTGAACCGGCTCGCCTGACCACCGATGATTGCGATGATCACTTTGTAGCCAAAATTGACAGCACGAATCACCGATTCCGGCGAACCGCCGATGCCAATGTAAGTTTCGAGTTTGCCGTTTTCGGTTTTAGGATAGACTTCCTGATTTTTCAAAGCAGCTCGGAATTTGCCCGACCAAGTAACCGCCTTTTCATTGCGCAAAGCATCATACAACCCCAGTTTCTCGTTGAACAAGTCGTCATAATCGGTTAAATCATAGCCAAATAACGGGAAGGATTCAGTAAATGAACCCCGGCCCAACATGACTTGTGCTCGCCCATTGGACAGTGCATCCAAGGTCGCAAATCGCTCATAAACTCGTACAGGATCATCGGAACTCAGCACTGTCACTGCTGTTGCAAGTTTAACCTGTTTGGTGACCGCCGAAATAGCCGCCAAAACCGTTTCCGGGCTTGACACACTGTAATCTGGTCGATGATGCTCGCCAACACCAAAAACATCAATGCCCAAGTCGTCGGCCAGCTTCCCCTCGCGCACAATTTTCCGAATAGACGCTGCTGCAGTTTGCAAGCTGCCGTCTTCATTTGCCACGATGTCACCAAAAGTTTCCAGTCCAAATTGTAAATGCTCAATATCTACCATCGAAAAGCCTCCCAACCGATAATACTTACTTTTTGTAAGTCTATGATATTATCATAGGCTTTTTTAAGATGCATGGCAACCTTTTTGGGGATGTCTGACAACGCGATCAAATAAAGGATAGGACTGAATGGTGAAAAACGAGTGTATTGTCAAATAAGCCGATGAGAAGGTTACAGTCACAGAAGTAACGTCAAATTTGACCTGATACATTGTTTTGTTCGCATGCCACTTCAAAAAATAACGAACTCTTCAGCAGACAATTCTATTAATCCTTATGACTTCAAACTGATCAGTATCTAATGATCAGTAGGTCACCGCTCACTGTCGTTGGAAAGTCAGCCGAAACTCGTCCACCAGTGAAAGCGGGGCAATACTGTACGGAATGTCATTTGTCATAAGCTCAAGAACAAGTGACTTCCGCGTTGCATAATCCAACTTTGTTAAATCAATAAGGGCCTGATTTTGATACGCGTCTAGCACAGCATCTTTATTAATGCTTGCTACTAAATGCGGCTCTAGCCGCATTTTCAAAAAGTTGTTCTGCTGTTCATGCATATTCAAATCTTTAACAACTTTCCCTGCACGAAGAAAAAGAACCCGGTCAGCAAGCATCTGTAGATTGTCAAGTAAGTGAGAGACCATGATCACCAGCTTGCCGCTTTCTCGTAGTTGCTGAATTTGGCTTGAAATTAGCGCCACATTTTCTGGGTCAAGCCCATTCATGGCCTCGTCCAACAACATCATAGAAGCATCCGAGACAACCACCATGGCAAAACATAATCGCTGTTTCATGCCAAGCGAATAAGTGCCAACTTTTTGCGAGATATAAGTCTGCATTTTTAAAGCATCAATTAATTCATCAATCGCTCTCCGACTTTGCCACATATTCTTGTACAGTTTCAAATGTTCGTAACCACTCAACTCACCAAAAAGTTCGTTTTCAAGAGGAAATGCACAAATCTTTTGATGAATTTTTTTAGTCAGTCGATTATTGTCATATCGAAGGCCATCGATCTCTACATACCCATGGCTAGGTGTTAGGTTGTTCATAATCACATTTAAGAGAGTCGTTTTTCCTGTGCCATTAGGGGCAACAAGTCCAACAACTTCTTTTTGATCCAAAGTGAGTGTGATGTCATTTAAAACGTGCTTCTTATTTGGAAAGGATAATTCAATATCTTTTAACTTAAGCATGCTATGACAACCTTGCCTTTCTGGTGTGACGTTTATGAGTCAGGCAATATATGACGACTTCAACCACGATTAAAATGCTCATGAACAGCATCATCCCGAACATAAAAGTCATCTTTGTCGTCTCATATCTAAAATTCTGGAATCCAACCACCAGTTGCCCAATATTGAAGTAACTTGGTAACAAGTACAGAGACCAGTTATTGATGGATACCAAACCCGGGACAAAATAAAAAGTTTCGCTAACGAGCAAAAGCGATGTCATCGCAAGACTAGCAAACTCACTCTTTAATACTAACTGTAATACGATTTGAAGCCGGATAATGAGCCACATACCTAGCAGTAAGAGGACAAAAGCTTCCAACATAAAACGACCCAGCGAAATTGTGGTGAAGGATATGCTTTGATACACGGGTATGGGTAGTGTCAAACTCCCAATACCAAACCTTAGCATGTTACACGGTAACAAAATAACTAAGAAGCCAAGAACTAATCCGCCACTCATCAGTAAGGCTGACAAGGACTTATAGTTGATCATTCCCCATGCTGTCAGTGGTAGGTTCCTTAGAATTGACGTTTTCTTTCTATCTCTTGTAACCAAGTCAGTGCTGATGATCGCGGTCGCAATCAGCAAAGCTAGCGCAAGTCCATAAAAGAAAGCTCGCTCAAGCTGTTGTAAGGCCGTCTGTTGATTAATAACCGCCGCATTTATGTCGTTGTCCTTCATATGAGCATACTGCTGTAACCGAGTTCGCGCCTCTAAGTTCCAATAATGGCCATTTCGGCTCTGGTTACCCGATCCTGCATCACGGACCACGTTTGGATCGTTGTAGTACTGAAGCGGATAACTAAGCCATGGCTGCCCTTGAAGAACTAAGTGATCGGTCAACAACAGTTCGTCATTCATAGACGCGGCCACTTTCTTATAGTCTCCTTTTGCTGCAGCCGCTAATTGCGCACGCTCAGCCGTTATAAACTGAGGAATATATATCCCCGCATTAGCAATTGTCGGATAGTTAGGAAATGCCGGTTTAAAAGTTTTCATGAACTTTTCGTTTTTTAACAGCTTATCAGTGACTTCCTGTCTCGAAAAATTTTCTAAGGTTCCATTTTCAGGTAAGTATTGATAGCAGAACCACAAGCTCCATGCAAAAAAGATTAAACAGACGCCCCAATTCTTCTTGCTGAGAAGGTTTTGTTTGAGCTGGAAGGTTAAATATGAAGTATTCCTAGTCATTTCTCGCACCTCCCTGTCTCGAAAGTATGAAGAAAATAGCCACCGACCAAATCAAGATCATAACCATACCAGTAAGCCAACCAACCGGGAGATGATCGTTCAGCAAAAATCGTCCTGAATAAACATAAGCGATATTTAAATAAGGAATTGGCGTCAAATAAAGAACCAAAGGTAATGTCTGACTAAACGTGACGATGACTAATATTGTCATGATTGAAAGAACCGTGGCATAAAAATTTTTAGTGAGCTTGTTCAGCCAAATTGCCACAACTGACATAAAGATTGTTATCGCTAGTGAATAGAGGGCAATTAATAAGCCCGCAAGCCAACTAGGCATTGTAATGACACTATTCATTAGATTAAAGGCAGTAGGATAGTTCCAATCACCAAATCCAGTTACCAGTCCCATAAGAAGCAACGCCACTGCCGGAAAAACAAGGAACAACCCGGCGCTCAATTGAAGATTTGCTTTGATATGAGCAGTAAACTTTTCGAAAAAATTAACCGGCATGTTCTTTAGAATGCTTTTGTGCTCTAGCTCCACTAACCACGAGTCCCCTACTAAGTAAGCAATTAGAAAAGGTGCGCAGATTGCAATTACCTGAAATAATATGGCGCCATAGTCAGCGGCATTTTGAATATTATGTCGTGGTGAGTCATGACTTTTCTGCAACCTCTGTGCAACCACAAGATTGCCGATGACGGATTCTTTAGCAGGTATTAGAAGCCCTTCTGCACCGGCAAAATTAAGGGAGTAGCTTTTGAGCTGTGCTTGCGCAAGTTCAACCTGACCATTGAGAATCATACTGGCATCCTGTATGAGCAAACCACTATCAATCTTCCCTGCTCCGGAAAGTTGCTCATTCAATACCTGTTGCATCCTCCCTTTCTTGCTCGTTTTCGAATAGGCGCGCGCATCATAGCGTAAATAGCTTGATTGGACGGACTGTTGAATTCTAAAAGTATCTATTTTTAAATCAGCAACCTTTTGAAACTTAATCACAAAAAACAAGCCAATGACTAGAAAAATCATGAAAAGTTCTACAACAAGATTTTTCTGATTAAAAGTGACCTGTCTTTGAAAAAAAGCGCTCAACTGTTTCATTTTAGGATTCCTCTCTGCCTGCTCTTCTTGATTTTATATGAAATCAACTTAAAAATGAATATAAAATGTGAAAATGAGCTTCAAATGTGAAAATCAAGTATTACTAGAAAGTGACCGTGCCTACAGAAACTCCGAAGGCTTTTAGCCTAACAAGTAATTGGTTTGTGGCTGATTATTTTATGATGGTATTCCTAATAAGCAAACTGGCCTACACTAAAAAGGCAAGGTATTCCGCTTCTGAAAGCCACGGAGTCTTGCCTGGAATTTAAATATTCTATTATGGATCAATGGCAGGGAATCTCCGCTTTGACTTGTTTGCACACCTCGGTTTGATCTAATAATCAATAGGGACTAATAGCCCGATCCCAAATGGCAATAGCAAAATGATACGAAACTGTTTCATCTATAAAAAATCTTACCAACATTAAAAATTCAGTGCTTTCATGTTTTGAAATGGATCACCATTTAGAACATCCTTCGTGAATTATCTCAAAATCAACCAGTTAAGCTCTATACTTAAAGTAGATTTTACCGACAATAACCGCAATGATGATATAGGCTGTTAGTTTGAAATATTGTGGCCAATACAGCTGCCGATAAGCAATAAAATCAAAACTAACGTTAAAAAGTATTAGCAAAATCCAACCACCCACGCCGATGAGATAAGTCTTTATTGAGTCTTTAATTTCAATCTCCCCCATACACCATTCGCTATTTTTCTAAACTTTGGGCATAATTGCTTTATAAAGATGATGCTTCAATCCAAGGGTATGCGTTGACCTATTACTCTTTTAATTCAGGAATAACGTACGCTTTTCTTAAACCACAACCCTTTGTCATTAACTAACTTACCTGAATTTCTTAGCGGCACGAGCAAAAGTTGAGTATTTTCTACCTGAGGGGTGAAAAAAGTGTTTGCAAACTATACCAATTGTGGCGCCTTGTTTCGTCAAATTCGCAGACGGCGTCAACTGACAATTCACAATGTCCAAGGCAATCTTCACAAAACCGCGATTTCTTATTTTGAAAATAAGAACGCAAATATACGTCTCTTAAATTTAATGGAGATCTTAAAGCCGACGTTCATGGAACCTCAAGAATTTTTTGAACTAATCGATGATTCAAATGGTCAACTTCGCGTTCTCCTAACAAAAGTTAGTACTTCCTATAAGAACCTTGATCTTCCAAGTCTGCGAGAACTGCTAGACGTTTACGATTCAAACATGGGAAAAGAAACACCTCAATATATGCTGAAGCTTGTTATCGTTTCCTGCATCGCCAATCTAGAAAAGAAAAATCCGATCTTTTCAGACGAAGAAGAAGAACACATTCAACAATTTCTACTGGCAGAGGGGCCGTGGTTTCATTTCGAGTATTTAATTTACGCCAATCTGTGCCACTCACTCTCACATCCAATTAATGATCGAATTCTTCGCCATATGCTTAAGAAATATCGTGAGTTCCACCTTTCAAGTTATGACGAAGCCTTCTTTGGAACGTTTTACAATATATCTGCAAGATATCTGCAAGATCGTGACTATGAGAGATCATCAACAATGCTAGACATGATTAGTGAGTTCCCAGCTAAGCATACGGCTTTATATGTACGCCATCATGTCACTTTTGTTCGTCTCGTTGTGTCCATCCATGAACACAAAAACCAATCCGCAAAAACTGATCTAGCCGTCTTGTTGCGAGCTACAAAACTGATTGATCCGTCCTTGTACAAGATGAATATTGAATGGCTGAAATTGCTGGACCTTGATCCCGAAAGTTTGTTGGCTACTAATGTTTGATTGCAAAAAAAAAAGACCCAGTAACTTCTCTTGTTCTGCTCATCCTGGCAGGACAAAATTGAAGTCCACTGTGTCTTTTTTTAATGTCATCAAATTTGAGAAGGCTGGGTCATCCCCATAACTACTCTTTCGGTTTCGGCCGCCGCTCCAAATGCCGGCGCATTTTGTCTAGCAAGAATAGCTGGTCGTTATTCCACGGACTGTTGCGTCGGGCGAGATGGGCGGCGTAATTTGCTGTGTCGTGGTTGAATTCTCGATCAGAGCGCTGGACTTCTTTGAGAAAATCGCGCGAGCTGATCCGCAAGGCGCCGCGGGAGAAGACGGTCCATTGTTCAGCTTGGTCGCTAGTAACGACGACAAGCTGCATTAGCGGCGAGTTCATGTCCTGTGCGAGGCGTTCAATGTAACTATCAGCGGTTTCATCTTCTTTGGTGAAGACGACTTGCAGATCCCATTTTGCATAACTTTTACCAATACCGGGCACGTACATCGCATCGAAGACCACGATCATTTTAGCGTTTTCGTGGCTGCGATATTCTGCCAGAATGTCCAACAAGCGATCACGGGCCACATCAAAATGATCCTCAGCTTTGAGTTTTGCAAGTTCCGGCCAGTTGCCGATGACGTTATAACCGTCGACGATCATGATGTGTTCGCGCATTTATTTTCCCTCATGCCGACTGGCGAATGCCTGATACATCAGGATGCCCGCGGCCACACTTGCATTTAGGCTTTGAACGTGGCCGACCATCGGAATCGCAATCGTCGCATCCATTAACTTCGCAACGCCAGGCGAGATGCCCTTGCCTTCATTGCCGATCACCAACGCAGTACTGCCTTTTGCATCCCATTTTCGATAATCCTGACCGTCCATGGCAGTGCCAAAGACCCACATGCCGCGTTCTTTCAGCGTCTTAATGGTCTGGGCGAGATTCGTCACCCGCGCCACCGGGACATACTCAATCGCCCCTGTGCTGACTTTGGCAACGGCACTTGTCAGGCCCACAGCGCGATGCTTCGGAATGATCACCCCGTGCACCCCGCTTGCATCTGCTGTCCGTAAAATGGAGCCCAAGTTGTGTGGATCTTCCAAGTTATCCAGCAACAGGAAAAATGGATCTTCGCCCTTATCAGCGGCATTTTTGAAAAGATCATCTAAGGTTGCATAGGCGTAAGGCGTCATTGCCAATAAGACCCCTTGGTGATTGCCTTGGTCACTCATCAAATCTAATTTTTGCTTAGGTGCCGTGCTCACTAAAATTTTCTTCTTTTGCGCCATGCCGACCAAATGCTGAATCGGTTCACTTTTCAGGTCGGTTTGGACGAACAATTTGTTGATGGTGGCAGCGGTGCCAGCTTTCAGCGCCGCCTCAACGGCATGGCGGCCAAAGATAAACTCATCTGGATCATGTTCAGTTGTTGCTTGCGGCTTTTTTGCCATGTCCCGTCTTCCCTTCTTCAACGTATTGGATACACCATGCTGCTAATTCAGCAACACGGTCATCGCGGCCGATCAAATGTAAGTAGCCGAACAGTGCCTCGAATCCTGTTGAAACTCGATAAGTCACCACATCGGTATTTTTCGCGTGCGTGTAGCTTTTGGCATTGCGCCCGTGCTTGAAAATGTCGGTTTCGTCGCTATCCAGCAGGTTGGCTTCCTCCATCCCGGCAATCAGCGCCGCTTGTGCCTTTGCGGACACAAAATCCTTGGCTGCCCGTTGCAGTGATGCCGGTCGAACTAAACCGCGCTTGAGTAAGTGTTCCCGAATATAAACTTCATAAACCGCGTCGCCCATGTAGGCTAACGCGATACCGTTCAATTGTTTTGGATCAAATGTCATTGTCTGCGCCACCGTGTTCCTTGAGGAGTGTCTTCCAAAATAATGCCTTGTGCGGCCAACTGATCACGAATTTGGTCGCTCTTAGCAAAGTCTTTCGCTGCCCGTGCCGCATCTCGAGCCTTCACCAAGGCATCAATGTCTGCATCCAGGCTCTTCTGATCAGCAAACACCACACCGAAGATTTGCAGCCAAGCATCGTATTCATTCAAAAGGTCATTGATACTTTCACTTTTGACCGTCTCTTCATTAGCATATTCATTAAGCAACTTTGCCAGATCGAATAAAACGGTGAGGCCATTTTGGACGTTGATATCATCATCCATGGCAGTCACGAAGCGATCCTTCAAGGTTTGCAGTTGCTTGGTAATTTGTGGATCAACGCCGGTTTCGGCCCCGCGACGACGATAGGTCAAATTCTCACGAGCAATTTTTAGCCGATTGAGACTGTTGGCCGCATTTTTGAGGTTAGTTTCAGAATAGCGAATCGGCATCCGATATTGGGTACCCGCCATGAAAAAACGTAGAACTTGCGGATCAACTGTTTTGCGAATATCGTGCACAGTGATGAAGTTGCCAAGCGATTTGCTCATTTTCTCGTCGTCTTCACCAATCGTCACGAAGCCGTTATGCATCCAATACCGAACGAACTGCTTGTCGGTTTTAGCTTCGCTTTGGGCGATTTCATTCTCATGATGCGGAAATTCCAGATCCTGGCCGCCACCGTGAATGTCAAAAGTATCACCTAACAGCTTGGTGCTCATGACTGAGCATTCAATGTGCCATCCTGGCCGTCCTTTGCCCCATGGTGACTCCCAACTGATCTCACCGGGTTTGGCGGCTTTCCACAAAGCAAAATCAATCGGATCTTCTTTTTTAGCTAATTCGTCTTGGGTAATATGTTGACTGGCACCTTCTTCAAGTTCATCCACATTCTGATGAGATAACTCCCCATAATGTTTAAACTTGCGGGCCCGGTAATAAACATCGCCGTCAACAGCATAAGCGTATTCTTTGTCGATCAAATCCTGCACAAATTCAATAATATCCGGGATCATTTGACTGGCGCGAGGATGAGCCGTTGCCGGTTCGATCCCCAGCGCCGTCGTGTCTTCCATGAACGCATCAATAAACCGTTGCGCCAAGTCCAGCGGAGCTTCACCGGTTTTATGAGCAGCATTGATAATCTTGTCATCAACATCGGTGAAGTTCGAAACATAGGTCACTTTATATCCGCGATATTCAAAATACCGGCGGATGGTATCAAACGCGATCGCACTGCGCGCGTTACCGATGTGGATGTAATTGTAAACAGTCGGGCCGCAGACATACATCCGGATTTCTCCCGGGTGCAACGGCGTGAATGTCTCTTTTTTCCGGGACATTGTATTGTATAACGTTAACATCGGCTCATTTCCTTCCTGTAGCGTCTTAACTGTATTTTACAGGAAACGACCGTGATTATAAAGGAACGGGGCGGGCGATTGCAACATTCTGTGCCGTGCCAAACGCCGCAATCTCCGCCTTGGCACTACGACCTTAATGCTTAGCAGACTATCTATCAAAAAATAAAAAGGAATGATTTTCCTAAATACGGCAATCATTCCTTTTGGAGCTGCGCATGACGTTCCTGTTTTTCAGCAGCCTTAATCAATTTTCCGCTTCGGATTCAGAATCCCCAACGGATCAAACAATCCTTTAATTTGATGCTGAATCTCATCAACATCAAAGCCTAATTCTTCATTGTTCCATTGGTTCTTGCTCATCCCCACCGCATGTTCACCGGAAATGGTGCCGCCAAGTGCCAATGCTTTGCGGAACATCAGACGAATAGCGTGGAGCGCTTCTTTGGGCGGTTCTTCCTCATCAGCCGGCCAGATGACGGTTGGATGCACATTACCATCGCCCGCATGACCTGCCGTGTAAATTTCGACATTTAAGTCCTGTGCAACTGACGCAATATAGTCCATCATTTCAGGCAGTTTAGACAACGGCACCGCCATGTCTTCCATAATATGTTGGCCGTTAGCGAAAACCGCCGGCAACATGTCCTGACGCAACTTGATAATCGCCGCTGCTTCTTTGGGATCACTGGTGACCTTGATGTTTTTGGCATGATCGTCATTTAAAATCTGCTCCGCCATTTTCAGACTAGCTTCACCACCAGCATCTAACCGGAACAGGAGCATTGCCTCGGCGCCTTCAGCATAGTGAGTGCCTTCATAACGATCCAACGCAGCAACTGTCAGGCCATCAAGTGCTTCAAGCATGACCGGATAGATACCGGAAAGCCGCAAATCCTCCACCCCTTTAGCCAATGCTGTCATGTTGTCAAAATAGGCAATTCCAACAACCGGCGTGCCAATTGGAATAGGATTCAGTTTGACAGTGACTTCAGTGATGATGCCCAACGTGCCTTCCGAGCCGACGAATAAGTGCGTCAAATCGTAACTAAACGCATGCTTGTAAGTTCGGCCGCCAAGTTTGATTTCACGGCCGTCTGCCAAAACCACTTTAAGGCCAAGCACATTGTCGGTTGTCGCCCCATACTTCACGGTACTCATCCCACCAGCATTGGTTGCCGCATTGCCACCAATGCTTGAAATTGGCTTAGATCCAGGATCAGGTGCGTAAAAAAGACCTTGCGCACGCGCTGCCTTATCCAGATCCCCGTTGATCACAACAGGCTCAACCACTGCCAACAAATCGCCTTTGCTAATCTCTTTAATCCGATTCATTCGCGCTGTCGACAAAATAAGACTGCCGTTTATGCCGTCAGAACCGATCACGGTGCTCGTATCTGCGCTTTGAGGAACTACTGGCATATGATATTGACGCGCGATTTTTAACACACCTTGAATATCTGCAACATCGCTGACTGCAACATATGCCAGAATTTTCCCGGCAATCTCACGCTGGGCATTGCCATTGGCGCTATGTTCGCGCGCGATTTTATCATCAATGTGGATTTCGGCATGCGGAGCCGCGTCTTGCAAGGCTGCCAGAATTTCCGAGTTATCATAAGCTGTAAAAATTGCCATCACAAAAACCTCCTCAACACCTCTAAAGGCAGGTGGCAGCGTTGGCCATTCGCTTCTGAAGCGTCGACTTTATTATGGACTATTTTGGTAAAGATGGCTTAGTAAGACGCTCGGTGGTGTGCCTATTAAGACGCCGATTGACCCTGCGATGAGATTGACTGTCCTGCCTTTGTCTCACCAGCAATGGTTTCCTTGGGATGAACGGTAATAACAGCCTCTCCTAGCCAAGTCGTTTCTGGTGCCATGGCTGCCAAGCGATAAGGTTGACGTGGTTGGCCGCTGCCTGTTATTGGCGTTGGTGTGGCAACACAAATCGTCAAGACATCTGTGTCCACACCAGCGTCTGCTAGATGGCGAAAGCGGACCAAATTAATGGTCTGTTCTTGTGGTACCACCAGTGGTTCGCAGTTGCCGCGATAATCGAGTCGAACGACATGCCGGCCATGTGTGTCAAAACCAGATAAAACGGCCACCTCTGGACGACCAAGTACTTGAGTTCGCGGATCAAAGCCGTCAAAGCTGGCGAAACGCGGCAATATGTAATAGAAGATCGGTGACGCCAGGGCCACAGGTTCCTTGCTTAGTAAATGCAGGCCGACTTTCCCGCCAAAACAGCCGGCTGCAGCTGATCCCGGCAAATATTGCAAGGCAAAAGTTGGTTTTGTGGTCAATGTGTCTGACGGTTCCTTGTCGTTATTGCGATTGTCACGCATCAGTGGTCACTCCTGTCAAAATTATGCTTGATATAATTAAAATGATACTCGCTTGATCCATAAAAACGCACGTTATAAGATTTACCGAATTTTTGCTGACGATTCAATCCGAGCCATTGGGCCAGATTCTCCAAGTAAGCCTGAAAAAGCGCGACTGTGTTGCGGTTATCAAAAAACAGGTGTTTGTTCACGGACCATCGTCGGTCCTGAACAAACACCTGCAGTTGTGAAAAATCACAACATGAACTCAACATTAGGAAGACAACGACGAAAACCAGAAAAACATGCGCTGTCCATTAATCATGCCGGGGATTGGCTTATCAGGTCAATGAAAAAGCCAGGCATAAATGATATGAAAAATCGCTGCCGTCACCAGTCCTGTCATCATACCCAGAACAAAATATAAAAGTAAGTGCTGCCGCTTACCTTTCATTTTTCATTCCTACCCTTCCTACGTTGCAAGGAGCTAGTCTCCCTGTCATTTAGGGTAACCGATGTCGACAAGTTCTGGGGGAAATAAATATAAACGTTAGGAAATCACCGATTAACGTCGTCCTTTAGGCACACTCACTCATTTATTAACAACAAGCGTTGCCCTTCGCATTCCACCAAGACTTATTGTTTGCATGCAAAAACCCGCACATCTGCGCGGGCTTCCTGCATCAATTAAAGTTGGCCGGTGACAAGATCAACGTTTTTAAGGACTTGATCGCGACCCATCAGTTCAATGGTTTCAGCAAGTTGCGGACCATGCATCCGCAATGTTGCAGCGATTCGAATTGGCATGTAAAGCTTGCGGCCCTTGACCTTGGTTTCCTGCTTGACTTCATTGACAATACCGCCAATGGAATAAGCGTCAAACGTGTCGAGTGCCCGAATCTTTTTGGCGAAGGCTTTGATGACTGGCTTAGCATTGTCATCTGCCAGTTCTTTGCGTTCGTCATCGGTTAGGTCAGTGGCTTTGTCGAAGAAAATATCGGCAAGCTTGCTGATCTGAGCAGTGTAACTCATTTGATCGGTGTAAAGACTAATAAGCTGGCGCGCCCACTCGATGGTCTTCGGATCTGGATCACTATGAATTTTGCCATCTTCAATCAAGTTAGCTAAGGACAAGCTCATCAATTCATTCGGGTTCGTCTTTTGCTTGGCCTTGATGTATTGGTTGTTCACCCATTCCAATTTCTTCTGGTCAAAACGGGCTGGGCTCTTAGATAGCCGCTTTGGATCGAATTGCTTGATGAATTCCTTTTTGGTGAAAATTTCATCTTCACCAACTGGGGACCAGCCAAGGAGCGTAATGAAGTTGAACATCGCGTCTGGCAAATAGCCGAGTTCACGATATTGTTCAATGAACTGTAACACGGTTTCATCACGCTTCGACAACTTCTTACCGGTGGCGCCGTTGATGATCAAGGTCATATGGCCAAAAATTGGTGGTTCCCAGCCAAATGCATCGTAAATGGCCAATTGCTTCGGTGTGTTGGCAATATGATCATCCCCACGCAGCACGTGGCTGATTTGCATCATATGATCGTCTACTACCACCGCAAAATTGTACGTTGGCATGCCATCACGCTTCTGAATGACAAAATCGCCGCCCAGTGTGTTGGCATCAATCGAGATTTTTCCCTTAACGATGTCGTCCCACTCGTAGGTCTTGTCCATTGGAATGTGGAACCGAATCACAGGCTCCAAGCCCTTCGCTTTGGCCGCGGCAATCGCGTCAGCTTTTTCAGCGTCCGTCATGCCCTCATATTCATATTCGTAATGCGGCATCTCGTGACGAGCCTTTTGGGCTTCACGATCGGCTTTCAGTTCCTCTTCGGTCCGATAAGACTCGTAGGCAAAGCCTTTATCAACAAGTTGCTTGATCAGCTTGTCATAGATGTCCTTACGTTCAGACTGCCGGTATGGGCCAAAGTCGCCGCCTTTGTCGGGGCCTTCATCCCAGTCAATCCCGAGCCAGTGAAGGTTCTCCATCTGACTCTTTTCGCCGTCTGCAACATTCCGCTTTGTATCGGTGTCTTCGATCCGCAGCACCAACGTTCCGTTGTTGTGCCGTGCGAACAAATAATTGAACAACGCCGTCCGCGCATTACCGATATGCAAATGCCCGGTCGGACTTGGTGCATAACGCACCCGAATTGGTCGATCTGCCAATGTCTTAGCCTCCATTTTTCTGTAAACATGCACTGATAGTGTACCACAGAAGGGACGTTCATTGGGCTGATGTGGGAGATGGAATCTATGTCAGTTGGCTTCTGATCGTTCTACTAAACGACGCAACCTTTGCAATCTATCATTGCCTTAATCAAACGGGAATCTCATGCCCCATGCATTTCGCACACTGTCCATGATATGGCTGACATCGTGAGATAGTAGCAACTGACCGTCATCGTGACCTTCATCAATGTAGCGCTGAAAATCACGGACTTCATAAACTAAGGCATCGGCCTGATCGCCTGCGCTTAATACCTCGCTGGTCGTGGTATGGGCATCAGGGGTGTAGGTTACTTTGGCGGTTGTGGCACGCGGATAGTCATCAATTTCAACGTAGCCTTTTGTACCTGAGATCACGCCGCGTTTTGGCTGCTTAGCGCGTAATGACAGTGCCATGACGGCCAACTGCTGATCAGCATTTTTTAAAATGATCCCTGATTGTTCATCAACACCGGTTTCAAAGTACTTGACGGTGGTGAGCGTTACATTGGGCTGAGCATCTAAGAAGGTACGAGCAAAGGCAGTTGCGTATCCGCCGATATCAAGCAACGCGCCACCAGCCAGATCCTTATTGAAGAAACGATTCTTTGGATCAAAGTCTTTCAAGCTACCGAAGTTAACTTGAACAAGATGAATGTCACCTAACTTGCCACTTGCAATCAGCTGCTTGACTTGTTGATAAACCGGCATATGGTACAAGGTTAACCCTTCAGATAAAATCAGGCCCTTGTGCTTGGCCAACTGCTGGACATCATCAAATTGCTTAGCATTGACCGTAATCGCTTTTTCGGCAAGAACGTGTTTGCCGGCATTCAAAGCTTTTTTGATGTATGGGTAATGATAGGTATGCGGCGTTGCAATATAAATCCTGTCTCTTATACACATCTGACGCTGCCGACGAGCGATCTAGTG
>ENA-OXEH01000033-OXEH01000033.1-human-gut-metagenome-genome-assembly--contig:-NODE-33-length-29463-cov-9.29866_pt1 | contig 29463 bp, 34 predicted proteins | sample MGYA00249826_ERZ652246 | MGnify/ENA primary metagenome ERZ652246 (study PRJEB26925, sample SAMN05826497) | human gut metagenome | biome: ENVO:2100002; feature: ENVO:00000062; material: ENVO:00002003... | reverse complement strand
ACGAGATTGCCTCTTGTCTCGTGGGCTCGGAGATGTGTATAAGAGACAGAGACGGGCCAGGGAGCGGATCGAGCAGGAACTGCTCCTGGCGGCGTGAGCATGAGCGTCAACGCTCTTTTTCCCTCCTGCGCGGAACTGCTGAGGCCGCTGTCCTGGATGGAGTGGTCAGAGTGACCTCCGGCAGCTCCACCGCAAGCCCGGCAGCGATGCAAAGCTGCCGAACGGAGGAGAGGACAATATCCCATGTCAGCTCAGAGGCGTAGCTGTACCTCGCACGGTAAGTATCCCAGAGCTTCCTCATGTGAGGATCGCCCGCAAGCTCCCGCAGAACATCCTCCGCCTCAGACAGCAGTCGGAGCGTCCCACGCCTCCTGGCCGTCGCGCAGAGCGCGTCTGCCAGAACCCGCGCCGTCAGGGTGCCGCCATAGAGCTGACATAAAATGTGGAGATCATAAAAATCCCGCATACGGGTGTTGGTTGTGGCGCGGGAAATGACCGTCTCCAGCTTCTCGGCCAAAACAGTCTCTAGGCTGTAGGCCAATATCTCGATGGCCCGCTCCTCGAACATCAAATGAAAACGGTAGCGAACCTCTCTTGGCGTGATTGCATCGCCGGTGGAAATGTCAATCTTAAATGGGGTACGCACCCTATCGAACATCGTCTCCATGGACGCCCGCACACCGGGGTACTCCGCCTCGTCCATAATCTCAGAGACACTTTTTAAGGAAAAGAAAACGCCATCCTTGACCGGGACGGATATGATCTCGGAGATCATATCGCTGACGTGATCGACATCCACTGCGGCACCCCGGACCGTCGCGTCAATGTCCATGGTGGAGCGTGTATCCAGCCCAACCATGGCCGCGACCAGCATCCCGCCCTTCAAGATAAAATTCTCCCTGAACTGTGAGAGCGAGACGCGCTCCAGAAAGCGCTCCATCATGTAATTCCGCATGAGAAGCTGTGCGTCTGCCGTATTTTTTCGGGCGAGATTGTTGATCAGGTCTTTTAACTGTCTGGATGTTTTAATCATAACAGGACCTCCAAATACTGTCTCAGGATGTTCTCTACATGGAACGCTCCGGCATAGTGCATCAGGCGACGCAGATCCCTGTCTCTCCGACCGGCGTACCGCCTCAGCGCATCCCGGAGAACCTGGACATCCATGCCGCTCCGGCTGCGTACCACATCGCAGACGGTGCGCTCCAGGTCATAAACCGCCACCGGATTTCCAAATGGTGTGTTTGTTTGCGACAGGCCCAGGCCGTGCAGCTCCGCCTTGATGCGGTACACCTTCACGCCGTCACCCTTTAAGCGGTGCGGATTGTATCCGCTTTTTACAGTCACCGTATAGGTAAGCGGCTCCCGGTCGGTCAGGTCGTGGAGGAAAAGAGCGGTATCATGGGAAAACACGGCCTGCGGACAGCGCAGGTGGAGCAGGTACATCCCATCCTTCCAGGCATCCGGGGCAAGATAGAGCCCGTGGCCTACACGCTCCAAGCCTCGTTCCCGCACATAATTTCCAAGCACAGGCCTGGTGATCCCTGCAGCAACGGCATCCGCAGTCCGCAGCACACCGTTTCCGCCGCGAACCAGAGCATCCAGAACATCGAATGCAGGCATAGAACGCCCTCCTTTTGTGCTCATATAATAACTCATATGGGCACAAAAGTAAACAAGGCAAACAGAGATGTTTGAGAAAAAGCTGGAGGCTGGCCGGCATATTCTGACCGGGAAGCCCATCCCACTTATGCGGGATGGGGAGGAGATCAGCGGCGGGGATGCCGGACGGGCCAGGGAATGGATTGAACAGGAACTGCGCCGGGCGGCATAGCAGCTCCCGACTGGAAGAGCTGTTTGTCTATTCTGGCCGCTGTGTGGGGAATGGGTATAGCCTTCTCAACGGCGCCCGGATATACTGTAGGCGCCACAACAGGAGAAGGAGTGTAATAAATGGAAGAACGGAAATTCATTCAGATAATCCAGTTCGACAATGACCTCGTCGTATTCGTCGAGGGATCGGACGACCAGCAGCGGCAAGTGAACATCTATGGGTATGCCATGCATCAAGCCGTAAACGTATGGGACTTTGTTGAGTGGCTGTGTACGCGCAAAATGCGGGCGGTATTTGCCGGAAATCCCTACGCATTCCCTGATATTGTGAATTGGCTGGGCGGGAAGCTCTATGCGATCCGGGCCAACTATATCCTGACACACAGGGGCCTGCTTCTTCCCTGGAATGCGGTGGATGGTGGAACCGTCTGGAAACCGCGGTATTGAATACCTTTTTTCTGATGACGGCGAATGCAGCCGCTATGTAGCGGGCTTTTTGGGCGACCTGTCCGATGTGAAGGATATTCACGGCCAGCCCCTGTGTGTGGGGAATATGGTGACGATGCTCCGCGGTGGAGAGCCCTATGAACAGATGATCATCCTGAACCACAAGGGAAAATCCCAGCTCTCACAGGAGCACCTGAACCGTCATGGTGCGGTTTTCCAGCCCCCATTTACAGAGGCGGGCATCATGACCGCCCAAAGATATTCCTACCCGATAATAGAATGCCAATCCTGCCTCACAGCCTACTATCCCGCTCAGAAACGGGCCAGGGCGCCTGCCAAGCAGCCTCAAAAAACAGAGGGCCAAACTCGGTGAGGGCTGTCCAGCACGGCCACTCCGAGGCCGTGCTCCAGACTGCGGGTGGAAAGGGCTGTTTGGGGATAGTCCGGCCTGTTCGGGAATAGGAATCGCTTTCCCGCCCGGTATGTGGTATTGTGTAACTGTGGAAGCAGCCCAGTATAATACAGATTGAAACGGAGGGAACTGTATGGGAGTCCAACGGGCGATCAATGGACAGCTCATCACATGGGAAGTCATCGTTTACGGCTTCCTCGGTATGGAGCAGGTGGCGGCACGCTACAAAGACCCTTGGAAAGCGGCGGTCTATTGCTGTGAGCACAACTGCGCCGAAGTCAAGATGGCCCTTTCTGAACCGGATGAGCCGTTACCGACAAACGACTAACCGCAGTGGCCGCGGCATTCAGTCAATGCCGCGGCCAACCGCATAGGCCCGTCTTTAAAATCCTGTTTACATTCTATAAACTATCGGGTATCATGGAAAGAGAACCGCACGAGGAGGCAGGACAATGGAACAGCGATATGATAAGGAAACCGGACTTCCCGTAGATCGCGCCTATCTGGAATGCGGCCTTCCCCCTTATTTGCAGAGGTCTCTGGATACGATGAAGCGGGCCTGGGAGGCGGAGGACAACGGCGCCAACGACCTCCACTTCGACGCGTATTATTGTGAGCTCCAGGCCGACATCAACTCCGCAGAAGTGGAGGGAGAAATCAGCTCCGAGCAGGCGTGGTACCTGCGGGAAACCTATTTGCGCATTCAGCGCGGAGTAATCTGATATGATAGACTTTACGAATCTTCCAAGACGGAACAAGACCTATGGCGGCGCCAATGGCAGCAAGCGCTCTGTCATATATCAAGATGAGCAGTATATGCTGAAGTTTCCGCCGCATCCGTCCAGGAACAGGGACATGAGCTATGCCAATAGCTGTCTGTCCGAGTATTTGGGCTGCCACATCTTTGCCCTGGCGGGCATTCCAGTACAGGAAACTCTGCCGGGGACCTATACCTATCAGGGAAAAGAAAAGATTGTAGTGGCATGTAAGGACTTTACATCTCCGGGTGTTGTCCTGCAGGACTTTGCCTCAATGAAAAACCAGGTGATTGATTCGGAGCGGAACGGATACGGGACAGAGCTGGACGATATTCTGTTCTCCATCCATGAGCAGCCGGCCATAGATCCCAAGGAGCTGGAAGAACGGTTTTGGGATATGTTCATTGTAGACGCCCTGATCGGCAATTGGGATCGACACAATGGAAACTGGGGCGTCCTCTATGATACTGTGCGTGATATGGTAGCCTTGGCTCCGGTATTCGACTGCGGCAGCTGCCTGTATCCGCAGTTGGATGAGGGGAAAATGCAGGCCGTACTCAATGATCCACGGGAAATGGACTTCCGGGTATATGAGATCCCCCTGTCTGGAATCAAGCAGCAGGACAAAAAAATCCGGTATTTTGATTTTCTGTCCTCTCTGGAATACGAGGGCTGCAACGCGGCGTTGAAGCGAATCGGACCAAGGCTGCATATGGAGCAAATCTGCCGTCTGATTGATGAGACGCCCTGCCTTTCAGGACTCCAGAGGAGGTTCTACAAAGAGATTCTGGCGCTCCGAAAGGAACGGATCATCGACTACTCGCTGCAGAGGCTTCAAGAGCGTGAGCGGAGTATGCTTCCAGGCCATACAAAGAAACCGTCCAGAGATACTGAGCGTTAAAATGGCTGGAGCTGGGTGTTACCTGTAGCACCCGAATCGCCACAATTTATCGTAAGATTTGGGCCCAGGGTGTGCAACAGCGCACCCTGGGTCTTTTTTTATCTGCGTTAGAAAACAGAGCCGGGGCGGACGGGAATCGGCCAAGCTGCGACCGGATGGGAATCACGCCTCCCGCCCTTTTTTGTGGAAAAGCGGTCCGTCCCTCGGAATTTCAATCAATCATACCGCTGAAGGAGCAGCCCCGCCCTGGCGGGGCTGGGAGCCTCGCCGCCTCTGGCGGTGAGGCCGCAAGCATAGCGCAAAGATATCTTTTGCGCGCTTGCAGGGGTTGAACCCCTGTCCCCCATGCCGCCTTCGGGCGGAAAATCAGTGGCCAAAACCAAAGAAGGAGTGACGATGACAAAGAACTACGAGATATGCCTGAGATTGTCTGTGGAAGAAAAAGAGAGGCTGGAGCGCAGTGCCCGCGCCTGCGGTCTCTCCAAGACAGCCTATCTCCGCCGCCTTATTTTGGAGAAGGAGGTCAAGGCGCTCCCCTCTCAGGAGATCAAGGCGCTGCGTACCGAGGTGCATAAGATCGGCGTCAACATCAACCAGATCGCCCGCAGTGTCAACGCCGGAATTGCCAGGGCGGAGGACGCCAGGCGGGGGCTGTACCTGTTGGAGCAGGTCTATGCGCTCATGTACGAGGTAGCGAAAAAGTAGTGGCCATCACCAAGATCCTGGCCCGGAAGGGCCGCCTGGACGTGGGCATCCGCTATGTGCTCAACGGGGATAAGACCCAGGAGCAGATCCTCACAGCCCGTCTCAACTGTGACCCTGGCCATGAGTGCCGGCAGATACTGGAGACCAAGCGGGCCGTGGGCAAGGAGGGCGGCGTACAGTATTACCACCTCATTCAGTCCTTTCAGCCCGGAGAGGTCACCCCGGAGTTGGCGCTGGAGATCGCGCGGGAGTTTGCGGAGGAGCACCTGCCCGGCTACCAGACGGTCATCGGCGTCCATGTAGACAAAGAGCACATCCACGCCCACATCCTCTTTAACTCAGTCAACGCAGATACCGGCGAAAAGTACCACAGCAATGCCCAGAGCTACTACCGACAGATCCGGGCCATATCGGATCGCCTGTGCCGGGAGCGCGGCCTGTCCGTTCTCCTCCAGGGGGAGCCCACCCAGGCGGTCAGCTACATTGAGTGGCTGCGCCGGTCCAGGGGCCAGTCCACCTTCCGCTCCATGCTGGAGGAGGATCTGCGCACCGCCATAGCGGACGCCAACGACCTGGGCCACTTCTTCCTGCTCATGGAGCACAGGGGCTACGAAATCAGCCACGGGAACCGCCTGGGCTTTCGCCTGCGGGGACAGGAGCGCTTCGTGATCCCCGGCAGGAAAAATCCACTGTTCACCGAGGACGGCATCCGGGCCGCCATCCAAGGAAATCTGGCTGCCATTGAGGCTGGACGGCGGCCTGCCGTCCAGCTCCGGCCGCAGTACCGCCCCTACCAGAAGTACCCCAGGTACACCGGCTTTTTGGCCCTGTATGTCCACTATCTCTATCTACTGGGGAAGATCGGCAAGCGGCAGTACCCACCCCGCATGACGCCCCAGCTCCGGCAGGAGGTCATGCGCTTTGAGCAGTACCGGGAACAGTTTGCCTTCCTCCGGGACAACGGCATCACGACCCGGACGGACATGGCGGCCTTCACCGCCCGCACAGAGGAGACGCTGGCCAACCTGATGAAGCAGCGCACCGTCCTCAATGTGCGGAGGAAGCGGCGCCGGACGCTTTACACCGCTTTGGCGGATGCGGAGGCCCTGGCCCCTGTCAAAGAGCTCTATGAGGCCGGACTGTCCGGCATGGAGACGGAGTTTGCCCAGTACATGGACGCTGTGGCCGCCCTGGAGCAGTGCGGCGTCCCCAGAGAACGGCTGATTCAGGAAAAGGCGGAGCTCTATGAGCGACTGGCAGAGCTCAACCGGCAGATCCGGGCGGAGCGGAGGAAGCTGGCCCTGTGCCGGAAGATCCAAAACAGCCTGCCCCGGATGGAGCAGGAAATCGACAAAGCAGAAGCGCGTGAAAGCGAGGTGAGAACCAATGAACATAGGAGGCGGTGAGGCGGCCGACCAAATGGTGCGTATGCTGCTGTCCGGGACGGAGGTGGTCATTCGGCTGTCCGGCTCGGCCCTGAAGAACCTGCTGGCCCTCACCCTGGCCCTTGCCCGGAACCATAAGAAGCTCTCCGGGAAAGTCAACCTGGGGAAGATGCTGCGGGAGACACGGGATCTCCGGCAGTTCTCCATGACCCCGGAGCAGTACAAGGAATTTCAGCACAGGGCGAGAAAGCAGAAGCTGTTGTTCGCCACCGTCCGGGATCGGGATGGCCGGGGGAAGCTGATCGACGTGATCCTGCCGGTGACTGAACTGGATCGGGCCAACCAGATCTTCCAGCGTATGCTGTACCAGGAACCGGACCGGCAGCCGGAAGCACCCACCCCAGAGAGGGAGCGGACGAAGGAGCGTACCAGCCCCGAAAAGGGCCCGCAGGAGCGCCAGAGGCACCCCAAGACCCCCACGGCACGGCAGGACCCGCAGACGCCCACACAGGGCCGCCAGAGCGGCCAGACGGCCCCACATCAGGCAGATCCGCCAAAAAAAGAGTCTCGGTCGGGACGCGGCTCGCGCGATACAAGAACCAGCTCCTCTACCCCCCAAGGCCAAGGAACTATGACTGAACGCCCCTCAGTGGAGGGACGGCTCAGGGCTTACCGGGCGCAGTTGGAGCGGAGCTCCGTCCCGGCCAAAGAGAAAACAAAATCCAGGCCCAAGACGAGATAATGGCGCGTTTAAAACAGGCATTCCACTCCTCTGGGGTGTGCCGGTCTATGACCGGCGCACCCCAGATTTTTTGCGTTTTCCCGGAGGTGAACGCCACTGAAACAGCCATCCCAAGCAAACAGGCTTCTTGTCTGCCTGCTCTTTTACATCCCCGTGGTATGGGCGGCGCTGCTCATCGCCCAATCGATGGAAACCAGCCAGGGCCCGGCTGGCGGACTGCTGGCCCTGATCGCCAACCTGACCGCGGCACTCCAGAATCCCCTGGAGGTGCGGTGGACGGACAAGAGTCTCCTCTCCATTCTGGCCTGTACCGGCGCCTACATCATGGCCCTCGCGTTGTTGAGCGCGGAGCAGGGCCGGATGCGGGAGGGCGCGGAACACGGCTCTGCCGCCTGGGCCTCACCCCGGCAGGTCAACGCCATGTTCGCCCAGAAGGAGAACAAGCTCCTCACCCGCAACGTCCGCCTGGGGCTGGACACCCACAAGCACCGCCGCTCCCTCAATGTCCTGGTCATCGGCGGCAGCGGCGCGGCCAAGACCCGAAGCTATGTCAAGCCCAACATCCTGGAGGCCAATACCAACTATGTGGTCACGGACCCGAAACAAGAGGTGCTCACCGCCACAGGCGGCTGGCTGAAGCAGAACGGATACGAGATCCGGGTGCTCAATGTGGTCAACCTGGCGCAGAGCGACGGCTACAACCCCTTCCGCTATCTGCGGGATGAGAAGGACGCCCTCAAGCTGGTGAACAATCTCATCCAGGCCACCACTCCGAAGGGCAGCCATGAGTCCGATCCATTCTGGACCAGTGCGACTCGTTCGCTGACGGTAAAAAGTCAGCGGACAAACAACAAAATATAGTTGTTTGGATAACTGGTAATTCGACAGGTGGAATGACGGGGTAACGCCCTGAAACGCCTGCCCTCGGTGGGCGTGCATCGGCTGCAAAGCCGGTGTACGAAGCCCCACGACAACGGCTGAGAGCAACCGTAGCCGCCGTCAACGGAGGCCGAAAGCGGTCTGGAGGCAGACTGTGTTGCCTATAGGCCAAGGGTCTATAAAATACCCATGGTTAGAATGTTCGCCCTGGCAGGCGAACTGACGAATCCGCGAATGTACGGGTCTATAAGAAGACCATATAGAAATGTATGGGTGCGTTCAAGCGCAGCCGGTGTGGTTTAGTAGAAATTTGCCCTACGAACGACCATGTTGTGTTACAGGCACATCCCAGCCGGCAGGCTCATAGCGGAAACCTAAAGGTATAGATGCACAGATAGAATTACCGGAACGAGGAAAGGCAGCGGCTTTCGCAAGGAAGAACCCGGCGAAGAACAATAAGCGGGTGAACCGCTGCTGAAAAGTAGTGATCGAACCGAAGAAGTCCCTGTAATGGGGATGGAGGAATGGTCACAAGTCGAATTGTGGAAACAGGCATTATTCAATCCAATCATAAGGATTCGAGTAAGACCAAAAGGGTCACTTTTCCAAACGGGAGGTGATGCCTTATGCCAAAAGAAAGGAAAAAAGTTCTGTGTATGGACGCCCAGCGGCACGCCGAGTATTACGGGATGCAGCGGACATTTGACGAGCTGTACGCCAAAAGCAAAGCCGGTGAAACATTCACCGGCCTGATGAAACTGGTATTAAGCCCGGACAACATCATGCTGGCCTACAGAAATATCAAGACCAACACAGGCAGCTACACAGCAGGAACAGACAAGCAGAATATCGGTGACATTGGACGGCTTCCACCGGCTGAGGTCATCGGTAAGGTCAGAAAAATTGTCACAGGCAGCGAACACGGCTACCGTCCCAAACCAGTGCGCCGGAAGGACATCCCAAAGCCAAACGGAAAAACCAGGCCGCTGGGTATCCCCTGTATCTGGGACAGATTGGTGCAGCAATGCATCAAACAAATCCTGGAACCCATCTGTGAGGCAAAGTTTAGCAACAACAGCTATGGGTTCCGCCCGAATCGGTCAGTGGAGCACGCAATTTCCCGTACTTACTCCCTGCTGCAACGGGCGCATTTGCACTATGTTTTGGAGTTCGACATCAAAGGGTTCTTTGACAATGTGAACCACAGCAAACTGATTAAGCAGCTCTGGACTATGGGCATCCAGGACAAACAGCTTCTGTTTGTCCTCAAGCGTATCCTGAAGGCTCCTATCCGTATGCCGGACGGCAGCACGGTCTACCCGGCAAAGGGAACGCCCCAGGGCGGGATCATTTCTCCGCTGCTGGCCAATGTGGTGCTCAATGAGCTGGATCACTGGATCGACAGCCAATGGACGGAACACCCCGTGGCAAACCGCTACGGTACATGGCGCACCATCCGCACCTCCGAGGTCTTTGACAAGAGCAAGGGCTACCAGAAAATGCGGAACTCCAATCTCAAAGAAATGTTCATTGTGCGCTATGCGGATGACTTCCGTATCTTCTGCCGGAACCGAGAGGACGCGGAGAAGACTATGGAAGCTGTCACAAGGTGGATTACCGAACGGTTGAAGCTGGAGGTCTCCCCAGAGAAAACACGCATTGTCAATGTGCGAAAGCGATACTCCGAGTTCCTCGGCTTCAAAATCATGGTGTACCACAAGGGCGGAAAGTATGTCGTGAAGTCCCATATCTGTGACAAAAAGCTACAGTTGGAAGAAAGCAAGCTCGTGGAGCAGGCAAAGTGCATCGCAAAACCAGCCCAAGGGCGAACACAGTCAGAGGAGATCGGCCTGTTTGACGAAATGGTGTTGGGCATCCAGAACTACTACAGGATTGCTACCTGCATCAGTCTGGACTGCCGGAAAATCCACCGCAGAGTCATGACAGTGCTGACCAACCGTCTGAATACGGAGATCGGCTCTCAGCTCGTCCGGGAGGGCGGTGCCATGACGGACAGCGAAAAGGAGCGTTTCGGCGCTTCCCAAATGGTGCGGTATGTGTCCGGTATCAACCGGCCAATCTACCCCATTGCGTTTATCAAGTATAAAACCGCAATCGGAATCAGCGCCGCCGTCTGCTGCTTCTCTCCGGCGGGGCGGAAAAAGATACACGATAATCTGGAGATGGATACAACCCTGTTTGAGTATCTGCGGGAACATCCGACGGAGGGCCACAGCATGGAATATGCCGATTGCAGGCTCTCCCTGCTGTCTGCCCAGAAGGGCAAGTGCGCCGTCAGCGGCGAATGGTTCTTGCAGCCGGACAGCATCGTGTGTCACATGAAGGTTCCAAAGGAGCAAGGCGGCCAGGAGCGATACAGCAATCTGGTGCTGCTCCACAGACGGTATCTGCCCTTGCTGACCGACCAAGACGCCGCCGCTCTCAAGAGCATCTGCAAACAACTGACTGTTACAAGAAAACAACTGACCAAAATCAACAGCCTGCGCGCAGCCGCAAAACTGGCAGCAATCTAAATAACTTTCTATTGGTGATTGATTAAATGCCTGATAACACAATCGATGGAACGCCGGATGCGGTGAAAGTCGCATGTCCGGTGTGGAGTGGGGGAAAATCCGGCGATTACTTCAAAGGATTACCTATCACTATAGGCCGAGACGGCGCTCCTCCAGGCCATCATCCTCATGCTGTTCCAGGAGGCCCCGGAGTATGAACAGAACTTCTCCATGGTGATGCGGGTACTGGAGTACGCCGAGGTAAAGGAGGAGGACGAGGAGTACGTCTCGCCCCTGGACCTGCTCTTCCGGGCCATAGAGCAGGTCCGGCCGGACAGCGTGGCGGTGCGGCAATACAAGGTCTTTAAGATGGCCGCGGGCAAGACCTCCAAGTCCATCCTCGTGTCCACCGCCGTCCGGCTGGCTCCCTTCAATCTGCCCCAGATCAAGGCCATCACCGACCACGACGACATGGACCTCTACACCCTGGGCGAAAAGAAAGTGGCGCTGTACGCCGTCATCCCGGACAATGACACGACATTCAATTTCCTGGTGTCCCTGCTCTACGCCCAGGCGTTCCAGGCCCTCTACTACAGCGCCGACCAGATCCACCACGGGGCCTTGCCCCGCCATGTCCACTTCGTGCTGGACGAGTTCGCCGCGATGCCCCTGCCCGGCTTCACCCGCGAGCTGGCCACCATGCGCTCCCGCAACATCTCTGCCAGTACCATCATCCAGAACATGGCCCAGATCAAGGAGCTGTACAAGGATAGCTGGGAGACCATCCCCGGCAACTCGGACACCATCCTCTACCTGGGCGGCAACGAGGCCAGCACCCACAAGTACATCTCCGAGGCGCTGGGCAAGGCCACCATTGATACCAGGACCCACGGCCAGACGAAAGGCCGCTCCGGTTCCTACTCCACCAACTTCCAGATGAGCGGCCGGGAGCTGCTCACCCCGGATGAGGTGCGCGGCCTGGACAACCGGTACGCCATCCTGTTCATCCGCGGCGCCAGGCCGGTCATGGATTTGAAGTACGAGCTTTCCCAGCATCCGGCCATCCGCCACACCGTGGACGGCGGCGGGCCACCCTATATTCATAAAGGCAAACAGGAACCAGCGTTTACAGGAACTCCTCTCTTCCAGGCATTTTCCGCTGAAGAACTCGATGAAAGCAAGGAGAATGCTGCATGAAACAGGATCTCAACCGCAACTTCCAGCGGCGGGCAAAGCGGCTTTACGCGCTGTTTGCCTGCCTCGTCCTGACCCTGCCCGTTGCTGTCGTCCCCGCCTTTGCGGCGGACGACCCTCTGTCCGTGGTCACCAGCCTGTCCGACTTCATCTTTTCCCTCATCCGGGCCGTGGGCCTCATCCTGCTGGGCTACGGCATTCTGCAGGTGGGCCTCTCCCTTCAGTCCCACGACCCCTCCCAGCGCTCCAACGGCATCCTCACCATCGCGGGCGGCATTGTGATAACTTTCACCAAGGAGATCCTCACCCTTATCACCGGGGGATAACAAGCGGCCGGGAACGCATTTGCGTTCCCGGCCACTCATCTTCACAAAATGTTTTGATAGTTCCGCCGCCCATAGAGGATGCGCTGGATCTGCACCGTTTGTCCTGAGATGGTATAAAGGACCAGATAATTCTCCACGATGAGATAGCGGTATCCTTTGGCGGCCAGGGCCAGATCACGGGGGCGCGGACACCGTTCCGGCATATGAGACAGGCCGCCGATCTCCTCCGTCAGCTTGTCATAGTACCGCAGAGCGGTCTCTGGGGAGAGCGTGTTCAGATAGTCGATGATCTCCAGAAGATCCTGCTTCGCGGTGGGAAAGATTTTTACCTCATACTTTTCCATGGACGCGCTCCCTCAGCTGGCGGGCCACCGTAAGGAAATCTTCTCCCTCGGCGCCGGCGGAGATCTCCTGTTCCGCCACAGCCAGCTTTCCGTAAAGGTCAATGAGCGCCTGCTGCCGCTCATACTCCTCCATGCTGAGGACCACCATATCGCCGCTGCCATTGCGGGTGATATAGACCGGCTCATGGGTCTGGCGGCAAAAATCAGAGATCTCGTTGGCATTGTTACGCAAATCGGAAATGGGACGAATGGTCGGCATAACAGCCACCTCCTTCTATGGACAGTATAGCAAAATTGCGAGTAAATATCAAACAAAATTTAGAGCGAATCGAGGTGATTCTAATCGGCAGTGGAAACTGGATCGTCGACAATTTAAATTCCGCCCTGGAGACCTGGAACGGCAAGCTCATGGAGATCTGGCAGCTCATCAGCACCACACCGGAGGAGTTCAAGGGCGGCGGGGTCTGGGATGTGATCGTCAATATCAACGGCGCTCTCCAGGCCATCGGCTACGCCCTCCTGGTGTTGTTTTTTGTGATGGGCGTGGTCAAGACCTGCGGCAGCTTCACGGAGCTGAAGAAGCCGGAAATGGCCTTCAAGTGCTTTGTCCGCTTTATTCTGGCCCAGGCCGCGGTGATGTACGGGATGGAGCTCATGACCGCCCTGTTCCGGATTGCCCAGGGCATGGTCTCCACCATCATGGACTCGTCCGGCCTGGCGTCGTTGAACGCCACTACGCTGCCGGACGAGATGGTGACCATCATTGAAAGCGTGGAGCTGATTCAAAGCATCCCCCTGTGGGCCATCACCCTGCTGGGCTCCCTGTTTATCTGGGTACTGGCCCTGGTCATGATTCTGACGGTTTACAGCCGTTTTTTCAAACTCTATAGTGCGTCCGGAAGTGCGGCGGTATAAGCCAAAGCACACGGATAGATGGAAATTCCGCCTATTGCACGGCGGTAGGATAAGGTAATCCAGAAAGGCAGGTGAAATAATCTCCTATCATCAGCCAGCTTATCCGGAGGGGAAACCTGATGGGGAGTGCAGCATGCTGGCAACGTCGTAAGTTGGAAAGCTATCATTCCACTACTGAACGGCAAGATGAAACGATATGAATGAGGAGCAAAGCTAAACTGCTTTAAGGGCAGTCCGAGGCGGCATACTTGAGCCGGCGGCGTAGGATAGCTGAATTCGCCGTATGTCATGGCAAATGGTGACATGTAGACACGATTTGCGAGATACCCATGATAGCCAGCCGCAGTCAGCGGAAAAGGACGAAAACCCACTCCGACATCATATCACGCTGTTTCCAGCTATCTAACCGGAGATTGCCTAAACCGGAACGCCATTTATGGCTATGGCCGCAGGACCTGAATATCCGGCAGGGCAACGGAGCCGCCGTAGTAGTCCGAGCAAGGGAAAACCTTGTACATGGCGAAGGGCGGCAGGGTATCACCAATTCACAAAAGGAAAGGTGTGTGAGACACCATGAGAAGTCCCCAAAATGTATTGGAGAGTTTAAGTTCCAAAGCATGCAACAGCAATTATCGGTATCAGCGACTCTACCGCAACTTGTACAATCCTGAATTTTATCTGATAGCGTACCAAAAAATACAAGCCAAACAAGGCAATATGACCGCCGGAACAGATGGTAAGACCGTGGATGGAATAGGCATGAAGCGTATCAATGCGTTGATTGCCAGATTGAAGGATTTTAGTTATCAACCCGCCCCGGCCCGTCGGACGTATATCCCCAAGGCCAATGGCAAAAAGCGTCCCCTTGGTATTCCCTCCTTTGACGATAAACTGGTACAAGAAGTGGTTCGCATGATACTAGAGAGTATCTACGAGCCGACTTTTCTGAATACATCCCACGGCTTTCGCCCAAAACGGAGTTGTCATACGGCACTCCAATATGTGCAAAAGAATTTTACTGGGGTCAAATGGTTTGTCGAGGGTGACATTAAGGGGTGCTTTGACCATGTTGACCATCATGCATTGGTCAACATCCTGCGCAGGCGCATTCAGGATGAGCATTTCATCGGGCTTATCTGGAAGTTCCTGAAAGCGGGCTATATGGAGAATTGGGTTTACCACAACACTTATTCCGGCACTCCGCAGGGGTCCATCATCAGCCCTATTCTTGCAAATATCTACCTCAATGAGCTGGATGTGTTTATGGCCCAATATGCCCAGACCTTTCGGCAAGGTAACAAGCGCCGTATCAACCCAGCCTATAAAAAGCCGCTGGATAAGCGGCGTGGAAAGCAGGAGTGGCTGAAACGGAACGAAAGTAAAATCTCCCCGGAGCAAAAAGCAACTGTTATGGCGGAAATCAATGAAATCAATCAATATCTGCGTACCATCCCGTATGTTGACCCAATGGATGACAGCTATAAACGGCTGGTGTATGTCCGCTATGCGGACGATTTTCTGATCGGAGTAATTGGGAGCAAAGCGGACGCAAAGCAAGTCAAGATCGATGTGGGAAGGTTTATCCGAGAGCAGCTTCATTTGGAACTATCTCAGGAAAAGACTCTTATCACGCACGGAACAGACTTTGCCCAGTTCCTCAGCTTTCAGATTACCACCAGCAAGGAGCAGAACAGTACCCGCACCAAAGCGGGCTACGTTAAGCGCTCCTACACCGGGCGTATCAAGTTGTATGTGCCAAAGGAAAAATGGCTGAAACGGCTATTGTCCTATGGGGCACTTAAGATCCACTATGACAAAGACAACGGGAATAAAGAAATCTGGGAACCAGTTTGCAGGTCCAGCCTGCGCAATCTGGATGACCTGGAAATCTTAAACCAATACAATGCAGAAATCAGGGGATTGTACAATTACTACCGTATCGCACACAACGCAACCGTACTGAATAATTTCCTCTATGTGATGAAGTACAGCATGTATAAAACCTTTGCTGGGAAATACCGAACGAGCATGCAGAAAATCATCCGAAAATATACCAGAGGAAAAGACTTTGTAGTGACTTATCAAAGCAAATCCGGTGAAAAGTCAGTTGTATTTTACAACCAAGGAATGCGTCGGGATACCCATGTTGACGCAACAAACCCGGACATTATCGGGCGGGCAAATGAAAATAGAAGCTACACAAGTCTTGTTCAGCGGCTAAAAGGCGGCCAATGTGAGTGGTGCGGAGCGACGGATGTGGAGATTGAAATCCACCATATCCGGAAGCTGAAAGACCTATCAGGAAAGGCGGAATGGGAGCGCCACATGATTGCGCGCAGGCGCAAAACTATGGCGCTATGCCATAACTGCCATGTTAAATTGCATGCCGGAAAACTGGACTGATACCTGGAGAGCCGGATACATTGAGAGGTGTATGTCCGGTTCGGAGGGGAGCGTTTGGAAACCTGCCGCCGAAATGCGGCAAGGCGCTGGGCGCTTACCCTACTCGCCACCGCATTCGCCCCTGTCCCTCTGGCGAGCTTCGCGGGACAGCCCTCCAGCAGCATTGGCGTGGCCTTTCTCAAGAGCTACGCCGCCATCTGCCTGGAGGGCTGTGTGATTGTATTGGCCTGTGTGATTTTCTCCGCCTTCGCCTCGACCCCGCCCGCCATAGCGGACAGCTCTCTGGCTCCGGCCACCATTGTGTGGAACTATGTGGGCGAACTGATTTTCAATATGCTGGTGCTGGTGGGCTCCATTAAGATGAGCGACCGGCTCATCCGGGAGCTGATGGGCCTGGGTTAACGCCACAGCCCCTCCGTATCCACTACGGAGGTCCCCGCGGCCCTGGCCTGCCGCACACGCTGGGCAAGCCGCTTCGCCGCGGCGTGCTCCGCCAGCGCATCCCCCAGGACTTCGGCCACCTTCCGCACCAGCGTCACCACCCAGGAGAGGGCGGCCACGCCGACCATGGCCAGGAGGATGCCGTCCGCCAGCGCCGTGTGGGCCTGATACCAGCCGTGGAACACGGTGAGCATCAGCAGCACATACACAAGCGGGATTCCCAGCCGGAGCCGGACCGCCAGACTCAGCAGTAAGGGCAGGAGGCACAGCCCCGCCCCAAGCATCAAAACCATCATTGCCACAACCTCCCTTTTTCGTTTGTGGCATATTAGCATAGACAGACAGCTTTTGCAACCGTCTGTCTGCCAATTCTTAAAAACCGGAGGTGAGCTCACTGGAGGTACGCATCAACAAGGAAGTACGGGACTATCAGGAAAGCTTGTTTTTTGGCCTCACCCTGCGGCAGTTTATGTTCGCCCTGCTGGCCGTCGCCGTGGCTGTGGGCATCTATTTCGGCCTGCGCCCGGTGCTGGGCAGCGAGGTGGGCTGGGTGTGTGTCCTGGCCGCCTTTCCCTTTGCCCTGGGCGGCTTTTTTCAGTATAACAGCATGACCTTTGAACAGTTTATCCTGGCCGTGTTCCGCTCCGAGCTGCTCTATCCCAAGCGGCTCGTGTTCAAATCGGATCACCTGTATGCCAAAGCCCTGGAAAATTCAACGCTGAAGGAGGCTCTCAAGCTTGATTAAAACCCTGCTGACCACGTTAAAGCAGGACAAAGAGACATTCGAGGTGCCGAGATCCGTACAGGACGCCATCCCCATCCGCCGCCTCTGGCCGGATGGGATTTTTCAATTCGGAAGCAAATTTTCCAAGACCCTGCGGTTCAGCGACATCAACTACGCCATCGCATCCAAAGAGGACAAGACGGCCATGTTCCTGGACTACTCCGAGCTGCTCAACACGCTGGACGCCGGGTCTACCACCAAGATCACCATCAACAACAAGCGGGTCAACCGTGAGAACTTTGAACGGGAGATCCTGCTTCCACGGCGGGACGACGCGCTGGACGGCTACCGGGCCGAATACAACGCCATGCTCATGGACAAGGTCACCGACTCCTCCAACAGCGTGGCCCAGGAGCGCTACATCACCCTGTCCGTCCACCGCAAGAGCGTGGAGGAGGCCCGCACCTTCTTTGACCGGGTGGTACACGATGTGACCTCCCGGCTGAACCACCTGGACTCCCACAGCGAGGAGCTGGACGCGGTGGAGCGCCTGCGGGTGCTCCACGACTTCTACCGCGCCGGCGAGGAGACGGAGTACCACCTGGATCTGCGGGAGTGTATGCGCCGCGGCCACTCCTTCAAGGACGCTGTCTGCCCGGACAGTCTGGAATTCAAGAAGGACCACTTCGTCATGGGGAACAAGTACGGCCGGGTGCTGTTTCTCAAGGAGTACGCCAGCTACATCAAGGACTCCATGATCAACGAGCTGACCGGCCTGAACCGGAACCTGATGCTGTCCATCGACATCATCCCCGTGCCCACCGACGAGGCCGTCCGGGAGCTGCAGAACCGCCTGCTGGGAGTAGAGACCAATGTCACCAACTGGCAGCGCCGCCAGAACAGCAGCAACAACTTCTCCGCCATTGTACCCTATGACCTGGAGCAGCAGCGGAAGGAGACCCGCGAGATGCTGGACGACCTAACCACCCGCGATCAGCGGATGCTGTTCGCCGTGGTGACGCTGGTGCATCTGGCGGACAGCAAGAAGGAGCTGGACAGCGACACGGAGGCCCTCCAGTCCATCGCCCGCAAGCACCTGTGCCAGCTCGCCCCTCTGAGCTGGCAACAGGCGGACGGCCTCGTCACCGCATTGCCCCTGGGCCTGCGGCGGATCAGCGCCCTTCGTACCCTCACCACCGAGGCCCTGGCCGTCCTCATGCCCTTCAAGGCCCAGGAGATCCGCCATCAGGGCGGCGTGTACTACGGACAGAACGTCATCAGCCGGAACCTCATCCTGGCCAACCGGAAGGAGCTGCTCAACGGCAACGGGTTTGTTCTGGGCGTCTCCGGCTCCGGCAAGTCCTTCACCGCCAAGCGGGAGCTGGCGGCGCTGGCCCTGGCCACCGACGACGATATCATTTGTATCGACCCGGAATCGGAGTACCGGCCCATCATTGAGGGGCTGGGCGGCGAGGTGGTCAACATCTCCGCCACCTCGCCCAACCACATCAACGCCATGGACATGGAGCAGGGCTACGGCGACGGTGAGAACCCGGTGGTGCTCAAGTCCGAGTTCCTGCTCTCTCTGTGTGAGCAGCTCATGGGCAGCCGCCAGCTCTCCGCCAAGGAGAAGTCCATTATCGACCGCTGCACGGCCCAGTGCTACCACGGCTACATCCGGGGCGGGTACCAGGGCGGCGTCCCCACCCTGCGGGATTTCCATGCGGAGCTGCTCCGACAGCCGGAGCCGGAGGCCCGCGACGTGGCCCTGGCCATTGAGCTGTTCACCGAGGGCAGCCTGAACACCTTCGCCAAGCCCACCAATGTGGACACCAGCTCCCGCATCCTCTGCTATGACATCCGGGATCTGGGTAAGCAGCTCCTCCCCGTGGGGATGCTGGTGGTACTGGACAGCGTGTTCAACCGCATCATCCGCAACCGCAGGCTGGGTAGAAGCACCTGGGTCTATATTGATGAGATCTATGTGCGTCCGGAAGCCGCCTGAAGCAACGCAGGCAGCGCGGGACTATGCAAATTCCACCTTTGGCAAGTGGAAGGGAAAATGTGAAATCTGAAACCCTGTCATCATCCGGCTTACCCGCAAGAGAAATCCCAAGGGGAACACAGCACGCCGGAAAAGGCATAAGTCAGCCAGTCATCACGCTGCGACTGAGTGCCAAGATGAAAAGTTCTGCATGAGGATGAAAGCCAAACTGCCTGAACGATAGTCAGAGGAGCGTTATCGTCCGCCACGGCGAAAAGATGACTATATGCGCCGTGTGATATGGGCAAGTGGTGAAGGTAAATCGCCAAATGCGTACACATCCATATCAGCCGCCCGCAGTCAGCGGGAAATGACGGAAGTCGCATCCGACAGCAGAACAGGCCAATTTGCATAGTTCTAACCGGAGATGACCTAAACCGGAACGCTGGAAACAGCTATGGCCTGGGCCTGAATATCCGGCACGGTCACGGAGCCACCATAGTAGTCCGAGGGCGTTAATGGCGTCCACATGGCGAAGGGTGGCAGTTTATCCCCTGATACTGAAAAGGAAAGGTGCGTGAGGCACTATGAGAAGTCCACAGACAGTATTGGAAACCCTACGAAAGCACGCGCAGAAAGCGCATTACCAGTATGAGCGTCTTTACCGCAACCTGTATAACCCTCAGCTCTACCTTCTGGCCTATCAGAACCTATATGCGAACAAGGGGAGTACGACGGCTGGAGCAGATGGCGCTACCCTCAGCGGTATGAGCCTGAAGCGAATTGAGTCCCTGATTAAAAAACTGCGGGACCGCAGTTATCAACCCCACCCCGCCAGGAGGCAGTACATCCCCAAGAAAAGTGGAAACGGGCTGCGCCCGCTGGGTATCCCGGCGGCAGACGACAAACTGGTACAAGAAGCCGTTCGCATGATTTTAGAAAGCATCTATGAACCGACCTTTCAAAGCACATCTCATGGTTTTCGGCCCGGAAAAAGCTGTCATACCGCCCTGTCGCAGATACAGAAAACCTTCACCGGCGTCAGCTGGTTTGTGGAGGGCGACATCAAAGGGTGTTTCGACAACATCGACCACCACATCCTGGTCAACATTCTGAAACGAAGGATAAAGGACGAGGCTTTCATAGACCTGATTTGGAAGCTGCTCCGGGCCGGGTATCTGGAGGACTGGATGAAGCACCAGACCTACAGTGGCACGCCGCAGGGCTCCGGGGTAAGTCCACTCTTGGCGAATATCTATATGAACGAGCTGGACCTGTTCATGGAAAAGCTCCGGGCGCAATTCGGCAAGGGCGACAAGCGGCGGTTCAGCAACGACTATGTCAATGCCAACCACCACTATGCGCGAACCAGAGAACGAAACGCCAAAAAATGGAACACCATGAGCGAAGAAGAACGGAAAGACGCCAAAGTCATGCAGAAGAAATTACAGGCAATCCTGCTATCTACCCCCAGTCGGGAGCCAATGGACCCCAACTATCGCAGAGTTCTATATGTCCGTTACGCCGATGATTTTCTAATTGGCGTGATTGGAAATAAAGCGGACGCCGAACAAATCAAGACCGCCGTCAGTGAATTTCTGAAACAGGAATTGAACCTCACCATGTCGCCTGAGAAAACCCTGATTACCCACGGACATGACAAGGCAAGATTCCTGGGATACGACATCACCATCAGCAAGAATCAGGCGGTCAAAAAGACAAAGGGCGGCGTAAAGCGAGCCTATAATGGGCGCGTTGTCCTCCTGCTTCCAAAGGAAAAATGGATGGGTAAACTGCAAGAGTATAGGGCGCTTAATATACAAAAGGATGGCACGGGGAAAGAAATTTGGATGCCTGTGGCAAGGAACGGCTTGCAAAACAAAGAACCTATTGAAATCCTCGCACAATTCAACGGAGAAATCCGGGGTATCTACAACTATTATCGTCTGGCACGGAATGTATCTGTCCTGAACAAGTTTTGCTATGTCATGGAGTACAGCATGTATAAGACTATCGCAAGGAAAATGCGGTGCTCCGCAGCGAAAGTCAAGAAGAAATATACGAGAGACCGCATATTTGGCATAGAATACGAAACAAAACACGGGATAAAACGGGCCGAGTTCTACCATAACGGTTTCCGGAAAAGTGCGCCGTCTAAATTAGACATGGACACAACGCCGGACTATAGATACTCCATCCGACCCAAGGAAGTCATTGCCAGATTTATGACCGGATACTGTGAGCTGTGCTGTAAAAATGAACTCCCGGTTATGATTTACCAGGTGAAGAACCTGAAAAGTCTTTCCGGCAACGAGCCCTGGGAACAATTTATGTTGAAAAAGCGCCGCAAGACGCTGATTGTGTGCGAGGACTGCTACAAAACAATCACAAATTCGTAGGGTGGATAAATAGAGAGCCGTATACATCGAGAGGTGTAAGTACGGTTCGGGGGCGAGCTATGGAAAACCCGCCGCCGCGAGGCGGTAAGGCGTCTATAGTTTAGCCCACTTGCTGTTTCAGCATGAGTACAGCGCCAACTTCCTCTTCACCCTCTGGAAGCGGGTACGGAAGTACGGGGCCTGCTGCACCGGCCTGACCCAGAATGTGGACGACCTGCTCCAGTCCCATACGGCCCGCACCATGCTGGCCAACAGCGAATTCCTGGTCATGCTCAACCAGGCGAGCACAGACCGGGCCGAGCTGGCCCGCCTGCTCAATATCTCGGACAACCAGCTTTCCTACATCACCAATGTGGACTTTGGCCGGGGGCTCATCAAGTGCGGCAGCGCCATCGTGCCCTTTATGGACCATTTCCCCAAGAATAACCTCTACCGGCTCATGAGTACGAAGCCCTCCGAAGCAGATGCGGCGGTATAATGTAGAAGGGGCGGGGCCCTCCTGGGCCCTGCCCCCTCTTCGCGGGAGGTGATACTCCATTCAAACGATAAAAGAAAAACCCACGGTACAGAAGCAGCTCAAGGAGAAGATACAGGCGTCGCCCAAGGAGCTGGCCCGGCGCGGGCTGGAGGACGGCGTCGAGCGGCTGAGGGGGCAGCTCCGGGATACCGCCCAGGGCGGCCAGGCAGACCGCTATGGCGGCGACCAGATTGAGGATGCCGCGGCCAGTGGAGTGCGCCAGGCGGAGCACCGTGTGGAACGGCTGCTTGGAAAGGGCAAAAAGAAGCTCTACGGGTCCTCCGTCGACGTTGCCCCAAATGAGCCGCCTGCCCCGGCAGAGGACACCCCAGCGCACCTCTCTGCCGAACAGCGGCCACGAATCAAGACACGGGAGGCAGTCAGGCCCTCTTCGGCCACTCCGGCGCAAGGACAGCCCGCACAGACGGCCTCCAAGCCTGCCGTCAAAACGAAGGGAACCTATCTCCAAGGGGAATCCGCCCCTCCCACTGAACCGCCCTCCCAAGCTGGGCAGGTGGCTGTGCGGGAACAGGGCCGGATCGCGGCCAGGGATCTGGTACAGCGGCGTGGTCGGCCAGAGGTCAAATCCGCGCCTCAGAGTGACGGCAGAGTGGCTTCGTCTCACAAAGCTGGTGGGAAAGCTGGGAGGAACAGCTGCGCTTCACCGCGCCCAGCCTCCGCATCAGGAGCGCCTGCGAGCCGGACGTCTCAAGGACATACCGTTCCAGGGAAGGGCCTGCCCGCGTCAAAGAGAGCTCTGCGCCTTCCGCGCGGCGCGGTAAAGACCGCGGAGCACACCTCCAGGCGGACCATCAAGACGGCGGGTCAGGCGGCTAAAACGGCGGAGCGGACGGCAAGAGCCGCCCCCGGAACCATGCGGGCCGCCGCAGACCTCACCCGGCACACCGCCCAGGCGGTCCGCGCCACGGCCCAGACAGCGGCTGTAACTGCCAAAGCAGCAGCCAGATCCGCCGTGGCAGCGGCCAAGGCCGTCATTGCCGCCGCTCAGGCGTTGCTCTCCGCCCTCGCGGCGGGCGGCGGGGTCGTTCTTGCGCTCGTAGTCGTGGTGTGCCTGGTCGGAATCCTGATCGTCTCACCCTTCGGCATCTTTTTCGCGGACGGCGGGAACGCCCCGGACGCCGTCTCCCCATCGGCGGCCGTGGCCCAGCTCAACCGTGAACTGGTGGACCGGCTGGAGGAGCTGCAGGCTGGCGGGACGTATGACAGCGTGGAGGTGCATGGCCAGCCTCCTGGCTGGCCGGAGGTGCTGGCCGTGTTCGCCGCCCGGACAGCCGGAGCGGAGGACGGCGTGGACGTGGCGGTACTGGACCCGGAGCGGGTGGAACGGCTGCGGACGGTGTTCTGGGATATGACGAAGCTCACTACCCAGGTGGAGACCATAGAACACACAGGAACTGGAGAGGACAGCGGATGGACGGAGTCCATCCTGCACATCACCATCACCCCAAGGACGCCGGACGATATGCGGGTGTTCTATCAATTCACCGATGACCAAAATGAGGCGCTGGACGAGCTTCTGGAAAACCGGGATCTCCTGGCCGCACTGGCGGGCGACTTGACGATCTCCGACCCGGACGCCAAGGCCCTGCTGGCCGCGCTCCCGGAGGATCTGTCTCCAGAGCGGCGGGCTGTGGTGGAAACCGCCTGTTCCCTGGTGGGCAAGGTGAACTACTTCTGGGGCGGCAAGTCCCTGGTTTTAGGCTGGGACGAGCGATGGGGCACCATTCAGAAGGTCACTGCGGCAGGCAGCTCCACTACCGGGACCTACCGGCCCTACGGGATGGATTGCAGTGGATTCGTCGATTGGGTATTCTACAATGTGACAGGCGGCGAGTACATCATAGGCCACGGGGGTGGAGCCACCATGCAGCACAATTACTGTGCGGAAATCTCCTGGGATGAGGCCCTCCCTGGGGATCTGGTCTTCTACCCAGGCGACGAGCACGTGGGTATTGTGGGCGGCAGGGATGAGAACGGAGAGCTGCTCATTGTCCACTGCGCGTTCAGCCAGGACAATGTGGTTATTACTGGTGCCTCCAGTTTTACCGAAATAGCAAGGCCGACCTACTACGGGGAGTAACATCAGGGCCTCGCACCATTGAAGTGGTACGGGGCCCTTTCCTATGAGTAAATTTACTTTGTTAATGGACTTTTTGAATATGTCATATTTCACACAATATATTGAAATATTGTGCAAATCGTAGTACAATAAACATAAATAAAAATGAATATGGAAATTTTTACTTTATTTTGTCGCCTACCCACACTAAGGAGGTACATTATGGAACACAAGAAAGTTGTTCGTTTCCTTGGCGTGTCTCTTCTTTTGGCAATGATGATGTGCACCGCAGCGTTTGCTACCTCCGGTCTCAGTGCCTTCTGTCTTCTCCCACCCAACAACACAAACCGGTTTGGCGCGGGGGTCGGCACTAAGGAAGCTCCTGGTTCTTCCGCCTATCTCTATGATGCGATGGTGGGCGGCGGTTACGAGGTAGATGCTCGCCAGTGGGATGACGAAATTGAACTCGCTGGCCCGTGGACGAGAGATGTCAGCACCACTAACAATGAGTGTTACCTCGTCGGTAAGCCTAAAATGTACGAGGGTCACACCATCAAAATTGAGTTCTCCAGTGATCTTCTTACTTTTGTGGATGTCGTGGTCGATGGTAGGTGGGATACCAACTGAGGTATCTACTCAAAACTCACCCGGGTTATCCCAAATACAGAGATAAGTAGTAAGTAGAAACGATCGGGTAGGCGGCAAAATAAAGTAAAAATTAGGCAAATTGAAAGAGGGATCATCCGATGTTTGGCAGGCTATTCAAAAGGAATCTGGCTATGCTCTTGGTAACGACAATTGCAGGAATCGTATTGTCGTTTGCGGCAGTCATCTCGATTTCATTAACTACTTCTATATATTATCCAATAGAGATGTGGTTGCACGCTCAGGATCTATTTACACTATTGTATCCATTGCTATGTACGATTCCGTTTTGTTGGGAGATTTGTTCAGAACGAAAAAATGGTTTCTTAAAATATGTGCCCAACCGTGCCCCACTTGGCCGATATCTGTTGTATCGGTATTTGGGAGCATTGATTGCAATTTCTGCTATGATTTTTTTGTCCTCTTTCCTAAGTGCGGTTTTTGCAGAAAAAATCATTTCTCCGGCATATCCAACCCTGTATGGATCAATAATTGGCTCAAAACTTTGGGGAGATATTTTAGTACAAGCGCCACTGGTCTATGCGTTTTTCTTGTCTTTGTGGAGAATGGTTCTTGCAGGTCTATATTTTAGCTTCGGGTTTCTCTTAGCTTTATGGAGCAAAAATTCTTTCCTCGCATTAACAGGACCATTTATTTATTCACTTTTAGAAAACTATATTATGTCTATTCTGGGAATGCCGTCTTATAGTATAGCTACGTCGTTTTTTATTGCGAGAATGGCCCCAGGTGCAACAAAACCCTCAGATCTGTTGGTTGGACCGGCCGTGTTGGCAATAATATGTATAATAACACTGGTGTACAATGTTCTTAAATCGAATAAAGGAAACAAAAAATGTTTAGATATTGTTTGAGTGATACAAGCAGGAACCTATCGGTATGGTGGCTCCTCTTCGCTGGGATGATTTATATAGTCAGCAATTGGCCCAATCTAGTTGCGGCTAAGCTGTATAACCTCAATATAGCAGAGTTCTTTCTTGTGAGCTTTTCTAACCAATACTATTTCTTGCTGATTCTATTTCCCCTGCTTTTTATTTTCTTACTACGGCTTGACTGGGCTCCTTCAATATCAATATTATCAAGAGAACAAAAATTTTCTTCTTACCTCAAAGCTAGAATTTTGACATTGTCGCTTTCTCTTGTAATGATATTGTTCTTTCACATCCTCCTTACATTCTTGATGGGTGTTGGGCTAATGGGAACTACTGGAACATACCTTACCGGCTATGCGTATTTTGACGAGATACTTCAATTATTTAGTAGTAGGTTCAGTTCACCTTATGTTGCTGTCTGCTTGGTTTTATTAAATTATCTGTTGGGCCTTGTCTGTGTTTCGTCCATAGTTGGAGTAATCCTAATCTACTTTCCTAGAAAGATTAGAGTAGCATCTCTTGTAGTTTTGTACCTTATCATTTTCTTTGGAGTGCAACGTTCTGCCATGTGGAACCTTGAGCCCTTTTTTATTAGTAATTATGTGTTATTGTCTAATGCGATTACAACAGATCTCTTCCCAGGATCAATAGTAGTCATGCTTGTCATAACCATACTTGTCCTTTCCTTTGTGTGCAAAAGGTGGTGGAAAGCAAAATCATGGTAAATAAATACGCTGTCGTGAAGTGGAGCTTTTTTTCATCTGTCACACAAAAACAGGCGATTGCATGTTTTTGTGTTTTTTCGATAGCGTGTATTTTCTCGTCGATAACGATGCCGTCTATATCATACTTAGAGGTGCTCCTTTCCCTATTTGATGGTTATAGGTTAGATGGGCTCAATATTCCAGAGTTTTTAAGATATGTAATATTGAGATTGGCTCCAATATATCTTATTTCCTTTTCATTCTCAGCATCTATCGAACGTGATTCATATTTTAGAGTGCGCCTATATAAGTGTTCAGAATGGAAAAAGACCATAGAGTATGCAGCTCTGCTTGTAGAAGCTCTGTTTGTAGTTTTGCAAATAGTAACCTCTTTGGCATATTTTTTTTCCTCTCCTCTGCAAGGACAAGGCATGACCATCTATGGAGATAATCTTATTGTTTGCGTTCTTCCTTTAATTACATTTTTAGAAATTTACATGAGTATATTACTATTTTTCAATGTGTATTTTCTTTCTAAAAATTCCGTTTTTTCATTCCTACTGCTCTTTTTCCTTTATCTTATCTCTGCAATATGGAATATTCCGTTTTATCCGTTTGGTTTATCAGCGTGGGTGAGGATACAATATCTTACTCCTGATCTGGCAGCTTCATTTATCAGTGCAGCCTTGGTGCTTTTTGTAGCTATTCTCATTCTGCATCAATTACTAAACGTGAGTGTGAAAAAATTTCTGCTGAGGTGAATTTGTTATGCCGCAGATTGTCATTGACAACGTTTCTAAAAGATTCGGAAATAATGTGTTGTTTTCTAATGCCAGTTTGTCAATTGAGAAAGGTAGTGTTGTCGGCATTGTTGGTGCAAATGGAATAGGAAAGTCTGTACTGTTCAAGATGATCTCGGGTATTTACCATGTTGATGAAGGGCATATACTTATCCGTGGCAAAGAGATTGGAAAAGACTTTGATTTTCCTCCTGATATGGGAATTTTTATTGATTCTCCCGGCTTTGTGAAACTCTTCTCTGGATTTAAAAATCTGAAGATGCTCTCAGATATAAGAGGCATTATTTCTGAGGATGATATAAAAGATGCTATGAAACTGGTTGGACTCGATCCAACGAATAGTACACCTGTGAAAAACTATTCTCTTGGAATGAAGCAAAAGCTGGGAATTGCACAGGCCATAATGGAGGATCAGGATATTCTATTATTTGACGAACCGTTTAATGCTTTGGATTCAGAGTCTCATCAACAAATGCGCAAACTAGTTAGAGAACTGAAACAAAAGGAAAAAACAATCTTACTAACAAGTCATAATAATAGTGATATCTTGGAATTGTGTGATGATATTTATAAAATAGAGGATCAGCGTATTGAACCATGTAGCCGTTCACTCCTATCATAGTCGTTCTTGCCATTGGCAAAGGGGATGATGGGAGGATGTTGATGGGTATACATATGTCTCTTTTAGCCAAGCTACAGCGGAACACCCGACGCCGAACCTCATAAATTCCCGCAAGGCGCGGGCAACCAACAGGTTGCCCGCGCCTCATTTTTCCCCAACAGATTATCCCGAGATTCAGCAGAACGGCCAAGGACCGCAATAATCATGAAATCAGGAGTTGAGTGACTATGGCAGTTTTTCGCGTGGAGCGTACCCAGAACTATACTGTGATGAGCAACTACCACCTGCGGGACCGGAGGCTCTCCCTCAAGGCAAAGGGGCTCCTCTCCCTCATGCTCTCACTGCCGGAGGATTGGGACTACACCCTCTCCGGCCTGGCCCGCATCAGCCTGGAGGGAAAGGACGCCATCCGGGCAGCCGTGGTGGAGCTGGAACGGGCCGGATATGTCCAGCGCCGCCAGACCACGGACCGTGACGGGAAGTTCAGCTCCAATGAGTACATCATCCGGGAGCGGCCCACTCCACAGGAGCTGCCGCCGAAGGGGCCGTCTGCGGCTGATCCGTCGTCGGAAAACCCGACGGCGGGAAAACCGTCCACGGCCTTCACGTCGCCGGAGAAGCCAACGCAAATAAAGAAAGACTCAGAAAAGACGAATATAGAAAATACTGAATTACCAAGTATAGAATCCTTTCCCTTCTGTTCCACGCCTCCCGCGTTGGAAGCGAAAGGACGGGATGCGATTCCCAAGAGAGGGCGGAGCATGGATGAGCGTGAGATGGCGGCCTACCGAAGCATGATCCAGGAGAACATCCGCTATGATGACTTTGTGCGGGAGCACCCCTGGGATGTAGGCCGTCTGGATGAGATGGTGGAGCTGATGATGGAGACGGTCTGTTCCACCAGGAGAAGCATTCGGATTGCAGGGAACGACATCCCCCAGGCGGTAGTCAAATCCAGGCTGCTGAAGCTGGACGGTGAGCATATCCGCTTTGTATTTGACTGCCTCCAGAGGAATACCACGGAGATCAGGAACGTAAAGCAATACCTCCTGGCGGTGCTCTACAATGCCCCCGTCACCATGGAGAACCACTATGCCTCCCAGGTCAACCACGACCTTTATGGGAAAGCAGCGTAATCCAATATAAATTTCTCATTCATTTCCATGCAGGGTAGGCTTCCGTACCAGAACATGGCTGCTGCACAATTTTTGTGCGTGTTTATACATCTGCATCAGATTCTTTTGGGGAAACAGCATTTGAAATCTTTCTTTTCCGTCCAGAACGACTCTTTTTAGAGGCCAAAACGATTTTGAAATACACCATTTTGCTCTCTACAAACTATATCTTAAACCCACACACTAAATATTAGCGATTCTGTATCACTGAATCGTTTCACCCTATACTAATCATGAACAATGTAGGAAATGGTATAGGAGAGTGAGGCAAGCAGGATGATTGATAAGCGTGTTGGAAAGCGGATCAAACAGCGCAGAGAACAACTCGGTTTGACACAGGAACAGTTTGCGGAAAAACTTGGTGTGGCGACTAACTATATCTCGACGATTGAGCGCGGAGCCTCGTTTCCACGCTATGAAAAGCTGGTGGCTATCATCAATGCGCTTGAAACCTCCGCTGACGCAATTTTCTGCGATGTGGTCACGCACTCTCTAGAGTACAAAAGCTATATGCTGTTGGATAAAATGAGAGATTTGCCACCAGAAGAGCAAAACCGGATTTTGGAAACACTTGATTTTCTGGTTCAGCAGTCCATAAAAATGAGAAAGACTGTGCCTTAAACCGCACAGTCTTTCTTTTTTCGACAAATTTCTCCACATTCCGCCTTTCCCTCATGATACTATGTATTAGCGATATATACTAATTCAAAAACACATAGGAGGAG
>ENA-OXEH01000023-OXEH01000023.1-human-gut-metagenome-genome-assembly--contig:-NODE-23-length-36815-cov-24.3341_pt1 | contig 36815 bp, 44 predicted proteins | sample MGYA00249826_ERZ652246 | MGnify/ENA primary metagenome ERZ652246 (study PRJEB26925, sample SAMN05826497) | human gut metagenome | biome: ENVO:2100002; feature: ENVO:00000062; material: ENVO:00002003... | reverse complement strand
GCGGTCTTGTATGCTTGCGGAAGTTTTCTAAATCAGGTTGTATTAACGCAAATTGCGCTCGAGAAATATTGCTTGGATAATCTGGCATGACAAACTCCTCAGTCGGTTTTCCACAATTCTACCAGATTCAGCAGATACTAGACAGGTTCTAAGATTCAACAACATAACCAAGTTTGAATTATCAAACATAGGGGGAAAAACAAATGGATTAAGTCGAAGAATGGCTGGCTTTACTCTTCGTCAAATTCAATTTCCGACACCGTTTCTTCTAAATTATCTAACACTTCGTTACCTTCAATAAAGTTAACCCAACTGTCATAAGGCTGAAACTTATTTTCTTTAATGTTAGTTTTGAGCTTATCGTATACGTTGTCAATAAACTGACTGACCATTTTATCGACAGCACTTGTTACAGCTGTTTCACTCCATCGCTTTGATGCAGAACGCTGACGATTTCTACTATGTTGGTAAGTCAAAGCCTGGCTGCGGAAAATAGCAACCACACGACTATTAGCATTCAAATACGTTTCAAATTCTTCACAATCCATTGTGCTTCCTCCTCAAAACAAGATTCAATTCATAGCAAGGCTTCAGCAAAAGACATGTCATCCTACATGTCTTTTTTACTGTTGTCTTTCAATTTCAGTATAAAACGTCCTGTGTTTTTAGGCAAACACATGTTTGCCATCAAGAACGTACGTTTGTATAATGACTATAAAACAATAAAGGAAGGCTAATATTATGGAAAACAATGTCCCACGTGAGAAGTGGCTTTATCCCGATCGATGTATGAAGAAATGGCTCGGTTGGATTCTCAGTGATCATTCTGCCTATATGGAGAAAGCTTCCATTTCTGAACGTCTTGTCGAACCAAAGCCAGAACAGTCTCAAGAAACCATTAGCGACATCCTTGAAGATGCCTGGCAAAATGCAAAAATCGTAGCCGTTCAAATTGGCACACCCTACGATGATCGGTTGCTACCAGATATTGAAGGCGCCGTTATTGGTCACTGGGACGATCAGGTTTATTTACAACTCAAAAACGGCGACACCCAATCAATTAATGTAGCCGACATTCGTAACGTAGCCTTGCTCAATCCTGATCGGTGGTGGGCGTTAGCATGACCACGCCATTAGATGATCCAACGAGACTACCGGTACACGACATCATGTGTATTGACTGCAAGTCCTTTTACGCATCAGTTGAGGCCATTCGACGCGGTGTTCACCCGTTGGCAGCTGATATTGCCGTGCTTAGCAAGGGCGATTCTCCTGGCGGCCTGGTGTTAGCTGCGAGTCCCAACTGCAAGAAACGTTACCATGTTGGCTTGAGCACGCGCCGCTTTCAATTGCGGGACGACATGCAGATTGAACTGGCCGAACCACGGATGGCGGATTACATTCGCAAGAATTACGGGATTAATCGTATTTATCGCCAATTTACTGACGATGCCCATTGGTACCCTTATTCCATTGATGAATCCTTTATTGATGTTACCCACTCACACAATCTCTTCGGCTCCAATCAAGAAATTGCTACCCAAATACAGAAGAAGGTGTTTGATCAGTTTGGTATTATCACGACCGTTGGGATTGGTCAGAATCCTCTACTGGCAAAACTGGCCCTCGATAACGAAGCCAAGAAGGCCGCTCCGTGGCAAGCTACTTGGACTTACGACCGGGTTCCCGAAACCATATGGCAACTACATGACTTAGCCGATTTCTGGTCAATTGGCAGCCGTACCGCAAAAATGCTTAACGCAATAGGCATTCACAACCTCTATGATCTTTCACACACCGATCGGCTGCTATTACATCAACGCTTCGGCGTTCTCGGCGATGCCTTGTATTTCCATTCATGGGGTATTGATTACTCGGATTTGACTCGTCGCTATTTGCCACGCGCTGAGAACAAAGGCTATGGCAATAGCCAGGTACTTATGCGTGATTACACGCAGGCAAGGGAGATTGAAGTCGTGCTTAGCGAGATTGCTGATCAGGTTGCTGGCCGACTTCGTCACCATCAAGTACAAGGTGAAGTGGTTAGCGTTGGGATTGGTTATGCTGATGCAGAAGAAGCGGGCACCTCCAGTTTCGGTGCGCAAATGAAGATTGATCCCACAAATCGCACTGACGATTTGATCCGCGCCGCTCGCTATCTCTTCCATAGTAAATGGAACGGCCATGCCGTCAGAAATGTTTCCGTTCGTGTTAATCGCATCAGTCAAGCAAGCTCGATGCAGCTTAGTCTATTTGAACCAGCAGAGAAGGAGGAAGCAAACGTTTTGTTAGATCAAACAATTGACAAGATTCGTCAGCTATATGGCTACAAAGCAATTGTGCGGGGTTACTCCAAAGAAAAAGGCGCGACCGCAATTGATCGTGCCGGATTGGTTGGTGGGCATCATGGATAAGGAAACCGAACTGCGGCTTGGCATCCAATCCATGCTGTCACAGTACGATCATTACTTCACCCGTGCGCCGCACACTCGTTATTGGTTGGTGGTGGTCGATAACCACTTTGAAGACTGCTACTCATTCTTCATCTACATGCAGCGGTTCAAAGCAAAGTTGATCAAAAGCTATGAGATTGCCTACTTTAAACGTGATAAAGGCCAATATGAGCATTTTCTTTCCTCTTTAAAGCAGCATTCTAACCTAAGCATTGAATACCGTGATACCAACCATTTGATTCAACCAGACGCTAAGATAAGTCTTGATCTGATACATGGCCACAACATATGATCATAAGCCGCAAATCATTTATTGTTTTTAACAGCATCTGCAATCTCTAACGTCTCTATTTGCGCTGCTAACGTTTTCCGTTCGGAGTCAGATAATGATTCACGATATGTCCCTTCTAACGTTTCCATAGCTGATTGCTGCGATGAAGACATACCGAGTATTACCATAGCCTTCAAAAAGTTTTTCAGATGATTATTCATTCTGACAGTCGAATCATAAGTAACTTGTGTGTTGTGATGCACTCTTTGTGACGTTGCAGGTACTTTGGCAATATCATCAAATTTGACAGGTTCAGTTGGATCAGGTGATTTCGTTCGCGGAATCACCTTTTTCTTATTTGGATTATTTAATAAGTTAGCCATTGTCCTTCACCCGTTCGATTATTTCGCTTGCAACATCATCGTATAGAGAAACGATTTTTCTGTCATATTGATCATGGTTTGTTACTCCATTAATTGAATACCGCTTTATTCTCTCCATGCTTCTAATTAACGTGCCGAACATATTGTCAGTACCAAACTCTTCGTTGGCAATTTGTAAAGTACTTTGATCTACCGGAGCCCCGTTTTTTAGTAGGACTGGGAGTATCCCAAGCAACTGAAGTCTAGGTGCCTGATATTCATTTATTACCTGTTCTTGAATATATTTCAAAAATGATTCTGCTCCTTGTAGGCTGTGCTCTTGTGTTTGTAAAACAATCAGAACCCAGTCCGAAGCAAAGAGCGCCGCATCAGAAATTAGCGAAATTGTAGGTGGTAAGTCAATCAAAATGAAATCGTATTGTTCATCAAGCGGCTTTAGCAACTTACTAATGTAAGTAACTCTTTCCAAATAACTGTCGGGAAATTGTTTCTCCATCATACGTGGTAACAAACTAAAATCAGCACTAGAAGGTAAAAAATCAATGTTGTCCCCCAAATTAAGGATTGCTCGCTTAAGATCTTTGTTCTCAATCGCTTTTAGCAATGTTTCATTGAATGACTTTTCTGTTTCGCCAGCATTAATAGCTGTTTTGAAGTAGATATCCGTTGCATTAGCCTGCGGATCAAAATCGGCAAGCAGAGTTCTCTTCCCTGCCCTAGCAAGAGCAAGTCCAGTTAGCGTTGCGTTAGTGGTTTTTCCTGTACCACCCTTGAAGTTCCCGAAAGTTATAATTTCAGCCATATTGTTCTCCTTTCAATTGTATCCATGTATACAGCTTAGGACGATAAGCAGTTCTTGTCAAATGTATCCTTTAATATAAAGATATACAGATACTTAGATACATAAATACTAAGATACTTGGATATACGGATACAAAGATAATTTGGACTATTACGGCCTACATGACAGCAATTACAGACTTATCCATCTATACAAGGATATAAAGATACTTGGATATTTAGATATAAGGATACATTAATTCTTAGATATAAGGATACTTGGATACAAATTAAAAAAGTTTTGACTTAATTCATTGCAAACCATACACTAGCTTTAAGCTTACCTTTAGACGCCTTCGGAGGGTTATCATGACTAAATTCAATTTTTATAATGCAGACAGCATCTATGGCAGCATCTTTTTCCAATTTCCTAAAGCGTTTGTATATAGCGAAAAGTACAAGCATTTATCAGACACTGCCAAAATCGCTTATGTCATTTTAAAAGACCGCTTGGAATTTTCAATTAAAAACAATTGGGTCGATGCTAATCAAAACGTGTATTTTGTTTTTACCAATAAAGAACTTTGTGAGATCTTTTCTTGTTCCGAACATAAGGTAATCAAAGTGAAAAAAGAGCTTGAGCAACATGGCTTATTGCTGCAAAAGGCCATGGGGTTTGATCCCAAAGCTAAAAAGAATATGCCTAATCGGCTTTATCTAGGTCAACTTAATGTTGACGCAACAGATGTCTTCATACGCAATTCCAGATCACAGTCGGCCCGAACAACTAGTAACAACGAAACTGCAAAAAGTGCAGCCCGGTACACGATTAAGAAAACTCAATCAAATCAAGAAACTGCAAAAAGTGCAGTCCGGTACACGATTAAGAAAACTCAATCAAATCAAGGAACTGCAAAAAGTGCAGTTAATCAATATCTAGAACAAGATAAAGAACTTAGAGACAATAAAGAGACAGAAAAGCTGGACTTTTCTACTAACCGATATTCACCTGAGATCATTAAAAAGCAAAATCAAGATCTCGTAAAAAATGCCAAAAACTATCTCCCTGAATCCACGACAGGTGGCCTCTTTCTCAACAAAGAAGGTGTGGAATTACTAGGTCTTTGGTGCCAATCGCCAAAACAAATGCACAGGTTCCTCGGCATTATTCTAAATGCCAAAAAGGCTGTAGAAAGGGAACATGAAGGAACGACAATCGTACTTGATGATCCGCAGTGCCAAGAAATGATCAACAAGACCATGCGCCGCTTTTTCAACGTTTTGCGGTCCGACAATAAAAAAATTAACAACGTCGAGAATTACCTGTTTGGTGCCATGAAGGAAACTTTGGTGGCATACTGGAACAAATCGCTAATAACCACTAACGGAGGTTCTCTCAATGAGTTCTAAGGAGTTTGATCGAAAACGTGAGCCATTTCCAGAAGAACTAGCGCTACATAATCTCAAAGAGCTAACGAAGGCCGAACGGGCTGGCCTGCATTTGCTTATGATCCAAACCAGTGATCCATATGAACGTGAGGATATTCTGGAAGAGGCTCAACAACTGGCTAATAAACGCGCTGAGGAAGCAAAAAAACACAGTTATGCCGCCACGAAATCACGTTTAAAGAAGACACAAAAGGAAACAAAAGCTGAGTTAACAGCCTTTACCCAGCATCGTAATCGCCACGTCAAAGTGCTAGGCAAAGTCACAATGATGGCTGGCTATTTCATGACGGCTAAGCGCATTCGGCCAACTAAATACTACTGGCTAATTCCGGAAGATTTGTCGATTCCAGATCGCCCTCTAGGCCGGGTCGCTCACGTTCGTGGAAAGGATGGACAACTTCAAAATGTGATGGTGCTTTATATTACCAAACAAAAGCAACGGCAATTACAAGATGGCCGGGTTGTACCAGATCAATTTATGATTGAGTTCACAAGTCAATATGCCTCGTCTGTGCAAGTTAAACAAGGACAGAGAACCGAGCGACAACGACAGAAAAATTATCGAGGGCCATTTGATTCTGAGCAACAAAAACATAACCGAGTTCGCAAAGTGATTCGCCGCCATCATATGGTTCACGAAGAGTTAGCCAACCTAGAAAAAAGCAAAAAGAAAGACAAGAATTAGAAAAATTCTTGTCTAAAAAGGAACCAGGTTCTATAATAAAGATGGGCAAACGTTTGTTTGCTTTCCTGCTCAATTTAACACATGTTTGCCTTACTTAATTTGTTCCTCTACACGCTAATGTTTGCAATCGAAAAATTCAAGTGTTATCTTGAATTTAGCATCAACAGTAGCAAGGGGAACACAAAAAAATAAGACAGCATCACAGCACTGACCTGGACTACCAATCCAGGATAAGCGCACTGTGACTGTTACTAGAACTAGCTAAACCCTAGCCTAGCAACTGCCGTCTTCACCGCGTTAAGCGCGGCAAGTTTATTTTAACAGACCTTGTGACCGCTGTGGAACTTCTCTAAGAGAAGTCTTAGGCGAAAGTAAGAGACGTCAAAATAGCAGCCAAACAAGACGAAGTGAGGGGCGCGTTGCCAGCAGGCAGCGCGCCCCTTATTTTTGTGTTTCTCTTGGTGCTGCTGATCCTATGAAAGGAGTTGTTACAATGGCTATTCTAGCACGTTCAGGAGTTGTAAGACAGGCATTTTGCGTTCGGACTTTTGATCGACGGGTGCTCATCAATCACGCGAATGGTTCCTTCTACGATCGGGATCATGCTTCGCTTGAGGCGATTGAACAGCTTTATCCCAAGATTCGTAGTGTTTACAACAGTGACCATACGATGATTGCTAAGCGCAAACACCCACAGGCGGCTTTATACAAGCTGTCATAATCACGCCAGTTCAACTCACAATATGATGCGTGCGTGTGAACGCACAACTAACTTTAGCTCTTTGAAATCTGAATAGCCTTAAACTCCCTCCGGCCTTTTTCGACGGTGTTCCTCACAGCCGGTATGTGAAGGGGAGATGGTTGCCCGCGAAATCAAGCGGGTGAGGAACGCCTCGGTATTCCGTGCCGCCACCAATAGTCCGTGTCAACATCAAAACGGGCGAGACATAATGCGTTTGACCGTTCTTTGCTGCGGCTTAGAACCAGACCGTGAATCACTCGACGGTGAGTGTCAGCAAGTTTCTTGCTTGGGTGGTAGTGAATGGCTGGAAAGGTCGTCAGCATATGCCTAGAGCTGTCAATCGAGCGTCATAGACGCTAAGGTTTAGCGAGTTTCATGCCTAGAAAACTCGAGAATTTCACGAAAAAAACGTTTATTAGCTTTTTAAGAAACCATGAGGTCAGACCTCACCTATGCTTCATGCGTAGGCATCATATTGTTAGTTGAGCTAAGAGGAGCAGTTGTTATGAAACATCAAAAAGGAACACATCAACATGAAGTTGTGACTGAGTTTGTCAACATGACTAAACTTGGCCAGATCACGACGGTTGAAGACTATTTTAAATATCGCCGCGCTCATATGCATGACTTGAGTCTGCGAGAGCGGCACTTACTAATGGCCTGGCTCAATCGTAGTGAGGCCGTCAGGCTAAAGGGAAAACGGCACAAGGAAACGATTCATTCAGAAATTGAAATGAGGTAGTCTAGAGATGAAAGCAATCGACAAGTTACTTGTGTTTATGCAACAACATCGGCTGACGAGTATTGATTACGCAACTTATGATCGGGCGCGACGGTTATATGACCACGATCCGGTACGACAACGTGAATGGATTGAGATCTTAGCAGAAAGCAAGACGGATCAACGAATCGTCGTACGACATGGGGTATTAGGATCAAGTGTGAAGGCGGTGAGTTTGGGTGCTTAAACAGACAAAAGTCCCTTTTGTTAATGGTGTGGGGAAGACTCTACCACATTTGGAAAAGGGCGTGCGTTATACTTTTGTTGATCATGGTTATTACATGACGGCTTTAAGACCAGGAGAAACTGAGGAGATTAAGCCAGAGTTGCCAGAACAGGAATGGGAATATCGACGACACCATCCAATTAAGGAATGGCGGATAGGAGGCAATCATCATGCGATTCTATGAATTTGACACTGATCATCATGATTATTATGCGTTGATTGCGGCAGACACTCCAGAAGAGGCTAAGCGCATCTATCAAAATGAGATTGATGATGCGATAGATGATTTGATGCCACATGAGGTATCACTTGATCAAGCCGCTGAAATTCTGCTAGAAGCAGATGACTTGGCTGATTTCCATGATGAATTAGTTGAAAAGGAAAAGTTAGTCTTGAAGGGTGAGGACGATGCAAGGACGATCGTCATTGATAGCAATTTGCTATAAGCATCATGCATAAGAAGATTCTGAACAGGAGGCTGAAACAAATGAAAATGATGGTAAAAACGGGTGGGATCATTTAGTGTCTAGGTACTTTTAGCCGGATGTGGTAATCAGGCTAAGGCATCAACGCCCAAAACATCGGGACAACCGCAATTGACGCGCTTAACCAAGCAGGTTAAAAGCCTTTACGCTGACAGCAAGTATGAGATGCCTGCTAAGCAGCTCAGCGAAGCGGCATTGACTAAGGCTAACACGCAAAAGGATAAAGTGTATAAGCTGCGGGCGATTTGTCGAAAGCACAACAGAAGGCATTTAAAGTCGATCAACAACAACTGCAGGCGGCCAAGAAAATCTTTTCCGTCCAAGATACCTTTAATACTGAGCTTGGAGAAGATCAGGTGCTGAAAGACGAGGGCTTTAAGATTCAAGCCTTCAATAATGATTTTACTTATCTACAAGCACATAAAGCTAAGTTTGCGGCGACTATTAAGGACAAGGCAACACTGCTTGATCGTGAAGTCAAAGCAGTGGCACTTGTTAAAGCGGCTACGACCGGCGATCCAGATCAGACGAAAATTGATCAGGCTCGTGATGCCATCAATGCTGTTGGCGTTAAAGCATTCAAGGATAAATACTTACCAAAATTAGACGACGCCATCAAGAACCTGCCTAAAGATCAACAAGCTGAGCAGGCTAAGAAGCAGCCGGAGCGCCGGAGGGTTGTGAAGCAGCAAGCGCCTTGGAAGCCTTGCATTATAAAGGCCATGCAGCAGGTATGAGCTTAGCTAGTTTTCTCAAGACCATGCCGATTGCCGCAAATGGTAATCCTTACCAAGGCTTTGGTGGCACCCCATATGCAGTTGTTGACGGCGTTTATCAGTCTATCTTTCCAAGTGCCTTTACCCCATGGGTTGCAGGCTTTGGCGGGGCGTCAAACATCAGTGGTAGCAGCCTAGATGGCATCATCAGACAAATTGCCGCAGGTAATCCAGTCGTTGCTTGGGTCACGCTCAATTATCAAGGGCCACAATGGCATCGTTATGACTGGGGCAATGGTATTGATAACGCGCACGTGGTGACCGTTGATGGTTATAACGGTGATTCCATGCACATTGTTGATCCTGAAAACGGCACTTACTGGATCAGCAAAAGTGCCTTCAATGCGGCCTATAGTTATATGAAGTTTGCGGTCGCCATTTCTTAATACTGAATCAATGAAAGCAGTCACGCGTTATTAACGATGACCGCTTTTTTTGTTGTCAGGAAGGAGCTGAGAGAGTGATTCAAGTTGCAACTTTAGTCAGTAGATGGCGACCAACCCATGATACGGGCTTGTTACATACGTTTGTTAGTTACCTTTTTCGCGGTTTTGCTTGGCGAGTAGGAGGACGACTTGTTAATTTGATGCCAATCCATTTCGTCATTCTAATTGCCGTCATTGCGCTTTGCTGGTATGGCTGGCGTCACTATGTAAGGGGGCGTGATCACTAACAATAAGCGTTAAATATACTTTCTATGGCAGTGTTCAAATCAAAAGGGGATATTTAAAATGAAAATGACTAAACTTGTTAGTATGAGCACCATTGCAACAACTGTCCTAAGTGGTTTAGTGTTAGCTGCTAGTCCAGTTCAGGCAGCAACCTGGACGGCTAGAAAACCGGCCGAGATTCAAATTACTAGGGGTCAGAAAGTTTATACCATCCAGTGGGGAGATACATTATGGGCGATCTCACAATGAACCAACATCACGGTTGCCAAGTTAGCCCGGCTAAATGGTGTTGCTAATCCAAGCTTCATCATGACCGGCGCAACGTTGACTCTGGACTGGTCACAGGCGGGGACAGCCACTGCCACCATGACGGCACCGGATGGGACAGTGACCGGGCAATCAACGATTCAGCAACAAGACAAGGTTGATCCTGCCAAGTCAGTAGGGACAACCGTTTCAGGCTCAAAGGTCACGCAGGCTGCGGGTCAGACGGCTAGTTCTGCGACGAATGAACAAAGTTCAACGACCACACCGTCTGAGCCAGCCAGTTCAGTTGCTTCATCGTCACAAGCCACGAATTCGGATACTTCTTCCAGTAGCAAGGAATCAGGATCAACGAATGCTAATTCATCAAGTAGTGCGAATACCAGTTTTAGTGCAGTGACCCCTTCATCGTCATCGAGCAGTCAGGAATCAAGCTCAAGCAAACCATCAACACCGTCCAGTAGCTCAGCTGCCAGTTCTAGTACAGACCAACCATCGACGCCTTCAACACCGTCAGAACCGGTTGTGACCCAGAAAGTCCTAGGTGTGCCATTTGTTAGTCAAGGCAATACGATGTTGTGTGAAGGGTCTTCACTTCTTGAAGGGCTGCTGTACAAGGGTTATACCACACAGAATCTGAGTCAATTCGTTCAGAGTATGCCACTATCAGCTGACAATAATCCTTATGACGGCTACTCAGGTGAATGGCGCCATAATGTTGACGGTACTTATCAAGGCATGATGGCAACACCAGTCGTTCAATGGGCGGCTAAATATGGCTCTAAAGCGGTTAATATCAGCGGTCAAGGAACGGCTGGCATCAAACGCGAGATTACCAAAGGTAACTCTGTTGTTGCGTGGATCACCTATGATTATGAGGCACCAGAATTTAAGCAAATGTCCTGGGGACGTGCTGTTTGGAACGGTCATGTTGTCAACGTTGATGGCTTCAAAGATGGTGCCTATCACGTTGTTGATCCAGTCTTCGGCGCCCGTTGGATCAATGCTGGCACTTTTGAGAACGCCTTTAATGTGACTGGTATGGCAGTAGCTGTCCGGTAAGGTTTCGCTAAATTTAAATGACTTTAGAACAGTCAATCGACTAGATTGGCTGTTTTTTTGTACCTTTCGGGAGGTGGTGCCGATGTGAGTTGGTAGTGAAGGAAGTTACTGATTCAAACAAAGAAGTAACAGAAAGAAGGAGAAATAATGCAACATAAATGGCTAAAGGCCGCCTTTTTTACTGGTGCAGTCGCACTGGGACTTATTGGCGGTCAACTCAACCATGTATTTGCGGCGGCAGATACTGACGTGCCTGCGTCCATGACATTCAGTAAAGGCGACTATGCCGCGAATACAGACGGGGCAGGCTACGCCATGGTGAAAACCCCAACGGGGTCGCTAAATTACTTGATTTCCCAGTCGTACAAAGACAGCAATGGTAACTACGCCTACTGTTTGGAAGCACAACGAGAATCTCCAATCGGTCAAACACACGAGAAGGGACAACTCGGAACTGACGCACAATATCGGCTGTTCAAATATGGCTTCACGGCGCACCCAGCAAGCGATACGGCGTACTGGAATATTGCTGGACTGACGAACCAGGAAGCCTGGTATGCCTCTCAGCTGGTTTCGTGGGTTATCAGCGGCAATTTATCGTGGGATCAACTTGTTTGGCAGGCATCACGTCCTGGCGCCTTCAAGGACGGTATCTATGCGCCATATGGTCAAGACGCTGTTAATCGTGTAAAAGCAGCCGCAACGTTGGTTTATAACAATGTGATGAACCAAAAGGACACGGCGAACACGTCCTTTACCATCAGTGCAGATGGTCAAACAAAGGAAAATGGGTATCACAAGTACACTTACACGGTCAACAGTAACCAGCAGGGCACAGCGACACTGAACTTCAAGAACCAAGTGCCTGGTATGAAACTTGTCGATGCAAAAGGCAACGCCATTACCAACAATACGGTGACCGTTGGTCAACCATTTTCAATCCTAGTGCCAACATCAACACCAACTGGCAATATCACTTTTGATGTCAACGGCAATGTGTCCGCGATTGTGCCGGTTGTTTATACAGACGCTGCGCAAACCTATCAAGACAGCCTGGTACTCATTGCCGGACTCGTTAAGCCGCTGCTTGCTAATAATCAGGCTAACTGGACGCGAGCAACCGGTAAGGTGCAGGTTCACAAGGTGGATCAGGACGGTAAGTCGCTTGCTGGTGCTGAATTTACTTTGACAGATAACAACGGCACGGCCACAAAAGCAGTCACTGGTAAAGATGGCCTGGCTACCTTTACGATTGCCGAAGGCGCGACGTATTCGCTGGAAGAAACCAAGACCCCAGCAGGGTACACAGGTAGCTTCAAGCAGGCTGGTATCACGCTTGCTAATGACGGTCAGGTCTTTAGTTACACGGCCAAGAACACGTTGAATAAGGGCGTTGTGAAAGTCCATAAAGTCGATCAAAATGGCAAATCTTTAGCAGGTGCTGCATTTACATTGACTGACGATCAAGGCAATCAACAAAAGGCAACGACTGGCAAAGATGGTCTTGCTTCCTTCAACATTGTTGCAAACCGCACGTACACACTTGAAGAAACCAAGTCCCCAGCAGGGTACACCGGCAACTTCAAGCAAGCAGGCATCACACTTGCTAATGACGGTCAGGTTTTAAGTTATACGGCTAAGAACACGTTGAATAAGGGCGTTGTGAAAGTCCATAAAGTTGATCAGAATGGCAAACCTTTAGCTGGTGCCGAATTTACGTTGACGGACGATCTTGGCAATCAACAAAAGGCAACAACTGATAAGAACGGCTATGCGGAATTTGCGATTGTTGCTAACCGTTCATACACTCTTGAAGAAACCAAGAACCCACTTGGCTATCATGGCACCTACAAGCAAGCAGGCATTACGCTTGCCAACGATGGTCAGGTTTTGGAATACACGTCCAAGAATGAAATCAATACTGGCAGCATCAAAATCCACAAAGTCGATCAGTCCGGAAACCCTGTTGCTGGCGCGGAATTTACGTTGACTGATGATTTTGGCAATCAGCAAAAGGCAACTACGGATAAGAACGGCTATGCTGAATTTGCGATTGTTGCTAACCGTAAGTACAGCTTGAAAGAAACCAAAACCCCAGAAGGGTATACAGGCAGCTTTGAGCAAGATGGCATCACACTTGCAAATGACGGTCAAGTCATTGAGATTTCTGCCAAAAACAACAAGAACCAAAAAAATGTGGTTAAACCAGTTAAACCAACGACACCATCTTCTACAACACCAGCAGCACCGGTCGCACAGAAGACAGGCACCATGCCACAAACAGGTGATAGCAATAACCACGTCGCCTTTTGGCTTGGTATTCTATTGCTGGTCATTGGCTTAGGTTTTGGTGGGTTTGCTTACTACCACAAGCGTCAAAGTCGTTAAGATTCTTAGAAGCAGTCTAATCGACTGCTTTTTATGATGTTGCTAATGGTTTAGGTAGGTTCGATTCCTACAAGCAGCGCTATATGCAAAGGTTAAAGATGGCATCATGACTAGCATTATCTTATGATATAGGGGTCAGTAGAAAATACTTCTGTAAGAAATGAGGTCAAGAACATGGCAAAGAAAAAGACAACACCAAAAAAGGCCGTAACCAAAGCAGCAACGACACCGCTGACCGTGAATAAGGCGATGCTGATTAAACGAATGCAGACAGCCGCTGATAAAGCGGGCATGTACAGTAATGGCGAGGAGCTGCGCAAGTTTATTAATCTCTACAATCAAGTCATCACTGATGCCCTGGTTGCTGGTGAAAAGGTGCACATTATCGAGTTTGGCAGTTTTAGAGTGACGGATCGGGCTGCAAGAAAAGGACGCAATCCCCGAACAGGGGAACCAATCCAAATTGAAGCAACCAAGAACGTTAAGTTCACGCCAGCCTTAAAACTGAAAACCAGCGTTAAGGCCAAGAAACCGGCAAAACGTGTTAAAAAGAGTAAGAAATAGGATTAGTTCTAGGGGAACCATTCTTCGGTAGTTATGGGAGTGTCTACTAAGTATAAATGTGTTTCAACACTATGAATGCTTCATCTTCAAAGGACAACTTCATGAGTTGTCTTTTTTGTTGCAGACTGGAACATTAGACAGCAAGAAATAACGCAACCGCCTTGGCTATAAAAGTCATTTTTGTTATGCTAAGGGTGCGCAGATATTGGAGAGCTGTATTGTGATTTCGATCGACTATCAAGTGACGAACGTTCCCTTTCTTAAGACTCCAATGTTGTAAACGGGCACCAGAGACCTAGCGGAAAATAGGTCATGCGCTGTGTCATCCTTATTTCATTTGTTTTTCAGTCTCATTCCTCGACTAGTCCTTTACTGCTAGTCGGGGTTTTTATGTTGCTGTAAAGGCACAAACGGCTTTAATATGAGTAAAAGGAGGCGTGTACCATGCTTGTAGCAGTTTGGAATTTACTAACGATCATTTTGATATTGGTCATCATTTGGTTAACTCGCAAGGAAAAAATCACCACGCAAGCGGGACGGTATAATCGAGCTTTTATGATCATTGTTGCGGTGATCCAAATCATTCTGATCATTGCGGGAATGCTGGTTACTAGACGCTCGCTTTCGCTGCAAGCAGCCTCATTCACTTGTAGCCTCGTACTACTGATAAGTATGTTGCTTGGTTTTAAAATGCGCTAATCTATAACCAGAAAGTGCCATCACTTTCTTGACTTAGTCAGGAGAAGTGATGGCACTTTTTGAATGGAGGAAAGATGACAGTCAGCAAAGATAATCAACGTTACCAAATCACCATAACACCAGAGGAGAAAGCGCAGCTTCGCGTACTTTGCCAGGCTACCAAAGAACGTCCATCAACCTTGATACGGCGCTTGATATGCACAGAAAAGCGGCTTTATGATTCAGGTTTTCTACCGTCCTACAATTCAAAAGTCAAAAAATAAAGGAGCGAATGACATGCTGTGGTTGATTCTTAAATGCAGTTTCTGGGTATTACTAGGCTTCATCTTTTTGTGTGAACTTGCAGCTATTCGGATTAGCGGATTGTGTTCTCGTAAAGAGGAACCACAGGAAGCTCTTAAAAAACATCGTCAACAAGCAAAAAGCGCGCCCTAGGGCGCGCTTTTCTTAGGTATTAACGTACCTCCATTTTACCAAAGTTGTGCTCTGTTGCGCAATTTAATGGTGTGTCGCTGGACAACAAATGTCGCTACTGGGAAACGTGGTTCGATTCCACGAAGCGGCCTTGGCTAACGCCAAAATAATGAACGCCAAATGCCAGCTAATTGCAGGTGTTTTTTGCGCTAAAGAAAGGAGACTGAACATGGCTGAATCTGTAGGTATTTGGTTACATGATTGCAATTTGAAGTTAATTTCGAAAGATCGTGATGCTCTTTCTTATCGAATCCAAGCTTCATGGGTTAAGAACCACACGGATTATCCAATTAAGCCAGGTATGACAGTGGTGATTGGCAATATAAAGCCGCCTAACCAGCTGAAAAACGTTTTGGTTCTAAAGGTGGGGTCAGCGGAATTAAAAAGAGACGGCAGTTTAGTGATTAGCGGAGAGCGCATTAAGTCCGTTCCTAAAAACTTGATATAGGAGGTGATCGTATGTTCAATTTGGTTCTTCAAACAAAAGACATCAAGGAAGCTAAACGGAAAAACGGCCTTCTTGAAATTAGATTTCCACATCCAAAGGAGAAAGCCTTGATGCTGAAACTACGGCATGCCGTATTAAGTATCGAAACGGGGTGGCCTATTCTGCCTGATACAACTTGTATTGGTGAGATTGTGCGGGTGTTACCAAGTAAAGATCGCGTGATCGTGGCTTATGTTCGCCCGCAAAACGGTTTTCAGCGATTTGTTGAGTCGCATTAAAAATAAGGAGGTGTCGTTATGGCAATTAGTAAGGCACAAATGAACAATCAGAAACAAATGCTAACGGAGATTTTGAAACAACAAAATCTCGTATATGAAGACTGGCTTTACCAAAGAATGACTGATGAGATTGAGAGCCATCGAAAACTGATTCTACAGGCACTCAAGAATCTCAATATGAAAGAAGGACATTAATATGCAAGGAAAAGTCATCGCTTTATTGAGCGCTATTTTAGGTTTTATTATTGCTATTGCCGGCGGCTATGCGGCAGTCAAGTTTGGCTTAATGGGTATTGCTCACATGACCAAGGATCAACAGAAAATCCGCGAGGCGCGTGATGGTATGACCAATGTTGCTATTGGGCTGATTGTAGTTATTTTCGCTTCTGCCGCAGTTGCTTGGTTACAAGGCTTGGCAGGTTAATTCGGTCTGAATAAGCCTCACTCTAAAAGAAAGGAGAAGGCCGTGTACGCTAAATTTGAATGTTCAAGAAAGTTGCGTCAATTTCTAAAGAAAAAGAGACAACTGTCTTTATCCGAAGCCGAAAAGATGATTAGTGCGGCTGACGATTATGCGATTCAACATCACTTCAAGGAAGATGTGAACTTCAAAATTATTGGTCAGGACGGCATTGAGTATGAAGATAATCTTCCAATTGGCACAGGACAAGGCTGGCTGCATAACCTTCTCTTGATTCTAGATCATGCCTACCAAACCGTCTTGAGTGATCAATCGCCTGAAGCATTTAAAGCATTTTCCGACCGAGTTAGACAGGAACTAACGATTGAGGAACAGCCAAAAGCAGTCCAAGAAACCTTGCCAGTAGTTGCTCGTCAAGAAAAGGCTCATCATCTCAAACCAATTGTCTCCAAAGAGGAAGAAGCAGTACGTAAAGCGGAAAGCTCAGCGCCAGCTGCTGCAAAGCAAAAACCGCAAAAATCAAAGCCAGTCCCGTTACGGCGGCAGGCAAGAAAGAAACCAATGTGGCAATTTCCACAATTGAAGCGGCCAAAAATAAGGTTATCTGCACAAATTATAAAGCGCTTTGTGCTAGCAGCAGCAACGATTCTAGTCGTTGCTATTTTTATGCTCTTTTTGATGAGGCCAAAGCCTGTGCCGAGTTATCAAACGCTGATTCAGAATGCTTCTTACGTTCAAGCTGCAAAGCTTTATCCCAGTAAGCATCGCGATATTGAAGCCAGGTTAGTCAAGGACAATGATGAAAAATCGCTAGCTGCGTTTGTCCAAAAGTACCCATCAAATAATGGACGCTTCGATTTGGCTTATATGCAGAAGAAGTTTTCAACGGTCATTTCGGTAAGCCAAGATGCGGATCTAACGGCAGTTAGAAAGGTAAAACTAGCTATCAGTTATATTTACCAGAATCAACCAGAGAATGCTTTAACCATCAATTCAGAAATAAAGAGTCCACAACTGCAACAGCTGATCTTTCTCGCGTTGATTCATGAGGGAAAGTTGGATCAAGCGGCGACACTTGCGAAATCCATGAACAATAAAGATGCCGACAAAGTGCTTGAAGTTGGTAAGACCTATCAGGCTGCCTATGAGAAGGCTAAAGCGGACGCAAATAATCCAAAACTCTCTGAAACAGATCGGAAACAAGCACTCAAAGATCAGCACAACTGGTTAGCACTCAGAAAATCATTAGGAGGGAAGAGTCGCTATGAAGAATCAACAAACGAATAATAAGAAACGTCATATCATCATCACAACAACAGCCGTTGCGCTACTAGGAGCTGGTGGCCTTTGGGCTGCCACACAAGCACATAGTAATCAACAGGCCACTCACACGTCGTCTTACCAGACAAAAATGCAGAAGCCTAAAGCATCCAAAGGCAGCCAAGCTAAGAAGGAGAAAGGCAAGAATACAGTCAACGATATTATTGACCAGGCTCTAGGAGACAGCAACACCTCAACTTCAAGTGAAGACCAGGCTTTCAAATCGGCAACCAACAGTGTCTTGGATAGTAATCCAATTGCGGCCATTGCGAAAACTTTAGATACGCCAGCAGCAAAAGCATCACTGGCGGCAGCAACGGCGGCAGTTGAACCACCAAAGGCTTTAAATGACAATAGCGATGATACGGCTAGCGTAAAGCCACTGACCAATGACACAACAGAGACGTCACAAACTGATCAAGGTAAAACTAACGATGATGGCAAAACGCCGATACCAGTTAATCCCATAGAGCCGGTTGACCCAGACAAACCTGTCAATCCAATTACACCAGTCAACCCGGACAACCCAGATAATCCTGTTAACCCAGTTGACCCGGTTAATCCTGTTCAACCGGAGCAAAATACTGCCCCTGTTTTAAATGTTCCGGAGGATCAAACGGTTTCGCTGTCACATAATGGTACTTTTGATGTGCTAAATGGCGTGACGGCTTCGGATAAAGAGGATGGCGATCTTACTAAGGCCATTAAGGTGACGGGAAATGTTGATCTAAGCAAAGAGGGGACGTACACCCTGACCTATTCGGTAACCGACAGTGCCGGTCAAACGACCAGTGCGAAGCGCGTGATCACGGTAGCCAATGATTTGCCAGTTATCAGTGCAGACGATCAAACAATCGAAGTGGAAACTTCATTTGATCCCGTGGTAAATGTCACGGCAAGTGATGTGCAAGATGGTGATTTAACGAAGGATATTAAGGTTACAGGCAACGTTGACACAACTAAGTTAGGAACGTCTCAACTGACCTATAGCGTGTCAGATCATGATGGTGGACAAACAACCAAGACCATTAACATCACGGTTTATGCTAAAGACGCCAGTTTTTCAGGACTTGATGCACTGACGGTTCAACAAGGATCAACGCCAGATTTGCGCAAAGGGGTCTCTGTTAGTGATCCATATAGTGCGACTCCTAGTGATTTTACGGTGACAGCATGTGATACAAAAACACTAGGACAAAAGTCGGTTACGTACTCGTACGTTGACAAGTGGGGTCATGTAACTACCAAGGATCGTGTCATTAATGTGGTTGCTGAAAAGCCAGTTTTCAAAGGGTTACAAGATCAGACCATTAAACAGGGGGATCATTTTGATCCCATGACCGGTGTGAGTGCAACGTCAACTAACGGCCCAGTAACAATTTCCTATGTGGGTGAGGTTAATACGCAAAAGGCAGGTCGTTATACGCTGACTTACACAGCTACTGATCAGAACGGACCACAGGCTGAACAGACCATTGTGGTCACAGTGGAATAGGAGGACATCATGGAAGACATCAATAGTGTTCAATTATCAGGAACCGTCATAACCGATGTGAAACACCGCCAAAATCAGGATTTTCTAACCGCTTCTACCTATTTGGAATGTATTCGAGATCATCAAGATCGTACTAAGAAGGTCAATGTTCCCGTTAAACTTTATAACGAAACTGCCGCAGATTTCGTTAAGAACGTTAAGCTGGGTGATCGTGTTTTGATCACTGGTCGCTTTGACGCCAGTGTGTTCAGTGAGGCACCAGGGCAATCAACGACCAGATACTTCATTATGGCCGCCAGTTTCGTCAAAATCGTTAAAGAAGCCGTACCGGCAGTTGATGATCAGCTGAACAATCCACCTAAAGCGACACACGACACACCCACAGAGTCATCGAACTACAGCAATGTATTACCAAGAGGCTTCAACTAGGAGGAAAAATGCGAGCGATAAAAACAATTTCCAGTTTTACCAGCGATGGCCTCGATGATCGTGTTAATGAAACCACCCGATACCTGATCGCGGCCGGTTATCAGGTGATTGGCATATCGGTTGCAGGAGAGTGGTGTAAAACAGCAACGATTATCTATGAGACCGGTGTTTCAGCCGATCAAATGAAGCCAACCACGTTGCGGCAGCACAGTGAGCGTGCGCTTGAGCTAATTGTAAGCCTGTTGGCACTGGTGTTACTGTATCATGCACTGCCTGCTGCCTTGTTGACGCAATCCCAGTTATATCAATTTGTTCTTACAGCAGCTGCGCTAGTATGTGCGGTCTTTTTTGTGCAAAGCTTGCGCGTAATATTTCCTCAATGGGGAATCATGATTGGACTGCTTGTTTTGGCAGTCTACGCGCATATCCTCGAACAAGACATATATGGGATTAAAGAGCATCCACTGATGTTAATTGTCATGACGATCATCGTGGCATTAGCACTCTACGTGCTTAAAATCGCTTATCGAAGGTTTAGAAAGGTATATTGGCGATTAGTGGAATGGATGGCGCGCCGCGGTGAATAAAGAGCGACAGCAGAAAGGAGGTCAGCATGAACCACGAAAAAAGGCAGTGGCGTGAAGCGCTTGGCAACAAACGATTTCTAATCGCGATTGCAGGTCTGTGGTTGATAGGTGGTCTACTGATTCTTAATTGGTTGACACATATTCCGTCAATGTTCCTAAAACTGATGAAACAGGCACCTAGTTTACAAACAATTGTCGCAACGGTACTACATCCGGCTAACTTTTTATGGCCTGATTTCACCTATCTGCTGGTAGTGCTGTTGTACTTGGTTGGCCTAGTTGCGCTGGTCATTTATGTACTCATACGCACCTATCGTTGGCGCAAAGCCTTTCAGTCCATTAATACTGGACAAAAAGGCACCGGACGCTTTGCACGGGTAGCAGAGGTGGCGGCCGCAAGTATCGCCATTCCATTAAATGACTATCCATATGTCGGTAAGTCAGGGGTACCTCAGCTCCATATTAAAAAGGATCAAATGGACAAATATGAATTGAAGACTGTTGTGCAGCAGTATCGCGGTGCCGACCAGCATCATGGCGTTGACCTAGTGGATACTAGTGGCACCAATACAGTTGCTGTGGCTGGGCCAGGTGGTGGGAAGACAACGCTGTTCTCCTTGCCAGTGCTGGATTTCATTATGCGGGCATCCGTCCATGACTCTGTTATTATCACCGATGTTAAAGGCGAAATGCTTCGTAGCACCAAAGCAGAATTTGAGGCACGTGGTTATCGAGTTGCGGCTTTAAACCTAGTTGATCCGACTTACTCGATTGCCTATAACCCACTTGAGCTAGTGAAACAAGCGTACGCTGCTGGAGACTTTGATAATGCGCAGATGTTGTGTAATACCTTTTCTTACAGTATTTTCCACAATCCGAATGCAAAGGAACCGATGTGGGAACAGTCGTCTATTTCACTGCTAAATGCCTTGATTCTAGCGGTATGTAAGGTCTGCTTTGATCAACACACACCTGAGAAAATCACGATGTATACTGTCACCACTATGTTGAGTGAACTAGGGGCTAATCCAGATGAGAATGGCATGACCAAACTGGACAAGTTCTTCTCCAAGTTGCCCTCTGGTGATCCAGCCAAATTGCAGTATGGCACAATTCAATTTTCGCAAGGGATTACCCGTAGCGGTATCTTTACTGGTACGATGGCAGGCATTAAGAACTACGCCTTTAGTAATATTGGCCGCTTAACAGCCACAAATGACTTTAATATTGCCGACTTAGCCACTGGTGACAAACCAGTGGCTTTCTTTATCATCTACCCAGATTACGACAACTCGAACTACTCACTAGTGGCGACCTTTCTATCGCAGGTGGGCTACGTGTTGGCTAAGATGGCGACGCTCGCAGCTGACTCAAAGCTCAAGCGGAGGGTGATTAATCTGTATGAGGAACTAGGTAACTTGCCACGTATTGAAGGACTACCACATTACCTCAACGTTGGTCGTGGACGTGGTCTGGTCTATTACCTGATTTTGCAGTCAATTGCACAGTTGGAGGCCAATTATGGCAAGGAAGGCGCTGCCGAAATCATGGGTGCCTGTGGCAACAAGTATGACATTTTGGCTGACAACTACGATGATGCAGAATACTTCTCCAAGCAAATTGGGCAAACAACAGTAATTGCACCATCGCGTCACGGGGCACCAATGGACACGGACAAGTCGTTTGGCGAGTCGCAAGAAACTAGAAGACTCATGATGCCTGATGAGTTGCTTCGACTCAGAAAAGGCGAAGTGGTGCTAATTCGTAGCAAGCAACGATCTGATCTCAACAATCGCTCGATCACAGCTTGGCCGATTCATGCTAATCCGGATGAGGGCACGGAGTTACCATTCTCGTTTGAATATCTGACGCGGTTTAATCACCAGGCAACCTTTGCCGAGTTGTATGGCGACAAGAAGCCAGCGCATAACGACATTGATCTCAAAAAAATGTTGCTGGATATTACCGTGACAACGATTGAACCGCAGAATGAAAATGATGATCCTGAAATCACAGTTAAAGTGAATGGTCATTCACTCAATGCCGACAGCGATGAGCCGCAGGTAGAACAAAGCACGTCTGAACCACCAGCAACTGACGAAAATACAGATCAAAGTACCGAAGAAACGCCACCATTAGGATCTCAAAAATCGGGACAGGAATCAAAACCAGATCAAGACAATATTCACCGTTCAGAGGAACCGGAACCTAAAGACCCTAAGAAACAAATCACTACAGAGATTGATCAACAAGCGACGCCGCTATCGACTTTGTTTAGTAAATCGCAACTTCAAATGATTGAAAAGGGCGTTCAGGAGCTGCTCACACAAGATGACTACGCTGAATATCAGTCGCTGGATTCTGTTGAAGCGATGACTCATTGGCTAAATGCACGGCGAGCTATGAAAGACTTTGCTGCGCAACTGGATTTTGCCTATCAAAAGTTAGACGCATTCAAGAAGAAAGAAGGTGACAATGCTTGAGTACCATTGAATATTTGGAAAAGTTTCAGCCAGTGTTGCACAAAGCAACATGGATCAACGATGGCCTACGCTGGATTGGCTGGCAAATTATTCGCATGTTAGCGAATTTGGCTGATGGTTTGACCAGTATGTACAGTCAAGCATTTAAACTCATCGACTTTTGGAACTCAAAAGATGTCAGTGGCTTTGTTGCCGCGTATCAGCCCATCTTTTGGGTTCTTTGTACGTTGGGTATTGCCTGGGTTGGTTTTATGATGATTCATCGTACCAAGACTGACTTTCACCAGAAGATCAACAATCTCATGGTGGCGTTGTTTATCTTCATTGGCCTTGGTACCTTGACGTCAACCCTGTCCGGATTGGTCGTTGCTGGCGTCGGAACATCACTACAAAAAGCTCGTCCGGCGGTCTCAATCGTCTCCAACAATATGACTGATTTAATGCGGATCAACAATGACGGTTGGAAATCCCTATCACCCAATCCAAGCACAAGCATCAAAACAATTGACGACGTCAATAACCTAGATATTAATGAAACACTGGATACTGGGAATACGCTATTGAATCACATGGGATCTAAACTAAATGCGACTGGGAATGAAATTATGTCGCATCAGCTGACAATGGGCGGTGACGGCAAGTATCAATTACGCGATATGAAGGCATTCTTCCACGATATTGCTTACTACCGGTACTCATTTCATCCGTATTTGACGTTTTTCGAGTTATTTGCGTTTACCATTGCGATCATCTTAGTCATTATCAAGGTTTTCGTATCCATTATGGAAATCGGCTTTATTACCATGCTGGCGCAAGGCATGGCCTTGTCTGATATTGATTCAGGCAAACGTAATTTAGCCTTGATACAAAAGCTGCGCGATACCTTCATTGTGTTGTTTTTAACCTCGGTAATGTTACAACTATTCACCTTCTGGACAAGTGCCCTTGCGAATCCATCAAATCAACAAAGCCCAGTGGCTCAGTGTTTCGGAATTATAGCTGGTGCTATGTTTTTGATTAACGGACCAAATATTGTGACAAGTCTGTTTGGCATGGATGGCGGTGCACGCGGTATTGGGGCAACCCTTGTTGGTGGTGCGATGGGTCTTCGAGCTGCTGGTGGCCTAGGTCGTGGTATGGCACGTGGTGTTAGCAATGCGGCACACGCAACGGCGCATGGCGCTACTCGTGCGGCAGGATATGGTGCTGGTTTTGCAAATGCTTTTAGGAGCAATAAGAGTAATCGTTCTAGCGGTAGTAAACCATCCATTGATGGCATTGGTGCAGAGGCAGCCAAACAAAACGCAGCCACACCTGATCTGGAAACACCAGCGACAACAGATCCAGCGCTTGGCAAACAAAGTGGCACAGACGCTAATCCAACTTCATCGAGCGGTGCCGGTCCAGATATGGCTTCGTTGAGCGGTACAGAGGCAGCCAGTGAGGCACCAGCAACCACGGGGCCAGATATGGCTTCGCTCAGTAGCACTGAACCGGCAAGTGAGATGCCGGCAGCAGCTGGACCAGACATGGCTTCGTTGATTGGCACAGAACCAGCCAGTGAGGCACCAGCAGCAGCTGGGCCAGACATGGCTTCACTGAGTGGTAGTGAACCAATGCAAGGAGATCAAGGCGAGCTTTCAAAACCTAAAACAGCACAACGTACGATGGGGCAACCGGCTCCAAAAGGATCAAACTTTGCGACTGGGACTAACACCCGGGGCCAATCAGCGACCAGCAACGTTGGTAGTCAGGCGGGAAACCGAGCATCAATAGGGAATACTAGTCCAGATAGTGGTACGCAAGTAGAATCTGGAACGCAAGCCGTTGATACTGGCTCAGCGCCACAGCAGATTCCGGCTGAGACACGGACGCTAGGTCAAATGTGGGGCGGCAGAGTCGTTCCGGCACTTGCCAAGCATTCACAAACCGTTCGGTTGGCACAGCGTTCCTATAATCGCGGTGCTGCCATTCCAAGCAATACACGCAAAGTAATCCAAAGTGCAAAGAACTCATATCAAAATCATAATGAACAGCCAACCTTTAGGAGGTGACTTAAATGGCTCATAAGGTGATTTATTCGCGCCGTCTCATTGTCAAAGGACAATACAACAAACTCCTGACCATACGCGATGTCTTCATTGCAGGTGCTGTTTCCGGGGTCACTTTTGTTGTGTTAATAGTGACAACACCCATGGCTGTCGCGTTGTTTGGGTTGATTTTAATGTTTGTGCTAACTGCAGCGTTACGAATCCAATCCGGTGTACCACAAAAGAACAACTTGCAGGTTATGAAACAGTTGTTACTGCGCAAACGGGTCATTTACCATGCAATTGACGATCCAATTAGACAACTACTATTCAAGCGAGGTGAGCATCGTGGCAACAAAGTTTGACGCTGTTGAAGCACGTAAACGCCAAAAAGAGGCAGCCAAGAAAAAGGAACGCAAGGATGGTGTTGGTCGTATTTATCCAGTTGTTGGTATCACAAATTCTGGCTACATTAAGCTGGCTCACAATGGTCTCATGTTTTATGCGGACGTATTCAAGCCCAAAAGCTTTGACTTGTTTGAACTGTCCGTTCAAGACGCTGATCAAATTGAGAGTGAGCTTTGGGGGTTACATCAACAATACCCTGGTTCGATCAAGGAACTATACATGAATTTTCCAGAGACCAACCAACGGCAACAGACTTATTTCCGGCGGAAAATTGAGCAGACTCGTAATCCCATTTATCTTGAGCTGTTACAACACGATCTAGCTGTTCTTAAGCAGCTAGAAAAAACCTATCGCAAGCTAAGCAGTTGGATCTGGTTCTTTGGCGACAGTGTGCCGGAGCTGGAAAGAAATCTCGAATTAGCTAGGCATGCTTCAACGCTTTATACCTTTGAGCGTGCAGGACTTGCCGAAAAGGAGAAGATGTTACAAATGATGAATAATCCGGAGGTGAGTGTTAGTGAAACTGAAGAAGCTTGATTTAGATCAGCACTTTGTTTTTAAAACGCAACCTGCAGGTGGTATTGATACGCGCAACGAACTTTATCTGAATATGGGTGATCACTATATGACGACGATCCATATTTTTGATATTCCAGAGGAGTTCAGTGACTTTTGGCTCACAGGTATAACTGAAATCCCTGGAGTGACAACAACGGTGGATACGGTCAATAATAATAAAGCCGATTTCGTCGACAATATTGCGGAGGCTATTACGGAACTGACCGTGCAATTAGATCATGCGAAAAATATTGCCGATTCAGATGAGATTCAAAATGAAATTGATCCGCTGCGATCATTGAGCTTATCACTACGTAAAGACGGTGAGGTCATCAGGCAGACCTACATTCGAGTGTATTGCTATGCGGCAACTCGTGATCAATTGGAACGTAAAGTAAACGAAGTCGTGAAGCAGATTCGCAAAATGAGCTTCAAAGCCTCTGTCTTTCTTGGTGAAGGTATGGAAGAGTACCAGGCGATGTTTCTACCTGCTGGTGAACAGCGGTACTTGAAGAATGCGCGCGAAGGAATTCCGCTGAGCGGAGAAGTTTTAGGTTTAAGTTTTGCGCATAATCAGACTTCTTTAAATGACCCGTTTGGGTCTTATTTTGGCTACACGCAGACTGGTGGAACCGTCTATTGGGATCAGTTTTTAGTCGACAAACAGCGAACTTACTACAATCTGTTTTTGAGTGGTGACCTGGGATCAGGTAAATCAACGCAGCTCAAAAAGATTATTTGGGAGCGTGCGATTAGGAGTGACCTAGTGCGTATCTTTGATCGATCCGGTGAGTTTAGAGACACGGTGCACGCTCTAGGCGGGAAGGTCGTTAGTTTAGATGGTCGTGACGGCACAATCAATCTATTGCAGGTTTATCCAAGTGTGACCGTGGGTGATAGCAACGAAGTTGATCCAGTTGGTAGTTACAAGGCTCATCTCAAGGACCTGAGTGTTAAGTACCGTTTATTTAACCACGATGCCAGCCGGCAAGAGGCTCAATACTTCGCAACCCAATGCGACGGCTTGTATCGTCAACTAGGGCTTCTGGGGGACAGTAAAGGCTTAACTCAGAAGCCTTTTATTACGGAGCGAGATGCCAATGATTATCCCACGCTCAGTCAACTCATTGACTTTGTTGATCAAAAACGCCAAAACCGCACAGACGATATGGAAAAGAAACTGCTAGATCATATCTATGTCACGCTTAACAATCTGCGGAAGACTTATGGCGAATTATTTGATGTTCATTCTACCTTGCCTGATTATGACGGTGAGTTGGTGGTCTCTTATGACCTCTCAGCGCTTGCGGATTCTTACCCGGAAGAAGTACAAGATTTGCAGATTTATAATGCGTTGATTTCAAGCTACAACGTTTGCATGAAGCAAGGGCGGATTGAAAAAAAGGCATTTGATGACGGTGAGCGGTCACTCGAGGATATTCACCACTTCTTATTGGTCGTTGATGAATGTCACACTTTACTGAATACCAACAAAGCTTATGTGGCTGATTTGTTTGTCCGAATCATGTCAGAAGATCGTAAAGCCTTTGGTGCCATCTGTTTAGCAACACAGCGGTTGGAGCGGATGTTTCCTAGCGGTGATAATGCGCAAGACCGTGATACGGTCAGTGCCATTAATGCGCTCAGGCAGATTTATACCTTATGCCAATACAAGATTGTTTTGAAGCATGATGCGACAACCATTGGAACAGAAAAGAACCCACGTATCTTGCGTCAGTTGCTAGGTGATATTCTGTCACCTAGCGAGTTTTTACAGATTCCTAAGTTTGATAAAGGTGAAGCCATGTTCCTCCTAGGATCTGAAAAACTGCATATGCACTTCCAGGTAACGAAGCAAGAACTTGCCATCTTCAAGGGTGGTGCCTGATGTGAAAAAGCTTAGCAAACGTTGGTTGTTGCGTTTGATCTTTGGCAGCTTAAGCAGTTTCGTACTGTTTTTTGTTTTGTTCATGGTCCTCATCGCAGCCATGTTTGCTGGGTTAAACGATAAGAAAGGTGGCGGTAGTGACTGCGATATTACCGGCAGTATTTCTGCGACTGGTAATTTCAACAAAGACACCTATCAGCAAGCATGGTCCAAATATTTTACGAGTGGCGTGCTCAAAGATGAAGCTGACTACACCATCAAAGCAGCCAACAAGGCAGGCGTTTCGCCTACTCTTTTTGCGTCCATCATGGGACACGAAAGTGGCTGGGGGAAAAGTTCGGCTGTGAGTCATCAAAACAATCCGTCAGGCCAGATGTCAGGTAGCACCATCATTTCATATCCAACTATTGAAGCCGGCATCGACGCAACGGCAGCCACCTTGCATAACCTAGTTGTCGAGCGAAAGTTATCAACGGTTGAGAAGCTTGGATCGGTCTACTGTCCTGTGGGTGCGGCTAACGATCCCACAGGACTGAATGCCAACTGGGTACCTTCGGTCAAAAAAACAATGCTTGAATTCGGTGCCGATGCAGGTGCCCCCTTAACAACAACGTGCAACTCGGGTGCAGGAAGTGTCGGTAATGGGAGTGCCATCATTACCGAAGCGAAGAAATATCTTGGCGTTCCCTATGTCTGGGGTGGCAAGTCTCCAGCCACTGGCATGGACTGTTCTGGCTTTGTTGGTTACGTCTTAATGCAAGTCACGCATAAATCTTACCCACAATACACGGTGTCTTTGGAGAGTAAAGGCACGATGCTATTCAATGGTGGCAAACCTGTCATGAGTGAACTACAACCAGGTGACATGATCTTTTGTGGTGATCATGGCGCGTCACATCACATTGCTTTTTACGCTGGTGATGGTCAAGTGATCGAGGAACCTGAGCCCAATGACGTCTGCCATATTCGTCCCTATAAAGACTATGAACCAGACTTTGCGGTCAGACCATAGAACAAGGAGGTAAACATGAATCGTAAAACAATACTGGTCAGTGTCATGATGATCCTCGCACTTGGTGTTGGTGTCTATGGCTGGACGTCAGCCAATACAGCCAACAAAAACATCAGTCAGCAAAAACAAGAACTCCGTACCATGGCATCTAAAAATGGATCATTAGAGACTCAATTAGAGGCGCTCAAACTTTCTAACCAGGTCGATCGTGCGTCAAGTCAAGCTGACAACGCTAGTAAAAAATCGACTACGACATCATCTCAATCAGATAATCTAACAGACACAACACAGAAGATCACTGAGATGATGAATGGGCTGTTGCAAGGCATGTACTCGCCTAAAACGGCCACCACAATGGGTCAGTATGAAGCCATGAAACCTTACCTAACGGGTGAGGCGATCCAAAGTTTCATGCCTGATCGTGATACACCCATTAGTGCAAATGGGTTTCAAGAATCGACTATTAACGACTTGCGCGTTTTTGTCACGCCACAGGGTGATGACTACTTGTTAATGGCACGTTACGAACTTGGTAACAACAAGACGAACACAAATAAGAAAACCACGATGGTTTTTCAAGGGACGGTCAGGAAGGTCAGCAACGACTACAAGTTAGCTGCCTTTGATTCTAACCGCGCACTATCGGGGGTGACACCGTGAAACATCCGTTTAGACATTTCCTCATCAATGCTGTTATCGGTATTGTCATCGCTACGTCTTCTTTATCAGCGCTCTATGTTTACGCACCGAAGGCAATGATCAATGTGGCAACACCAATCACCATCAATGCACAAAAGAAGGATCAATATATTCTTTACTACAGTCCTACGTGTTCAGTGTGCCAGCAAGTTTATCGCACTTACTTCTGGCGTTCAGTAACCGGACAACTCAAGTTTGCCAGCGTTGCTAATGAGCAAAACAAGGAAGCGGCAGCTGCGTTAGGCATCACGAAGGTACCGACCCTAGTTCATTATAAAAAGGGCAAAGTGGTGACACAGTATACGGGTCATCAAGAGCAGCAAATTGACAAAGTGCTGGCTGGTGGTAAGGCAGGTGAACATTAAAATGATGAATCAAGGTATTCACTTTCAAGACAAAAACAAGTACAGTCTCCGCTACGTCAAGCTGCTGGGTATTCTTCTAGCAGCTTTTTCTTTGCTCATTTTTGCGATCGTTTTATGGCCTCGTCAAACCGACAACAAACAAATCAGTCTTGGTCAGACCTTCGATCAAGGCAACAACCAGTTTCAATTTGCTGGGATCGATACAGACAAGCAAAGCGCCGCCATGTACTTCTACGTTACCAAGAACACCATTGACCCGCTGGCACCTTTAACGACTGTCGTCGTGACCAAAAAGACACATAGCGGCAATGACTTTCATACCCAATTGAAACAGATCGCTGATGATTATTACGTGGTCAAGCTTAAGAAAAGTGCGATCAGCAATGGTCGCTTGTTTGTCAAACTAGGTTTAGGAAAAGACCTGTCAGGGGTCACGAGTGCGATTGATTTTGTTCTCCTAGACCTTCGCCATCCTACCAAGGTGACGTCCCTAACAGAAGGTGTTTATCTTAAGAACTACCTCAAGATTTTACGTAGTAACACGACCGACCGAGTCGCTTCCTTAGAAAAGAAGCTAGTCCAATACAATCATGATCTGAAAATTTTGAAGACTAGTTTAGCCCGTCAAAAAGACACCGCCAACTTGCAAGTCGGCAAGCAAAAGCGAGCAACTGAACAACGCATGACGCAAACCGAGACGAATATACAAGACAAGAAACAAGACATCAGCGACACGCAAAGTGCCATTAAGGTGGCCCAGAACAATCTTCAAAGTTACGAGAAGCGCTATCAACATTACGCTCATCATTGAGTGCACATGTTAGCTTGCAGTTGGTGCAACTTGTTGTGTGCACTTCATGTTGTCGTCAAGTCACTAGTGAGTTGTGAACGGTGCAACACCGAAACTGTGCTTGTTCGCGTGGTCAGGTGCCATTTTTGGCAAATGTTGCATTTTGGAGAAATATTAAACACTATCCTCTGTATGCCAACTCGCACAAGGGATTAGGCGCGATTGATAAATGTTGGATTTTCTTCTAAAATTCAACATCGTCTTTTTTCTAATGTTGAATTTTATCTCATAATACAACAATTCACTAGGAACGTGACCCCACCATAAATCAAACCGCACTGCGGTTTACCCCACTTTTGGGGTCAGATTTACCTTATGCTCTTTCTTTATTTTAGGACTTGTCAGATCACCCTAAAAATACGCTTGTTTCGATCGAGCCGTTTTTGAGGTCGGTTGGTTCGCAACTCAAATTTTTCTGATCGTTTGGCTGGTGAAAAACGTTGACGTTTTGACCAGAGTAGTCGCAACTGTTTACCAAAAATCGTCCGGTAACGTGACGCGATTTTAACGCCGTGTGGGTTTGCCAGGCGACAGTTTGTCATCACTATGAAGGAGGCTTTGAGATGGATAAAAAAAACGAAACACGTCGAGTCATGATGACCTTGAGCGATCAGGCAATCGCAAAGTTGGATCACCTTGTAGCTGAAAAGCAACGGGAACTAAATCAAAATCCGGAGCTTGCTAAGTACAACCTAAGGCTCAACAAATCAAATATTTTGGAAGCGTGGCTATCAAAGCAGTGACGTTTTCGTTGGCGTCATATTTTTAAAGGAGGAAAAAAGAATGGCGGAATTGAAAGTGAGAGATTTATCTGAGCAAGATTTGGCGGGTATTGAATCTTCTGCTAAACGTGCTCATCTATCACGAGAAGCCTATCTTCGCGAACTCATTCATCATGACGCAACCGATCACTTACTCAGTGGTGATGTGTCCGATTTGCGCGAACTAACAAGACAAATGGCAATCATCATTGAGCAAAATACGAAAGCCTATCTTGATTTTGTTGACGCGGTTAGGAGGTTGCCTAGTGAGAATTAGAAAAACAGTGACTTTGGATTCCAACCTTGAAGGCTTCGCTAATCCAGAGGACGTTCAAAAATATATGGATCAGAATGATCTTAAAACTTTAAGTGCTGCCCTCAAGTCTTTAATGGATGAACACCATCAACTGAGCCAACAAGTTATGCAGAAACAACAACTAGTCCATGAAATTGTCCAGGGAATTATGGAACAACTCAAACCCACCACAAAGAAAGTCACGATGACTGACCGTAACTTGTTGGTCTTGTTGAAACTGTTTGACGGTGTTGTCGTTCAAAACGGCTGGGACAATTTGCCCATTCCCGATGACACAATGAAGCCAACAACGGTTGCTCGTAGGATTGTCAGTGACCAGATTAAGACCGAGTACATTCGTCACCAAACGACTCAAGTACACCATCGAGGTGGTGGTGCTGATGCCTAGTCGAGTATCACCGGGCATTGTCAATGTGACCGATTTTGTCGCAGCCCATGCCAAAAAGTTTGGCAGCTACATCAATTACATTGATCGAGACGAGGCAATTCGGATTGATCACTTTGACCAACAAAACATTCTGTCAGTTGACGGCTACAACCACTACATGGAGAATCCGAAAAAGTCTTCCGGCATCTTCACTGATCAATACGATCATCTAACACCAACACAACGCGTTGAGTTAAAGAAACAATTCACCGTTGCACAAAAGCATCAGTCAGTCATGTGGCAGTCCGTATTCAGTTTCCGAAATGACTTCCTAGCTGAAAACAATGTCTACAATCCGAAGACCAAACAGTTAGATGAAGCCAAGTTGCGGGACGCTACCCGGGTCGCCATGAACGACTTCACCGGTAAAATGGGTATGACACATTCCGCTATTTGGTCTGCTGCCATTCACCGCAACACAGACAACATTCATATTCATGTTGCCATTGTGGAGCCACAACCTACCCGTGAATGGAAGCGAGTTACGGTCGAAGGTAAGCACGGTGAGACCTATCAAGAATGGCAGCGCAAGGGTTATGTCCCTAAGAAGATCTTGAACCATTTCAAGGCGGCCTTTGCTAACGAAATGGTTGATCGCGATCGTTCACTTGCACGGATCAGTGACCTCATTCGTCAACGACTGCAACCCGATCAGCGTTCTGTTTGGCGTCATCAGAGCAGCCTAGACTTTGCTGTTAGGTATCAAGAGCTGGTCAAAAGCTTACCCCGTGATCGCCGTCTTTGGAAGTACAACAACAATGCCATGAAGCCCTATCGCGGTCAGTTAGATGCCATGTCGCGAAACTATTTGATGCGTTGCAAGCCAGAAGAGTTGGGCGAATTTAAACAACTACTCGCACAAGAAACACGTTTTCGTGAAGCCTTGTATGGCAGTGGCACAAAAGAAGCTAACCGTGCGCAAGACTACACCGATAACAAATTGCATGAACTGTATGCCCGGATGGGTAACAGCATTTTAAAAGATATTTTCGCTTACCGTTCCGAACAAGAAGCTGTTTCTCAAACTCATCATCAACCATCAGTAGCCAATCACTTGAATGGCCTACAAAAGATTTTCAGTGCCGATATCAAGGCACAGCGGTTAGCCAAACGCGAATATCAAAGACGACAGGCCGATCAGGATCGCGAACGCGAAAAAGACAAGAAGAAACAGGAACAACAGACGCGCTTTTACTAGGGCGTTTTTTGTTTGCCTTCTATATAGAAAGGAAGATGGTTATGCCACCTATTTACGCAGATGAAATGCAGGTGCTCGGCAGTGAGTTGCCTGTGATTGATAACCTCGCCGATTATCCAACCGTCAGCTTGCAACCAACGTCCACCAAAATGAGACGGGTTGCTTGGCAGCAGGTTGCCGACAATCAGTATCGAGCGTTATACGCTTTGGAGCCGATCATCAAACCGGTTCCTGGTGCGGAAGAGAACGTCACATGGGAGGAGGATGGTGAAGATGGCGAGGACTAAAGCTGAGATCAAAGTCTGGGAACATGAGATGGCGCAGCGAGCCACAGAACAATTAAGCGCACTTGCTGATACTCAAAAGTTTAAGCAATACCTTCGGCAAAATGCTGCCTTCCATGGCTACTCTGTTCGTAATGTGCTCCTGATTAATATGCAGCATCCTAATGCAACGCGGGTGGCCGGGTTTAAGCAGTGGGACAAATTAGGTCGTCACATTCGCAAGGGTGAACACGCCATCAAGATCACCATGCCAATCGTTAAGAAGCTCACGTCAGAAGAACAGGTCAAATATAAAACGACCGCTGAACGAGCAATTGTTGGTTATCGCTACGGCTCAGTATTCGATGTCAGTCAAACCAACGGCAAAGCTTTACTATCCGCAACAGATTTTGTTAAGGAGCGGTTGGGCGATCACCAAAACGTGGAGCGTTTATATCACGCTGTCGTCGATGCCATTAATACCGAAGGTCACGTTAAGGTCAGTGAAGCCCCTATTGATGAACCGGGTGTTCGTGGTTTCTTTCGGCCGTCTACCCAAGAAATTGTGATTAGTCCACAAGAAACAGATGCGGCTATGAAACTCAAGACGCTGTTTCATGAGTACGGCCACAGTCAGCTACATGGCATTGGTCAGGCATTTGCTGATCGACCACGCGCTTGGAAAGAAGCGCAAGCCGAATCTGTTGCTTACATTGCCATGCAAAACATTGGCATCGACACTGGCGACTACTCACTAGGTTATGTCGCTACTTGGGCGAAAGATCCTAAAGTGATGGCACAAGCCCTCAAAGAGATCAATGAGGCCAGTGTGCATACGATCGAGCTATCTGATCAAGCGGCGCAAGCATTAGGTTTTGATCAAGAACAGACCGCAGAAGCAACGCTTAACGATGCTCCGGAACAAACAACAAACCTCAATAGCGGTAAGCGCGAGCGTTTGACGCAATCTGAAATTGATCGTGCGCGTAAATTGTCCTTAGTTGAGATTGCGCGTAGCGCTGGCATTCATCTCAAGGAGGATTCCCGCGATTACTACCGCGGTGTCGATCACGACTCCTTAGTTATTGATGCAAAAAAGAATCTATGGAAATGGAACTCCCAGAATTTAGGTGGTGGTGCGATTGAATTCGCCACCACCTTTTTAGGCCAGAAAGGCTTTTATCAAGCTGTCAAGTTTCTTAATGCTGGTCACTACGGTGAAACAAAGATTCAGACCGCGCCTAAGGCAGCCTATCATAACTACTTGAAACGAGCTGATAGCTTTGATCGTGCGCGGGATTACCTCACCATCGCCAGAGGGATTAATCCTCATCTAGTTGACCGCCTGTACCAAAAGGGCCTCATTTTTCAGGACTCACAAAACAATCTGATCTTTCAATGGGCACGCAACGGCAAGGCCGTTGGCGCAAGTATTCAAGGCACTGAAATTGATTTTAAACAATACGGTAAACGTGGCACGCAAAAAAAGATCGCCGCAAACTCGCAATCTGATTTTGGTTTCAATTTTAGTTTGGGGAAACCTCAAGACTTGTATGTCTTTGAGTCACCAATTGACGCGTTGAGTTACTGGACACAACACCCAGAGCTAACGAATTGCATGATTGCCTCAGTTGATGGTACCAAAGTTGAAAGTGTCGTGAATATGGCGGTCAATATGTATAAAACAAAAGGGCAACTGCCAGCCACTATTTATGTTGGCTCCGACAATGACCCAGCTGGTCATCAGCTCTATGACAAGCTGCAAGACTCCATCTTAGCTAATACCGAAGCCGAGGTAACTACCTTTAAGCCGCTCTTTCCACAGGACAATGCGATCACCCAAGCGACTTACCAAGACTTAAAACAAGCAGCGAATCAGGCGGGCATTGATTGGCGTGAGTTGGCAGCGGCAGTTAAAGCAACAACCAACCTTTCAACGAACTTCCAGCAGTCTTTTCCGCTGCCACAAGCCATTGCCAAAAGCAGCGTGCTCATCGACCCCAACCCCGGAAAAACTAACTTTAATTCAGATGAGGCTTTACTAACCGCGGCAAAGTTCATCAAAGCTAACCGCACTAGCGAGCAGCAGCCTGATTGGGATACCATTACAAAGAAGTTAAACTCCGGTATTGAGGATCATGACCGAGAACACTTAGCGGCCAAGTCCTCTTATTACAACACGCGCTATCAAGCTGATAATGGCATTCTTCCGGTGACTAAAATTGCTAAAGACTGGAATGAGTTAGCTAAGTTGGCCCAACACCCAGCAACAATGGATCAGCAGTTAGAAAAAACCTACCATCGTGAGGACGGGCAAACAGTCAAACTAATCGCCAAAGATCAGAATCAATACGCTTTAGTTGATCGCAAACAACCAGATAAAGTTGTGGGCTACTTTGAAGCTAACGATCCACAGCAGTGCGCCTATCTCATTAAGCAGTATGGCTACAACGCTGTAGACAAAGAAGATGAACAGAAATATCATCAAACTCAGCCGGTTAAACCCCAGCAGCATAAAAAGCAACGTGCAGCAGGACTAGAACAAAGTATGTAATGCCCTACCTGCTGGGTTTCAGTCGAGCTGGCAACGAGAACGGCTGGGTTTGCCGTTCCGTTGCATCATGTTGCCAAGGTCGGATTGAATCCTCGCGGCAGGCAGATGCCCGAAGCGCGTGGGCGGGGCAGGCGCCCCACGCTTCTCGGCCTTGGCCGAAGAGGCTTTTTTTGCGGTAGCAAGATTGCTGTATGCCTTGCGCCTCTAGGAACAAAGCCGATTATATGCTATACTAAACATAGCAGAAAAGTTAAAGGCGGTGGCGACTTCCGTAGATTGGAGGTGGTGCTTATGGTGTAAAAACCAACGTACCACGATACCAACGAAAGGAGAAGCCTTGTGTCCATTTCGGACGCTTTACAGCTTATGCTAGGGTTCGGCATGTTTGTCGTAGCCCTGTTAGCGTTAGTTGTTGAGCTGATTAAAAATCAGCAAAAAAAATAACCGTCTCAACTTTGGCAGGTTGACGGTTATTTAGCCCAATAGTTGCCGCCGTCTTAAACGGCTCTGCTAGGGGAGCACTCTTATGGGGGTGCTCCCTGTTTGTATTCTCATTATAACAGAAAAAGCACAATCTGACTAGATTGTGCTTGCACACTTTAAGCCTTGATAGCACCTTCAAAGGCATTCTTGATGTCTGGATTGAGTAGCGGTGCTTGGTTACCAGTAATATTGCTAGAAATCATCTGCAGGGCGCTTAATTCCTGCGCACTGGCTTTGTCAGAACCTGTCTAGTATCTGCTGAATCTGGTAGAATTGTGGAAAACCGACTGAGGAGTTTGTCATGCCAGATTATCCAAGCAATATTTCTCGAGCACAATTTGCGTTAATACAACCTGATTTAGAAAACTTCCGCAAGCATACAAGACCGC
>ENA-OXEH01000021-OXEH01000021.1-human-gut-metagenome-genome-assembly--contig:-NODE-21-length-38696-cov-9.98489_pt1 | contig 38696 bp, 33 predicted proteins | sample MGYA00249826_ERZ652246 | MGnify/ENA primary metagenome ERZ652246 (study PRJEB26925, sample SAMN05826497) | human gut metagenome | biome: ENVO:2100002; feature: ENVO:00000062; material: ENVO:00002003... | reverse complement strand
GATTGCCTCTTGTCTCGTGGGCTCGGAGATGTGTATAAGAGACAGGTCCAGTACGATGGCTTTACTTGATGGCAATCGGCTTGAATCGCAGGCCAATGTCAATGGTCCGTTCAGTATGGGCAATGCGCGCTCGGTGCAATTGATGACCATTGAGAGCTACAACCGCTTTACCAGGCATCATGCCCGCGTTAAGTCAGGGGAAGTGTTGATCTATACATCCAAAAATTTTCCTAGCAAGACCATTCGCATTGGTCAAAAGACTTACAGGATCGGAAAACGTGCAGGTAGCTTTCCAAATGCACAAGCGACTTTTATCCCCAATCTTTTTATTGCCTTTCCTGAAGAGAAGCAAATGATCGACGCCATGCAGCATCTGAGAAATGCACGCTATCAAAACGCGGCTGAGGCACAAGCTGATATCACCACAAGTCAAGATGTGATGTTGCAAGGAAGCCATGCCAATCAGCTTAAGCTCTATGAAGCGGTGGTCAAGAGTCGTATCGCTGAATCGGCCTCAGTTCAATCGAAAGCCGTGAATTACGATGAGACCATGAGTATCATGGGCAGCTTTCTCTTCCTCGGCATCATTTTCGGCGTCACCTTCATTTTGGCAACCTTATTGATCTTGTATTATAAACAGTTATCTGAAGGCTATGCCGATGCCCGCCGCTACACAATCTTACAACGCGTCGGCTTAAGCTTGCGAGAAGTGCGCGCAACCATCAACAGCCAGTTACTAATGCTGTTTTATCTGCCATTACTCGTAGCAGGGATTCATGTCGGATTTGCATTGCCATTCATTCAACGCATCATGATATTGTTTGGCTTACCGAATTGGCAGTTCTTCCTGACTGTCTCACTCATCACACTAGGTATCTTCGCGATCATCTATGTCCTCATGTACAAGCTCACCGGTAACGTGTACTATCGCATCGTCTCGCGTCGCCAAGCTACCAGTCGCAGCTAACTAAATAAGCGTCGAAACGCCAGTAAAAATACTGTCGCTCGACGCTTTTTTCGTTGATGCCAGCAATTAAGCCGGCTGCAATGCCTTGATTTCATCAATGATCTTCAACAGCGTTTGCTCAGCTGTTTGATAGTCCGCCATTTTATCGGCAAACTGCTCGTCAAAACCAGCCAACCCGCCAGCAGCAAAGGCATACTCATAGGCATACACCGCTTCATAGGCGGCCGCAAACCGCTTTAGCAAATCATGATATTGTTCGCCGCCAAGTTGCAACGCCATCTGAATCACGCGAAAGTCCGTATACGCCATCTCAAATTGAACTGCCCATGCCCGCATAAAATCATGTCGGGCCTGAATATGCAGGAAATGATGCTCCGTTGTCCATGCTAATCGGTTCACTGAATCTTTAACATCTAACACAATCAATCCCACCTTTCCGTTTCGATCTGACTCGATTATAGGCTGGTCTGGCGAAATAAGCTTTCAAAAGACTCGATGATCAACTTCAGTAACCATCTCTCGTCAATTAAGCTTGTTCATGCCCGCGATCGGTTGCTTTTGCGGCCGTTTCAGAAACCTCACGCAAGGCTTCTTTACCGCTTTTATCACTGAGATTGATATACAGATCTGTTGCACTTGTGGTCGTCTGACCGAGCTGATCCGCAACCTGCTGTACATCCTTGGTGACCGTATAAATATTGGTTCCCAAAGTGTGCCGGGCCTTATGTGGTGTTGATGGCCGACCATAATCGGTTGTATAACGCTTGAAAAAGGCTTCGATTGTATTTTGGCGAATCCGATTGATTTTTTGGCCGACAACTGTCACAAACAGGGGAGAAGTCGGCTTTTGATAACCGATAATAGCCGCTCGCTGCGTTAAGTAAGCCTGAACATACGGATCAATCCAGTCTGCAAAATTGACGCGATCCTGAAAGTTGCCTTTGCGAACAACTTGGACCGTATGCCGATCCATGTTCAAATCTTCCAGATTCATATTCACCAATTCGCTGACTCGAACCCCTGAGCCAAACAGTAAGGCAATCATGGCCAAGTTGCGCACTTTTGTCGCCTCAAAATAGCGCCGCGGCTTGGCTTGCAGTTGTTGCGCATAACTTTGATCCAACCACTGTAAAAACTTAGCATCTTCACCGTCCACAAACAGCATTTCCTGTAGCTTGTGGTTTCGGTAACTCGCAGTTTCAGTATGGGTTTTAAGTTTTACCTTGTTCCAGACATTCCGATAGAAATAAGGTTCGCCATCTGCATGGGGTTCACTTTCCTCCGTCAAAAACCGATAAAGCGCCTTGATCCCGACTAAGCGCAAAGCAACACTGCGACGAGTCATTCGCTTGTTGTGGTGCGTCTTGGAAGGCCGTTCAAGCAAATACGCCATAAATGCCTGGGCATCACGCAACGACAAATGTTCTAACACGGTCAGCGGGACGGTTTGCGGTGAGGAAGCGGCCGTCACACCACTGTTAATCAGCCAGTTCAGAAACTCTTGATAAAAATGTAAATACTGATAAAGCGTCGAATCGGCGATCGGGATCGCTTTTTGGCTCTGATAATAGTCCTGAATGTAATCCGGCAGGGCAGGTAGCATTGTATGAATTAATTTCGAATAATTTTGTGTCGACACAGATTTCACCTCGAACGTATGTTTTCTTTTAGATAATGTTAGTATACGCGAAAACAACTGTACTTGGCGAGGGCTAGTGTTGATGAAAAATGAACGGTGGTGCTGGTTCAGCCATTGCTCTGCCATGTGAAGCAGAATTGAATAAAGTTTTAGCTTTATCCAAAGGTGAGCAAAGATGTCAGCAAACGCCTGTTGGTCAGACAAATTTTAGCTGGCATAATTCTGGCATGAATTCGGCTATTAAATGAGTTCACTTCGGTCAATCATTCAGCAAACTTATTTTGGCCATTGGTCAACAAAATAAGTTTGCTGAATGTTACGTGACCCTCAATTGTTGTTGAGTCAATTTCAAACTACACAACTCAAAAAATCATCAAGCAACTCGAAGCCGGCTAACTGACGAGAATCTCACAACATCATGAAGCTTGAATTGATATGCATTTTTCTGGTTTTGGCTAGCGTGACATTTTCAATCAAACAAATGCATGCAACTCAGCGTAAACGCAAAAATCCAATTCATAATTGATTGCCTTGGTAAAAAATGCAATCGCCACCACCAACATTACGTCCGGACCACAAATTTTTGACAGCCATCTGAAAGAGGGGACACCCAGATTCGCAGATCAAGTGGCAAAGCCAATTATTTATATTCTAGTTTACATAATATATATTATGCGAAGTAGTGTTTGAAGAGACGGCATCGTGCCATTCTCGCAATATTTACGTTGGCGATTATTTGATTCGCAATTTCATACAGCACCCGATAGTCGCCTCATTTTTTGAACCGCTGCTTGCAGCCAAGTCTTTAAAAGCTTCTACAATCTTTGGATAAATCATTGGATATTTTTTGCTTGAGTTTTTTCGTTAAGTCACTTGCGACGAACAACTATCAAGTTGAATTCCCGCAAGTTGAATTCCCGAACTCGTCTCAGAATGCGTCTCTCAGCATGCCTCAAAACCATCCAAAATGACCCATGACAACTTGCTGTTGATTCGACCCGCGAATTGCTACACAAATTTCAAATTCACGCATCACGAACTGCTAGCCAGCTTTATATTTAACAGATTTCGCAAAAAGATGGCTAGAGACTTTTTGCAAACAAAAAAGCCGCAACCGGCTAGCTGCGACTTACCTTAGAACAATTGTGTGCAATTAAAGATGAAAGTTAACCTTCAAACGTGCTCTGCATTGGCGGAACGACCTGCTTTTTGCGGGAAACAACCCCAGGCAATGCCAAACGCGCGTCCTTGTCGAACTGTTCGTTGAAAGCACTGGCGATTTTATCGCGGTCAGCACCGACTGCGAAACCAGTTGAATTGCTGTCCAAGATGTCAGTGGCAATCAGCAGGAAATCGTCGTAGCCTTTCGCCTGCGCCTCTTTGGTCATGGCACTGATCAATTCGTCCTGACGTGCGTAAATGTCGTTCAGATCGACGGTATTGACCTGTCCGATGCGAATAGACTTGCCGCCCATGGTGAAACTCTTAGCATCGCCTTCGATAATGTCCATATCTGACTTGGCGGCCAAATTAGTACCTGCCTTCAGCATGGCAAGACCATATGACTGCAAATCAATTCCGGCAATCTTCGCCATTTCTGGCAAAATCTTCTTATCCTTATCGGTTGCGGTCGGCGACTTCAACAACAGCGTGTCTGAAATCAAACCAGAAGCCATCAAACCAGCCAATGTTGGCGAAATCTTGAAGCCATATTCCTGGAACATCTCAAAAATGACGGTATTGGTGCTGCCAACCGGTTCTGCTCGGTAAAACAGCGGCGCTGCCGTGTGGAAGTTAGCGATGCGATGATGGTCGACAACAGAATCAATCGTCACGTCTTCGATATCACTGACACTTTGTTGAAATTCGTTGTGATCAACCAACATGACATGATCCGTCTCGTTGGCTGCCGTCTTGATAACCCGCGGTGCCTGAACCTTAAAGTGATCAAGGACGAACTTAGTTTCATCGTTCGGTTCGCCTAATGCTACCGCCTCAACATCCGTGTTGCCTGCCTGTTTCTGAAATTCTGCCCAGCTCATGGCACTCGTAATCGCGTCGGTGTCCGGGTTCTGATGCCCAAAAATCAAAGTCGTCATCTTATCTGATCGCTCCTCAACTGAATAGTTTACTTATCAAGTTTAACACGGTTTTCACTGACCCGCGACAAGTAATCTTTTTCCTTCAGATAATCGTCAAAGGTCTGGAAGAAGTTCGAGATCCGCGGAATGTCAGCTTTCTCTTTGCGATAAACAAAAGAAATCTCAAAGCGAATGGCCGGATCAAACGCAATAGCATAGGCCTTGATTTGATCAGCGCGTGCCCGAACAAAACTGGTTGGTAAGGCCGTGTTGACCCCTGACAAGTTAACGAATTGGGTTAACTGATATGGCGTGGTGAAATGTGCGACCACGTGCGGGAAATCAACCATTTGATTCTTGTACGCCTCACGCAGAAGCTGTCCAAGGAAATAGTCGTCAGGATAAGTTGCCCAAGGTTCAGCTAAAGTATCTTTGAAATGGATTCGCTTACGGTTAGCCAAGGCGTCATCGTGGTGCAAGAACAGCAATTGTTCATCAATAATTTTCTTGCTGGCGTATGGTTTCCAGTTCTTAATAGTCTCATCTGGCAGATTCATGATAGCCAAATCAATCTGGTTGTTTTCCAAGGATTCCCAAATTTCGTGACGGGTCATCATCCGTAGCGTTACTTCAACTTCAGGATTCAGTTGATAGTAATGAGCAATAAACGCAATAAAGGCGCTATCCTCGATTGAGCTTAATAACCCAATATTGATTTTTCCGACGGTTGCACTGGTTGTTTGTTGAATTTCGTCGGTTGTCTGGTTCAAGATCTCGTAGATCTCATGGGTTGACTTTAACATGGTCTGACCAGCGTCAGATAAATGCAGTTTCTTCCCGACAGAATAAAACAGCGGTGCCCCCACTGTCCGTTCCAATTTCTTGATCTGCTGTGTTAAGGCTGGCTGGGTAATGCCAAGCAATTGGGCGGCTTGGGTGTAGTTCATGGTTTCTGCCAATTGCAGAAAATAAGTTAGTGTCTTTGAGGAAAAAATGCGCTCTTGTTTCGTTTTCATAGGGCGGCTTCCCTTTCGTTTATAATTTAATAATATCGTTCAACCATCATCATAAGTGGCAATGAAAAAAAACGCAACGAATTTGCCGCGTTTTTAATCGTTACGTTAAGTTCTAGCTAAAAATTCAGTTGCTCGCAACTGGTTTCGGACGCCAGCTTTGCCATCCGGTATAATCCTTAACGTGCAGCAGATTCTCTGCATTCTTAACGCGATCGGCAGACGGCGGTTCGATGCCTTCAAGCGGGTACGTAATGCCAAGCTCGTGATACTTTTTAACGCCTAATGTGTGATACGGCAGAATCTCAACTTTTTGGACCACATTTTTGTCCAATGTCGCAATATAGTCCCCTAACCGTTTGAGATAAGGGTCAAAGTCAGTGCGTTCCGGGACCAGAACGTGGCGAATCCACATGTCATCACCATGCGCCGACATATACTGCACCATATCCAAAATACTTTCATTAGGAAAACCGGTGAGCTTTTTATGCTCGGCCGAATCAATGTGTTTAATATCAACTAATGAGATGTCAGTAACAGCCATCAGCTTTTCAAACTGGCCAAACCACGGTTGGTCACGCGTGAAGGGGCCGCCTGACGTATCGAGGCAAGTCGAAATTCCCAGTGCCTTAGCCTTGGTGAAGAGTTCGAGAATGAAATCGATTTGTACCAAACTCTCACCGCCACTGCAGGTAATACCACCTTGGTCACCCCAGAATGCTTTATAGCGCTGAGCATCCGCCAAAATTTGATCGGCCGTCATTTCTTCACCAACCCCAATGTTCCAGGTGTCAGGGTTGTGACAATACTGGCAACGCATGCGACACCCTTGCATAAAGACAACGAAGCGAATACCAGGGCCATCGACCGAACCAAAACTTTCGACCGAGTGAACATACCCTTTGATCGGGCCATCATGATCCTGACCAACTTGTTCTAAGATATTTAATGGGCTTTGTGACTGATCGATGAGTTTCATCTTATTGCCTCCACTACAACATCATGTGTCGTTTTCAATTGATTTTCATTTCATTCTGCCAAAAAACGGCAACAGCATCGTTGCCGTCTTTTGGCAAAACAGGAATGGCTTCCTGTCTTGAGTTAAGCTGCTTACATTTCTTCGAAGAAGGTCCGAGCAATGACATCGTCTTGTTGTTCCTTGGTCAAATCTGCGAAGTAGACGCAGTAGCCAGAAACCCGAACGGTCAATGTTGGGTATTCTTCTGGGTGCTTCTGAGCATCAATCAGGGTCTCCTTGTTGAAGACGTTGATGTTCAAATGCATGCCGCTGTTTTCCATATAGCCGTCAACCATGTGAACCAAGGTATCCTTACGAGTTTCATCATCGTGGCCCAGTGTGTTCGGAGTAACCCCAAACGTATTACTAATGCCGTCAGTTGCGTAATGATACGGAATCTTGGCGGTGGACATCAAGGATGCCAATGCGCCGTTCTTTTCTGCGCCGTATGCCGGGTTGGCACCTGGTGAGAATGGTTCGCCTTTTTGACGACCGTTTGGTGTTGTCCCTGTATTCTTACCATAAACCACGTTGGAAGTAATGGTCAGGACACTGGTACTCAACTTCGCGCCGCGATACAGATGATGCGTGTTCATCTTGTTATAGAAGGTCTTAACCAACCACTTAGCGATGTCATCAGCGCGATCATCGTTGTTACCATAGCGTGGATAGTCATCATTGTCAGCAACGAAGTCAACTGCAACACCGTTTTCATCGCGAATTGCCTTGACATGACCATACTTGATTGCACTGATGGAATCAACTGCGTGTGACAGGCCGGAAATCCCGGTTGCGAAGGTCCGGTTCAGTTGGGTATCCTTCAATGCCAGCTGTGCAGCTTCATAATAATACTTGTCATGCATATAGTGAATCACATTCAAAGCATTGACATACGTGTCGGCCAGCCAGTCCATCATCTTGTCGAACTTATTCATGAATTCTTTGTAATCAATGTAATCGCTGGTGATCGGTGCATATTCAGGCCCTACTTGCGCTTCCTGAATTTCATCTTTCCCACCGTTGATCGCATACAGAACTGTCTTAGCTAAGTTAGCACGGGCACCAAAGTATTGAACGCCATCAGCAATTGGTTGTGCCGAGACACAGCAAGCAATACCGTAGTAATCGGTACCCCATTCGTTGCGCATCAGATCATCATTTTCATATTGAATGGTTGAACTTTGGATGGATACTTCGGTTGCATAGCGTTTGAAGCCTTCTGGCAAGCGTTCGCTCCAAAGCAAGGTGATGTTTGGTTCTGGTGCTGCGCCCATGTTGTCCAAAGTCTTCAGGAAACGGAAAGCCGTCTTGGTAACGTGGTGACGGCCATCATTGCCCATTCCTGCCAATGACAAGGTTGCCCAGATTGGATCGCCTGAGAACAGTGAGTTATATTCTTCAGTCCGGATGAAACGAACCATCCGCAATTTCATAACCAAATGATCAATCAGTTCCTGTGCCTGTTCTTCGTTCAATTTGCCTAAGCGCATATCGCGTTGGATATAAGCATCAATAACCGTATCGATCCGGCCAACGGACATTGCGGCACCGTTTTGCGTCTTAACAGCAGCCAGATAGCCAAAGTAGATCCACTGAACAGCTTCTTGCGCATTAGCTGCCGGACGCGAGATGTCATAGCCATATTCCTTGGCCATCTTCTTCATGTCGTTTAAGGCACGATATTGTTCATTGATTTCTTCACGCAGTTTGATCACATCGTCAGTCATTTCGCCGTCGCCAGTCAAGTTATAATCCTTGAACTTCTCGGCCATCAAACGATCGATCCCGTAAACAGCGATCCGTGGGAAATCAGAAACAATCCGGCCACGGCCGTATGCGTCTGGCAAGCCAGTCACGATCTTGTAATGGCGAGCCTTTCGCATATCAGGGGTATAAGCATCAAAGACACCTTGGTTATGGGTCTTACGATATTCATTGAAAATCTTGTGTTCTTGAGGATCTGTCTTGAAGCCATAAGATTCCAATGCATCTTCAGCCATTCGAATACCGCCAAATGGCATGAATGCTCGTTTGAATGGCTTGTCGGTCTGAACACCAACAATCTTTTCAAGATCTTTGTTCAAATAACCAGGTCCGTGTGAGGTGATCGTAGATGGAATATTGTTGTCAGCATCCAAAACACCGCCATTTGCACGTTCTTGTTTCTTTAAATTTAGAACCTGATTGTTCAGGACTGTTGTCGCTTCAGTGGGGCCAGCAAGGAAACTTTCGTCCCCGTCATATTGGTTCAGGTTATGCTCGATAAAATCGCGCACATTAATTTCTTCTTGCCAGTCGCCGCCGTTAAAGCCTTCCCAATAATTAGGAACTTTGGTTTCGTCAAGCTGTTTCATAGTTGTTTGCCTCCTAAAGTGGATTACAGATGTGACAGTTCTTACAAACACAGTATAACACGCCGCCAAATCTATGCAAGCGTTTTATTGCCCATATAATAGGCGTTATATTGTTTTTTAAGTGTGCTTCGTCGCTTCTTTTCGCCCATGATTTCGTCATTTTGTTAAATTGTGCACAACTGACCTGTCCTATAATAATCAAAAACGCCACCATCTGTATTAGTACAGACAGTGGCGTCAATGATCACCATTTATTCGACTTGATCTGCTGGTTCTTCTTTGGTTTGAACAAAAACTGGCTTGCCAAGGACATCAGTGTCAATGACAAACGAACCATTCGAATAGCGGTCACCTGCTGGATGTTGTGCCGGATTAAGGGTCGTTACCTTACCCGTATCGGTCAAAACATTCAGGCGGGTAGCGTCATCGACTGACATCATCGCGACAATCCGATGCGGATCACGCTTAAGCTCACGCAAGACCAGTAAACCACGACGGGCACGACTCATTTCCCCGACCTCGCTTAAGGCCATCTTTTTGAAGGCGCCACGTTGGGTCAAAATACCGACCTTAGCCGTAGTTGGATCCTTCACTAGAATGAAATTGACAACCTCATCGTCTGGCTTTAGATCCATACTTTTAACGCCGGTTGCCCGGGCACCGACAGTTGACACATCGCTTAACGGGAATGTCAGTCCGTAAGCGTGGCGGCTGACCACAAAGACATCCTGTTGCTGATCAGTCGTGAAGTATGCATTGGTGACAATCGCGGCTGGATCTTTCAGCTTCATCGCCATCATCGGCTTACTCTTGTACGTCCGTTGCGGCTGCAAATCACTTAAGGCAGTTTGTTTGATGTACCCGTCACTTGACCCTAACACAAAACTGCCAGCGCCATCGAGTTGATCAAAAGCAAACACTGCCAAGACTTTTTCGTCAGTGCCAAGGCCAACTGTTTGGCTTAAGTGTTCGCCGGTGTCTTTCCAACGCGCATCACTAATTTCATGCACTGGTCGATAAATGACATTTCCGGCATTTGTCACGATGTAAAGATGCTGCAACGTACTCAGTTCGCCAGTGAAAATGGCAAGATCATTGGCCTTCAAACCATTGTCGGCCGGATCAACCGCCTGATAACTGCGCAGTGAACTGCGTTTAACGTAGCCATCACGAGAAACCTGCACCATGACGGTTTCATCAGCCACCGTCACCGTTGTCGCCACTTTAAGCGTTTCAATTTTGGCTTGAATGCTGCTGCGACGATCATCCCCGTACTCCTTGGCAATCCGCTTCAACTCGCCTTCAATCACCCGATCGCGGGCAGCGGGGCGGGCCAAAATATCTTGATACTCGGCGATTGCTTTCGCCAATTGTGCTGCTTCTTTCTGTAAAGCCGTGATATCGGTATTGGTCAATCGATACAGCTGCAAGGAAACAATCGCTTCCGCCTGAGCTTCCGAAAAATCAAACTTCTTGACTAAGTTACGCTTAGCATCCCCTTTATCCTTGGAAGCACGAATCGCGGCGATGACCTGATCCAAAATCGACAGCATTTTGATCAAGCCTTCGACAATGTGCTGTCGAGCAGCGGCCTTGTTGAGGTCAAAACGCGTTCGCCGAGTGACCACATCGCGTCGATGTTCGACGTATGCTTCCAACATGGCCTTGAGTCCTAGTAACTTCGGCTGCATGTCGGCAATAGCGACCATGTTAAAATTGTATGCAATTTGCAGATCGGTATTTTTAAATAAATAGTTTAAGATGCCATGTGCATCGGCTTCTTTTTTTAATTCGATGACAACGCTAAGCCCAAAACGGTCGCTTTCGTCACGGACTTCGGCGATACCGTCCACTTTTTTGTTGATGCGTAATTCATCGATTTTTTTAATCATCTGCGCTTTATTGACATCATACGGGATCTCAGTGACCACGATCTTCTCACGACCGCCACGAATGGTTTCGATGTGTGTCCGAGAACGAACCACGATTTTACCGCGGCCGGTTTCGTAAGCTTGCTTGATACCATCAAGCCCTTGAATAATCCCACCTGTTGGAAAATCGGGACCCTTGACGTATTGCATTAAAGTATCTAAATCAGCAGTGGGATGCTTCAGCAAGTATAAGACCGCATTGATCACTTCGCGCAAGTTATGCGGCGGAATTTCGGTCGCGTAACCTGCAGAGATGCCCGTTGCACCATTCACCAGCAAATTCGGAAATCCTGCGGGCAACACAGTTGGTTCCTGTGCCGTGTCATCAAAGTTCAACACCATATCGACGGTTTCCTTATCGATATCGGCCAGCATTTCCTTGCTGATTTTGCTTAAACGCGCTTCCGTATAGCGCATTGCAGCTGGCGGATCACCATCCATGGAACCGTTATTCCCGTGCATCTGAATCAGTGGGGCCCGTAACTTCCAATCCTGGCTTAGCCGAACCATCGCTTCATAAATGGAGCTGTCGCCGTGGGGATGATAATTACCCATGACATTCCCGACACTTTTAGCCGACTTGCGGAAGCCCTTATCATACGTATTGCCATCTTGGTTCATCGCAAATAAAATGCGACGCTGAACCGGTTTGAGGCCGTCACGCACATCAGGCAGCGCCCGTTCTTGAATAATGTATTTCGAGTACCGGCCAAACCGGTCGCCCATGACCTCTTCTAAGGTCAGTTCTTGAATCTGATTGGCCAATGGCTTTTACTTTCCTTTCTTGTCCAGTTGTTTGACGATTTGCTTGGCACCAAACTGTAATTTTTCGTGATTAGCAGTCGGGGTTTCCAAAATACTGCCGTCGTCATCCATATCAAACTTGACGTTATGCTCAATCCATTCACGACGCGGCTCAACGCGATCACCCATCAAAGTGGTCACGCGTCGTTCCGCCAGCTGAGCATCGTCAATCCGAACCCGGATCAAAGTCCGCGTCTCAGGATTCATAGTCGTTTCCCAAAGCTGGTCGGCATTCATTTCCCCAAGTCCTTTAAATCGGGTCAATGTGTAACCCTTGCCCATGGCCTTGGTCTCTTTGGCCAACTCTTCATCGGTCCAAGCATAACTGATCTTGGTTTTAGCACCAGCGCCTTTTTGCAGCCGATACAATGGTGGCAAAGCAATGTAAATTCGGCCTGCGTCAATCAGCGGCCGCATGTAGCGATAAAAGAAGGTTAGTAGCAAAATCTGAATATGCGCGCCATCAGTATCCGCATCAGTCATAATAATGATTTTGTCGTAGTTGGCCTGCTGCAGATCAAAATCCGCACCGACACCAGCGCCGATGGTGTAAATCATCGTATTGATTTCTTCGTTTTTAACGATGTCCTGTAACTTGGCCTTCTGGGTATTCAGTACTTTCCCTCGCAATGGCAAGATCGCCTGAAACTTCCGGTCTCGGCCTTGTTTAGCTGAACCACCGGCAGAATCCCCTTCGACGAGATACAATTCGTTACGCTTAGGGTTCTTGGTTTGCGCCGGGGTCAATTTACCGGAAAGCAAACCTTGGTCCTTCTTGCGCTTGCGTCCCGTCCGGCTATCATCGCGTGCTTTTCGAGCCGCTTCCCGCGCATCACGGGCTTTGACGGCTTTACGAACCAACTCTTGCGACTCTTCACCGTTTTCCATCAAAAAAGTTGACAGCTTGTCATAGACAATCCCATCGACCACAGTGCGGGCTTGCGGCGTACCAAGCTTGCCCTTTGTCTGGCCCTCAAATTGCAAAATTTCTTCTGGAATGCGGACACTTAAAATACCTGCAAAACCTTCACGCACATCACTGCCTTCAAGGTTCTTGTCGCGTTCCTTCAGCAAGCCGACTTTTCGGGCAAATTCATTGAATGCTCGCGTCATGCCGCTGCGCAAGCCAATTTCATGCGTCCCGCCATCACCAGTGCGAACGTTATTAACAAACGAAATCAGGTTTTCAGAATAGCCATCGTTATATTGGCCGGCAAAATCAACCACGATACCGTCCTTTTTGCCTTCAAAATTAATAACCTGCGACAATGCATCTTTGCCTTCGTTGAGGTATTTAACAAAGCTGACCAAACCATCAGGATAGTGATAACTGTCGTGCTTACCGGTGCGTTCATCCGTCAGATTAATCGTGATATTTTTCAGTAGAAAGGCTGATTCGCGTAACCGTTCGGCCAAGGTATCATAACTGAAAACAGTGGTTTGAAAAATAGTCGGATCCGGCTTAAACGTGATGGTCGTGCCATTAGGTTCATTAACTTTGCCCAACTTCTGCAAACTGCCATCAGGATGACCGCCATTGATAAAATGCTCCTCAAATGCGTGCTTATCCCGCACAACTCGCACAGTCAATGACTCCGATAGGGCATTGACGACGCTTGAGCCAACCCCATGCAAACCACCAGAAGTTTTGTAACTATTTTGGTTAAATTTTCCGCCGGCATGTAGCACGGTTAAAATGACTTCAATCGTCGGTTTACCACTCGGGTGCATCCCAGTTGGCATCCCGCGACCATGATCCTGTACGGTCACAGAGTTATCGGCGTGAATCGTCACATTGATCTCATCCCCAAACCCCGCGAGCGCTTCATCGACAGAATTGTCCACGATTTCATAGACCAAGTGATGCAAACCGCGGCCATCGGTGGATCCAATATACATCCCCGGACGCTTCCGCACAGCTTCCAAGCCATGCAGCACCTGAATGGATGAATCATTATATGCTTGCGTTGCTTTATCCATAGTAAACTCCCTTTTTTGAACAACTAAGTTATAGAATACACCACGCGTTGAGATTTCAGAAATAAAAAATAAGAGCGCGAGCCAGCCCGATTAGAAACCGGAGCATAAGCGGCCTTGGGTGCGATGGTTGGGCTTTGACCATTGCGGCCAAGGTCCTTACACGCAGGTTGCTGCGACTGCGAGCGCGTTTAGGCATCAACACCATCAACAGCAGACCTCACCGTATTGCTCTCAGGACTCCTGTTTTCTCCTCAAAATCGACCCAGCTGGCTAATACCATCATTGTTCATTTAAATTTTATTAGCCGTGTCAATGTCCCAAAGCTCAGCAGAAAACCGCACTTCCCTAAGCATGGCACATAACTATGACTTCTTGACGTGAAATTCATCGCCCGCTGGCACCATATCTTCGCTGTGCCCCGCCATGATCCTTGCACAAGACGGCACCAAATCGCGCCACAACCCGCTTCACAGGTTTTATTCGAATGTACGTTCGTTTTATTCTACTGACGTATCACTCAAAAGTCAAAAATGCTAAAATAGTTTCTAGTTTGAGAGGAGGGGCACATTTGATACTTGTGCTTTGTTTTATACTCGCGTATTTCATAGGCGCCATCCCGTTTGGTGTGGTCATTGGTAAACTCTTTTATCACACGGATATCCGCAAAGGCGGGAGTCACAATATTGGCACCACAAACGCTTATCGCATGTTAGGGCCAGTCGGCGGCTCAATTGTCTTGGTGCTGGATATCTTAAAAGGCACGTTGGCTGCCAGCTTACCCATTCTCTTTGGCATCGAGCATCATTGGCTGGTGCTGATCGTGGGTTTAGCGGCCGTATTCGGTCATACATTTTCGATCTACATTCGCTTTAAAGGCGGTAAGGCGGTGGCAACTAGCGCTGGCATTTTACTTGCATATAATCCGCCATTTTTTGTCATTGCATTTGCCATCTGGTTTAGTTTGATCTTGCTGACGTCCATGGTCAGCGTTGCCAGCACACTGGGTATGGTGTTGATCACAGCTTGGTCGCTGGTTTACCATGATTGGTTGCTGACAACTGTTGCCTGCGGGTTGCTGGTTGTCTTTTTGATCAAACATCGGGCAAACTTCAAACGCATCAAGGCCGGAGATGAAAATATGGTGCCCTTTGGCTTAGGCCAATATCTTCGTCAACACCGGGGCCGCTCTTAGTCACCTTTTGATGGCAACCAAAAAGACATCCGAAACTGGATGTCTTTTTTTTCATGTACCTAATCGACAAACTGATGACACCTTAGAAAATGCTGATCATGTAACCCTTCTCAAATGCCGTGCCAGGTTCAAGTCGATTGATCCCGAGTTTGCGCGTCAGGTCGCCAGTGCTGCCAATCGTGTCGGCGATGCCCCACCAAGGTTCGATGCAGACAAAGTCGCCAGTGGTTGGATACGGACTCCAAACGCCCAGATATGGGGTATCGGTCATGGTAACGCTGACACCATGTTTCGTCTTGTCAGAAACCAAGTTGAAGGTTGTCTTACCAAGCAACGCGAAAATTAAAGCATCATGATCAAATGTTTCGTGCGTTAAGGCCAAATTGGCATCAGTTGCAGCCAAGGTCCGGTGCGTGTAATCAATGCCTTCACCAGCAACCAATGGAATCTGAACAAGCGACTTACGCGGTTTGAAGTTCAAATAATAATCGGAGAATTGAGTATCCGGCGTCATTGGGACCTTGAAGCCCGGATGGCCGCCGATGCTAAAGAACAGTGGCTCACTTTTGTCCGGATTGTCAACGTGATACGTGACATGTAGATTATTATTTTCTAGTGCAAACGTGATGATTAAACGAAAAGCGAACGGGTACATCGCCCGCGTTTTGTCATCATCCTTCAGAACGAAGCTCGCTTTAAACGGTGTCGCAGAGAGCACCGTGAAATCACGATCACGGGCAAAACCGTGCTGGCCCATGTGGTAAGTCTTGCCTGCGTAATGATATTGATTGTCAGCCAGCGCCCCAACAATCGGGAACAAGACCGGGGCGTGGCGACCCCACACCGCAGGATCTGCTTGCCACAGACGCTCCCTGCCTGTCAGGTTATCTTTGATACTGGTCAGTTCAGCACCATGCCGACTGATTTTAACTGTCAAAAAGTCATTTGCAATCGTTACCATACATCCTCATCCTTTACCTACAACATTATTGTTAACTACAAAATATACCGTGTCATGTTTGAATCAGCCGCAATATGGCCAATCTTGTCATCCACATATTGCTGGGTGACGGTCACAGCGCCCATCGCCATATCTGGACCTTCATAAAGTACGTCTTCAAGCAGTTTTTCAAGAATGGTTGCCAGTCGCCGCGCTCCAATATTATCAGTGTCGTGGTTGACCTGAGTCGCAATCTCTGCAATTCGATCAACCGCTTCCTTCGTGAAGGTAATCTTCACGCCATCTGCACCAATCAAGGCGATATACTGCTTGATCAAAGCATTGTCTGGCTCGGTCAAGATCCGCACAAAGTCTTTTTCGGTTAAGTCCTTCAATTCAACCCGAATTGGAAAACGCCCTTGAAGTTCAGCAATCAAATCACTAGGCTTAGCCTCGGCAAACGCACCTGAGCCAATGAACAAGATGTGATCCGTATTGATAGGACCATACTTAGTGTTAATCTGCGATCCTTCTACAATCGGTAAAATATCTCGCTGCACACCTTCACGCGAAACTTCGCCGCTATTATGCTTGTTTCCCGCAGCAATTTTATCGATTTCATCGATGAAAATGATCCCGTTATTCTCGGCACTTTGAATGGCGTCGTGATAAATGTCGGCATGATTGACCAGTTTGTCAGATTCCTCTTTGATGAAGATTTCGCGAGCTTCTTTGACGGTCATGGTCCGCTCAACTTTTTTCTTAGGCATTAAAGCGCCAATGGTGTCGCTTAGATCAATGCCCATCTGACCGTACATGTCACCCATGCCACCGCCTTTTTTCTCATCATTGACAGCAACGGTGATTTCATGATCTTCAAGTAATCCTTTTTCCAGTTGCTCTGCCACGCTCAAACGCTTATTGCGAATATCATCGGTCACTTCGCCGCCTGCGTCTGCATCATCGCCAGCTGGCATTTTGCCATTTTGCATCCCTTGCAACATGCTCATCATCTCGGCCATCGGATTGGTATTCTTTTCCTTACGAATAGCCGGCACTAAAATTTTAACCAAACGCTTATTGGCTTCTTTTTCAGCACGTATGCGAACCTTTGAAAATTGCTTCTCTTCTTCCATGGCAACGGCAGTTTCGGCAAGATCTCGGACCATGGATTCGACGTCACGGCCAACGTAGCCAACTTCCGTAAACTTAGTCGCTTCCACCTTCACAAATGGCGCCTCAACTATTTTCGCCAGTCGTCGTGCAATTTCGGTTTTCCCGACACCGGTTGGTCCGATCATCAGTAAGTTTTTCGGGGTAATCTCTTCTTGCATTTTTGGCGATAATTGCATTCGCCGATAACGGTTATACAAGGCAACCGCGACGGCCCGTTTTGCATCATCTTGTCCAATGACATATTGATCGAGTTTTTCAACGATCTGTTTTGGGGTTTGTACTTCTGCCATCATAAGCCTCCTGTAGGTCAATGTAATTGCCGACGGTTACAAACTAAAAGCTTTCGACAATAACATTGTGGTTTGTGAAAATATCGATATTTCCTGCGATATTCACTGCTTCTTTGGCAATGTCAGCTGGTGTCATATCTGGGGCATGCCGCAGCATCGCGATTGCCGCGGCTTGCGCAAAGTTGCCGCCGGAGCCGATCGCTACCACGTCTTCATCTGGATCTATCACTTCGCCAGACCCGGATACGAGTAACAGGTCATGCTCATCCATCACGATCATCATGGCCTCAAGTTTCTGCAAGGTCGGATCCTTACGCCAATCTTGAGCCAGCGCAACTGCGGACCGTCGCAAGTTGCCCGCATAATGCTCCAGCTTCTTTTCAAACCAGTCTTGCAGGGTGAAAGCATCTGCCACCCCGCCGGCAAACCCGATGACGACTTGATCATGATAGATCCGGCGAACTTTCTGCGCGTTGCCTTTCATGATGACCTTTTCGCCAAGGGTTACCTGACCGTCACCGGCCAAAGCGGTCACACCATCTTTTCTTACTGCTGCAATTGTTGTCATAGTCATGCTCCTTTTTAAGTGAGCGCGAGCAGAAGCGCTTAGAAACCGGAGCATAAGTGGGCTGGAAGCCTAAATGGCTGAATTTTGGCTATTTAGGCTTGAAGGTCATTATGTGTAGGTTTCTGCGACTGCGAGCGCGTTATCTGCGTATCTCGTCGGATAAAAACAGCTAAAGTAGCGATTAATCTGTTATCGCCAATGTTCTTAGCTTAAAAAACTCAGACTGCTTTTGCATCATGCTTTAGTCTTAATTATGCTTCGGATAATATTTCATATACTCATTTTTTAAATGTGCCATGGTGACATGCGTGTAGATTTGTGTGGTTGATAAACTTGCATGACCCAGTAGCTCTTGAACAGTTCGCAGGTCAGCACCATGATCCAGCATATGGGTTGCAAAACTATGCCGCAGCATGTGGGGATGAATGTTAGCTGTCAGCGTCGTCTGCTTGATGAGCTGATCCAAAATATATTCAATGCCACGCGAGGTAATCGGACGCCCATACTGGTTCACGAATACATATCGATGCTGTGCCTGACTTTTAGCCATCAAGACTTGTCGGCCATCTTTTAAATAAGTTCGTAGTGCTTGCTGAGCGTACTGTCCAAAGGGCACATACCTATCTTTGTTGCCTTTACCATGAATCAACAGTAATGCCGTATTGAAATCGACCTGATTCAATGTCAGCTTGGCACACTCGGAAACTCGAATACCGGTGCCATACAAAACTTCCAACAAAGCGCGATTACGTTGATCCAGCGGGGTTTTGCCAGCAACTGTCTTGAACAGTTCCTGAATCTCGGCTTCATAGAAAAATTGTGGTAAATGATGATGCTGCTTTTTTAATTCAACCAGCTCAAATGGGTTGCTTTTGACGACATCAATTCGTGTCAAATAACGGTAAAAGCTTCGCAAACTACTGATTTTTCGGGCAATCGATGTCCGTGCCAAATCCTGTTTGTTAAGATCAGTCAAATAAGTTTGAACGTCTAAATCATCCACATGCCGAAAGTCAGTAAACCCGCCGTTGGCCTTGAGAAACGCCTGAAATTCTTGAAGATCACTCAAATAAGCCGTCACTGTTTCCGGTGAATACTGCCGTTCAACTTCAAGATACTCTTGAAACGCTGCAATTGGCTTCATTGAATCCCTCCGATAATACATTAACATAAAATGCAGCCATTGTTGACGCTTTCAGTGCATCAACACCATCAAGCCGCCGAAATACCAATGAAAAAATCCCGGTAACCCGAGATTTTTTGCGTCCTTAAACTTGTTCAACCCGATTCATACCTGCTTGGAAAGTAGCTAAATCTTTTAATGCACGATCAGCTAACTGCTGATTGCGTTCTTTTTTATTGCGTATTTTGACTGTTAACGCTGGCATGATGCCAAAGTTCGCATTCATCGGCTGGAAGTGATGGGCGGATGTGTGAGTAATGTAATGCGCCATTGACCCCATCGCTGTAGTTTCGGGAAAAATTAGCGGGGTTTCTCCAAGCGCCATACGGGCCGCATTGGTACCCGCAATCAGACCGCTGGCGGCGCTTTCAACATAACCTTCCACCCCAGTCATCTGGCCTGCAAAGAACAGATCAGGCCGGCGTTTGGATGCATATGTTGGTTCCAAAACCACTGGGGATTTCATGAAAGTGTTGCGATGCATGACGCCGTACCGGACAATTTGCACGTTTTCAAGTCCAGGGATTAGTCGGAAAACCCGTTTTTGCTCGCCCCATTTAAGATGAGTTTGGAACCCGACCATGTTATATAAACTTGCTGCAGCGTTATCTTGACGCAACTGGACGACCGCGTAAGGTTCCTTACCTGTCCGTGGATCTTCAAGGCCAACTGGCTTTAGCGGGCCAAACAACATAGTTTTAATACCGCGTTTGGCCATGACTTCAATCGGCATGCAGCCTTCAAAAACCGTCATCTTTTCAAAATCATGGCCTTCAGCAACTTCGGCCGAAACGAGCGCTTGATAGAACGTCAAGAATTCATCCTTCGTCATCGGACAATTCAAATAGGCGGCTTCACCACGATCATAGCGCGACTTTTTATAAACAATGTCCTCGTTGATCGTATTCGCATCAAGAATCGGTGCGGCTGCGTCAAAGAATGACAAACCGGCCTCGCCGTTCAGATCAACAATTGCCTGTGCTAACCCGGGCGCTGTTAGCGGACCGGTAGCCACCACTGTGATCCCATCAGGAAATGCTGACAATTCCTCATTCACCACATGAATATGCGAGTTGCTCGTCAACTTTTGGGTCACTAGCTCGCTAAACGGTTCGCGATCCACCGCCAAGGCACCGCCAGCAGGGACAGCGGTGGCGTCAGCACTTTGAATAATGATTGAATGTAACTGACGCATTTCTTCCTTTAATAGACCCACCGCATTGGTGATCTGGTTGGCGCGCAGTGAATTCGTGCAGACAAGCTCAGCAAAATTGCTCGTGTGATGAGCAGGTGTCATTTTAACGGGACGCATCTCGTATAAGTTGACATCTACACCGGCCTGAGCGATTTGCCAGGCTGCTTCTGATCCGGCTAGTCCGGCACCAATGACATTAACTGTTGGCATGAGTGATTCCTCCTTGTGGTGGCGTGGCGCAATTAGTTCGTTCAGAGAAAATGTGAGTTTTGCGGCACGTGTATTTTGGTGGCTTGCTGATGTGGTAGCGACTCAGCTTGCTATTGTGGGCAAACTGAATCTTTGAGCAAGCTTTCTAAAGGCGCGATCAGGCGCAGAAACCTCCGTGTAAGGACCTTGAAGTCTAAATGGCCAAAGTTCAGCCATTTAGACTTCAAGGCTGGTGATGCTCCGGTTCCGAAACGCGCAAACAGGCGCAGAAACCTGCACATAAGGACCTCAAGCCTAAATGGCCAAAGCCCAGCCATTTAGGCTTGAGGCCACTTATGCTACGGTTTCTAAGCGCGCCTGTTCGCGCTCTGCCCAAGTTTACCCGAAAAAAACAGTGAGTACAAAGATAACATACTCACTGCTTTCTCAAATTATGCTTTTTGTAAGGCTTCTTTATAATCGTTATTTGGGCAGACGACTTGGGTGCCAGCTTTGCTCTTTTTCTCAACTAAGAAATGTCCGCAGACCGGGCAATCGCGGCCGACTGGTTTGTCCCATGAGACAAAGTCACAGTCTGGATAACGCGAGCAACCATAAAAGACGCGGTTACGCTTGCTCTTACGTTCAACAACTTGACCGATATGACATTTCGGGCAGACAACCCCGATCTCTTTGACAATGGCCTTGGTGTTGCGGCAATCCGGGAATCGGGAACAGGCGTAAAACTTACCATAGCGACCCATTTTGATAACCATTGGCGCACCGCAGATGTCACAGTTGAAGCCGGCTGGTTCGTCTTTGATTTGAATCTTCGCGATCCCAGTTTCGGCGTGAGCCACTTCTTTTTCAAATGGCTTATAGAACTGATCAATCACCTTAACCCAATCAGCCTCGCCGGTTTCAATCCCATCAAGTTCAGATTCGACGTTCGCCGTAAACTTGATATTCACGATGTCCGGGAAGAATTCAACGATCAAGCTGTTGACGATCTCACCTAATTCAGTCGGTTCAAACCGACGAGCATTCAGTTTCACGTAGTAACGTTTCTGAATGGTTTCGATAGTTGGCGCATAAGTTGACGGACGACCAACGCCATTTTCTTCAAGCGCTTTGACAAGGTTTGCTTCCGAGTAACGGGCTGGTGGCTGTGTAAAGTGTTGAGCCGGATCGGTCTTCAACATTTTGACATCATCACCAACTGCAAGCGGTGGCAAAATATTGTCCTTTTGATCGCTGTCACGTGATGAGACATACAACTTGGTAAACCCTTCAAACTTAGTCTGACTACCGTTGGCGCGGAAAGTCACACCGTTTTGGTCTAACGTCACGGCCACAGTGTCAATAATCGCCGGGGTCATTTCACTGGCAACAAACCGACTCCAGATCAGCCGATAAAGTTTCATCTGATCCTTGTCCAAAACTGCCGTCAAACTATCCGGTGTCCGTAATGTGCTGGTTGGCCGAATGGCTTCGTGGGCATCTTGTGCCCCTTCCTGCAGTTTACCTTGGCGAATTTTGACAGCAGCATAAGCTTCGCCGTATTTCTCATGCAGGTAATGGCTGGTTTCAGTTTTGGCAACATTTGACACGCGAGTCGAGTCGGTCCGCATGTACGTGATCAGCCCAACGGTGCCTAACTTACCACCTAAGTTAATTCCTTCATACAGTTGCTGGGCCAACATCATGGTCTTTCGGGTGCGGAATCCCAACTTACGGTTAGCTTCCTGCTGCAAGGTACTGGTTGTGAACGGCGGGGATGGGAAGCGTTTGCGTTCCTTTTTAACAACATTCGTCACAGCAAACGGCTTAGTTTTGTCCACTTGGCCCAAAATCTTTTGAACGGCTTCGTTGTTCTTTAAAGCCTGCTTTTTATTCTTCAGGCCATAGAAACTAGCACTGAACTTTTTACTACGGCCCTTTTGGAACTCAGCATCTAATGACCAGTATTCTTCTGGCGTGAAGTTTTTGATTTCATTTTCGCGATCAATAATCAGCTTTAGCGCAACACTTTGAACGCGGCCAGCACTCAGGCCTTTTTTAACTTTCTTCCATAATAAAGGACTGATGGAATAGCCTACCAGTCGATCCAAAATCCGCCGTGCCTGCTGGGCATCTACAAGATCCATATCAATGCCACGAGGGGTTTTGAACGCATTTTTAACGGCATCTTTCGTAATTTCGTTAAAAACGACGCGATTTTTGGCTTTTGGATCCAAACCTAAAATGTGACTGACATGCCATGCAATGGCTTCTCCTTCACGATCCGGATCGGCTGCGAGATAAATCTTGCTAGCTTTTTTAGCATCTTTTTTAAGGGATTTAATCACATCGCCTTTGCCGCGAATCGAAATGTACTTTGGCTCGTAGTCGTTATCGACATCGACCCCCATCTGACTCTTAGGTAGATCGCGAATGTGCCCCAAACTTGCAACAACTTTATAGGTTCGACCAAGATACTTTTCAATAGTCTTGGCTTTGGCTGGCGATTCAACAATGACTAACTTCTTGTCGGCCATGAACGCGCTCCTTCCGGTGGCATTGCCTAGTAGGCAAGCCCTGATTAATTTGTGCGATGCTGACGATTCGTCGTCAGTAATTGATGCGTCCTAAGGCGGCAATGGATCATCTACCACCGGCGCGACCATCAAAGCAATCGCAACTGGTGCCAGTCTAATGGTCAATGCCACCTGCTGACTCAAAACAGTTGCTATCATAAGCTAGTCATTTTGCTCTTGTCAAATCAAAAGAAATTTTTTCTACTATAAAGTAAGCAAAAATGTGCACCTCAAGGGTAAAAATTCAAGTTTTCTACCAATGTCTCTGGACCAGTCACCAACGCCGCTCCTGCCTGAATCAGCGCATTTGTACCTGCTCCCAAAGGCGCATCAATTCGATTAGGCAACGCAAAAACTTCGCGATTATGTTGCAAAGCATAGTTAGCCGTGATGAGACTGCCGCTTTTCATCTCCGCCTCAGTTACCATCACACCATGGGCAATACCGGCAATAATCCGATTGCGAGCGACAAATTGAAAACGCTGCGGGCCGGTTGCTGGTGGATACTCACTTAAAACAAGCCCAACATGCGCAATCTGCACCTGCAAATCGCGGTTCTTGGCAGGATACACCTGATCAAGGCCGTTGGCAATCACTGCAATCGTTGGCAGTCGGGCACTGAGGGCTGCCTCATGCGCCATCGCATCAGCTCCTGCTGCTAGTCCACTTGCAATCACCATTGACGATAGTTGCGGCAATAACTGCGCCAGCGCCGTTGCTGAATAGCCGGTTGCACGCCGCGAACCAACAATCCCTAACGTTAATTGATTCAACAGACCTAACTGCCCACGATAAAAAAGCACCAACGGCGGCTGCGGAATTTCCCGCAATCGTGGTGGATAAGCAGCATCAACATATGTCATAAACGGCACGTGTTTGGCAGCAATTAATTGTTGACTATACTGGTCAGTCAAACGTTTCTTGAGCTCTTCCTGAAACGGTGCGAGATCATCTTTTCCTCGGATAGCTTGTTCTAAAGCAACTGCCATCCGCGGATTCTGGCGTGTGGCAATGTGCCATGCTAGTAAAAAATTGCGCAGTGTCATTGTTGGTCGTCCTCCCGCAAATAAACTACGCAAACACGACATCGACACACTCAATGAAGCACTAAGAGCGCAGTCGATCACGGACAGGCCCAAAACTGCGGCGATGAATTGGGGTAACGCCGTGCGCCGCCAATCCGGCAAGATGTGCCTTTGTCCCGTATCCCATGTTGTCCTTAAAATCATAACCAGGATAAATTTTATCGTACATCTTCATAAGCCGATCACGAATCACTTTAGCAACAATACTGGCCGCAGCAATGCTGATGCTGTTGGCATCGCCCTTAATTAAGCGTTTTTGCGGTAAGTCGACTGGCACGTGCATTGCGTCCACCAACAAACATTCCGGAGCGACTCGCAAATGGTCAACGGCTTGAGCCATCGCCAATTCAGTCGCATGGTAAATATTTTCACGGTCAATCGTCCGATTATCAGCCACGCCAATGCCAACTGCAATCGCTTCAGTTAAAATATGCGGGTAAAGCACATTGCGTTCATGTGCGGTCAGCTGTTTCGAGTCATTCACCGGCCACTGAAAATGGTGCGGCAAAATCACCGCAGCCGTCACGACAGGGCCAGCAAGTGGTCCCCGCCCTACTTCGTCTAACCCAGCGACATACTCATAGGTTCCCCATAACTGACGCTCATACCTGCTACGATAACGTAAAGCCACCTCTTCGGCTGCTTGATGGGCCTGTCGCCGTTGATACGCTGCCAGTAATTTGCCAGCACCGATGCGACTGTCTTCTTTAAGTGCCGCCAAAATAGCCGGTGCAACTTCGTCAGCAGCCAGCAATGCTTTGTACTCACTCAGCGTCGGCATCTGTCTCACCAGGCTTCTCGAGGGTAAAGCGTCCCAATTTTCCTTGTCGTGCATCAAAAATCAAGCGCTCAGCCATCCGATCGTAAGCCTCAGCGAAACCTTGTGATTTCGTCAACTTAACCAGCAGGTCATGGGGCGCTTCATTTAAATCATCATCGGTGACATGGTATGCCTTTTTCAAAGCAGCTGGATAATGCGCCATAAAGTAAGTCAGCCCATACAAGCCAACCATGTCTTCTTGGAAAACTGCATCGGCAATTGCACCTGTAAAGGCTAACCGCATCCCAATCGTTTGTGAGGCAAACTTCGGCCAAAGAATCCCAGGGGTATCAAGCAATTGAAAGTTATCACTGGCCTTCAACCACTGTTGATTCTTCGTCACGCCTGGTTTGTTGCCGGTCACCGCGATGTTACGCCGAACCAGACGATTTAACACCGTCGACTTGCCGACATTGGGGATGCCAATACACATCGCCTTAATCATCGGATTACGAATGCCGCGCGCCTTTTTCCGGGCAATCTTTTCCGCCATCAACTTCGTCGCCAATTGCGGAATTTGCTGCAACCGCTTGGCATGCTGGGCATCAATCGCAATCGCCGCAAACCCTTGATCCTGATAATATTGAACCCACGCCGCCGTCAATGCCGGATCAGCCAAATCCTGCTTATTCAGCACCATAATGCGCGGCTTGTCAGCCACCAGCTCATCCAACATCGGATTGCGCGACGATTCCGGTGTCCGGGCATCGACAACTTCAAGCACGATGTCGACTTGTTTAATCTTTTCTTGAACTTGTTTCCGGGCTTTGGCCATGTGACCAGGAAACCATTGAATTTGTGCCATTAAGAGAACTCCTTTTTTGCTATATATTGTCTTTTTTGCACCCATCATATACTAAAAACTTTTGCCACTTGCAAACTGAATAAAGCCTTCTTGGTTCTGCAAAATATAATCAATCTGCAGTTCAGCATCAGCATAAATAATACAAACTTCTGGTGGAAGCTCTTTCTTGAAATAAGAATGCAAAACATCAATAATTTGCGCTGAGGATATCCTTTTGTTGTTCATTTTATAAATGTCTAGCATTAATCGGGAAATGGTTTGAATCGCACGCGTTATTAGACTCTGTCGTAATGTCGGATAAAGAGCCATAAAGTGAATCAATTTCTTATCGGTAATTTTTTTTATGTCTATTTCAACAAGTGTTGACGAATCAACGTCATAGTTAAAATGTAGATCTTTAAAGTTACTGTAATCATCAAAATACGGATGAAAGGCTGCATCATCATGACAAGTGCTATCTGTGTTAAGTTTCGCATGATTGCAGGACAAGCACATTGGGATCATGTTTACTGGAGATAGAGTATATTGTGGATAAAGGCTTTGGGGCAAAACGTGATCGATTGTTTCAGCATGCAGAGCACCGCATATCGGGCAAGAGATTCCCCTGAATTGCCGAAGATACTCCCTTCTCAAATCAGAGTTATTTGAGACCTTTTTTGCAAAACGTGATTCGTAAATCGTCTTCATTGAATTGGTAGAGATCCCCGAGATATTCTCCATTTGTTGAAGTCTGTAGAAATTTCGCGATAGCTTTAGGTATTTTTTCTCTTCCGTATTTAATGCTCGCCGGACACTTTGAGTCCCTAATTGTTGAATTAATTTATTTGTTCGTTTTGAATGGGCAATAATTTTGTTTATTACGAAGTTCGTAGTCCATTCTGTCTTAATAATTTTGTTTAGCATTTTATTGATCCTTAAGTGAATTTAACAAAACTAGCGCTCTTTGTCCCAACAAGTCATCATTGATCAGGGAGCGGATTTTACTAGGATTATTCTGAACTATGTTTCTGAGTAATTCATAGTAACCTGTATCGCGAATCGCTACGCCAAAGATTTCATCATTGATTGACTGAGTATCCATTCCAAAAGTCTGCTGCTTTGGATGCACAATCTTTTTAAGATTTCCAGCATATTTCACCCATAGCACATTGTCCCTTGGTATTTCTTGCAGTGTTACGGCTGAGTGAGTTGTAAAAATACACGCTGAATTGGATCTCACCGCAATGTCGTTAATCGCCAAAATCAACGCTAGAGCATATGGCGGATGTAAATAAAGCTCGGGTTCATCAATCAACATTAAAGCATTTTCAGCAGCAACATCTACTAAGTTAGCAATCATCGAAACTATAAGTTTCTGGCCCGAACTAAGATTTTCAGTTTCTTGAAGAATATTCTCTTTGATATTCTCGTCTGAACTATTCTGAAATAAATTAAGAAAATCAGTTAAACTCGAGTCCCATGAAAATCGTTCGAAAACAGCATTAAAAATTTCGGATTTTTCACGATCAGCGAATACCCTCGTCAACTCTTCCGAAATTTGACGTCCTGAGGCCCCGGCAGGAGTAACATCATTAATAGTTGATTTCAAAGATTCTTGATTAGAAACATCGTAGTCAACTTTTCTGCTCCCAATGAAGCGATGATTAGGCATTGCGGTAAAAACTTTCTCGAACTCAGGGTCGAAAGTATCAAAACTACTATAACTAACAAAAATCAAATTAGTAATACCGGTAATGGCCTCGTTATCAGTTATTGGAAGAGAGTTATCTAATTTAATATGATGTCCGGCCAAAAACCGAGACGGTACATACTCTCCAAAACTATTCGCAGATACGGTTAAGTCCTTGAGAAGTGAGGTTTTTCCGACTCCATTATCGCCTATCACAGCAAAAAGGTTCGAAGGTAAAACTGAGCCTATGTCATTGCTAATTCTAGCGAGTTTAGTAGTGTGCTTAGACTCATCAGATTGAATTGTAATTGTCCAATCAAAATTAACTCTTTCAGCTCCTCCAAAGGCAACTCTTTGATACTGCTTAAAGCTTCTTTCAGATGAACTTCTCAAAAGTGAGTTTCTGGTAATATCCAATTTCGAATACTTCACATAAAGCACTCGATCATAGGATATATCGTTTGTGTCTTTAAAAAAGCGTATTTTTTCTTGCTTGCTTTCAAATAGCCTATTGACACTTTTATAATACTCCAAGGTACCTAAAGTAAAAAGATAATCGGGAAGCGTACTAAGCGATTCACTTGTTTGACGGTGTTCAGCGATAAAATCGTAAGTGGATTTACCCTCATCCTGATTATCCGGATTATTAAAGCCAATGGTTACAAACCCCATATCTGTGTGAGTTCCCTGGAGGTAAAGATTTGCATGGAAAGTAGTATGGTAACCATAGTCGTCCCAAATATCTGTCACAAAACATAACTCGTCAATATCAGCATCTGGCCTATACGAACTCGGGTATTTTTCAAATCTGTATTTCATTTAGCAGCAATCCTTTCCTATAAGTAAATAGTTAACAAGTACTCCGGAGTCGGGCAGAATCCAGTGTTGTCGGGTTCATAACAATGAAGAAGAAAACTTATAATGGTAAAGTTTTAACTAGAAAATTTCTGTATAAATTCTAAAATAAAAATATAAAAGGTAGTCATCTGGTATTTTATCATAATAAATGGTAAGTTGGTTTCTTTCGGTTCATCTTCTCGGAGTGAGTTAAGAATCTGACTACTATGATTATTTTCACAGATTCATAATATCATATTTAATCTAAGTTAAAAATATTTCCACTTCTTCTCTCCAATAGTTACAATACCAATTCTTACTGAAGTATTCTCAGATGACCGCTCTGTAGTTATATCTCGAGTCAGACTTTTAGCTACATTCTGCTTACCCGATATACCAGCACAAATAAAAGCGTTTATCAACTGACGGCGAGAAAGTCTGCTCCACTAAGATATACTTTACCGAAAGTGTGACATCGATTTCCTTCTGATGTTTCTTCAAAACAGCCATCCAAGCCTTGACCCTTGCAATCTTATCCGGATAAACCGTAAACACTTTTAATTCAACTGACATCTAATAACCTCTGTTTGGTTGTAAGCACTTATTTTTGGCAACATAAATCACCTGTAGAATGACATTGTCATCGTTCTACAGGTGATCTTTGTTTTAACGCATCTAAATCAATATTCCATGGCAAATACGCCTGGTATTGGTGGCTCGTTGCGAGGTCCGACAGTTGCGTCAGCCTTTCCAACAGCGTCTTCAGGTATTTGAAAACATCCTCGCGGTCTCAGTCACGGTCATGAAAATGGTATTGGCTTCCGCTCCTTGCGGGCTGGTGCTGAATTGCCAATTCTTTCATCCCATCACAAGCGCTTGACGCTTCGTTCTGTGGCATTATTACTCCAGTCCATCTCGCCATAGTCTAGCAGCCGATTTAGATATTGACGTTGATTGAGTGCATATTGCACGGCACGACCTAGGGCGCCTTTAGGCAGGATCGTCAAACCGTCAATCCAACCCCAAAACTCGGTCATAAGCGGTGCAATTTGCGTTTGGCGGAACTGATGGCGTTGTTCGACAGTCATTGCTTTAACCTGGCGTTCTAGATAAACGGTCAATATACCTAACGGTATGGGGATAGCCTGCTGATCAAGGACACCTTTGAAGGCATCAAAGAATTTACGCCGGAAATGAGCCCAACAGCCGGACCGCGTAATATCAGAAGTCAGCTTGTTCTAGCCGGGAATAGCCATCAATTTGGACGATGCCGTCAAACCCGACATAGACCTCTTTGGCCACTTCACCTGAACGCGTTGGCGCATAGTGATAATAAACCACCGGTTCACGACACTGGTGTGTGGATCGCATCACCCAAATGTACGACTTTTGCTCCGTTTTCCTTCTGGGTTCGCGAATGACTTGATAAGGCGTCTCATTGCCTTGCAAAAATTGCAACTGCAGTAGGTGGACGTGAATCTGATCCCAAACTGGTTGCAAGTATTTAGCTGCTTGAATCATCCAGTAGCGTTGTCTCATAAGATCGCACCATCAAGTACCAATTCATCAATTTGGCGATAAAGGGACACATCAATACAGAACTTCAGGAAGGCAACCGGATGTACGGTCGGGGCGATGGTCCAGCCTGAAAGTAACCGCACGAGTTGCTTAGTGTGAAGTTTGCGGACCTCGTCTTGATTCAGTGGCCATTGTAGGCGGCCATCTTCAATGCGTTTGTAAAGCAAGATAAAGCCGTCACCGTCCCAATGAGGCGCCTTGAAACGATCCTTGCGCGTTCAGCAAAACAAGTAGAGTGCTTTGTTATAAGGATCAAGTTCAAACTGGTATGTCACCACATTCGCCAACTCGTCAATACCACGACGCAGATCGGTTTTGCCACAAACAATGTAAATACCATGTGGCTGGCGCATATCAATGAACATCAGGGAACGCCGCCTTCAGGAGGGCATCAAGAATATAGCCCTGAATGTGGGTGTAAATAACGACTGTTTCATGGCTGTTAACCCGAATTTGGAGGGCTTTGGACGTTGGTAGTGGCGGCCGTGATGAGCTTTCCTGATCGAATTTAACTTGAACAATATCTGAATTTTCTGACATAGAAAACACCTCACCATATTTGATGAGGCTAGTTTAGTGTTGTGATCAGAGTTTGGGAATCCGTGTGGTTATTAAGTGCTTACGGTTGGTTTCTAACAAGACACAATACTTATCAAAAAACGCGTACACACCTCATAAAAGGCATATACGCGCATATCATAACCTATTTGATTTTCACTTGGCTACTGCATCCACAGCCGCCTTCATCATCGGATCATCCTTGGTCAACTGTGCACTCAACTTCTGCGCGAGGGCTGCCAACGTATCCTGATCAGCCGTTCCTGTTGCGTCAAGCTTATTTGCTTGCTGGAACGTCTTGACAGCGGCTTGGGTAGCATCGTCGTATTGACTATTGACAGTAACAGAGCCGACTTTAAGTGCCGTGAGCATTTGTTGCAAGGACTTCACATCGCTGCCTTTATCGCCTGGTTTGAGCTGAGTGGCGTTGATCAAGGTGATCTTCGCCGCGGCTGGGTAGTCGACCTTGATATCAGGTGTCAGGCCTTTGTGATTGATCCAAGTGCCGTTTGGCGTTAACCATTTAGCGATGGTCAGCTTGAGTTCTTTGTTGCTGCCCATTTCGCCGACATTTTGGACGGTGCCTTTGCCGAAACTCTTTTCACCGACAAGCGGAATGTTGCTGTTTTGGTGAAGTGCTGCAGCGGTGATTTCACTGGCTGAGGCCGAATTACCATCAATTAAGACCGCCGTTTTTTCAGTGACTTTAAAGCCGTCATCGAGTTTCTTGCCAGCCTTATAGACTTCCTTGGCACCGTTGCGGTCTTCGACTTGCAGAACGGTTTGGCCGTTTTTAGAGAACATGGAGCTGATGGACAAAGCCGCACTCATCATGCCGCCTGGATTTTGCCGTAAGTCGAGGACAAAGGATTTGGCCCCTTCTTTACGTAATTTCTTAACAGTGGCCTTGAATTGTTTGACGGTTGGTTCGCTAAAAGTCGAGATAGTAATGACGCCGACCTGTTTGTTGGCCGAAGCAAGTTGGCCAGTGACAGTGTCAACCGTGATTTTCTGCCGTTTCATCGAAAAAGTCGCTTGTTTGCTGCCGCGCTTAACGGTGACGGACACTGTGGTACCGATTTTACCGCGAATTTTGGCAACTGCCTTGCTAACGGTTTGTTTGGAGACATCTTTACCGTTGACCTTGAGCAGCACATCGCCGACTTGCATGCCTGCTTTTTTGGCGGGCGTGTCAGGTAAAATGCTGGCGATGGAAAGACTGTCATGATTTTGCTGGATGGTGGCACCGATACCGCCAAATGAAGCCGAAATCGTGTCATCAAGATTGGTTTTATCGTTATTCTGCAAGTAAACGGAATATGGATCATCTAACGTTGCCAGCATACCCTTAATCGCGCCATCGGTTAATTTGGTCGTATTGACGCTTTTATAGTAGTTATTGGTAACCGTCTCATAAGCAGCAATAACGGGTGCTAGTTCCTTGGGGACACCTGTTTTCAAAACACTTTGTTGCGCTTGCTGATAAGAGAGCGCGTAACCCCCTGCGACACCACCGCCAAGTGCGACGATAACAATTATCAAAACGGCCCACCACGGTAATCTACGTTTATTGATACGAATCGCCTCCTGTGCTTTCACTCGCCTCATAGGCGCGATACGTTTCGTCAAAAACGGCCATGCTTGGCAAATAATTGCCGTTTAATTCCAGATAATCGCTTAGTCGATGGTAATCCTTTTCTTGCTTAGGAAAGCTTTGATCCAAAAAGGCATTTTTCGCAAATTCAGCGATTTCACTATGGTCATTGGGGTTACGCAGGGTCATGAGATATTCGTAAAAAGTCCGATGCATTATTGATCCTTCCATGTTTTGTCGATAAAAGCCTGCCGTTGTGCATGTTCTAATGCATAACGGCGGGGATTCTTAGCATAAAACTGTTGGTGCTCAGGCTCAGCCGGATAAAACGGCTTGGCGGCTTCGATTTGCGTCACAATCGGATCACTGAAGCGCCCACTAGCTGCTAAGGCCGTTTTTGAAGCCTCTGCAGCTTCGCGTTGGGCATCATCCTTCACAAAAATCACCGGTCGATAATTATCGCCGCGATCCTGAAACTGACCCATAGCATCTGTCGGATCGGTTTGCTGCCAATAGATGTCCAACAACTTCGGATAGCTAATGGTGTCGGCATCGAAGGTGATTTCTACAGCTTCAGTATGTCCAGTGGTGTGAGACGAAACCTGTTCATAGGTGGGGTTGGCGACATGGCCGCCAGTGTAGCCGGACACTACATTCAAAATGCCCGGCTGCTCTTCAAAGGGTTCAACCATACACCAAAAACATCCCCCAGCAAAAATAGCTGTTTCTTTTTTCATAAAATATTCAGCTTCTTTCCAATGATCACTGATTATCCGGGAGGTAAACTGCGAACTCTAAGTCATCGTTCGTCGGATCTAGTTTAGTGGCCCGAAGCGTCATGCCATTTTGGAGTTTAAATTGGCTCAATTTTAGCACAACGTTTCCTGCCTTACTATCAAGACTGACCCAGCTAGGGATTTTATAACTATGCCCAATATAGCTCATTACGAAACTAATCGGGACTGGCAATGTACCGACGTTCAATTTCTTTGACTTTAGCAAAACATCGCCATTTTTAAGTACCAACGGATCAAAGGTCAATTGGAACTTGACATTATTGCCAAGAAATTTGAACGAACCATTCAACGCCGCCTCATTATTGCCAAGGGTGACGGCGTATTTAATTGGGCTGTCCTTCAGATAGGTTTTTAAATAATGTGCCATGATTCGGTTGGCACTACTCTTGGTGACTTTAACCGTGAAAACCGGGTCGTTTGAAATCGTCTTAGTCTCTGCGGCTGTGTTCAGTGAAATCGGCGCTAAGACGGTTTTGGTAAACCAAATTCCGCTACCCAAGATAAGGCCAATCAGGATTAAAAATGCCCATTTCCACCAGTTAATCATTGACCAGTTGATCGATTTTTGTTTGCGCTGCCGTTTCTTTTCTGTCACCCTAATCACTCCCAATCTTTCTTTGTGGCTGTTAGTTTCGTCATCAATTGTTTAGTCATTTGCGCATAACCGGCATTATTAGGATGAAAATGATCTTGCGAAAAGATCAGCGGGTTGCCATCTCCAGATGTTGCTTCCTTCAAAGCCTCTTTTGCAGAAGCCTTGTTGGCGACAGTTTCCCCATTTGATAAGACCTTATCGATGTCAATGTAATAGACATGTTGGAAGCCTTGCAAGGTCTTTTGCGTTGCCTGATTCCACGCGCTCACGCTATTAGTCATCGCTGTCATTTTTGGAAAATAAACATAAAACGGATTATAGATGCCAAAAACATAAATCGGTGCCGTTGCGTTCTCCTTACGAATAGTTGTGAGTAAGGTCGTTAGATGTTTCTGAAAAGCCGTGCTACCAGCAGTGATCTCTTTTTCAGACAAGCTAAGAAAATGTTGCTGCAACACATGCATCAGATCATTGCCGCCTGCCGTCACGGTAATGATATTGGCTTGCTTCAAATCTGTACGAATCTTCGCCTGTTTATTGATGCGACTAAGAATCTGGGTGCTGGTGTTACCACTGACACCATAGTTTTTCGTCGTGACTTGATATTGGCCGGTAGCTTCCAAATCGGCCTGAGTGAGTCCAACAAAACCACCGTTATTCGTGGCATCGCCAACGCCGTATGTCAGCGAATCGCCAACCGCCGTCAGCTTGAGTTGCTTCGGCTGATCAGCCGTCAGTTTGACTTGACTGGGCGCAGCGGCAGGGCCGAATACTTGCCAGCTTAAAAAAGCCGCTATACCGGCTAGCAAAATGACGCCGAATGAAATAAGAAAACTTTTTAACTTGGCCATGGTGCCTCCTGTGTTTCTGGTCAAATGACAGGTATTAATAGGCTATTGTACTTGACGTTGTACAAATTAACAAAGTCGCTCCGTCTGAATGATCATTGACAATGACCAAAAACAGTCGACAAGGGCGCCCAGTTTGATTCAAAAATGGTGCCGGCTTTGCTTCTCTCTAAAATCAGGGCACAAGTAGACGCAGATGCCCGCCTAACCGTTTTAGGCATCACCAGCTGTCGTTGCCTTGATCATGCCTGAAACCGTGCATACGGCGTTCTCAAGCCACAAGTGTTCGTGCTTTAAAAAAGCCGGCGCTTCCGCCGGCCAGTTAAATTTTATTAAAAATTAATCAACGTAGTACGTAATTGCAAACGCGCCTGGCCCTGTATGGGTTGCAATGACTGGATCAGTCGGTCGCACCAGAATCGGGACACTCGGTAGCACTTCTGCGATGCGCCGACCAATGTCTTCACCTAATTCCTTAGCGCCGGCCGTTGAAATACCAACACTTTTGATGTTGCTGAGTTTGGCCATTTTAGCAATTGTTTCGGCGATGAAATTATTAATCGTCTTCATCCCCCGACCTTTGCGTAAGGCTTTCAATTCGCCATTTTGCAGTTGCAGAATGACCTTGATGTTCAAAAACGATGAAATTAAGCCTGAAACACGACTAAGCCGGCCACCTTTGACCAAATTGTCTAAATTCGTTACGCCAAGGACCAGTGTCGTGTTGTCCCGCACTTGCTCAAGCTTATCAAGAATCGTTTTCATATCTTTGCCGGCTTCGGCCATTTCAGCAGCGACTAAGACCTGAAAAGCCATCGCTCGGTCCGTGAACTGCGAGTCAATCACCGTCACTTTGCCTTTCGCAATTTGAGCCGCTTGCCGCGAAGAATTCACCGTTCCGCTGATCGTTTCAGTCATATGAATTGCCAAAACTTCGCTGCCGTCTGCTGTCAGTTTGTCGAAAACATCGGCGAACGTGCCGACAGCTGGTTGAGAGGTTTTGGGCAGGTTTTGCGCCGCAGCCATTTCATCCATAAAATCATCCCGCGTGATGGTTTCGCCATCAATATAAACGGTATTATCAATCATAATGGTTAGCGGTACAACCGTAATGTTATGTTGGCTGATCTCTTCTGGAGTCAGTTGAACGGAAGAATCCGTGACGATCTTGATATTTGCCATGTCTGAGCCACGCTTTCTGTTAGGTTCGTTTATCGAACTCATTATAGCAAAGTCCAGAAATATTGTCAGTACATATTATCTAGTTATCATAACTAGATTAGGTTGTATTGTGAAACGTACCATGCTAAAATCGTAAGTGAATTGAAGCGTGCCCGGCAATTCTCGTAAAGAAATCTGTACCGGTTGCACCAAGGAGGTAGAAGATGCGCGTGGCAAAATCAAAGCATTATGAATTTAATAATGAAATGTTTAGTGCGATAACCCATGCATTTGCCTTAGGGCTGGCAGTGGTTGGCACGATTGCGTTGGGTATTAAGGGCGCCAATAGTGGCAGTCAGCTTGAGTTAATCAGCTACTTAGGATTTGGGATTTCCCTCATCATCTTATATACGGCTTCAACGGCGTTCCACGGTTTCTATTTTAGCAAGGCGCGCCATGTCCTACAGGTCCTAGATCACTCCGGCGTTTTCATATTAATCGCTGGCTCCTACCTGCCTTACTGTTTGGTCGCGATTGGCGGACCATTAGGGATCGGCTTGCTAATTGCCATCTGGGCGCTTTGCTTTGGCGGCATCCTCTACAAGCTGTTCTTCTTGAATCGCTTCAAGCATCTGGAAACCATGATTTACGTCATTCTCGGCTGGCTTTGCTTAATCGGCATGGTGCCACTGTGGCATCACTTAGGACCGATTGGCTTCTGGTTACTGGTTGCTGGCGGGTTAGCATACACAGGTGGCGCTATGCTGTACCTGCAAAAAGCCATCCCCTACATCCATGTCATCTGGCACCTGTTTGTCATTCTCGGCAGCCTGTGCATGTACATTTCAATTTACCTTTTCGTTTAATGCTAACCATATAAAAAAGATCGGCTCGCTCCGTCAGACGGAGAAGCCGATCTTTTTTTGCACATGAGTCAATTTTAGTTAAAAAATCGAACTACAAATGCACATAACTATATTAAGTTCCTTAAAAAACTTCTTTAGCTGCTATACGCGTCAGATCATTTTTGCTTTTGCCAAACTTCATAAGTATGCGTCAAAGCGGGGTTTTGATCTTCGACAGTTCGGCTGGAGGTTTTAGTAAACGCATCCCAATCTAGTGGAATCATTTTAGTGTCACCTGCAAAACTGCCGGCTAGACGGGTCACGAGCAAGGTATCAACCATGTCTTTAAAGGCGCTAAAGATTTGAGCACCACCGACGATGACTAATGCCTGATCTGCATGTTCCTTCGCATAATCAAGCACTTCAGCAACCTGATGCAAGACAATCGCACCTGGTGCCTGGTAATCAGCCTGGTGCGTCAAAACCACATTCGTACGATCTGGTAATGGCCGTTTTGGAAAACTTTCGTACGTGCGACGCCCAACCACCATCATTTTCCCTTCAGTCTGAGTCCGGAAATAATGCAAATCATCTGGCAAATGCCATGGCAAATGGCCGTCTTTACCGATTACACCATCCCGATCCTGCGCCCACAAAAATGCTACCATTTGAAATCCCCCTCGTTTTTGATACGTCTGATGGTACTGCAATCAGTCAGAACCGTCACTTAAACAGCTTCGATATCGCCAATAATAAGCTTTCTCGCCGACAAGGCAGCCCAAGCACGTGCTTCGCTTAAACGGCAACTGGTGCCTTAATGGCCGGATAAGGATCATAATTCAACAATTTAATATCTTGCATATCAAAATCAAAAATATCGTGTTTATCCGGATTCAAGACCAAGGTTGGCGCCTGCCGTGGCGTCCGCGTTAATTGTTCTTTGATTTGGTCCAAATGATTGACATACAAATGAGCATCGCCAAATGTATGAATGAAGTCCCCAACTTGCAACCCGCATTCATGGGCAACAAGATGGGTCAGCAAGGCATATGAGGCAATATTAAACGGCACGCCAAGGAAAATGTCCGCAGAACGCTGATACAGTTGCAAGGAAAGTTTGCCATCATTGACATAAAACTGGAAGAGGGTGTGACAAGGCGGTAACGCCATGGTTGGTACATCTTCTGGATTCCAAGCGGATACGATCAAGCGTCGCGAGTATGGATGCGTCTTAATCTGCTCAATCACATCCCCTAGCTGGTCAATGGTGTCACCGCGACTGGTATGCCACGCCCGCCATTGCGAGCCATAAACCAATCCTAAATCACCGTATTTAGCTGCAAATGACTCGTCAGTGAGAATACGTTCGTCAAACTTGGCCATCTGTTCACGATAACTGGCGGCAAATTCAGGATCTTTTTGGCTGCGATGACCAAAATCGGTCATATCCGGACCATGATAATCGGGGCTGGTAACCCACTTCTCAAAGGCCCATTCATCCCAGATGTGATTTTTGTGCTGCAATAGGAAACGAATGTTGGTGTCGCCACGCAAGAACCAAAGTAACTCGCTTTTAATGAGACCAAAGTGCACCTTTTTGGTTGTTAGTAAAGGAAACCCTTTGCTAAGGTCAAACCGCATTTGGTGACCAAAAATACTGTACGTGCCTGTATGCGTGCGATCAGGCTTGAAATGGCCTTCATCTAATACTTTTTGGGCAAGATCGAGATATGGCTGCTCTAACATTGTCTTCTTCCCTCCAGTGGGCGTGTGTTCAAACATACTGATCCAGTTCGGCAAATCGGTCGAATTTTTTATCAATTGTTTGGTTGATCTTGTCAATTTGGGCTTGTAAGTCACCTAGTTTGACATAATCTTCACCGTTGACTTCGGCCATAGCTGCCTTGACTTTGGCGAGTTTATCGTCCAACTCGTCAAGCTCATTTTGGAGTTTATCATACTCTATCTGCTCAGCATATGTCAGTTTTGTTTTCTTCTTTGGCGCGGCTTTTTTCGGTACAGCGTCAGCAGCTGATGTTTTTGGTTTGGCTGCCGGCTGCTTGGTTTGGTGCTGAGCCAGATAATCAGAGAACTCGCCTACCGCTCGGTCAATCTGCGCGTTGCCATTGAAGATCAGCAATTGATCAGCCACTTTGTCCAAAAAGTAACGGTCATGTGACACGGTGATGACGGTGCCTGGAAATTGATCCAGATAATCTTCGAGTACGGTCAAGGTGGCAATATCTAGATCATTGGTTGGCTCGTCCAAAAGCAAAACATTAGGTTGACGCATGAGCACCTGTAACAAATAAAGCCGGCGTTTTTCGCCGCCTGACAAGCGACCAATCAGCGTACCATGCATACCTGTCTCTTATACACATCTGACGCTGCCGACGAGCGAACTAGTG
>ENA-OXEH01000018-OXEH01000018.1-human-gut-metagenome-genome-assembly--contig:-NODE-18-length-45747-cov-12.3843_pt1 | contig 45747 bp, 27 predicted proteins | sample MGYA00249826_ERZ652246 | MGnify/ENA primary metagenome ERZ652246 (study PRJEB26925, sample SAMN05826497) | human gut metagenome | biome: ENVO:2100002; feature: ENVO:00000062; material: ENVO:00002003... | reverse complement strand
GAGATTGCCTCTTGTCTCGTGGGCTCGGAGATGTGTATAAGAGACAGCCTTTAGGCTTGATTGATATTGTGATTGGATGCCTTCTTTTAGCGGGTTTTGGTGTTTTATGCTATCCATTTGCAAGTGATGCTTACGTTTCTTACCAAAATCAGCAAGTCATCGACAGGTATCGACAACAAGAAGCGCGGAAGAATCAGATGGTGTTGCGGCGGGAATATAACGACTATCAGAAAAAAAATAAACAGTTGGCAGCAAGTCAGCAAGTGCCCGGCGTTGCCAGTTTTAATCATGCCGTTAATGATCAAGGAACCGCAAAAACAGCGGCCAAACGCAATCAGCAAATCTTGACTCGTCAGACAGTTGCTCAGTTGACGATTCCCAAAATTGGCCTTAGTCTGCCGGTTTTTGATCATACAAGCGATTGGCTTCTACAATTTGGCGCCTGTTTATTGGATGGTACAAGTTATCCAACTGGTGGTAAAAATACCCATGCTGTCATTTCAGCGCATCGTGGTGTGCCAAACGCTGAACTTTTTACCCGAGTACCAGCGTTAAAAAAAGGCGACAAGTTTTTTATTAGCATAGGCAATCATAAATTGGCTTACCAAGTCTTTAAGCGCCAGGTTATTGAGCCAAGTGATACCCGGCAGCTAAGAATTGTGCCGGGACAGGATCTTGTGACCTTAATGACCTGCACGCCTTATATGATTAATTCTCATCGATTGTTGATAACGGGTCGCCGAATTCCTTACGTTAAGGCAGATGACGAGGCCTCAAGTTGGGCGGTTTGGTGGAACAAATTAAAGCTAATAGTCGCACTTTTAGGCGCGGTGATCATTTTAGGCGTGATCGGTTTCGTAATGCGCAGTTTGATGCTTGGCCGAAAGCATTATTTGCTGGAAGTACCGGCTGAAGCCACACAAGTCGTGGTGAAACGAGGTCGACATACACATTCTTTTAAATCAGATCAAACTGGGGTGACTGACATCAGCCTGCCTGGTAATCATTATCGAGTCGCAATTGTCACGCCACTTGGCCGGACTAAGTACAAGGCTTATGTCAAAAAAATTCGGGATAAAAAATTCACACTTAAACGATCTTGAGCGTACCTGTGTCATTAGATGACTCAGCAACTGGTCTATTTTTGGTATGGTGGGCTTTGACAGTGAGAGCATTCGCTACAGCAACTTGTGAATGATTTGGTATACTAAAGAAAACTTTAGTGATGCCAGATAGCAGCATATGAACGAGATCGGGTTCTGATCTGGGGAACGCGTTAAGGGGGCGAACGCTATGAAACAACTTGAGATCGCGCATTTGGACAAAGCTTTTGATCAGCAAGTTTTGTTTAAGGATGCCAGCTTCATGTTTAATCAAGGTAAAATATATGGCTTGTTAGGCCGTAACGGCTCCGGAAAGTCGACTTTATTCAACATGATTGTCCGCAACTTGCCATATGATCAGGGAACGATTGCCGTTGATGCCGATGATGGTCGTGGGTTAATTACTGACTACGCAGATACAAGTGTGGGGATGGTATACACGCAACCGCACTTACCGGCGTTTATGACGGGGCTTGAATTTGTTAACTACTTTATGAGCATTAACCGAACGCGTCTTGAACAAGCACATTCGTCTGTGCAGGCGACCGATTTTTTCGAAATGGCTGGGTTGAGTCAGGCTGATGCGAATAAGCTTTTACGCGACTATTCTGAGGGAATGCGGAACAAGTTGCAGATTGTGGTATCGCTCATGCTAAGACCGCCAGTACTGTTGTTAGATGAACCATTGACAACAGTTGACGTGGTGGCGGCCCATGAGATGCAACAGTTGATTGTGGCGATGAAGGCGGAATCTGTGGTCATTTTTTCAACCCACATTATGCAGTTAGCCCAAGCTATTTGTGACGCTGTGGTGCTGTTGCATAACCAACAGTTGACAGAGCTTTCAGGCTTGGACATCCATAGTCAGGCGTTTGAGGATGCCGTGATTGCCCGGCTCAGTGACGAGGTGCGGGCCGATGGCTGAAGCGTGGCGTTACTACTGGTTTCAAGCGCAAGTTGATGCAACGACTATGGTGAATGGGCTGATTTATTTTATCCGGCGGCTCCCAATATTAGGTAAAAAGATACCGACTAAGTTATATCGTATGGGTGCCGTAAAAAGTTTGATTGCGATTATCATGAGCTGCTTAATGTTCATGATGAAGCCACTGATCGCAATGCTTTTACTAGCGATGGATTTCTTAGTAGCCAATGCCTACAACGATTTTATCCATCCGTTACCGACAACGTTCACATTTCGTGCGATGGTGGCAGTGACGATCTATACGCTGGGTGGCCTACTGTTTCGGGGACTGGTCTTTCGTTATATTCCAGTTGATTTAAAAGCAATTAAATTAGCCGACTATTTTGTGCTCGATCGGCTTGCGTTGGCTCGTGGGCTGACGCGCATACAGCAAGTGATTGGCATCGTCCTTGGACCATTCTTGCCGTTTTTTGGACTAACGATGATCACCCAAAATTATTGGATTTTATTCGTTGGTTTAGGCGTATCCGTTTTTAGTTGGTTCTGGCGCGGGTTTATCCCACGCTTGACTTGGTCGAACCACCGGCTGGGGATGATCGCACAAATTCTGTATTGGTGCGGGTTAGTGGGCGTGCCAATCGCGCTTGTGTTGACCGGCAAGCTTACACCATTCGTGACTGGGTTGTTTTCGCCAATAGGCTTGATCATTTGCTGGATTGGGGTTTTCGGGTTGTGGTGGTATCAGTACCGCTTCTCGAATGATATCCCACTGTTAATGGCATCGATTCAACAGTCTGTCATAACTTTGAACAAGGTGGCGGCAACACAGAAGCAACAATTTTTGGCAACTGGTACCGCGATGCAGAAAAAATTGACCCTTGATACGACGGTTTCGGTCAAAGTGAACCAGCGACTTGGCAATAACTATCTCAACGCATTGCTATTCGCACGCTACCGCAGTCAGTTATGGAAAAAATTGCGTACCCGCGTGTTATGGATTAGCGGCATTGGCGTCAGCGGCTTGATTCTTTTAAAATTATTCGCGATTCACTCCGTGGGGGATTTGACCCCAATTTACGGCGCCTTGTTCTTCGTGATGTATCTGGCCTCGCTGGGCGGCCCGATTGTTCAGCTACTATTCGTTAACTGTGATTCGGCGATGCTCTTTTATCCATTTTATCGACAACCTAAAGCCGTTTTAAGCGGGTTTTTCTATCGATTTTGGCGGATCGTTCAGTACAACGCCGTGACAGGTGCGTTAATCTATGGTCTGTTACTTGCCCTTCAATTGGTGACACCAGTGCCGGATCACTTGAATTTCTATTTGGTTTTATTATTAGAAGTTTGCGGGATGGTGTTGTTCTTTTCCTTTCATGATTTGTTTATCTATTACCTGCTACAGCCGTTTACGGAAGATATGGAAGTCGTGTCGCCGTTATATCGTATTTTATATTGGGCGATGTATTGGGTTGCGTGGGTGTTCACTCAGGTTCATCTTTCCGGCTACACTTATGCGCTTGCCATTGGGGTGATCACATGCATCTATGTGGTGGCGGGCACCATCGTGATTTATCGCGTGGCGCCTAAAACATTCCGTATTCGCTATTAAACATCGCGGTTAGATTGATGCTATCATCAATGTCAATCTGAGTTGATGTGACAAAGCTAAGCGGGTACTTTCAATGCCGATGAGTCGAGAAAAACTGATTTATCGGTATTTTTGTGTGGGTTTTTGGCCAGTTTGCACGGGCTACTTTTGATGAGCCTGACGCCGCCAGCTGTTTGAACGTGTTGCAGGCGATTCCGCCAGCGGGTACAGTAGGCATAACGAAGGAAAATATTCTTTGAAAAGAATGCTAATTAGTTTCCATGAATAAATTGTTGTCAACAGGGAGGCAAAGCTGATGCTAAGTGATGAAAGGCTTCGCGGGAAAGTGCTTGCAGTAGACGATGATATCGATATTCTAAGGATGTTGAATCGTTATTTTGCTGCCCGCCTTCCGACGTTTAACCTAATCACGGCCGAGTCAGGCGCGGGTGCGTTGCAACGGCTGACCAATAATCCTGATTTGATTTTGCTTGATGTCAACCCACCTGATACTGACGGCTTTTCGTTGGCGGAACGAATTCGGGCGATAACATCGGTCCCAATTATTTTTCTGACCGCACGGGTGACTGATGAGGATAAAGTTCGTGGACTCGGTGCAGGCGGCGATGATTATGTGACGAAACCGTTCAGTCTTGCTGAACTTGGTGCCCGCATTAAGGCCCACTTTAGACGGGAAAGCCAACCGCAAAAACGTGCACGGATGGCGATTTTTGATCAGATTCTCATCGACTACCGCGCTAAACAAGTGTCAATTGGCGATCAAGTTTTAAGTCTTGAAAAGAAGCAATATCAACTAGTCGAGCTATTAAGCCTGAATCCGGGGCAAGTCTTTAGTCGTGAACAGCTTTATGAAAAAATATGGGGTTATGACGCTCTTGGGGATGATCGGGTGATTACGGAGCATATCCGCCGCATTCGACTTCTTTTTGATCGGTATCAAGTAACCTCACCAATCGAAACCGTTTGGGGAGTGGGCTATAAATGGACAAGTTAAAGCAGCGCCTAACGCGTTTGCCAATAAAAAAAGCTTTGCTGCATCTGATTCTGATCGGCACAATTGCCGCTGCATTGGTGGTGTTGGTCTACTTGCTGATTTGGCATGTGGTGATGATGCCAATTGCAACTGCCTTGGCCAAGCGCTGGTTCATTGGCGGGATGAGCTTATACTTTGGTGGGGCAATTATTGGTAGTTTTGCCATGCTATACGCAGTCATGAATGTCACAGCCAGACTTTTTTATCGTGTGAAATTGGGGCCGCCGTTGGATCAACTACAATATGGTGTTACTCATATTCAGGCGCAGGATCTGGACTTCACACTACAGCCGACATCTGATGATGAACTCGGTCAATTAGTAGCCGCGTTTGAGGAAATGCGCCAAGCATTACGCAAGGCGCTCGAAACCGCATGGCAATTGGCTGATGATCAAAAACAAGTCAACGCCGCGTTTGCTCATGATCTGCGGACGCCGCTAACTGTCTTGCAGGGAAATCTGGAATTGTTAACGTTCAATGAAGAAGGCCAGCCACCAGATCAACATTTACTAGACGAGATGCAGCGACAGCTTGATCGGATGAACAACTTTATCAAAACGATGAGTCATGTGACCTCTATTCAAAATATTCGGTTGAATCATCATGCAATCACAGAAGCACAGGTTGAACAACAGCTTCGTTCAGAAGTGGATAAATTACCAACAGCCAAGACGATTGACTGGCAAGTTGATAGCACACGGTCGACAGACAACAAGTTATCGGTTTCGCCAGACGCTATCCTTGAGGTGTTTGATAACCAGATCAATAATGCCCTCCGGTTCGCTAAGACAAAGGTGGGGATTCATCTCACCTTCAATGACCAGCAAATCACCTTGCAGGTTTGCAACGATGGCCAGCCATTAACGGCAACCGAGCAGCGGAAAGTCAAATTGCCTTATTTTTCCAATGATAAAGCAGCGCATCACCTTGGCGTGGGCATGTATATCTGCAATCAGCTATGTGCAGCACATCGCGGTCACTTTAAAATTCAAAACCGTGAACATGCGGCGGGTGTTTGTACGACGGCATTTTTTGGCTATCTTTGAAGACAGTATGGGTCAATGCTTGATGGCTGGATAATGGTTTAGTGATCTAGATCAGTGATGGTCGCGTGGCGATAAGGTGAAAGTTGAAGATGACGTGATAAACAGACAAAGAGCTTCATGCCGATTGCTGCTGGCATGAAGCTCTTTGTGAATGCTTTTTGATTCAGTGATTTGTCATGATTCTGCGAACATGATGATTGGTTGCGGTTAGCTCTTTTCGTGTTTCTTTTTGCTCGTCAGACCGATGCCTAGCGCAAGGATCATACCAAGAAGAGCGATGCCGAGGGCTTGCAACCAATGACTGTTCTGCATCCCCATTGGCGGCAGGGTTTTTGCAGCTGTTTTAGTTGCATGGACTGATTTTTCAGGTGCTATTTCTTTTGACTCTTTTTGCTTGAGAGCAGACCTTTTTTGATCCAAAGGCGAGGTGGTTTGCTCTCCTTTAGCAGTTTTTGTTTTAGGATCTTTTTGATTCGTTTGGCTGATGTTTTCCCCGTCTTCAGTCACTTTGGATTTCAGCTTTTTCTTGATGGCAGTCGGGTTAGCCTGGTCATCTTTGTTCGACTTTTGGTCGGTTACTTTTTGATCAGCGGTCGTCCGGACGGGCTTGTCTTCAGTGGAAGGTGCAGTTGTTGCTGGTTCAGTTGTTTCAATTGAGCTAGTGGGTTCGTCAGATTGCGATGTTGTTTCGGTTGACGAATCCGTGGTGCTTGGGTGATTGCTTGCAACGTTTGAACTTCCTACCTCAGTTTTAGTCGGTTTTCTTTGCCCATCTGTTGTCGTTACAGTGCGGGCTCCTGCTGTATCGCCCTTTGTTTTGTCTGGTGTGACGGTCGCAAGCGAAACATTCTTGTCGTTAGGTGTTGTTGTCATGGCTTTTTTCGGGGTATCGACTTGGCTGTTTTGCTCACCTCCTGTTGCGAGTGTTTCTGTTTCAGTGGTTGTGTCGTCACTTGACGAGGTTGCTGTTGGATTGCGTTTTGACTCAGCAACAGGATCTTTGCTAGTCTGCGAGTCACTGCCAGACGTTTCAACGACATCGGATTGATGGCTCTTGACGTTTTCAATTTTGCTGCTTTCTGTTGTAACTTCCGGCGCCTTGTCATCATTTGGTGCGGTTGTTGCTGGATTGACTTTGGACTTAACGGCACGATCTTTGTCAACTGCTGGGTCAATGACAGGTGACGGGGTGTCAGCGGACTTCTGATCTTTTCCGTTCTCGACTGCGGCGTTTTCCGTGTCTGTTTCAGTGGGCTGGCTATTACTTGGTGTGATGGCCGTCGCGTCAATTTTCGACTCAACGGGATTATTTTTGTCTGCCTTCGAGTCTGCGGCAACGGCATTAGCTGCAGCCTCTCGATCGTCTTTAGCCTTAGCGTCTTCCGCGGTTGTTTTCCTGATGCTGTCTTCACTTGGCGTGGATGCTGCTTCGGTAGGGTCCGACTTAACGGTACGATCTTTGTCCGTAGCCGCGGTTGCGACTGGTTCAATCTCTGACTTATCGGCACTATCTTTGGTCGTTTTCGGGTCCGTGACAGCATTGACTTGATTGTCTTTTTCATCTTCAGCAGGCGTATTTTCCTTTGTCATCTCAGTGGCTGTGACCGTGGTGTTGCTTGGCGTGGTTGCCACTGGTTCAATCTCTGATTTAACGGTCCCTTCCTTGTTAGTCGCTGGGTCAGTAACAACTGTTTCAACAGCATTGGTTTCATTACCTTTATCATTTTCGATATTGAAGTTTTCCGCGGCCGTCTCAATAGCTGGTGCCGTGTTATCGCTAGGCGCGGTGGCTGTTGGATCTACCGCGGACTTAACGCTACTATTGTTGTCCATAGCCGGGGTAGCGACGCCCGTTTCAACGGAAGCTGTTTTATTGCCTTTATCATCTTCGACTTTGGTGTCTTTTGCGGCTGCTTCAACAGCCTTGGTGGCACCTTGCGAGCTTGCGGTTGGATTGACCTCTGATTGAACAGCTTTATCTTTGTCAGTCGTCGGGTCAGTGATAGCTGGCTTGGCGTTGTCGGATTTATGACCTTCCTTCTCTACCATTTCATCGTCTTCCACGGCTGTTTCAACAACTTTGTCGTCACTTTGCAATCCTGAGGCCGGATCGACTTCTGGTTGAACAGCACTATCTTTGCTCGTCGCTAGGTTAGTGACAGTTGGTTCGCCGTCATCAGCTTGATTGCCTTTGTCATCATTGACTGCGGCTTCTTTTGTCACGGCCTCAACTACTTTACTGTCATTTGGTGAGGTCGCTGCTGGATCAATTTCCGACTTAGTGGTGCTTTCTTTGTCCGTCGCCGGATCAGTGCTGGTTGGGGCGGTGGTTCCTTGTGTGTTGTCTTTGGTGTTTGTTACTTCAGTGACTTCGGCGTCAGTATTAGCGTCCTTAACATGATTCGGCATCGGTGTGGCTGCATTAGCACTGCTATCAACTGGATTTTCATCAACGCCTGTTGTGACTGATGCTGTTGTGTTTGTTTCCGTGGCGCCGTTTCCGTCACTTTGAGCCTCCTTTGATGGGGCTGTCTCGACAATGGGGTCACTTGTTTCAACCTTGCTGTCTTCAGGATTGACCATCGTTGACTCGGTGCTTGGCGTCACTAGCGTTTCTTCAGTGGCTGGTGTTGTGACCGGTGCTTCACCTGCATCATTCTTGGGTGTTTGATCTTGTTGTTCAGGAGTAATTTCTAGTTCATCCAAGGATTCTTCCTTGAGAAGTTTTGGTGTCTTAGTGACGTTGAACGTTTTCGTTACCGTGTTGCCAACTTGATCAACTGCCTGTAGGGTAATGATATTGAGGCCATCGGTTAATTGATAGGTTTCGTCAAACGATGCTGCACCATATGGGTTGTACCCGTTTGTAAGTTGATTCGGCGCGGCCGAAGATTGATGTGCATTGAAACCCGCCAGATTTTGCTGCGTGAAGATGTTGTTACCATTGCTATACAAACGATAGCCGCCGATATTGTCAGTCACACTCCCCTTAATTGAAAAGGTGTCAGCGTCCGTGGTGACAAGGTAGGTTCCATCATCGTCAATTTTCATTGAATCAGCATCTGAAAGCTCCAGTGTCGGCAAGGTTGTATCCGTATAAAGCAACAGGAAGCCGCCATTAGTCTTCTCTTTACCGTCTTTATCGAGAGTTGTGAGGACATAGCCAATATTCCGCTCCTCAGTCGGGTTGCATGGCATGGTCATACTGAAAGAACCATCTGCTGCAAAGGTCACTTCATTTTGAGGATCATTTTGTCTCGGGGTGACAAAAATGCGTAACTTACTGTTTTTCGGATCAGATACCTTGCCACGAAGCGTGAGGGTCTTAAGCTTGGCGTCGTAGAAAGTGCTGGCGCTGTCAATGCCTACCAATGTTCGTTTGTTGTTGTTCAGGTCAAGGAATGCAATGCCGTTGATCATTTTTCCTTTTGTGCTAGTTAGAGGTGAACGTCCTGTCAGGTGGGCAGCACCAGAAAAGAACTTAGCGCCTTTTATGGCGGTGGCTTCGTCAGCAAACGGTTTCGTCTGGGTTTTTGCATTTGAGTATGCAGCGGTGTTCTTCTTGATGAAAATGATGAAGTCCTCTGTTTTAGGTGATTTGATGAACTCCCCAAAGTCATCTCTAGCAAATGCTGAGATAGTCAGGTTAGCATACGGTTGACCGGTAGCATCAATATTGAAGGTAACAATACCTGTGGCTTTATCGAGCGTGCCAATGTATTGACGGTCACTCACGTAATCTGTGGCAGTGACAATATAGTCTTGCCCTTTTGGTACCATTGCTTGGGCTGTAAAGGTGCTGTCTTTAGTCAAAGCTTGATAACGTCCATCAGATCGCGTCAAATTTCCTTTGGTGTCAGGCATTGACCAACGAACTTGCGGCCAAATAAAATTGGACTCAATGGTTTTGTTTTCTCCGACAACGGCCTTAATGCTGCCTTGATCACTGTTGCCCGCGGCATCAGTGATTGTCAAAGTTACCTTACCCTCACCCGTCTTCAGATTGGCAAGTTGATCATCGTTCAGTTGATAATTGATTGTGCCTGAAGTTGCTTTGTTGTCGTGATTTAAAGGAATGCCATAGGTTGCTGAACCAATGGTGAGTTTGGCTTGACTATACGCGGTGAAACCCACGCCTTGGTCGCTATAGTCAGCCGTTAGCTTGCCGTCTGAGTAAGCCAAATTGGATAGCGTCGGTTTAATCGTATCGACGGCCACTGGTAAGCTCATGGTTTGCATGTTATTTTCGCCTGGTGTATAGGTCATACCGATCAGACGATAGGTGTAAATACCATCCTTTGCAGGCACCATTTGACCAGTGGTTTGATCATAGACTTGACCGTCCCATTTGAGCTTATCAGGATTCAGAAACATTGAGATTGATTTGGCAAGATCAGCATTGGTAGTGCTGCCGACCTCAAGGAAAGACTTGGTGGTGTCAGTTTCTTGATCAATGACCCGCATTACTTTGTTATCTTGATCTAAAATCTGTGCAATCACTTGTTTAAGATTTTGCTTGGTGAAGACATAGGGGGTGATGGTGTCAGAAATGCCATCGCCATTTGGTGAAAAAGCGACTTTGTTGTTCTCAATTTTGGCCCCAATCGTTTGCCAAGTGAAACCATTCGTCGGGTTATTGACTAGCTCGCTCAGCGATGTTGGATCGGTAATGCCTAATGGATTGTGGTTGTTATCGACAAGGTAGCCACCTTTAAAGATACTGCCTTCTTCGTTTGCGGGCTTGTCGAACACGGCCTCATCATTGGTAGAACCGTAATATCCCATGTAAGGAACCGAAATGGATTGACGGTCATCGGCGGCTTTGAATTTGATAAAGCCTTCTACCACTTGATTTAATTTAACCGTGTCATCAAGCGAAAGGGTAAAGGTGATCTTTTTGGATGCTCCGGCATCAAGCGTGAAAGTTGGCGTAGCAGTTGTGAGAGTGGCACCAGGCAATGTGCGATCATGAACGGTTTTGTTGTTGGCGGTGTCAATCACTTCGGTAGCAGGTTGGCCAAGATCAAGCGTGTACGTTTGCTGATCAGTACCGCGATTTTCCAACGTAATGACGAATGATTTGCTACCGGTGAATTGTTGTAATGAAACAGAACCGGCATCATCGGTGCCTTCTGCACTGACCGTCAAATTTGCAGCTTTTGCAACATCGATTTGACCTGCGCCTTGACGCCGAGGAGAGATGATTTGTCCAGGGTAATTGATATCGAGTATTGGGTTAGCGGCATTCATCAAGGCTAGTTTCACTGCCTTCACGAGTTGCGCACCAGTTAAGTTTGTACTGCGTTTCAGATTTTGCATCACCAGTAAGCTGGCACCGGTAACATAGGCATTTGCCTGTGAAGTGCCGCTCACTTTTCCAAGTTCATCATTCAGTAAGGTAGAGGCAACTTTTTCACCAGGTGCTGTGATATCGGGTTTTAATTTGTAGGATGTTGTTGGTCCCCATGAAGAAGGGGATATCAAAGCGGCCTTAGCATCCAGAACATCGTTTCCGGCAGCAACCGCCATAGCTGATGGCGTTGCACTAGGTGTCGTCAAAGTTGAAGCATTGGCAGGCTGATAACTGGTTGTGATCCCATTTGAAGCGGACTTGTCGTAAATACCACCGGCGTGACCATTATTGCCGGTAGCTACTGTCACAAAAACACCATGATCGGTTGCAAATTTAATGGCTGCCTGTCCTTCAGCGGTAGGATCATCAATATCAACGCCCATGCCAAAGGAGATATTGATGGCATTCGCACCTAAGTCCACTGCATCATAGATGGCCCGCGCGGCATTATTGAGTGAGTCAGAACTGGACTTGCCTAGTATTTTCATGCTGAGAAGTTGGGCTTCCGGGGCAATCCCAGTCACATATTTCTTTGAATCACTAGGTTGACCATTGGCAGCGATGATACCAGCGAGATGTTGACCGTGATTACTCGTGTCAAATTTTAGATTTTCGTTGACGTTATTGGTGTAATCGTAAAAGAATGGGATCTTTTCATTGACATAATCGCCATAGCCATGACTTGCAGTGAATGCTTTGATTTGATCCTCTGAAAGTGCAGCCGTTTTGGCATCGCTGAGTCGAAAGTCTTGATGTGGCTCAACACCTTGATCAATAACGGCTGCCACCATGCCTTGACCCTTGATATTTTGATCCCAGAGCGGTTGAACATTGCCTTTAGTTAGACTGGCTTTGTTTTCTGGGTTGGATGTTGGGGCTGGTTTTGCAATTGGAGCTGGTTTTGCTGGGGCTGCTGGCGCCTTTTGTGCTGGCTGGCTAACTGTTTTTTGAGCAGTTTTGGTATTGGTTGTTGTCGGGGTGGAGGGGGTGACCGATGTCGGTTGAGTAGGTTGTTTTGCCTTAGCCGATGCTTCTGGTTTAGCCTGTGACGCTACTGGTGCTGGGGTAGCAGATTTCGCAGTGGCTGTCGGCGTTGCACTTGCAGCTGTTGTTGTTGGGGTGTCGGCTGAGGACGTTACTTGTCCAGTGGTCGCGGATGCTGGCTTGCTGACGGGTGAGTCAGCCGATGCCGCGTCTGGCGCTGCTTGATTAGATTTTGTTTGGGTTGTCGGTGGTGGGGCAGCGGCGTCAGCAGAAACACCTTGAGCAGGTTGCATCATCAGAAAACTCGCTGCACCAAAAGTCACGATGGCACTGTAGACCCAATGTCGCCCTGACTTATACATTTTGTAGCGGCGCTTTTCCTGTGAAAATGGCTTGACTCTGTTCATTTTTATTTCCTCCAATGGTATTTAAAGCAGTCGGTAGTAACCGGCGCCATCAGCGATATGTGTGTCAATAAGTGATCCAGTGAATCCTTGTTTGTAATTTAACCCGTTATAAAACTAATGTCAATCATAAGGCATAGAAAATTAACCCGGTTTAACGTTTTATTTAGTTATTACTGTAGGAGATGAATAATTAAACAATTATAAAAATATTCATATGAGTGTTTAACGAAATGGCTAGATTTATTTAACGATGGATAATCATAAAATAAACGAATCAACTAAATTATTTGTGTGATATAGATGGATACCATATGCGTGCATCGATGAACAACGCTTGTTTTATGACAGGCGTTGAGCGAACTTTTAAATGCTTTCAATCATACAGAATAAAAATCAATGCCTTCAATCAAAAATTGGGTTCAATATCAGGTTCACCGTTACGAAAAAATGCTAAGTGCTGTTTCCAGCAATTAGCATTTTCTCTTGGCTGAGGTTGAAGGAATACTGAACGCAATAGTTTTTGTGGACGGCTTTCCCTTGTTTAAGAATTGACCTTGTTTTTCTCGCGTTTCTTCTTATCAGTGACAACTATCCCCAACGTTGTCATCAGGCTGATGATGATGACCCCTAGAATTTGCAAGGCATTACGATGCGAATTCGCCATTTTTGGCAACTTGGAGCTGACACCGGATTGAGCGTCGTTTCTGGTACTCATGGCAGGTGTTGGGGCTGCGTTGATTTTGGTGGCTAGGTCATTGTCAGTGGTAGCATTTGGTACAGTGATCTTTGGAGCATCGTTGTCGCCACCATTAGCGGTTGATTCAAAGGAATCCTTTCGCTCGGTTTTGATGGCAGCGTGCGCACTGACTTCCTTTTCATTATTTTTGTCGTCTTTAAACGCTCTCTTAGCTTTTGGTTCAGTGGTCAGTTCTGTAATTGCCGATTTAATACCCTCTTTACTAGGCATTTTTTTCTTCCCATTTTCTGTTAAAACAGAAGCGAAGGCAGCTTCAATGTCGATCTTCTCGTCTGCGGTTGCCGTCAGAGCGGTATGACTGGCGTTAACTTTGTCACTTGAGTCTGTGTCCGCTGCTGAATCATGAGCTTCATGAATGACCGCTTGCGAAGAAGTCTCAGGTTTAGCAGCTTTTTCTTCGTTGATATCGCTGCTATCTTGAGGCACTTTGTCATTGAGAACCGCTGTTTTCACGAGGGTATCTTTGACTTCAGTGTCAGTCACTACTGAAGATGAATCATTTTTAGGGGTGATAGCGTCATCAAAAGAGACATTACCTTGAGCGTCTTCAATACTGTCAACAGCTGCTTTCGCATCATTGGTGTCTTCAATTGCCTTATCATCATTGGGGGCCACTTCACCTTTAGATGCTTCGGTTTCGCTAAGGGCTTCCTGCGAAGAAATATCACTTGTAGCATCGTTGTCCTCGTTTGAAGTCACGTTGTCTTTAGGCATTTTGGCATCACTAAGGACCGCTTCAAAAGAAGTATCTTCATCACCATCCGAAGTTGTCTCGTCCTCAGGTTCCTTGGCTTCACTGAGGATTCCCTCTGCCGAGATATCGTTTTCAACATCTTTATCTCCGTCTGGGGAAATATTTTCGTCAGATTCTTTGGCTTCGCTAAGGACCGCTTCCGAGGAAGCGGTCTCTTCACTGTCGTTGCCGCCATCTGGGACTAAGTCATCTTTAGCTTTTTCAACTAAATCTTCGTCAACGACATGTTCTACAAAGGCATCTTCTGCAGAATCTTTGACTTCACGATCTTCACTTTGAGGATCCCGCGTATCATCAGAAGCCATTACAGCACTAGCGTCAGTCACGCCGTCGCCGTCATTAGCCGATTCCGTGCTTGAAATTTCAGGACTATCCGTCACCGTTTGATCTTCGAGATCAGACTCAGTCGGTTCAGAATTTTCTGTTACAGCAACTTTCTTGATCTTGAACACTTTGACGGTGCGGTTGCCGACTTGATCGACGGCTTCCAACCTGACAATGCTCGTACCAACGGGCAAAATATATCCGCGCTTAAACGGCACCGGGTCATATGGGTTCGTTCTGTTTGCGCCTGCCTCAGCTGTTGCCGCCGGTTGATGGATGTTGAAGCCAGCACGAGCATGCTGGGTGAGGACATTGCTGCCGTTACTGTAAAGCCGATAGCCATCAACGTTATCGTCAATGGTGCCTTCAAGGGTAAAAATATCGGCACTGGTTTCGGCGGTGTAGACCCCGTTTGCGTCAACGGTCATGCCATCTGTGTCACTCACGGTCAATGTTGGTGGTGTTGTATCTAAAATGATTTGAAGGAAGCCGTCAGTGGTCACTTTCTGACCAGTTGCGTTAATGGTCGTTAAGGCATAACCGACGTTCTTTTCTTCAGTTGATTTGAAAGGAACCGTGACGTCAAACGAACCATCTGCTGCGAGGATTGCCCGATTTTGCGGGTCAGTCGGATTCGGCGTGGCAAAAATCTGCAAGTCGGTATGCGAAGGATCTTTAATTTTTCCTCTGATGTGAAGCAGTTGATGCTCGGCATCATAGCAATGACTGGCTTTATCGACACCTACTAAAGTCAAGCTGTTGTCGTTCAGATCGGTAAACATCAAACCGCTTGTTGGCATGGCGCTTAACAAGTTGTCCGAGAATTTCCGACCCGGCAATGGTTCGGCACTGCTTAATCGCGTTGCAGCGTTTTTGGCCGTTACTTCGTCATCAAAGCTTTCAGTTTTGGTGTTGTCATTGCTATAAGCGCCAGCGTCAGGATCGTGGAAAACCAACAGCGAAGGAATAGCCGGTGATTTGATGAAGGTTCCGAATTGTGGCTCATAAAGCGCATAAACGTCTAGGTTGGCATAGAAGTTGGGGTTTTCAACATCGAAAGTAGCGATGCCGGTGGTTTGGTCGCTTCTTTCAACATAGACATTGCCGGTGACACTATCTTTTAAAACGACAAGATAATCACCATCTTTAGGCACCATCACTTGAACCGTGTACTTGTCATCTTTGGTTCTGATTTCATAATTGCCATCCATTCTGAGTCCGTTACCATGAACAATCGGAATTGACCAGCGAACTTGTGGCGTCGGCGTGGTGTCCACTTCTGGCAGATACTCGCCGGCAACTGCTTGAATCGTCTGACGGCTGCTGTTGCCGGCCAAATCGGTGATTGTCAGCGTCAGTTTGCCATCGCCTGTTTCCAGCGCGTCAAGTTGATCGTCGCTTAGCTGATAGGTCACGGTACCGGTGTTTTTAGTTCCATCATTGCCAAGAGGGACTTCATAGGTTCGCAATCCGATGGCCAATACTGCGGCGCTATATTGGGTGAAGCCGACACCTTGATCTTCGTAATTGAAGGTGATGTCGCCATTGTCATAAGTGAAGTCCGTGATCGTCGGTTTGACGGTATCAATCGCAACTGGGAGATTAATACCTTGCCGATTTCTTATCCCAGCAGTGTAGGTGGTGCCAACCAACTGGTAAACATAGCGACCATCTTCGGCAGTCACCAACTTGCCTGTTGCTCGATCATAAACTTTACCGTCCCATTTGAAACCATCAGGATGGCGCCGCATGCTATCAGACAGGGCCAAATCCGTATTATAGTTAGTATCTTGCACGTAATGTGACTTAGCGGTGTCATTTTCAAGATCAATGACCCGGACAAGATGACCGTCTGTGTCTAGAATTTGGGCGGCGACCTGTTGAAGATTTTGTTTAACAAAAATACGCGGGATGACGGCATCTGAAACCCCATCGTTATTGGGGGAAAATGCCACTTTATTGTCTTTTGCAGAGGCGGCAACGGTTTCCCAATTAACGTGATAACTACCACTGTTAACAATGTCGCTTAAGGTGAGCGGATCGGCAATGCCCAGTGGGTAATTATTTTCATCAAGCAAATAGCTGCCTGTAAAAGTACTTCGACCTTCATTAGCAGCATTATCAAAGACGACTTCTGCATTGGTTGAGCCATAAAAACCCATGTAAGGCATAGAAATGGATTGACTGTCGTCCGCAGCTTTGAAGGAGATGAAGCCTTCAATGACTTGATGCAGCCGGACAGTTTGATCTAGGGTCAACGTGAAGGCCACGGTTTGTGACGCGCCTGCTTTCAAAGTGAAAGTTGGCGTTGCAGTTGTTAGCGTCGCACCTGGCAAGGCAACAGCATAAATGCCATTAGTGTGGGCGGTGTCAAAGGTTTGCGTGAGGGGATGGCCGGGCACAACCGTATAAGTTTGATCGGTTGTGCCGTGGTTGGTCAACGTGATAGTAAACGTTGGTGCTGCCTCGAATTGTTGCAAGGAAACGGAACCGGTTTGATCAGTACCTTCTGCCGTCACCGTTAAACCGCTGGCTTTGGCGACATCAATTTGACCAGCCCCTTGACGTCGTGGTGAGACAAAGTTGCCCGGATAATCATGATCCATCATAGGGGTAGCAGCGTTCATGAGCGCTAATTTGACAGCTTTGACGAGTTCAACACCAGTTAGCTTAGTTGTTTGCTTGAGATGCTGCATAACGAGTAAGCCAGCACCTGCTGCATAAGCACTGGCAGCCGCGGTGCCGCTCTTGGTCGCTAGCGTGTTGTTTTTGCCAATCGAGACGGATTTTTCACCAGGTGTCGTGAGATCTGGTTTCAGTTTATAGTCAGTAGTTGGTCCCCAAGACGAGTTATACGTCATGGCGGATTTAGTACCCAGCGCTGAATTTTCCGAAGCAACAGTGAGGGCACTAAGGCCGCCACCTGTCAGCGAAAGCGTGCTATCATTTGTCGTGATATAACCAGCCGTGGTGCCGCCGGGGACGGAGGTGCCGTGAATCGCCATGGCATTACCGTTGTTACTTGTGGTTTTGATGACAAGGACGCCGTGATCGGTGGCAAATTGAATCGCCGCTTGATCTTCAGCAGTAGGATCTTCAACATCGACAATCTTGGCCAGCGATAGATAAATCACATCTGCACCTAGCGCGACCGCGTCATACACTGCACGGGCAACGTTATTTGTGGTCAGTGATTTTGCTTGGCCCAAAACCTTCATGCTTAGGATCTGTGCTTCCGGCGCGACCCCGAGGATATAGCGGCCATCTGGTCTTTCTTGTCCATTCCCGGCGATAATGCCGGCTACTTGTTCACCTTGAATATGATTATCTAAATGCAGATTAGTATTGCTATTGGTGGTGTAGTCATAGAAAAAAGGCAGCTTGTCATTGAGATAGGTACCATAGCCGTGACTAGCAGCAAAGTCGGCAATGGTTTCTTTTGAAATCTTGGCCGTCGTGTTGTCGCTTAGTCGCAACATATCATGCGGTTCAATGGCGCTATCAATGACGGCGGCAACCATGCCTTGTCCTTTAATATTTTCATCCCAAAGCGGTTGCACATTCCCTTTGGTTAAAACGGCCTGATTAATCGGTGGTTTGGCTGGCGCAGGTGTTGGCTTTGTTTGGACCGCAGATCGCGGAGAAGCGGTTGGCGCCATGACTGGTGACGCTGGTGTTTCAACAGGCACAGTAACTTTAACTTTATCGGTTGCAACAGGTGCAGTTTTTGGCGTAGGGGTTGGTGTTGCTGATACGATCGATGCGGCATGGCTGTCAGACGCTGCCTTCGAATGGTCAGCCGGTTTTGCTGAAGGCGCTTCGACTTGATTGGCCGCTGATGTTGGCTGAGTTTCAATTGCGAGGACCGCTGGCTTGTCAACGCTGGGCTGGGGGTTATCAGTGGGAGTCGGTGATGCGGTAACGGGCTGTTTGTCTTTGAGTTCGGTATGCGGTTTGGCAAGCGTCGTCGCGCTGGCAGTCGGTGATGCTTCGTCAGCAAAAACGGTTTGCGTTGGCTGAAACATCAGAATACCAGCTCCGCCTAAAACAGCAATGGCACTATAAACCCAATGCCGTCCCGCCTTATACATCTTATAGCGACGTTTTTCCTGTGAAAAGGGATTCAGTTTGTACACGTTATTTCCTCCGGTAGTCATTAAAACAAAATCTTGAAAAGTGAGTTGTAGCAGCTCTAGAGAAGCGAGTGTCTTGCTCATTTTCTCGCATGTCTGTAATTTATCCTGATATAAAACTAATGTCAACCATTAGAAAAATAAAATAAATTGGTTTTAGTATGTTAGCTAGTTGTTAAAACAAACAATTCGCATTATATTAATTGACTTTTAATCGACAATTGAATTTCTAAATAACTGAGGATCTTAAAGGTTATTTAGCAGCATTTAAAAATTGAATTATCGTTAATATCTGCGGACACGATCAGTTGAGAAACGGCCTGACACGCAAGTTCAATAACCGTATTTTCACGCATGTAATTTTTTTAAGTCGCTGAGCCGATTTTTGGCGAAAAGAAATAAGTCTGTCGATTTCAACCAACACCGTGAGCTTTTCGATACTTGGCAACCCCGTAACCATCTGGCTTGGCGTATAATGAGCGTAATCTTACAATTCGAGGAGGAAATTATGACTGAAGCAACGCATTTTTATCAGGCATTTCAACCGGCACATTATGAGCTTTACTTGGCTATTAACCGGGCAAACAAAACAATTACCGGGAAAACAACGATTACTGGTGAGGCGAAGCAAACCGCGATCGCCCTTCATCAAAAGTATCTGAAGGTGAGTGCCCTTCAGGCCGATGGTCAGGATGTGCCGTTTACGATTGATGATCCTGCAGAAGCGATTCGCATCAATTTGCCCCAATCCGGAAAGGTGACGCTGACGATTGACTACACGGCACCATTGACGGATACCATGATGGGGATCTATCCGTCTTATTACGAAGTTGATGGAGTCAAAAAGCAGATTATTGGGACACAATTTGAGACAACCGCTGCCCGTCAGGCTTTTCCAAGCGTTGATGAACCTGAGGCCAAGGCGACATTTGATTTGGCTATCAAATTCGACGAACAGCCGGGTGAGACGATCATCAGCAATATGCCGGAAATTCGCGAAGAAAATGGTGTGCATTACTTTGACACCACCGTGCGGATGTCGACTTATCTGATCGCGTTTGCTTTTGGCGATCTGCAAAATAAACAAACCACGACTAAGAGCGGTGTGAAGATTGGCGTTTTTGCTACCAAGGCCCACAAACCAAACGAGTTAGACTTTGCTTTGGACATTGCCAAGCGGTCGATTGAATTCTATGAAGACTTCTATCAAACCCCATACCCATTGCCGCATTCTTGGCAGTTGGCACTACCGGACTTTTCGGCTGGCGCGATGGAAAACTGGGGATTGGTCACCTATCGTGAAGCGTTGCTGACGATTGATCCGGACAATACCTCCCTCGAAACCAAGCAACGCGTGGCAACGGTGATTGCGCACGAATTAGCCCATCAATGGTTTGGCGATTTGGTAACCATGAAGTGGTGGGATGATTTGTGGTTGAATGAAAGTTTCGCCAACATGATGGAATATGTCGCAGTGGATGCCTTGCAGCCTGATTGGCATATTTGGGAAGCTTTCCAAACCCTTGAAGCACCAATGGCCTTGCAACGTGATGCAACAGATGGCGTGCAATCGGTTCACGTGCAGGTGGAAGATCCCGCCGAAATCGATTCCTTGTTTGACAGCGCCATTGTTTATGCAAAAGGTGCGCGGATGCTTGTCATGGTGCGAGCACTGATTGGCGACGATGCGCTTCGGGCTGGCTTAAAAGCTTACTTTGAAGCTCACAAGTTTGGCAACGCAGCCGGTGCTGATTTATGGACGGCATTAGGTAAGGCGTCGCATCTGGACGTTGGCAAAATTATGCAGTCATGGTTGGAGCAACCGGGCTATCCAGTTGTCACTGCAGCTGTGGTGGACGGCAAGCTGACCTTGTCGCAACAGCAATTCTTCATTGGTGCTGGCAAAGGTGTCGGCCGCCAGTGGCAGATCCCGCTGAATAGCAACTATGCTGTGGCACCCCAAATCTTTGCCGAGAAAAAGGTTACGCTTGGCGACTATGCGCAATTACGCAAGGAAAATGGCAAACCATTCCGCGTCAATGTTGGCAACAACTCGCATTTCATTGTTCAGTACGATGAACAATTGATGACCGATATTCTAGCCAGTGTGGATCAGCTGAATGCGATTGACCAGCGGCAGATTATCCAAGACCTGCGGCTGCTAGCTGAGGGTCGTAAGAATTCATACGGCAATATTGTGCCATTGCTGCCGCGGTTTGCTGCGAGCCACAGCGCGATTGTCATGGATGCTTTGTTCCGCGTAGTTGGCGACTTGAAGAAGTTTGTAGCCCCTGATTCAGACGCTGAAAAGCAGTTACAGGCATTCTTTGACAAGCTCAGTGCTGGTCAGCTTGATCGCCTTGGATGGACGCCGAAAGCTGATGAAAGCATTGATGATCAGTTGACCCGTCCATACATCCTGAGCATGGCGTTATATGCTAAGAATCCAGACGCGATTGCGCAAGGACATGAGTTGTTTACAGCTAATCAAGCACAATTGGTTGCTTTGCCAGCTGACATCCGGATGTTCGTTTTGGAAAATGAAGTGAAGCATTTTGGCAATGCAGACTTATTTGATCAGCTGCTGAAAGCCTACACGCAAACGACAGATTCCAGTTATAAAGCTGATATTCTAGCTGCGTTGACCAGTACAACTGATCCAACGCAAATTGCCAAATTGGTTGATAAGTTTGAGGATGCCGACACGATTAAGCCACAGGATCTGCGTTCATGGTTCCGCGGGGTTCTGAATAACCATGCTGGCGAGCAAGCTGCTTGGGATTGGCTCCGTAATGAGTGGCAGTGGCTTGAAAAAACCGTTGGCGGGGATATGGAATTCACGACCTACATCACTGTGATCGCCGGCGTTTTCCGCACACCGGAACGATTGACGGAGTTCAAGGCCTTCTTTGAACCAAAGCTGCAAACACCGGGTCTGACGCGGGAGATCACTATGGACACCAGTGTGATTGCCAGTCGCGTCAGCCTGATTCATGCTGAGCAACAGGCTGTGCAAGCTGCTGTGGCAGAAGCTGTTAAGTAAAAATTTTTAATTCAATATCTAAAAACCGTCACTTTGAAAATAGGTGGCGGTTTTTCTTTGTGACATGCAGGAACATAACTTATAACTGACGAATAAGGGCGAATAACTATCCGTATTGGGTAGTATTGCGAAAAATATCATAAGTTGTTTGACTTTTCTGTTTCATGAATAATTTGATGGGGTATGAAGACACCAGTGCCAAGGCGGAGCAGTCGTAGGCCAGATGGGGCTCAGCTGTGCAAACAACACAGCGACTGGGCTTGTCGCTGATGTTGTTAGGCGACTTCGAGACCGGTCTTTGGGCTCGAAGCGCCGTCACAGCTCTAGCTACGCGTCGCCAGCCCCATCTGACCGGAGATTGCGGAGTTTGGCACGGCATGGCGTCTTTAGCCAATTGATTTTCCTGCGATTGTTGGCCACGAAGATAAAGCCCAACGCTCATTTCACATTTTTCATAGCTTATAATGGTTAATTCACAACGTTAATTTAAGAAAAATCTAATCCTCATCTATACAATTTCACGGGAAAGAAAACGGGTTAAACCGGTACACTGAAAAATGAGTCGCTGTTGATTGATGGACAGGCGGCTGTTTGGAGGGATTTTTAGTGGCAGATACAAAGAAACAACTGCGCTGGTATAACGTGGCGTTAATTGCATTCGTCTCGGTCTGGGGCTTAGGCAATGTGTTCAACAACTACGCTCAGCAAGGCCTTTCCGTCGTGACAAGCTGGATTTTGATCATGGCGATTTACTTTGTGCCATATGCTTTGATTGTTGGTCAACTCGGCTCCACCTTTAAGGATCAAGCCGGTGGGGTTAGCTCGTGGATCAAAGAAACCGGTACGGTCAGGTTGGCCTATTATGCTGCTTGGACCTATTGGGTTGTTCATATTCCATACTTAGCTCAAAAGCCGCAAGCCATTCTGATTGCGTTGAGCTGGTTGTTTAAAGGCAACGGCAATTTCGTGAATACCGTCTCTTCAATGACCGTATCCTTAATTTGTTTAGCACTCTTCTTGCTATTTTTATGGCTGTCATCACGTGGGTTAACCACTTTGAATCGAATTGGCAGCATGGCAGGTACGGCGATGTTCTTGATGTCGATTTTGTTTATCATTTTGGCTGTCACTGCACCGCTCATGGTCAAAGGCGTGCATGTGGCCACACCGGATATGGGCGATATTCACACGTACTTGCCAAAGTTTGATCTGAATTACTTCACCACCATTTCGATGCTGGTCTTTGCGGTTGGCGGCGCGGAAAAAATTTCTCCGTACGTCAATAACACGAAACATGCGGCCAAGGAATTTCCAACGGGGATGCTAGTGCTTGCCGGGATGGTTGCCTTTTGTGCCTTGCTCGGGTCATTTGGCATGGGCATGTTGTTTAACAGCAACCACATTCCGACTGATTTGATGGCCAATGGACCGTATACCGCCTTCGCGATGCTGGGCAGTTATTATCATGTTGGCAATATTTTCGTCATTCTCTATGCCATCGCCAACGCGCTCGCTTCCATTTCAGCCTTAGCTTTTTCGATTGACGCGCCGCTGAAAATGCTGCTGAGTGATGCTGATCCGCATTTTATTCCAAGGAAGCTGAGTCATCTGAATAAAAAAGGCACGCCGATCAATGGTTACTGGCTGACAGGGATTCTAGTCAGCTTGCTGATCATTGTGCCAGCGCTTGGTATCGGCAATATGAACGAGCTGTATAAGTGGTTGTTAAATCTGAACTCAGTCGTGATGCCGTTACGCTACTTGTGGGTTTTCCTTGCCTATTATTTGCTTAATAAGCATTTGGAAAAATTCCAAGCAGAGTACATGTTTGTTAAAAACAAACATGTGGGCATGATTATTGGCGGTTGGTGTTTTCTTTTTACCGCATTGGCCTGCTTGTTGGGAATGTTGCCGAAAATCAATTATCTCAACGATCCAGGGACTTGGTGGTTCCAGATGGGCTTAAACATCATTACGCCAGTTATTTTCCTGGCATTGGGACTTGTTTTGCCGTTCATTGCGCGATGGGATGAAGCTCGGTTACTTTAGTAGATAAAAATTGATCATAGTAAAAAAAGTCTGTGTTGGCATGCCGAAGATTCGGTTGTCAGGACAGACTTTTTAGTTAACGCTTTTATATTGAAGCTGAATTCATCACTTAATTGCCGCTTTTTTCGCGTAACATGTCACTGATGACGATCTGATTGACCGTGTTCCAAACCATGTGACCGACTGCTTCGGATAAGTGTTCCTCAACCGGTTGATCTTTAGCGGCGGGCACAATCTTTAGTGCCGGCATTGCCCACAAATGGGCACCTGCCCAAACGCCGAGGCCCCACATACTGCCATAGCCAAGTTTAAAAAGCGGTACGTAATGGCCGGCAACAGCATAAAGCGCACCGAGGCTTGATGAGAAGCCGAAGTGTATGAGGAGGCTGACCCAAGGAATCTGATGGTCTGAATAAGTGTAAGTTGCATGGGTTTGTGCTGCGGTGAGACCGTGTTGCTGCAGGAATGTTTGCGGCGGATTGGTCGCGTCACGTTCAGGTGTCCGCGGCGGCAAAATATTTTCCCAGCCTAATTTGACAAGTCCTGATACTAAACCAGCAACGGCGCCAACCGCGGCAAGCTTCATGACAGATGTTTTTGTTTGTGTACGCATGCAATGACCTCCTTGAAAATGTCTTGAACACTTCCATTTTAGAACAGCGACAGCCATTTAGCATGGTCTGATCTTGTTAGTTTTGGCTTTCCGCTAAAATGGCGCGAACTTGATTAGTGCACCGCAGCCTTTAACGATTAATAGCGCCAGACTATTGACCTGATGCATCAGGCACACTTTACTGGCGAATGTCCGCATGATGGGTATGAACAAAGTCAATGAAGTCTTTGGCGGCTGGGAATTGGTAGTGATCTTTTAAAGTTGCCATATAAAAAATACGCTGCCAAGTTGGAAAACTAAGCGGAATGATTTTAACGGGTAGCGTTTTAAGAAGTGGCATATTGGGGACAACGGCGATGCCGAAGCCGTTTGCAACGAGACCCGCGACGGCTTCATCCTCTTCAATGGCGTACACACTGTGTGGTTGGCCGCCGCATTCGGCAAAAAGCTGGCGGATGATGGGCGCGAGGCCGCTTCTTTTGGAGAAGGTGACTTGATCGAAAGCCAAGGTTTCACTAAGTTCAATCTGGTTGCGAGTAGCCAAGGGATGATCAGTCGGCGTGATCACGACGAGTGCCTGAGAAGCAATTGGAAAATAGGCAATATCTTCCTGCTCGTCAACTTTTGAGCAAAAGCAAATATCATAATGTTTAGCGCGTAAACCTTGAATAATTTGTGGTGATAGCCCGTTTTCGTTCGTGAATTCAAAACGGACATCTTGCTGGCTGTTTTGTAAGAATTCGCGTACCATGCCAGGGACCCAGCGTGTGCTGAGGGTACGTAAGGCGGCCAGTTTAATCACCGTTTGCTCGTTGTTTTGGTGTTGCAACTGTTCAATGCCGCTATCGAGGATGGTTAGCGAGTGATCCACAATGCGACTGAACTCGCGGCCTTCCGAAGTTAAAACAACGTTGCGTCCTTGTCGAACAAACAAGGCAAGACCCAGTTCGGCTTCAAGACCATGAATGGCATTGCTCAGGCTGGGCTGGGTGATGTTTAACTGGCGGGCAGCACGGGTATAGTTCTGTGATTTGGCTAATGTAACGAAATATCGCAGATGAAAAAGGTTCATTTTGGTCCTCCTATGAAGGCTTAATCTGAACGATAGCCTCCAGCTATAAGCACCCTCATTATAATGAATTAGAAGTCGCTTGTGCAACCGTATACAATTCAATTTGTAAACAAGATTGAAAAATTAATCACAAATCATTTTGGGAGGCACTATCATGACACTTACTCATCCAATTACCGTTAGTTCATGGACATTAGGCGACCAATGCAAATTCGAAGATCGCGTTAAAGCAGCCGCAAAAGCTGGGTACGATGGCATCGGCTTACGCGCCGAAACCTACGTCGATGCGCTGAATGAAGGCTTAACTGATCAAGGGATTCTCGACATTCTTGATCAGTATCATATCAAGTGCACCGAGGTTGAATACATCGTGCAATGGTGTGAAGAATCGAGGACATACGAGCAAAAATATAAGGAGCAAACCTGTTTCCATATGTGTCACTTGTTTGGCGTTGAACATATCAACACCGGTTTGATGGAAAGCTATCCAGTTGACTTCACGGCCAAGAAGTTGCAGGAACTGGCACATCGCGCAGCTTTGGCTGGTAATCTCATCATTGCCCTCGAACCGATGCCATATAGCGGCATGCCAGATTTGAAGAAGACTTGGGCGATTCTCCAAGGCGCCGGTGCTCCGAATGTGATGATGTTGTTAGACATGTGGCACTGGGTTCGAGCAGACCAGCCGTTCGACTTGCTGACGAAGGAACAAGCTAAGCGCGTTATCTCAATTCAACTTGATGATGCTTACAAGCGGCCATATGCAAAGTCCATTTTGCGTGACGAGTCGATGCACGATCGCTTAGCACCGGGAACTGGGTTTGAAGATCGGACTGAAAAGTTTATCAAGATGATTAAAGGGGCTGGCGTGGATCCAAAAGTGATTGGCGTTGAAGTCATTTCTGATCACTACATGGCCAAAGGGATTGACTGGGTTGCCAAATATACTTACGACACCACGGTGAAAACCTTGCAGGCGGCATGGCCGGAAATTTTGAAGGAAACTGTTGCGACACACTAAAAGGAGCGTAATTTTTATGGCTGATTGGTTAGGTTTGAAAGACAAAGTTGTCGTTGTCACTGGTGCTGTTGGCGGGATGGGCACTCATTTTTGCGAAGCCTTTGCAGAGCATGGGGCGAAGCTTGTCTTGGTTGATATTAAGAAAGATGCGATTCAGACAGCAGCTAAAAAATTAGCTGATCAATATGGCGTGCAAACATTAGCAGTGGCAACTGACACCACAGATGAAGATGAAGTCGATGCTGCGGTGCAAGCGGTTGTGGCTGAGTTTGGCAAAGTGGACATTCTCGTGAACACGGCCGCTATCTTGCGTTTTTCACCGTTTGAGGATTTGCGTTTGGATGAGTGGAAGACGGCTGTGAATATTAATTTGACTGGTTATTTCTTGATGTCACAACGATTTGGTCGGCAAATGATTGCCCAACATCATGGGACGATGGTGCATATTTCAACGGTTGCGGCTGATTTCCCAGAGACATACAGCGGGGCGTACAGCACAACCAAAGCTGCGGTCAATATGTTATCGAAGCAAATGGCCGCTGAATGGGGCCAGTTTGGGATTCGCAGCAACTGTGTCATGCCATGTTTGGTGAAGACCCCAATGTCGGCCGATTTTTACAAGGATCCTAACGTGTTGGACGGCCGTGAGCACTTAGTTGCCAGTCGCCGGATTGGCAACTTGGATGACATCGCCAATGCTGTCCTTTACTTGAGCAGTGACCGTTCCGATTACACAAACGGTGATGAACTGCGAGTTGATGGCGGGCTGGGCATCATGATGCAAGATATGATTCCGAAGCCGGGTGGTCGGCGTGAATACGCAATTAAAGCGCACCAAGCTGCCAAGTAATTTGCAATATTGATAGAAGCAACTTGATCGCACCTTGGGTCAGGTTCTTCTTTTCAAAATGCTCGTGAAAATATGAACTTAATGGAGGCACTGAACATGGAGACGTGGATTTCTGGAACGACTGGTTTGTTGTGTTTGCTGGGCAGTCCGGTTGGCCATTCTGGCTCGCCAGCAATGTATAACTTCAGTTTTCAAAAACAAAAAATTGATGCAGCTTATGTGGCGTTTGACGTGACCAAGGAGCAGATGCCAGAAGCACTGAATGCCATGCGCCTTTTCAAAATGCGCGGCGGTAACGTCACGATGCCGTGTAAAAATGTAGCAGCAACTTTGATGGACGAGTTATCGCCAGCTGCCAAGATCATTGGTGCGGTGAATGTCGTTGTGAATGATGATGGCAAATTGATCGGTCACATCACGGATGGCATCGGATTTGTTCGGAATTTGCAGGAACACGGGATTGATGTTAAAGGCAAGCATTTGGTGGTATTAGGTGCTGGTGGCGCCGCGACTGCCATTCAAGTCCAAGCGGCGCTAGATGGTGCAAAACAGATTACCATCTTTAATCGGCAGGATGAATTCTATTCACGTGCTGAATCGACCGCCAAAAAGTTGGCCGAGGCAGCACCTGCTGTCAAAGTAGATGTGGTTCAGTTGGAAAATACTGACAGGCTCAAAGCAGCGATTGCGGACGCCGATATTCTTGTCAACGCAACTACTGTCGGCATGAAACCAGACGATGGGGTTTCCCTTGTTGATCCGAGTTTCCTACGCGCAGATTTGGTGGTGGCTGACACGGTATACAATCCTTTGAAAACAAAGTTAATTGAAGATGCTGAAAAAGTTGGCGCAAAAACAGCCCCGGGTAAAGGCATGCTACTTTGGCAAGGAGCAGCCGGATATCAATTGTGGACTGGTCAGGACATGCCAGTGAAGGCATATCAGGCATTTGAAGAAGAGCGTGAACCAGACCGGTTAGAAACCGGAGTGTAAGCGGGCCTGAACGCGATGGCCGGGTTTTGGGCATTGCGTTCAGGGTCCTTACACGCAGGTTTCTGGTCTGGAGAACGCGTTTAGGAAGAGCGTGAACTGGCGCGCTTAGAAACCGGAGCATAAGCGGCCTCAAGCCTAAATGGCTGGTCGTTGGGAGGCGCCCTTATGTGCAGGCTTCTGCGCCAGAGAACGCGTTTAAGAAAGAGCGTGAACCAGACCGGTCTCTGGTGTAGGGAACACGTTTAAAAACGGAGGCAACTTGAACGATGAAAACCAAACGTAATCATTTTTTGCCGGGTGCACTGGCACTGTATTTTTCCTATGCGATGCTGGGGATTGCATCTTCCATTCTAAGTCAGTATAAGGCGCAGTTTGCTTCGAATTGGGGTGCGCAACAACTGAGCAATGGCACCGTTGACGTCAGCATGGTCGTTTCAGTGATTGCGGCGTTCGGGTTAGGTCGCTTGATTGCCTATCCGTTTGCCGGACCAGTGTCGGATCATTTTGGCCGAAAAGTTTCTGGGACGATTGGGATCGGGTTGTATGTGATCTTCTTCATCGGCATCATCACGGTCAATAGTTTCTGGGCGGCTTATCTCATCGGTATTCTTAATGGGATGGCGAACTCATTTTTGGACACCTGTGTTTCCCCGAGTCTCATGGAAATGTTTCCGGAATCGGCGTCAATTGCCAATCTTCTGACAAAATTCGCTGTGGTCACCGCGCAGTTTATCTTGCCGTTCTTCATTGGCGGCGTTGCGGCGGCTGGCCTGTCATTTCGGACGATCTTCATCATCTGCGGCGTGGCGCTGGCTGCCGATGCCATTGCCATTATCGTTTTCCCATTTCCTAAGCGAGAAAAACCACAGCTGAATGCAGCTGGCACGCCTGAAAAAATGCATTTTTCAATTGGGTCTGTGGCGGCCATTTTAATTGGCTTCACCAGTTCGACCACCTTCATGGTTTGGTTGAATTGCAATCAGGAACTAGGGGCGGCTTACGGGGTTAAAAATCCAGCAACGCTGCAATCGTTATACGCCGTTGGTGCTGGGATTGCGGTGTTGCTGACGGCTCGTCTGATCAAAGCCGGGTTAAAAGAAAGCACCGTTTTGATCCTGTATCCGACGATTGCGGTGGTCATGTTAGCCTTGTGCTACTTTGTGCAGACGCCGGTCATTCTTTACATTGGTAGTTTTGTGATTGGTTATGCCGCGGCTGGCGGTGTGTTGCAACTTGCCACCTCAACAACTATCAGTTTCTTCCCCAGTCATAAAGGCACAGCGACTTCGCTGGTCATGATTGCTTCAAGTATTGCGAACTATGCGGTGTTATCCGCCGCTGCCGGGTTGACCAAGGCCTTTGGCGATGCGGCACCACGGATGATCATTCTTTTGAATATTGTCATCACGATTGTCGGCATCGGTTTAGCACTGGTCGTGAAGACGCAGGAAAAGCACGTCCTAGCAGTTTCACAAGTCCATTAGCAAAAAGGAGTTCGGAACATGTCATTAAAAGATGAAATTGACGGTCACACCGTTTTAGCTGGCTTACTGGCGCATCCTGCTGGCCACTCGATGTCGCCAGCAATGTACAACGCAACATTTGAAAAACTTGGGTTAAATGATGCCTACCTGTCCTTCGATGTTGATGCACCTGAATTGGCACACGCCTTGCAAGCCATGCGCAGCCTGCATTTTTTGGGTGGTAATTTGTCGATGCCGAATAAGCAAAAGGCCATACCGTTGTTGGACAAACTTTCACCGGCCGCAAAATTGATCGGTGCTGTGAATACCATTGTCAATGACCACGGGGTGCTGACCGGCCATATCACCGATGGCACAGGCTTCATGCAAGCACTGAGCAACGATGGCTTGGATATTCGCGGCGAGAAAATGACACTGGCAGGAGCTGGCGGTGCGGGGACAGCGATTGCGATTCAAGCAGCTTTGGACGGTGTCCGGGAAATCAATATTTTTAATCGTCGTGATGCTTCGTGGCAAAATGCCGAACGTAATGTGGCCATCATTAATGACCAAACGCAAGGCCATGCGACATTGTTTGCACTCGATGATCAACCGGCGTTAAAGGCTAGCATTTCGGATTCAGTTATCTATGTTGATGCGACACCCGCGGGGATGAAGCCGCTAGAAACTATTAGTAATGTGCCTGATAGCGATTGGTTTACGCCAGAGACGATCGTGTTTGATACGGTCTATGCACCGCGCGAAACCAAGCTTATGCAGCTCGCTAAAGAAGCCGGTGTGAACCACGTGTATAACGGCATTAACATGCTGATCAATCAAGGCGCCGCCGCCTTCCATCTGTGGACAGGCCTACAAATGCCAGTTGATTATATTCGCGAGACGGTGTTTGGTGAACCGACGGCAGTCGCGCACTCGTAAGCAAGAAGACGAATTCAAGCAGTCAGCCACGCGCTTAAAATCGTCATTTCGACAAATCAAAAAAGAAGATGATCTTGTAAAAAAGCCCTGATGCCAGTGGCAGACTGACATCGGGGCTTTTTGCATTCTGTGGCCATGTGCCAGCGTTTTCTAAGCTGACTGAGTGGGCATGCGGTCACCTGCTAATTGAATAAAAAGTATTCGCGAATATATCAACGTCAAAGGTTGTTATTGGCCTTACATTTAGTTAGTATATAAGTACTGAAAGGGAGGATACTATGAAATACCTCATTGAATTCAAACGATGTTGGCACCAGTCGAACGGTCAGGGTATCCACCTGATGTGTCCGGGCAAATGACCACATGTGGGGTTTCTTACCCACGGTCACGCGCAAAGTTTCTTTTAAGGTTAATTAGTCATTATGAGGGAATAGGAGGTGAACCTTGGAAAAATCGCCACTCAAGATCGGTATTTTGAACGTCATGCATGATAAGGCTGACACCAAAACTCGGCTACAGCATGTTTTGACGCACACTGACATACCGGTCAATTTGCATTTTTACTACCCCATGACCCATTACGCCGGACGGACGGTGCCGGAAGCGGTCAGTTCAATCCTCGATCCGCTGGACATTCATGAGGTGGCGACGATGGATGGGTTCATCATCACCGGTTCGCCGATTGAAACCTTGGAATTTGATCAAGTGCATTATATCGCCGAAGTTCGAACCTTGTTGAAAACGTTAAGTCAGCATGTCCCTAATCAGCTCTATCTTTGCTGGGGTGGGATGGTTGCATTGAATTACTTTTTTGGCATCAGCAAGCTAATCTTGCCGCATAAACTTTTTGGCGTTTATCCGCAAACCATTCTTGAGCCGCACCCACTTTTGAAGGGACTCAAAAATGACTTCAAGTCGCCGCATGCACGCTATGCCGAAATGGATGTCCGCGGTATTCATGCCGATCCGCGGCTCACGATTAACGCGACAACGACGAAGGGCAAACTCTTCATGGTGACCGAACCGACTGATACGCAAACTTTCGTCTTTTCACACATCGAATACGATCGGTGGGGATTGGATTCAGAATACAAGCGTGAAGTCGCTGCTCATCCAGAGATCGACTATGTTCGCGCTAAACATTATTATCATCACAAAAATGATTACGATCATCCCAAGTTCAATTGGAAGAAAACGCAACGAACGATTTTTGACAATTGGATTCAACATGTCGCGGATCATCGCAATGACAATCATTAGAAAATCAATCAATTAATATGGAGGCTTTTAATATGGTGACAGCAGCAGATAATATTACCGGTTTGATTGGCAACACGCCTTTGCTTAAGCTAAATCGTGTCGTCCCAGAAGATGCAGCAGATGTTTATGTGAAGCTTGAATTCTTTAATCCCGGCGGTTCTGTCAAAGACCGAATTGCCTTGGCCATGATTGAAGATGCCGAATACAAGGGCGTTTTGAAGCCAGGCGGCACCATTGTTGAACCAACATCTGGCAACACTGGCATCGGCTTGGCCTTGGTCGCCGCGGCTAAAGGCTACCACCTGATCATCACGATGCCAGAAACGATGAGTGTTGAACGTCGTGCGTTAATGCGGGGCTATGGCGCCGAATTGATTCTGACACCAGGGGCGGATGGCATGCCGGGTGCGATTAAAAAAGCTCAGGCACTCAGCAAGGAAAATGGTTACTTCTTGCCGATGCAGTTCCAAAATCCGGCTAATCCGGATGTGCACGAGCGCACCACCGGTCAAGAAATCATCCGTTCTTTTGATGGCGGCACCCCAGACGCCTTCGTTGCTGGCGTCGGCACAGGCGGCACGTTGACCGGGGTTGGCCGGGCGTTGCGGAAAATCAACCCGCAAGTGCAAATTTATGCACTTGAAGCAGCTGAGTCACCAATGCTCAAAGAAGGGCACGGCGGCAAGCATAAGATCCAAGGTATCTCCGCTGGCTTCATCCCAGACGTTTTGGATACCAACCTATACCAAGACATTATTGAAGTCACCAGCGACCAAGCCATCGACATGGCTCGTCACGTTAGCCATGAAGAAGGCTTCTTGCCAGGTATCTCTGCCGGCGCCAATATTTTCGGTGCCATTGAAATTGCTAAGAAACTTGGCAAAGGCAAGAGCGTGGTAACAGTCGCGCCGGATAATGGTGAACGGTACTTGTCAACGGACTTGTTTAAGTTCGAAGATTAAAGGTACAATTTTGCAGCTTGCATTGATGAAATAGAACATGAAATGAAAGTGGCTCGGTATCTGACAAAGGTCAGCTATCGGGCCACTTTTATATGGATAAAAATTATATGGACCATTTGATAAACTAATTAAATGCAAGTATGCATCAACTGATGATCACGGGCATCAGTCCGTCATTCTTTCTTTACTTTAGTCATGATGATCAAGATGGGTTCCTTTGAAAATGACGGCTTGAATTTTTGGCTCTTTCTGCAACAGTCGCCATGTATAGACCAGACTAGCTGTGGCTGACATGATCATGATGTTCCATGTGCTTGAGGAAAAGTTCTTCCATACGAAAAGATCTTTTTCAATCTCCTCACTAAGTTCCGATAAAACATCCACATGCCATCCTGATAGCAACGCAAACCCAAGACCATAAATAAAGATCACGATCCAGCCTACCAAATATTGCCATCCGTGGCGAACTTCAATGATAGGAAGGCCGTTGACATCATGTTTTTGAGAAACGTGGATTTTTAGACCAGTTGTTTGAAACCAGCCCAGAATGGCACCAATCAAGATGGTTACCGCAAGTGCCAAAAAGGTAGGCCGCTTGTGAGAAACTAATAATATACCGGTCACTAAGGTATAAGCGGGTATGATAACTAATGTTAACCGTGAGATTCTTTCGAAACGAAAGACATGACGAGTGAAGAAAAACAATGCAGCAATGAGTAGTATTATTTGTGACATAGGGGGCCTCTTATTCAGGATTATAAAGGTAGAACTTAATTTTCAAAGCTTACTGCTTTGAAGATTTCGAAGCAATAGGACGATGCAAATTATTCGAGAATGGCTATAATGGGAGTTATAAGTCTCCATGGTGCAACGGATAGCATAATGGTCCTCGAAACCACAGATCCGGGTTCGAATCCCGGTGGAGGCATTCTTTAAAGAACGTCCCGACACAAAAAATCGTTGCAGCGATGATGCTTGCAACGATTTTTTGGTGTCTCATTTTTTCTCCGCAGCCGTCAATGCCTGCGCCAGATCATCAATCAAATCCTGCTGATCTTCCAACCCAATCGCAATTCGGACATGTTGCGGTGTCAGGCCTGAGGTGGACCGTTTTTCTTCGGGCAGTTTGAACCATGGTAATTTGACTAAACTGGAGACGGTGCCGAGGGAGTCGGCGAAGTCGAAGACCTTGGTGCTGTTGACGAACTTGATGGGGTCAATGTTGTCGGCGAGCTTGATGGATAGGAGGCCGCTGGCACCGGTGGTTTCTTGTTGGGCTAAGGCATAGCCGGGGTCGCTTTTGAGACCGGGGTAATAAACATGCGCCACATCAGGATGTTGTTCAAGAAATTCAGCAACCGCCTGGGCATTGCTGGTTTCGCGATCCAGCCGGACAGCGAGCGTGGTGATGCCGCGACAGACAAGACTACAGTCGAGCGGTGCAAGAATCGCGCCGATGGTATTTCGCAAGAAGCCAATCTTTTCACTGATTTCCGGACTGGCTGAGACCACTAAGCCAGCGATGAGGTCGCCGTGGCCGCCGATGTATTTCGTGGCGCTATGCAGGACGATGTCGGCGCCGAGATCAAGTGGCCGTTGATAATAAGGGGTGAGGAACGTGTTATCGACAATCGTGAGCAGGTTGTGGGATTTGGCAAGAGCGCTAATAGCCTTGACGCTGCTGACTTTGAGTAGTGGATTAGAGAACGTCTCGAAGAAAATCGCTTTGGTCTCAGGCCGAATGGCTGCTTCAACTGCCGTTAAATCGCGCGGGTCAACCGGTGTGAAGGTCAGGCCATGTTGAGCAAAATACTGATTGAGCAACCGATCTGTTCCGCTGTATAGTGAATCACCGATAATAAAGTGGCTGCCATCTGGGAAAATCGCGAGAACCGTCGCAATCGCTGCAACCCCGCTGGAAAAGGCAAACCCTGCATCGCCATTCTCGAGAGTAGCGATTTGACGTTCAAGATAGTCGCGGGTTGGATTGCTGCTGCGGGCATAGTCCCAATCGCTAGTGCCACCATCAGGCGCAAAGCGGTACATGGCGCTTTGATAAACTGGCGGTACGATTGCACCAGCTTTATCTGATTGCAATTGTGGACCATGAACTAGTTTGGTATTGAATTGGGTCATATGCCCGACCTCCTCATATGATTGGTTGACAACTTATGTCGCGTCACGGCCTACATATAGTCGCGACTTTTAGCCAATAGTTAATAGGTAACGCAAAGCGATTATTTAGTGGTTAAATCAGCGCCAAAGTATTTCTCAGACAATTTCTTTAAAGTGCCATCGCTTCTAAGTTCCTGAATGCCTTTGGATAAGGCTTTCTGCAAGTTAGGCGATTTCTTACTGATCATTCCAGCCACTTCGTCAGGCTTCACATCGCTATCTTTAAGTGTCTGGCTCTTTAAACCGGTTGTGGAATTGCTCTTAGCGTAGGCATACCAGGCGGCGGTGGCGTTGATGGTGCCATCTGCGCGATTTTCCTTAACCAGATTGAGCGAAACAGTGAAGTCGCCAGAAGGTGTAATGTTGGCACCGTATTTTTTAGCTAGGGCAGCATTTGGGGTGCCAGTGCCTTCAACAAAAGTCTTGCCTTTGATGTCGTTCAAACCCTTAATCGAGGTTTCATCGCTGCGAGTGATCAAAGCATATCGGGAGTACATGTACGGTGTGGTGAAGTTGTAAACTTTCTTACGCTGGGGTGTTTCACTGATGTTATTGAGCACGAGGTCGAACTTTTGACTTCCAAGGCCAGCGATCAGGGAATCCCATTGGGTAGGAACAAACTTGGCTTTGACGCCGACTTTCTTGGCTAGAGCCTTGCCAAGATCGACTTCGAAGCCTTGCAGCTTGCCATCTTTGCGATAAGAGAAGGGCGCATAAGTGCCTTCGAGGCCGATGGTCAACTCATTTTTATTGATAAGTTCGCTCGTGACCGTGCTTGTTTTACTGCTGTCAGCTTTACTGCTAGAGCAAGCTGTCAAAACGAACGCGGAAAGGGCAACAATTGGTAATAAGACCCACAACTTTTTCTTTAACATTAGAATCTTCCTTCCATAATGGTGTTTTTAGTTACAGCTGCGTTGTCTGCACATTGCTGGTATAGCGTGACGTGACTTTTTCAAGATAGCGCTGTCCCCAAGTTAAGGCGGTGCAGACAACGGCATAAAGCAAAGCGACCAGTGAATACATCAATAATGGCTGATAGTTCTCAGCAGCGATCTGCTGACTCACCTGAAACATTTCGACGATAGTGATCGAAGCCGCCAGTGAGGTGTCCTTGACGAGACTGATAAAACTGTTTGATAGTGGCGGGACGGCCGTGCGTAGTGCTTGCGGAATGATAATTTCACGCAGAACCAAGCGCCGCGGCAAGCCGACTGAGTAGGCAGCCTCCCATTGACCGTGATCAATCGACAGCAGCGCCGCTCGAATTGTTTCAGCACAATAAGCCCCCGTGTTCAACGAAAAGGTGATGATACCGGCAACCACTGGATCGAGTTTGATACCGTGAGGAAAAATGCCCGGAATGATCAGACTTGGTAGCCCAAAGAAGACAATGAACAACTGCACCAGCAACGGGGTTGAACGGAAAAGCCAAACATAAAATGAAGCGAAGCCTTTTGCAAAGGTGATCCAAAAGCCTTTTCGTACCGAGATGCGCGTCAGTGCCGTGATCAATGCAATGATGAGGCCAATCGCGAATGAAACTAGCGCGATAGGGATCGTGTATTTGATTCCCGCCGCCGCCATTTGTGGAACGGCATCGGCAACAATTTTCCACATACTTTTTCCTCCTTGAATCGACTCACACAGGCGTGATAGGTTGATTGAAGTGGGTTGCGCGCGTCCCTGATCGTGCTCAGAAATGCGATCACAGGCGTAGAAACCTGCCCATAAACGTGCCTGTGATCGCTCTACAAAAAAATCCGCCCAAGTCTATTGTGACAATAGACAAGGACGGATTTTCCGCGTTACCACCTTGATTAACCGATCGAAATCGATTCTCTCTAAGTACTTCGCAAGTTTGCGTTATACCCTGACTCAGTAACGGGAGTGCCCGTCAGTTGCTTGCAAGATGTGTTCGCAACTGAATGCTTCAAAAGACCATCTTCGCCAGTGCCCGATCATTGTCTTTCACCAAATGACAACTCGCTGCGGACCTTCGACTGGTTACTCATCTTTTCGTCTGTGTGATATTGACATCACATTAGGCTAAAAAACGATTGTTGTCAATAGTGAGTGTAGAAGGTTTCTAACCGCGGCTGTTTACGCTCTTTTAAACGCGTGCACAGGCGCAGAAACCTGCACATAAGGACCTCAAGCACAATGACAAAGTACGGTCATCGCACTTGAGGCCACTTATGCTCCGGTTTCTAACCGCGCCTGCTTACGCTCTCCGCCTAAAGTCCAGTGACTTTCCAAAATAAGTGCGGTATATTTAACGCGGAGTGAATAATTGAAACGCTTTAAGGCTTCAAGGAGGGCAATATGAAAAAAGCATGGGTTTACGGGTTAGCTGCCATGCTTGGCTTGGGTGTATCAGCGGTGATTGCTAATCAGGCATCAGCTTCCGCAGCAACAGTGCCGATTGTGATTCAATCAGCGACATCGAAATGCGACACTGGTTCTGCGCCGGATCATGGGGCATCACAATCAGCGATCGTACCACCGCTTGCTGACAACAAGGTTGAAGTACCAATTGTCACGGTTTCAAGCGATGATGATCAAAAGGCGGGCAATACCAGCAGTGCGGATAGTTCATCGGTTTCATCGAGTCAGCAAAATGGGGCAGCAACATCGGACACAGGTGCGGAAACTGTGGGCAGTCAAGCACCTGTCACAAACGGGAATGTTACATCGTCAGCAACCGCGCAGCAAGATGATCGTGATGCACACCCGTCAGTTTCTGAACCAATGATTAAAACGGCACAAGAAGTTAATGCGACAGAAGCAAGCTCGTCTAAAGCACCGACGAGTAAAGAGCGGGATGAACAGGCAATTGTTGCTGCAGCGCAAGCGGCAACACATGATAATGTGAAATCAGGCCGCACAATATCAGTGGTCCCAGAGAGTGTGACTTCTTTTATCGGTTCAACCCATAAGCAGCCGCAGAATGCTTTTGAGATTATTTGGCAGGCGTTGATTGAGACTGTTCAGATGCGACAGCAATGCCCAACGGATCTGATTGATGATTTGGTTTTGGGAATGCCGCAACCAAATTTTGACGTTGTGCAATCGACATTTATCGCAACGAAAAGGGAACTCAGCAAGGCGTTTTCTTCGCCTGTTTTTGGGAAGTCCCTTCAACTAGATAGTCTGTCGCCGTTCAATCAGGTTTTTGGCAAGATGATCAACTTGATCGATCAAGTGTTGTTGACACATCTTGTTTTCCCAGATTAACTTACTTAAATAGTTCCGTGATGGTGAATGAAAGGCGACTAAATTTGTCAACGGGTTCTTCTTAGTCAGAGGGGAGCCCGTTTTTTGAATGGCCCCAAAACTTGATGACCGTAAAAAAAGCCTATCTCTTCAGTATTCGTTACAAACACGAAGAGGCATAGACTTTTCAGAAATAACAGCTGATCAAGCGGTATGCGCGATTGTCAGGCATTTCCGGCTTTTGGGTTGATCGGCTATTGTTTTGGTCACTTTTAATTTTCTTCGGCACCTAATTTGGCGACAGCAACGGCTTTTCGAACTTTGACCGCGTGTGCCACGAGGCCGACAGCCAGACCAACACCAGCCGGAACTAACCAGCCAAGGCCCATGCCAGCAAACGGCAGGAAATGTAATTGGAAACTGTGCAATGCCAGACCAAGCGCACTTTGACTGACAAAGGCTGGAAAGGCAGCAAACATGTCGAGAACGGCTGGGACTGCGGTGAAGCCGACAACGAACCGATACACCAGTGGATCATGATGGAATGCCTTGCCGAAAACGGAAAGGAGAATCAATACCATTGAGAAAGGATAGAGGAACATCAGCATCGGGACAGACCAAGCGATGATTTGCTCCAAACCAAAGTTCGCCGTTAAGAAGGATAGAAAACTGGTCAGTGCCAACCAGACACGATAACTGACCTTTGGAAAATGACGATGGAAATCTTGCGCAAATGCAGCAACCAAGCCAACTGCAGTGGTGAGGCAGGTCAACGTCAACAATGTTGCCAGAACCGCATGACCAGCAGCGCCAAAGTAATAGGTTACAACTTGGTTAAAAGCAGTCCCACCTTCAGGGCTAAGTTTGAAGTGAGCCAATGACATGCTGCCGAGCAGGATTAAGGCAACATAGATCAGACCAATCCAGCTAGTTGCCATCACGCCGGCTTTGGCGGTCGACTTGGCCACATCGTCATCATTTTTTAAGCCGAGACCGCGAACAGCTGTGACCACAGTAACGCCAAAGGCTAAGGCAGCCAAGGCATCCATCGTGTTGTACCCTTGTAGGAAACCATTCATGAAGCTAGCATTTTTATAAGCTGCTGTGACAGTTTGGGTTGCTGGATTTCCCATTGGATGGGAGAAACCAATAAAGAAGACGAAGAATAGCAAGACAAGGAAAACTGGATTGAGAATTTTGCCAACAGCCGTTGTGATTTTGCGTTCCTTGTAGGATAGGAAAAAGGCGGCGGCAAAGAATAAGGCCGAGAAGACCAGCAGACCAACCTGCGCCCACGCTTTTGGCAGCATCGGCAAGACGCCGGTTGTAAAGGACACGGTTGCGGTCCGCGGTGTACCGAACATCGGGCCAATGGTAGCGTGAATTAAAACCATGAAAGCAAGAGCGAAAAAGCGGCCAAGTGGACGACCAATATCATACACACCTTCTGCATGCGTAGCGGCAATCGCCAACACACCGAGCAGCGGCAATGCAACCGCTGTGACTAAGAAGCCAAGCATTGCTGGAAACCAGTTGGCACCAGCGATTTGACCGAGGTGCAGTGGAAAAATTAAATTGCCAGCGCCGAAGAAGAGACCGAACAAAAGTGATGCAATGACGACATAATCGCGGGTTTTGAGCTTCTTTTCAGATAATTCCATTTGAGTTCCTCCAGTGTTTTTAGATGTATCATTGATTCATTAATTTGGCAGCTAATGTGGCTAATGTCAGATTCCAATTGCATCACATCCTTCAATGGTTTGAGTTACATGTTTGCTAGGCGAAAATTCAAGCTTGGGGAAGCGCTTCTGCTCGCGCTCCGCTATAACGCGTTCGTCAGCCCAGAAACCTGCGTGTAAGGACCTTGGTCGCAATGGCCAAAGTCCGACCATCACGCCCAAGGCCGCTTACACTCCGGTTTCTAATCGGGCTGGCTCGCGCTCACACAAAAAAAGTCGCCCTTAGATTTTTCTAAGGGCGACTTTGCGCGGTACCACCTTAATTCACCAAAGCCAGCTGCGCCTTGGTCTTCATCGCATACGGTCCAATGACGATATGCTAGCACTGTAATGGGTGCCCCCATGACACGTTACTGAAGTTCGGTGTCCTGCTTGAAAGGGATATTCGCCATATCATGAATGCTTCCTCACACCAACCGAAGCTCGCTGTATTCACAGACACGGGTACTTGTCTTTCGCGTTGCATTTATATTTGATTTTTAGTTTAGCATGGATTGTTTTCTTGTCAATAACTAATTGAAATTTAATCAAAAAAAGCTTTTATCCGATTTGCGTAAAAAATGGCACAAGAAGTTTTCTTCACAATGTTGAAGCTGATTGAATAAATAAACTTATTTGATAAATCAATATTAGCTGAAACCTGCAAGCCTATCGAGTTAATTATATTGATCATTATTGGGTCAGTTAACGAGTTTTTAAGAAAAATGATTTTTTAATTTTAAATATGACTTGAATGGAAAGCGCAGAGTGATTAAAGCAAAAATGTGAAACCGCTAACAATCACTATATAAATAACTAAGTAAATTACAAGTGCTAATGTGGTGCATAAAGAGCTATTTATATGCCATAATACTATCAGTAGGAGAAAATTGAAGCCAAGTTATAGACAAAACCCGATATTAAAGGGATCTTCGCCAGCTCTAATTCATTGATTCTTCTCGCTCAATCCTGTATTATGAGTAGTATAGAGAGAGATAAATGAATTTCAATAACGACATGGAGGCAAAAAGTGATGAAAAAAGTTAACTATATTGCAGCCGGAACTTCCGCATTAACAATTGCTGGACTCCTGTTGCCAACTGGCCAAGTTTTCGCTGCTGATATTAACAAAACATCTGCGGCCGAGATTAACATTACCCCTGGAGAAATCATTCTAGACAAGGTCCCAGACTTGAACTTTGACAAGATTCCAATTGCTGACTTGCTGGCGGGCAACGTAGACAAGCCGCTGGTTGATAATACGGTTGGCAACGGACCAGTGAAGAATGCAACGGAAGCCAAGGATGGTAACGCCACTGGCGACCTGAGTATCATTGATAATCGCGGTACGAACGCTGGTTGGACGTTGTCTGCACAGCTAGGTCAGATGAAAAATGATACAGGCAAGACACTAAGCGGCTCATTGACGCTTAAGGGTGCAAGTCTTACGACAGATAACCCTGATTATGATCAGGCACTTAATCCTACTGTTGCGCAAACTCTGAATATCGGTGGTGACGCAGTTCCGATCTGGAATGCTGCAGCCGGGACTAGTACAACAGACGGTCAAGGACAAGGTAAAAACAACGCGTTGATTAAGGATGCAAGTACAATCCTGCATCTTACCAAGAACGCTGCTGTCACAGCTGGCAAATACCAAGCGGCCATCACCTGGACTTTAGCCGACGCACCTAAGTAATCTATGGCACCTAAACTAAGGGGCAGCGGTCATTCGCTGCCCTTTTCATGACTGTGGGGGCGGAACCATGAAAAAGAAAATCATTTTCAGCCTGTTGGCAATTCTGAGCTTGTTGTGGTTCGGCGGTGCCCATCAGGTTCAGGCAGCTGAAGGCGCTGGCTTTACTATCAGCCCGGCGTTGCCGCAAAATCAAATTGATCAATCAACCTATTTTAATTTGCTGGTAAAACCCGGCGAGACCCAGCGGCTGTTGATTTATGTTAAGAACACAACAAAAAGTGCTAAAAAGTTGAAGGTCAGTGCGGTCAGTGCGTTCACTCAAAGTAATGGTACGTTAGGCTATTACCCAAATAAACACACAGACAAGTCCGCTGAGTACACTTTTTCCGGGCTGACGGAAGCGCCTAAAACAATTGATGTTGGTGCTGAGGCACAAGTGCCAGTCACGTTTGATGTGAAGATTCCTGAAAAGGGTTTCACCGGTCAAATTCTCGGCAGTTTATACGTTGAAGATCCCACGGTGCATAAAAGCGGCGGCAGTGGCATGGCGATTAACAACAAGTTCGCCATGCTTGTCGGAGTTGTTTTGCAGACCTCGGAGGCCAAGGTGGCACCAGAATTGAAGCTGATGGATGTCAAACCGGGCACTCAGGATAATCAGGCCAGCGTCTTAGCCACCATTCAGAATATCAAACCTCGTTTATTTGGCGAGATAACACTTGATGGCAAAGTTTATCGGCAAGGCTCAAAAGACCCTTACCTGACACGTTCGGAAAAAGGGTGGTCATTTGCCCCAAACTCGCATTTTGACTACGCCATTTTCTCCAAAGAGGCACTGGCACCGGGCACCTATACGCTTGATTTAACAGTCAAAGGTGCTGACAAAACTTGGCATTGGCGCCGGAACTTTACGATTACGCAGCAGCAGGCGGATGTCATTGAAGAAAAACTGGGACGTGCCCCACAAACCCCTTGGCTATGGATTATCATTGCGATCATACTGGCGCTTGTGATCTTGATCCTGCTGTGGCTAATTTGGCGCCAACGACGCAAAAGGAGGGAGACCGATGAGACGAAACAAGCCTAGTTTTTGGATCATGCTGCTCATGACAATGAGTCTCATGGTCGGCGTTGGCGCGAAGGCTCAGCAAGTTCAGGCAGACACTTCAGTCGCGCAAGTTGAACTTGTTGGTGAACTTCCGTCAACGAACCCTGATCCTAATCCAACGCCAACCCTGACTCCTGATCCGACACCAACACCAGAACCGATTGATCATCAAACCACCGATCAGCATGGTCAAGCCACGCCGCTAACCCATACAGGCTATCTGCCGCAAACCGGCAATGCTGTTCAACTTTGGTACGTGGTCATTGGGGTTGAACTTCTGATTATTGTCATTTTAGGCATCGTGTTACTACGCGGCCGATCACGGCAGGGAGGTAAAAAATGAAAAAGAAAACCTTTATCATGATTTGCCTCACGGTGATCTTCGGCATGGTGCTTGGTCCGCTGCAGTCAGTGGCTGCAGCGGAGGCAACTTGGCCGAGTGGGATTTATCCGCCACCTGCAACAGGAAGTTTTACCCGATTGAATGGTCTTTTTGATCGGGTGTCTACAGATTCGAGCCCAATTAAAAGCGGCACAGATGAAGTCGGCTTTGAACTGAATGCGGATCAAGCAAGCAAGGTCGGGTCTGTTTGGAGCAAAACGCCTTTTGTTGATCTAAGCAAGGATAAATTCACATTGGACATGCAAATTTATTTAGGTAATAAAACCGGTGGTGCAGACGGGCTTGCTTTTGCCTTAGCTGGTACCAAACCCGCAGGACCGGGAAATGGTGGTGCATCATTGGGGATTTGGGGTTTGCCAGAAATGTCAAGCGGTGCTAGTTCCGCTTCTGTAGCCGCAACAGGAACCCAAAACAGTTTTGCCGTTGTTGTTGACACAAAAAAAACCTTTGACTCAGTGAGAAGCGGGATGGACAAGGCCATCAATTATCCAATCTTTGGGTCAACTGATCAGTATATCGGTTCTGGTTATCCTGGTCAGGCGGGTATGTATAAGATTGGTGGTCCGTTTTGGCGGACAGAGTTGGTTTTTACGGATTCCGGAACAGGACTTAAAAACCGCGCTGATTACCTGAGCAATCGGGTCACTAATGGAAGCTGGTCTAACTTAGTTGTTAGCTGGGCAAAATCTGCTAATGGTGGCACCTTGACGTATCAGTTAAAAGGTACAAATATCAGTTACTCGATTCCTTGGACGAATGCACAAATCCAGTCAATCTTCGGCAGTACGAAACTCTTCTTGGGTTTCACGAGCGCGACGGGGGCCGCATCAGAGCCCCACGTTGTTGGCATCAAGAGCTTAGCTGACTTCAATACAGTTAGCGGAACGGTTACCTTGAAACAGGGTAATGATCCTGTCACTATTGATAAACCCTTAAACATCGGCGATAAGTTGATGTATGAGTACGCGCTTGATGTGAATAATATTGATGGTCGTCCGTGGAAGGCTACTAATATCGCCCTGCCAAAAGGAGAATATCTCGATTACTTGAATTCAGGCGGAGCTCCAGCAAAACCCGGAGATAATTTGGCAGTTAATGTGACGATCGGTTCTGAGACGAAGACAGCACATGCAATTGTTCAAAGCGACAATCTCTCGGCTGTTATTACCGATATGCCTGAATTTCCTAACAACACAGAATCGCTTGTTAAATTTAGCCTGCCTGTGCAGGTGCAAAAGCATAACGCTACCACCATTAAGTATGTGACTCATGCTGCAGGTAATCTGACTGGTGGTGCACCAAGTAATAGTTACAAATTAACAAACACGGTTGATAATTCCGACAGCGTTAAATATAGTATTGCCGCCTTTGATCCGGGCGAACTGTCCTTACTAGTTGTGCCAAACTTTTATTTTCAAAAACTTAAAGTGGGGGAACCGGAGCCAGTTGATCCGGAAGTAGCAGATGTTATTGCAGGGATTCCTGGTCAAGGCAAACTGAATTCTAGCTCAGAAATAGCACCCGATAAATGGCTCATCAATAACTCACAGAATGTCTCTGCACCTGGCAAGTACCTTGAAGTCAAAGACACACGTCCAGATAAACCAGGCTGGCGTTTGTCGATGAAACTGTCACCATTCACACATGCTGATGATTATGTTCTTGGCGATAATGGCGACAAGGGCGGTGGGAAAGCTGAGATGGTGCTGTTTGATGTCAATAGCCAAACAGATTTCGAAGTGACTAGGATTAAGGATAATAACCAAGATAGTGTTGTGAAGGTAATGCAGGCAGGGACGGCCGAACCAAATTGGTCACTTGGTGATGCCGCATCCAGTACGCAAGCACTGCTGTCTGTACAGAAAACGCCTTCTGTACATGCGGGCAAGTACAGTTCCACTGCAACATGGACGTTAGCAAACGCCCCGCAGTAATAGCGAAATAAGTCAAAAAATTCAAGATCTCCTTGAAATGAAGCAACCATGAGAATATGATGTGCTTATCTCTTAGATTAAAGGCAAGTCAGTCATGAGCACAGACAAAGGGGTCTTAGGATGAAGAAGAATCGGATGGTTTCGCACACACTCATCACCATGGCGGTAGCGGTTTTGGCCGTGATTTCCGAGATGCCAATTCATGTTTTGATCGCCGGATTCAGCAGATTAGGCTGATGCCATTAGCAGGTGTCAGTTGACTGTTTAATGAGCTATACAAGGAAGTCGCTTCTTTTCGGAGAAGCGGCTTTTTGATTTGCCCAGAATAAAGTTGCGAGTGTGAAGATCGTCCAAGTAGCAAAGCAAAGGAAAATTGCTTGCCATGGTCAATCTTTCGTGGCTAGATCAAATGTTTCAGTGCAAACTAGAAGTTTTATAAGCCTGAAAAACTGTAAAAAAGTAGCATACTATCCTAAAACGCCCATGAGGTCAAAAAATCATATTATTAATTCAAATTATTGATTAAAGGCTGATAATACGGGACTTGCAATCGTGATTTATAAGTTTAATAAATGGCCATTTTTGAGATGGAGCCACCGTTTGAAAATTTATTATCACTGTGTAAATAACGAGTAATTATTAATTTGGATCATCTGTTATGTCGGAATGCATAGCATATCTAACGAAACGGAAACGAGAAAAATAACGTTGAATGCGTTTACTTAATAGAGAATTGTGGTTATATACGGATTATATCTGTCTCTTATACACATCTCCGAGCCCACGAGACAAGAGGCAATC